>PJEL010001287.1_pt1 | contig 26095 bp, 16 predicted proteins | sample 1853271 | NCBI WGS metagenome assembly PJEL01 (sample SAMN08108733, study PRJNA415343) | Invertebrate metagenome, whole genome shotgun sequencing project. | host: Globobulimina | place: Sweden: Gullmar Fjord | collected 2015-08
TCTTTCAGTTTCAGGTCTGCCTTATCAATCCCAACCAGTGCTTTATCCTTATATGTGGCAATAGAAGGCATAATAAAATCATCAATTTCATCAAATAGATAGAGAACTTCGATATTGTTTTTCTTGAAGTACTCCAGATTGGGTGAATTTTCGATGGCTACCCTGCTTTTCCCGTAGACGTAATAAATCTCCTCTTGATCGGTACCCATTCGGGTTACATAGTCGTTCAGAGAGGTAAGCGAATCGGTCTCGAAAGAGGATTCGCAACGGTATAGTTCGGTCAGTTTCTCTTTATTGGCAAAATCGGTGTGAATTCCTTCTTTGATGAAGTAACCGAAATCTTTCCAAAACTTTTCGTAGCGTTCCTTCTCTTTTTCCGACCAATCCTTGAACTCGCCGAGAAGCTTGCGCACCAGGTATTTGTTGATCTTCTCCATGATGACATTTTTCTGGGTCACTTCTCTGGAGATATTCAGATTGAGGTCTTCTGAATCCACCACGCCTTTGACAAAGCGCAACCACTGCGGAATCAGTTCTTTACAATCGTTCTGGATAAAAACCCGCTTGACGTACAGATGGATCCGGGTGTCCATATCGTTTGTCATCGCAAACTTGTCGGGCTCTTCCGGTATAAAAAGGATCGAATTGAACTGAACCGGAGCTTCAACACTTAGATGCATCCAGCTGAGAGGGTCCTTGGTGGAGTTGGAGATATACTTGAAAAATTCTTTGTACTCTTCATCCTTAATATCACCCTTTGCTTTTGCCCAGAGTGCAGTGGACTGGTTTGTTTTTTCTGAATTAAGATTGATGGGATAAGAGACAAAGTCGGAATACTTTTTGATGGTGCTCTCTATGCGCCACTTATTGGCAAACTCCTCAGACTCCTTTTTGAACTTGAAGGATATGCGAGTTCCCCGCTCTTTGAGTTCGATCGGTTCAATGGTATAAGAGCCGGTTCCCTTCGAGATCCAGCGGAACCCTTCTTCACTCTGGTATGAACGGCTATCAACAGTAACTTCTTCGGCGACCATATACACGGCGTAAAACCCGACCCCAAATTGGCCGATCAGTTCCAGATCCGTCTTACTATCACCGGTCATCTGCTTAATAAATTTCCCAGTGCCGGAACTGGCTATGGTTCCCAGGTTTTCGATGAATTCGTCCTTGGTCATCCCAATTCCGTTATCATAAATGGAGAAACTCTTCTCCTCTTCGTTCAGGTCAATCTCAATTTTTAGTTCACCGTCATCTCCCAGGACCTTCGCATCTGTCAGAGAGGCAAAATGCAGTTTATTCAAGGCGTCTGATGAATTAGAAATCAACTCTCTCAGAAAAATCTCGTGGTGTGTGTAAAGGGAGTGGGTGATTAGATGCAGCAGCTGGGACATCTCAGCCTGAAACTGAAACTCCTCTTTTTTTCCCTCTTCCGGTTGGGATTGTTCTTGTTCTTCGCTCATAGTTCAAGTTTTAATTTAGATGTTAAGAAATACGTGTACATGAATAGAAAAGCCCTCTTAGTTTATCAATACCAATTCATCAAATTTATTTCGTTTTCTGTAAACTGTCAATTCAGACGGGTCATAAACAAAGAACAGTCAATTAATTGATAATGTGATTTATTTGTAGTGTAGTTCATTGCCCCAGAAGCGACAGGCTTCGTAAAAATATTCCAGATTCTCTGGGATTTCGTTGGCAATGGTACGTTTAAAGTCATCCAGTTCACAACTTCCCAGCCACTTTTTAGCAGATTCATAGGAACTGAATTCTGTGGCGATCAAGGTGATATTCCCTATCTGTCCATAGAGTAGGATGGACCCAGGAGACCAGGTCACGCTGAAAGAGTTTTGAGTCGTTCCCGGTGCACCGATATACCAGGATTTGGATTCGGATGCGATAATCTTGTGGTTTTGAAAATTTTTTTTAATGTCCTCTCTGGACTGAGTCATATCTACTCTCGTTGTGTGGTTATGTTTGTTATGGGGTTAGCCCCTTATCTTCGTCCTCTCCCAACATGAGATTCAGGTTTTGAATGGCAGCGCCTGAGGCGCCCTTGCCAAGGTTGTCGAGCCTGGCAGTAACCAGAACCTGATCCTTGTTGCCAAATATCATGATATCCACTCGATTGGTATTGTTGCATGAGAGTGGGGACAGAAATCCGTCTTCGAGATGGTCATAATCGTTGAGTTCGAACACTTCGACAAATTTTTCATTCGCATAGGTTTCAGCCAGGCAGGCGTGAACTTGCTCAGCGTTTGTACCATTTTCTAACAGGCGTGTCGCCAGTGGTACCGATACCAGCATGCCCTGTTCAAAATGCGCAACAGACGGCACAAAAATGGGGTTATATGTCAATCCGGAATAATGCTTCATTTCAGGCACATGCTTGTGAGCCAGCTGCAGACTATATTTCCGACAAGTCCAGAGTGCATCAGGGTGTGCAGCCTCAGCCTCACGTGCTTCGTACTTTTCGATCAGTTGTCGACCGCCACCGGAATACCCTGAAACAGCATCTATGGATATCGGATAATCGGCTGGCAGAATTCCCGCTCGCAGCAAAGGCACAACCCCCAGAAGAAATCCTGTGGGATAACATCCGGGGTTACTGACTCGGGATGCTGTTTTTATCTTCTCCCGCTGTTCCGGACTCAACTCTGGTAGACCGTATGCCCACTGGCTGTCGGTACGATGAGCGGTACTGGCATCCAGGACACGTACCCGGTCATTTTCAATCAAAGAAACGGACTCACGGGCAGCCGCATCCGGCAGGCACAGGATTACCAGATCCACTTCATTCAGGATCTGTGCTTTGATCCTTTCATCTTTGCGCTGTTCGTAGGGAATATTTACCAGTGTTATATCTTTTCGCTTCCCAAGACGATCAGCTATCCGCAAACCCGTCGTCCCCACACTGCCGTCTATAAAAATGTTATACATCGTTAACTCCTCTACTCCGTTTCATTGATCTTTCTCCTGATAGTCCGAATGCCAATACCGAGCATTTTTGCGGCTTTTGTCCGATTCCCGCCTGTGTTCCGCAGTGCCGCTTTGATTAGCATTTCCTCTGCATCTTTCAGGAGGGTTCCCGTTGGTATAAAAGTCCCCTCCTCTGTAGGATAGCTTGAGACCTCAATAATATTTTCATCTGCCGTGATATTCTGAAAACGGGTCTCTGGTGCTGCTTGAAAATCGTCGGCTGACATCATCTTTTCAGGAAAATACATGGCCAGATGGTCCGGCACAACCTGGTGGACATGATTTGGCAGCAAAACTGCCAGTCGGGTCATCAGGTTTTTAAGCTCCCGTGCATTTCCTCGCCAGTGCTGCTCGACCAGGATCTGGATCAGGCTGGATGAGAGAGATGGGTATGGTTTACTACGATTGAGTTCCGCAAAAGCCCGTTCCAGAAAGTACCATGCCAGCAATGGAATATCCTCGACTCTTTCTCTGAGTGCAGGTAGATGTATGCGGAGAACATTGAGTCGGTAGTACAAATCCTCCCGAAAAAGTCCATCCTCTACTGATTTTTCAAGTGCAACCTGTGTGGCAGCTACAATACGCAGATTCGTCATGATCGGTTTTTCACCACCAACGCGATAAAACTGTTTCTCTTCCAGGACTCTCAGCAGCCGAGCCTGGAGGGCCAGAGGCATTTCCCCGATTTCGTCCAAAAAAAGAGTTCCGTTTCTTGCCAGTTCGAATTTCCCCCGATGTTGAGTTTGGGCGCCGGTAAATGAGCCTTTTTCATGGCCAAACAGCTCTCCTTCAATCAGGGTTTCTGGAATGGCGCCACAGTTGACTGCCACAAACGGTCCATTGGCAAAAGGGCTCAGCCCGTGAATTGCTCGGGCGACCATTTCCTTTCCAGTCCCTGTCTCTCCAGTCACTAGCACGCTATGGCTGCTGGCTGCAACTTTGGGAAGAACCATCAGTCCTCGCCGCATCACGGGAGAACGAAAGATCAGATAGGGACGCAGTAACTCGGTCAGAGGATCAAGCTTGCTGATGGATGAAGTATCCACCTGAATTTTTTCTCGAATACTCTGCGCAAACTGTTCGATTATTACCGGTTTTGAGTAAAATCCCTCAACTTGTAAAGCCCCCTCTCCTGGTTCTGACTCGGCCGGCGGGTGATTCGACATAAAATAGAACAAACCGGAAGGGACTGCCATCTTGTAATGCTGGTAGATCTCAATCCCGTTTTTCTGGTCGAAGTCCGTATCAGCCAAGACAGCATGTACCAATTTGTTAGAGATTATCATCCGTGCGTTTGTCATGGTTCCAGCAAGATAGACAATGGCGCCAAGCTCTGTCAGATACCGTTTCAGGTTCCTCAGATTGGAGCTGTCTTGATCTGCTATCAAAAGAAAAATACCGTTTAAATCCGGTAGTATATTTGTAGAAGCCATGATTGATCTAATTCTAAAACAGATGAAACAAATATTGAGGTGGGGATGCGCTTACAAATGCCGCAATGCATCTCTTCTGAAGTTCAATCTAAATGAACCAATGGGATTTGATCAAGGGAAAGTGTTTGAAGCACACCATCCAGGATGGATGATGTGCCGCTTTTCAATCGAATTTATTGAATATCAAAGTAGACAACACTGATAGAGGTGTTGCCAACATTGTCAATAGCTTTGATTGTGATGTTATAGGATTGCTTTTTCCTAAATGAGAGTGGCTTTCTGAACTTAATCTCTTTAGAGCCATTAATACTGTAATAAATATTTCTTATTCCAGCATGCTTGTCGGTCGCTGCCAGATAGAGCAGCGACTTCAGAGGATAAATCTGCTCACCCTCAACTGTCGGATTCACGCTGAAATGGGGAAAGATTTCTGGTATAGTCTCATCAACATACAAATTGATTAATTTCTCACCGGTGTCATTGTTGACGTTGTCAATCGCCTGATAAGCCATTGTATGAGGCCCTTCGGTATCAATTGTTAGCGGTCCGGCATTAAACACATTTTCATTGCTGTCAACTTGGTAACCGACACTCTTAATCCCTGAAAGATTATCACTGGCCTTAAGTTCTATTTCAGTAGTCGTACGAATATAATGCGTTTTGCGACTAAAATAGTATTCTCCGCTAAAAACAGGCTTTATTTTTGGTTCAGAGATATCGACAATGACTTTTTTATTAACAGCGTTGCTGATATTGAGCACATTGTCACTGGCTTTATATGAGTATTTGACCGTCCCGTTTTTCTGAGGAAAATTAAAAGGAGTGCTATATATGCTGCTCTTTTTTCCATTGAGATAGTAGCGGATTCGACGCACGCCGGCCTTATTATCCGTTGCACTCAATTCAACATTGGTTCGGCCGGAAACATACTGTTTTTTTCCATCCAGATACTGGTCACCAATTAGCTGATCCATCACTACTGGAGGAATGGAGTCGAGATAAAAGTTAAAGGTTTTGTTTGACTCCTGGTTTTTAACCCTGTCTTCTGCAGCATAAATCAATTTGTGACTGCCGTCTTTCAGCCCGTTCATGGTCAGAGCCTTTTTCTTGTATACACCCTTTTTTGCTTTGAAACGATAGCGGATCTGTTTAACCCCAGCTTTCAAATCACGACTTTTCAGCATGATTTTTGATCTTGGTGAGAGGATATCTTCCCCCTCCTGCGCAAGATGTCCGCCCAATATTTTTGTCGTTGTTTCAGGTGGCGTGAAATCCAGTGAATACAGACGTGTTCGAGCCTTAGATCGGTTTGAGACGTTATCTACAGCATAGTATTGTAGTTTGTAGTCAATCTCCTGGTCGAGTGTCAACGCCATCTCGTATTTTGTGAAGGAATCACTGTTCAGAGCAGCATATCCGGCAAAAATTCCTGAATCAGCATCACTGAACATCAACGAGATTTGCACCGGCTTCCCATAAATATTGACATTGCCGTTATAAACCCAGGGGGCTTTGGTGACTGACACTTTTGAGCGAGGCGCCTTTCCGTCATCATAAACATGGAAGAGGTGATTGGTAGAATTTTTCTGAGGGGCTCTATGATCGGCCATATGGCGCAATGAATGGGGGCCATGACCCTCAAAGAAAAATGATTCCGGAGCCTGATCAGGATCAGTACTGGATTGGTTTCTCAGAATGAATGTTTCTGCATTTGCATCTGCAGAAGTAGCCAGACGTAAAAAAATCGGAGTTTTGCTTTTTACATAGAGTTTTCCTTCTGGACTGACATAAACGAGCCCAGGCTGCTTGCTTGCTTGGGCGAAGGCAAGCACTGGGAAAAGCAGGCCGATAAAAATGATAAGTAGCTTGTTTATTTTCTTCATGTGACCTCCTGGTTGATAGCCGTTTTTATATTAATTACCATTTCAGCTAGATAAAGGTTTGAGTACAAAAGGTGCCGGATTCTTTCTATTGACGTAACACTTTTCGGAAACCAATACGTTTTTATCCATCTTATGATGACGATTTGACAAGCTAGCTTTTTTCATTGTCACCCAGACTGGTTTCAAGAAAGAAATGCAAAACAAGAACTTGAACTGTTAATTTAGGTTAAATCGAACTAAGAAGGCAACAGAAAAGGAAAAATAATTTCAAGGCACTGTCTACAACTCGGTGAAACATCAATTAAAACGAAGATTAGCGGGGTTTAAGGGGAGTACTTTTTTTTAGTAAACTGTTTTCGACCAGGGAGACTGATGGGCAGGGTTTCAAGTTGATATTTTTCCAGCCTGACGGGATGAAAGAATTGCGACAACATGGTCAGTGATGTCGCATATTTCTTGGGATCAAACCTCCATGAGCTCTTTCTCTTTAATGGCCATCATATCATCGACCATCTTAATATGTTCATCTGTCAGGGTTTGAATTTTTGCTAAATTCTGTTTTTGGTCATCCTGGGAGATTTCCTTGTTTTTCTCCATTTTCTTTAAGGTCTCGTTCCCTTCTCTTCTCACATTCCGAATTGGGATCTTTGCGTTTTCGCCCAGTTTTTTGATCTGTTTAACTAAATCTTTACGCCGCTCTTCTGTAAGTGGAGGGATGGGTAGCCGGATGATGTTACCATCGTTTTGAGGCGTTAACCCCAAATCCGATTTCTGGATCGCCTTCTCGATGTCCGAGAGCATTTTCTTTTCCCAGGGGGTAATCACAATTAACTGTGGGTCGGGGACACTGATGTTTCCGACTTGATTTAACTGTGTGGGAGTTCCGTAATAATCGACATGGATGTTGTCCAGAATAGCCGGATTCGCCCGGCCAGTCCGTACTTTTTGAAATTCATTTTCTAAAACGTCTATGGCTTTATCCATTTTACGTTCCAGCTCTTTAAGATGTTCTTCCATAGTAGAAATCATTTTAGGGTTAATAGTTCTCTGTTTGCTTTTTCATCTTTTCAAATAGTTCTATTTCAGTATCGCCGCTGAGTCAACCAAAAATGAAATTATTCTGATTGAAACTTTTTTTTTATTTAATTAAGATCTGAAATAGATAGGGAGTGGCGGAAACCATTCCCAAAGTCGAATTTTATCGATATGATTTGATCTGCTTAGTTTTAAATCGAACATCTCACTGAATCAGGAGTAATATGAAAGGTTTTTTCTATGGATTAACAGCAGGTATGGCAGCGGGGATCGTTGCCCAGATGATGATTGCCAAAAATCACGAACAGATGTTGGAATTAGTGAAAAACCTGCCGCGTCCTTTGAAATTCGGTTCCGCCAATACACTTGAAGAGCTGTTGGCGCAGAAAGATATGCTTGAAGATCTGATTATTAAAAAACAGACTGAATCGGCTGCTTATAGTGATCTAGACGACGATAATGTGGATGACGAAGATGATGACGGGAATTTTTAATTTTCGACTGTCGGTCTTTCATTTTCAAGCTTCAACTCCCGAAAGGCTGAGCTTAGGTTCTCGATAAGGCATGATGCGGTCAGGGATTCTTCGCAATTTTTTGTTTGGTATAGGTCGCCACTTTTGCCATGTAACCAGGTCCCCAACAGAGCGGACCGTAGAGGTGAGACCCCCTGTGCCAGTAACCCACCGATGATTCCCGCCAGAACATCTCCACTTCCAGCAGTGGCCATGCCCACATTGCCTGTGCCGTTAATAAATACCCCTCCTTCCTGACTGAAAACGAGGGTGGGAGCCCCCTTTAACACAAGTGTTGTCGGGTGCTTTTCCACAAAAGACAGTCCCTGATCAATCCTTTCCCGATTACATGTTGGTTTTTCCATACCGGAAAGCTGCGCAAATTCTCCTGGATGTGGCGTCAGAACAAGGTTCTCCAAATTGGGCATCTGCCAGTTGGAAATTCCGTAAAATCCGTCTGCATCGATAACGGCCGGTATTCTAACCTCTTGTAAGAGCTCTTCTATCCCTTTCCATTGCTGGCCTGTGCGCCCCAAGCCGCAGCCGATAACTACCGCGTCGAATTGTGTCAACCATTCGGCTGAAATTTCTTCTCTGGGATAGGACATCAGTTCAGGTATGCGGCTCAGAAAAATGTTTTGTTCCGTTTTTGGTAGCGCTGCCGTCAGTAGTCCCAGGCCGGTTTTAATCGCACCATGACTGGCAAGGACTGCCGCTCCCATTGTCCCGATGTTTCCACACAACATCGCCAGATGACCAAAGCAGTTTTTATAGTCGTCGGGTTGTCGGTCAGGTAGATATGCGCGAACGCAGTCAGCGTCAATCAGATGATATTCAGGTTTCAGATTGAAATAGTTTTCCTGGATCGTGATCTTCTGACAATAGAGTTTGCCGGTATAGGTTTTACCCGGATAAAGGTGATGTCCTACCTTTTCAACCTGAAAGGTGATGGTCTGATCAGCCTGGATACCAACACCCATTAGATTGCCTGTAGAGGCACTGATGCCGGACGGAATATCGACAGCTATCTTTGTTCCGGGAAGGAGATTGATCTCTGGGAGTATCTGTGATAGGGAACCGTGGATATCGGATTCCACGCCAGTGCCCAAAATTGCATCTACAATAACGTCGTTCTGTGATAGATGATGTTGAATTTTGTGAAACTGATCCCAGGGTATCGTTTTCCCAAAGGATTCCCAAATTCGGGCGTTTGTAACACAGTCACTAGATTTGGGGGGTTTGACAGCAACCACTCGGCAGGCATATCCTTGGCTGATGAGGTTTCTGGCAATGGCATAACCGTCGCCGCCGTTGTTTCCGGCACCGCAGAATATGGTTATCTGCTTTGCCTGTTTTATATCGGCTTCAGCAGCAGCAACCCAGGAGCGGGCTGCATTTTCCATCAATACCAAACCTGGAATGCCAATCTTTTCAATGGTATGACGATCCATGGCCTGCATCTGGATTGAATCAACAAGTCTCATTGTTGGCTATTGGCTCCTGATGGTTACTCTTCTGGACTGGGTTGTGCTGTGGCTTGTCCATGGATTTCCAGAATGAGAGTTTGAAAATGGTCTGCCAGATCATTTTCTTTTGCTGCATATTTTGTCGCTGCGTGGTTCGTTTCAACACTGTTCGCATTAACCCATGTTTTTAATTTGACTTTTTTAATATCTATCTTTCTGGATTCAAGGAATTTCCGCAAGAGAATATGCAGGAATTTAGCTTTGAGCATTTTTTGATAGTCACCGATGTAAGTATCCACATGCTCACTAAATTTGGGGATTTCGAACTGATCAACGTAAATAGCATCCAGGTTGTCGCGGTATAAAACAGATATCCTTCCGTATTTTTGCAGATTGAGGAAAATCATGACTTCGCTAATGGTTCTTTCCGTTTGAATGCAATCCAGGTAACTGATCTTTTTTCTGGTAAACAGAAGGTTGATCTGCTTCATGATTCTTTCGATCTGGTCGGGTCGGATAAATCCCAGCTGGTTATCAAACTTTGAGCCAAGGTCGGTATGTTTCCGGTCATATTCCACTTCCGTTTTGGTCTCGTTCAACATCCCTTTGTTGAAAACGCCATAATAACCGTTGATCACACAGTAGACCAACCCCTTTAGAAACAAGGTGTTGCTTTTCAGGATAACTTCTTCTGGCAGTAAGCTCAGAATAGAAGATTCGAATCGCTTTCCAACTGAACCCCCTTTCTGCAGCGAGCGAAAAAACCAGCCTTTTTTCTGAATGAATCCTATTTGTAGCCTACCTCTGGGTGTCTGCAAATGGTTGAGGATAGAACGCTGTACGACATTGGGGCCCGGTTTGAAACATTGCATATAGTAGTGATGCCAGATTTCAAATTCCTTGGAGGTTTTTTCATCAATTTTAATCACTTTTTTAACCTTTTCCTGAATTCTTTCAATGCTTTTCAGAAAAAGCTGACGCAAATCGATCTCGAATTCAGCTACGGTCTGGACATCGCCAATATAGGTTGCCATCATGCGATTCTTTCGATCCGAACCTTCAGGGAATGCCTGGTGCAGATATTTCCTCAGTACTTTTTCGCGATGCTTTTCAAATTTTCGGGTGTCTCCTGGTTTTGTGAAAACATCGGATAGTCGGATGTGCAGAGCGAAGGCGTAGTCGATGATTTCAGATATTTTTTCGGATTCTTTCTCCGTAACGCCACGGATTAGTCCTGGTGTGCCGTACCCAATTTTAAGTGCCTTATAACGCAACCACCAGGGATCGAAGCGGAGCGCGGGGAATTCGTTTTCAAGTTCAAGCAATGCAGCCGGCGGGTATGCAAGATTGTCAATATCCGCATCTTTTGACTCCGTTGCCGGAATCAATTTATCCAACTGCTCGGGGTCCTTTATCAGCTGAATGGTGGTTTTCCTCAATTTGTCTTCCAGCAACATCTCATAACGAAGGATATTGAGTGTCGCTTTGGGGAGATTACCCGAAGATGCTTTAAACGCTTCCCAGTAGGCCGCTGACTGGTGGTTGGCTACATAACGTGGATCGAGGTCAGGTGTTGGCCCCTGGTAATTGATCTGAGATGAAATATCGCTGCAAAAATCCATCAGGCCGAACTGGATAAACTGGTTGAAATTTTCAAACTGCCTGCTGTTGTTGTTAATTTCCTGGCTGAATAAAAAATGGCTGGGGATTACCGGAGTAAAGTAAATTCCCGGCATCAGGGTTTCATAGCTTAAAATCAACTCGTAGGCACTGCCGGAGGACTCTTTTGAATCTAGGGTGGATCCAAAATAACCTCTCTGTAAATCTTTTCTAGAGAAAGGGAAGAGGTACACTTCAGCTTCAGGAAATTTATCCTGTATATAGTTCTGAATTTTCAGTACCCGTTGCTTTAGAGATGTTTCCTGCTGGAGAAGTCTCTCTTTAGCCTTCAGGGACTCGCTATTCTGGGCTAGATCGATGATTTCCAGTAGCAATTGATATCGCAATTTCTGGTCGTTTGTTTTACGAATCTTTTGTGCGATATTTACTTTTTTTGAAAGCAGATGATGAAAGAGGATTGGATACTTCTGCTCAAGCCGCTTTTTAAAGAAAGCAGAGACCTTCTTTTTCTGCTCTTCAGGCTGTTTTTTAAGAGGGTCAATGCCTTTTTTCTGGTTGTACCGTTTGATCAGTAAACCATGTTCTTTAAGCAGGTTCCCTTTCAGCATATCATCAGTCCAATCGCTGGTATCAAATTCAGATGGCTCAAGGTTATATTGAACCTCTAGATCCAGATCGGAAGCAATATTTTTATGTCCGATAGTGCCGATGGATCCGATGCTATAGATACCTTCAAAAGGAGTGGTCCCGGTGGCTTCTGAGATTCTGTTGTTAAACGTTTTCTTTATGTAAGAGGTGAAATCTTCCTGAAAGACAGAGGAAAGATTGGTGATACCTTTTACACCAGATGGAGCCCCTTCAACATATAGATTTACGGTTTTTTCTTCAGAACTGGCTTTCTTTTTATCAGTGGTAAAAACCTGGTATTTTAGTTCTTTGAGCTGAGGATCGTTGACGTGAAGCAGATAGATGATTTCATAAAGTGCAAAGCGCATTGCAGGATCGAAAGACTCAAATGCATGACCGATGCGACCTTCATTGTAACTTTTGAAGTATGCTATGCCCTCCTCAACACCCGTTGACATCTGTTTTCGGGAGCCCTCTTTTAGCTGGAGTCCTTCATTGAAGATATCACACAACCCACTGGATTTTGGTTTGCGTACTTCTGCCTCCTGACTCTGGGCAGGTTTTTGGGATTGCTTTGGTTGGCTTTTTTTACTCTGAGATTGGAACAAGCTTTTGAAACCCATGTTTTACTCTTTCTAGTACTTGTTTTTATTACTAAAATTTGCAGGTACTATATCTCAGCGCGCTTTATTCAGTTTGCAGTTTTCTTTCGTCTCATAGATAAGATACTATTGGCTGATGATAGCTTGAATTACAATTTTTTATCGACGCTTACCTGCTTAATCGGTTTTTATCGATTATTTGCAGATATTAGCACAGGAATCACACATATTATTAGCAGTGACAGTCGAATACTACTGTTTAGATAACTTAACAGTTTACAATTCTGTTTTCCAGCACGGAATTTGGTAATGTTCCGTTTTGACGTTATATTAACAGGTATCTATCTGTATTTAAAAACAAAAACCCATAAATGGTTATGAGCCAAGTGTACCGCTTTTTTGCCACGGCACCCAGAGGTATTGAACCACTTCTCAAGGAGGAGTTAATAAATATCGGAGCAGAGTGGACAAAACAAACCACTTCGGGTGTTTATTTTGAGGGAAATTTGAGATTGGGATATCGAGCTTGCCTCTGGTTGAGAACAGCCAATCGGGTTTTGATGCCAATTACCCAATTTGAGGCGAAACAACCTGATGATCTATATAGCGGTATCAAACAAGTCGATTGGGCTCAACATCTGGAATCGGACGGTACACTTGCTGTTGATTTCTTTTCGTCCCGATCCCGTATCAATCACACCCATTATGCTGCTTTAAAGGTTAAGGACGCGGTCGTGGATCAGTTTCGCGAGAAATTCGAATGTCGACCTTCGATTGATCTGTCCCGACCGGATATCCGCATCAATGTCCACCTGCTGAAAAATCAGGCAACTGTCACCCTGGATCTGTCCGGTGAGAGTCTTCACAAGCGCGGGTATCGTACGGAAGGTGGCAAGGCTCCGCTGAAAGAGAACTTGGCCGCTGCGATTCTGATCAGGGCAGGCTGGAAAGAGATTGCAGATCAGGGGGGAGGTCTGATTGACCCCATGTGTGGCTCAGGAACCTTGCCGATTGAAGCTGCGTTGATTGCGGCGGATTCAGCACCTGGATTACTACGTGATTATTTTGGCTTTTTTAAATGGAAGCAACACCAGCCGGAAATATGGGACGAGTTGCTCTCGGAAGCGGAAGAGCGGGAAACTGCTAAAATCGCCTCTTTACCACCGATTATCGGTTATGATGTAGATTCGACAGCTATCCGAAATTCAGTGATAAATCTTGAAAAAGCTGGTCTGACGGGGCTAATTCATTTTGAAAAAAAAGCCTTGTCTGATTTAACACCCCATCCGAAAACCAGGGAAAAACCGGGAATTGTCATACTGAATCCGCCATATGGTGAACGAATAGGCAAAAAAAGTGAGTTACCCTCCCTATATAGGGAGCTGGGGCATAAATTGAGATCGGAGTTTCCTGTCTGGCAGTCGTCCCTCTTTACTGGAAATATTCAACTGGGCAAAGCTGTGGGCTTGAGTTCAAGTCAAACCTACACTTTCTATAATGGTTCCATTGAATGTCGGCTATTCAATTTTAAGCCGGCAGGTGAGAAGAGTGAAGCCAGGGAATCACCACGAATTAACAAAAACAGGGTTTTCCCGAAAGACTGGACTGCCGGGGAAGAAGTGTTGAGCTTTAAAAACCGGCTCAAGAAGAATCTGAAACGGTTGAAAAAGTGGCGGGAGTCAGAAGGCATCCAGTGTTTTAGAGTTTACGATAGTGATCTGCCTGAATATGCTGTAGCAGTAGATGTTTATCATGATAAAGTTCATGTACAGGAATATCAGGCTCCGGTGACTGTTGATCCGGAAAAGGCCCGCTCACGTCTAAACGATGTCCTGTCTGTATTGCCTGAGGCGTTGAATGTGCCGGATGAAAATATATTTTTGAAGGTGAGGCAGCATCAAAGTGGAAAATCACAGTATCAACGCCTTAAATCAGAACAGATCTTTTATGAAGTCGTTGAGGGTAAATGCCGCTTTCTGGTCAATTTCGACGATTATCTGGATACGGGATTGTTTTTGGATCACCGTTTAACCCGGCAGACGATTGGGAAATTGGCGAACGGAAAACGGTTTCTCAATCTGTTTGCCTATACTGGTACTGCAACTGTCCACGCAGCAATAGGAGGCGCCCTGTCGACCACATCAGTTGACAGTTCACAAACCTACCTGGACTGGGCACGACGAAATATGGACCTGAATCGGATTAAGCCGGATCAACATCATTTTGAAAGGAGTGATTGTATCACTTGGCTGAAACGAACCAGCAGAAGGTATGACCTTATTTTCCTTGACCCGCCGACTTTCTCCAACTCCCGGAACACAAAATCCGTTTTTGACGTGCAACAGGATCATCCGCATCTCATCCAACTCGCTTTCAATTGTTTGACTGAAGCGGGGATCCTTATTTTTTCCAATAATCTCAGGAATTTTAAACTGGATAATCAAATTACGGATGCGTACCAGGTAGAAGAGATATCAAAAGAAACCCTGCCACCGGACTTTCAGCGTCGGCCCAACATCCACCGATGCTGGACGATTTCGCTTAAGAAACAGTCCTGATATTTGACCTGTCGCTCCAAGTGTTTCTCAATTGTGTAAAAGAAACACGTCGCCCCTCAGGTACCACCCAAGTGTTTCTCATTTGTCGAGTGTTTCTCATTAGCGTTAAAAGAAACACATCGCCAGTTAAAGAAACACGCTGTCCAGAGTCGTGGTTCTTGCATTAAAATTCAAGAAGTGGTGAATAGTCCAACTAATTTTGCGGTAAATTAATAGAAAGGCACGAATAATGATGTACCAATTGCAGCAATGAATTTATCCATTCCCGTCCATAAGAAGCTAATTGGTTGATCAGAGCACGGATAGATGCCCTGAAAAGCAACGGGATATCGAAGTAAAGACATATAATAAGTCATATGAAACGTATTCTGACCGGTATATTTTTATCCCTGCTCATTTTTCAGGGGGAAGTTTTTTCCGCTGATGAGCCAAATGGCGAGATAAAATATAATTGGCAACAGCAGTATTACGGAAATCTGAACGGGACAAAAAGCCTGCTGTTTTCCCATGAGATGCTTTCATCCAAATTGGCCTTTGCCGATATTGATAGTGATGGCGACCAGGACATATTTGTGGGACAGAAAAACGGTGAGATCGCTTATTTCGAAAACCAGGGAGATCGGCAGACTCCGAATTTCGTTCTGATTACACAACAGTATAAAGCCGTTTTCGAAATTCGCAAACAGGGACGAAAAACAAAAATCCGGAACGTCATCGATGTTGGGGAACAATCGGCACCGGCGCTGGTTGATATTGACAGTGATGGGGATTTTGATCTCTTTATTGGTTCAGAGGAAGGACGGATCTGGCATTTCAAGAACGAAGGGAACAACCTTATACCGGTCTTTAAGTTAATCACTTCCAAATATGAGGGTGTCGAAGTGGGTCGGGGCAGTATTCCACTTTTCGCCGATGTGAACTTAAAAAGGAAATTTGATCTGCTGGTGGGAACCGTTGAAGGTAAAGTGTGGCTGTTTTTTAATGAGGGAACTCGGAAAAAGGCCAACTTTCAATCCCGACCACCCACAAAGATTCTGGAGTTTGGGTTGGAGACCCATGCTTCTCCCGGCCTCTTCGACTGGGATGATGATGGAGACCTGGATCTGTTGGTGGGCCAGAAAAATGGAACACTAAGTCTCTACTTGAATGAGGGGACTATTTTTGCTCCCAAGTGGGTTTTTTCCGAGCAGAACTTTCAACTGATAGATATCGGAGGAGAATCGACGCCATTTTTTGTTGATATAGATGGGGATAACGATGACGACATGGTGATTGGTAGTGCCAATCCCACCGTTTTTTTATACGAGAACCGGATGCGGGGAAAAGTTCGTTCCCTGTGGAACCTCAGCACCAACCTGTTTAGTTTTCACAAACTGGTGGTAACGGGTGATCGCGCCAGTCTGGCTGCTGGAGATTTGGATAATGACAAGGATCTGGATCTAATAGTCGGTGAGGCAGGGGGGAACCTGAATTACTATGAAAATGTGGGGACACAGAAGGACCCCGATTGGGTTTTGAAAACAGAGGAATTGATTTATATTACCGGAGTTGAGAACAGCGCCCCAACGCTTGGGGATATAGACGGAGATGGAGATCTGGATTTACTGGTTGGTGAAAAACAAGGGCAGGTTGCATTGATTCTTAATCAGGGCACCCCTGAGTCGCCCAGCTGGATATTGAAAGATCAGGCCTATTTTCGGATTGATGTGGGTTCGAACAGTGTTCCTCGCCTGGTTGACATAGATAGTGATGGTGATCTTGATCTGCTAGTTGGAAACTTTGCTGGCAGGGTGATCTATTACTTGAACAAGGGTACGAAAACGGATCCTGTTTTCGCAGTGGAATCGACCAGATTTGGATCAGCCAAAGTGTCCCGTAATGCGGTTCCAGCCTTTTTTGACTGGAGTCAGGACAAAATTGCGGACATGATTCTGGGAACTGAGGAGGGGAAGCTCCAATTGATGGTATCTCCAGGAAAGCAAGCTGAAGCGAATAGCATCTGGGAGATAAACGAAAAAGCCTATTTTACATTTGATGTCTATTCTCGCAGTCATCCGTTTGTGCGTGATTTCAACGGTGATGGCAATTCAGACCTTTTAATCGGTAACAATTCCGGGGATTTCCTGTTGTTTATCAACGAAGGGACAAAGGGCATAGATAAAGAACCACAAATAGTGGTGGATAATTCCATTGATCAAAAAGAGGGCTCATTGGTTGTTGAGGAAGTGGACGGCCCTGTTGAAATTGAAATTGAAGAAGCTGATGAAGAAGAGGATGAACTGCTTGAGGACCTGATACTTATTGAAGATCAGGGACCAAGCCTGGTCAAGATCGATCCCAAATATGTTAGAGCCAGTGTATCCCTGGTGCTCAATGATACCATCTCGAAATCCACACCGACTCTTGGAGATCTGGATCAGGATGGAGATCTGGATTTGTTGATCGGTAGCAAATCAGGTGCTGTCTACTACTATGAAAATCAAGGAACGGAGCAAGAATGGGAATTCAGTTTGAAATCAGATGCCTACTTGGAGATAAACGGATATAAAAATTCTGCACCCCTTTTAACGGATCTTGATCAGGATGGAGACCTGGATCTTATAGTCGGCACTAAGAGAGGACGACTGCGATTCTTTGATAACCAGGGATCTGCAGAACAGCCACGATTTGTTGAGGAGTCGAATTTCTTCAGCCATATCTGGCTTGACAAGGACGCCAAACCGACGGTGATGGATATGGATAGCGACGGTTTGATGGATCTGCTGGTGGGGAATTTCCGTGGTCGACTTGTCTTTATTCGCAACGATTCTGCGCAGTTCCATATTATTCGTCGTGATTATCGAAAAATAGATGTTGATCTGGGTGCGGCACCCTTTTTCGCTGATCTGAATAATAGTGGGACAATGGAATTAATTATCGGAACTGATTCTGGCAGGGTCCTATTCTTTCAAAACGAGCAGAAAGATCTGTCCGGAGACTGGGTTCCCATTGAAAAATACGGGAAGAGGCTGTCGTTTCTTCAGGGGAGTGTCCCGATATCCTTTGATCTTGATGCTGATGGTGATATGGATCTGATCACCGGCAGTGAATCTGGAAGGGTTATTCTATACCGCAATGACGCTTTAATTAGAGAAGAAGAGGTGGACGAATTGTTATCCGAGGATGGGTAAAAATCCTGCTCACCTCAATTTGTGGCTAATTTGAATATGAAAAATAAGAATCTATATCTGGGGTAATATTTTGGCTTTAAACAGATACATAAAAAAAATGTCTTTTCTGGTTCTGGTCCTTTTTACCCAACTACCGATTTGGGTAGAAGGGGCCCAACATCTCCCGCTGGGACTGAAGATTGAGAAAATTACGATTGGTGAAGATACGACTAAAACCAGCAAAAAGCAGTTGATTGAAGTTCTCGTCAAAAACTACTCATCCAAAAACCAGCCGGCTGTTGTTAAACTGATCGTCACAATGCCGAATCAGTTGATTATCACCTTTGGTTCCAAACGAATTTTAGCGAAGGCCAAGACGGATACCCGCGCCCTGATGGTTTACCCCATAAAAAAACGCAAAGCAGGAAATTATCTGGTTGCTGCCAGGGTTTTTACACCCAGAGGAAAACTTATCGCCAGCAGCTCAGAGGAGCAGAAAAAACGCTTTTTCGCAGCTGATAACAAGCATCTTCGGCCAAAGCAAAAAGAGGGTACAGGGTCTGGAACTGGCAGACAATCAGCGATTATGAGGGAGAATGTTGTTCAAATAAACCCAAAAAAGGTTGTGTTTGATCCCCCTGATCTTTCAATCGAAGAGTTATCTATCAGTAACAATAATTCAATTCTCAGAGGTGAAACGGCTCATATCAAACTGGTTGTTATTAATGATGGCGGTGATGTGGCAGAGAACGTAGAGTTTGTCGCCAGTTGGTATTATCAGCACCGTCCAAAGCGTATCTTACCTTTTTACAAGGACAAAATCAGGCTGATTGCTCCTGGAGAAAGAAAAGTGATGCACTTACCGTTGACGATTCGTGAGTTGGAACAGAAAGGAAAGTACCTGATTCATGCGGTACTTGATAATGCCAACTATATCAAAGAAGCCAACGAAGATAATAATATTTACACCAGCAAGCAGTTTATCAATTTCAGTGATATCGCACTTGAATTTCCGGAAGAGTCCCACTCTTTTGCTGAAGATGGCCGTTTTATATTCCAGTGGCGCAGCAAACAGTACAATCAATTCAAGGTTCAAGTATCTGCGGATGAACAGTTTCTACCGGATAATACGTTTGAACTGCCAAAAGGTCAGAAATGGGAATCAGCACAGATGATTAGACCATTGGTAGGGGAAATGCCTGCCCTCGCGATCAGCTTGATGGAAACCAACGATACCCATTATCTGTTTTGGCGGATTCGAGCGAAGAATTCACAGGGAGAAACCACAGTATCCACTGGCAGGAAGTTTTTTATCAATTTGCTTGCGAATACAGAATGATTATGCATAGGATCGGCTCAAAAACCAGGTCACATTCTGTTTGCAAAATGTCCAGCTATTAGGACTTTTGCGAATAGATTATGTGAAGTTGTTTTTTAACGATCCCTAAGAATCTCCTTTTTGGCAATGATAAAATAGAGTCTACCGAAAGAGCGCATGGTACCCGCGCTTTTTTCGGCCAGCAACCCGTTTCCCCAGAACAGATCTACCCGTCCTGGTCCTTTTATAGCCCCTCCCGTGTCCTGGCTGACGATAAAACGTGCAAACGATTTCTGACCTTTATATCTGAGTTGTCTGTCGAATTCCGGAATGTCGGAAACCAGGTATCCCAGACTGCCCTTTGGAAAAATGGTTACGTCTAGGGCGATGGAACGGTCGGGTGTTAATGGAACATTCAAGCTGCCTCGTGGATTCTCATTTGTCTTGCTCAGATTGAAGAAGGTATAACTCTTATTGTGGTAAAGAATTGGTTTTAACTCTCGCGGGTGGGTCCTGATGTACTCACGGATTGATCCCATCGATACCTCTTCAAGGAGGAGTTTGTTCTCTGTTACCAGTAGTTTGCCGATGCTCGAATAGGGTAGTCCATTTGAACCGGCATAACTGAGCTTTATACGCCGACCAGAAGGAAGAACAAGAATGCCTGATCCCTGAACCTGTAGAATAAAAAGATCCACTGGATCATGCATCCAGGCCAGTATCTTCGCCTTTTTATTCAGAATATTTTGTTCCATAATCTCCTCTCGTGTATGATAGGGGATTAGCTTTCCTTTCTCCAAGCGGTAGATGATGGTTCGGTATTTTAGAGACTTACGGAAGGTTTCCAGATTGAGTACATGCAGATCTCGTGGCAGGCTATACACCGGAACATTATAACGGGATGACTGTTGCAGAGCTCCTTTGAATAGCGGTTCGTAATAACCCGTCAACATCACCTGCTTGTCTTCATTAGCGGCTGATTCGAAAACTAGGAATTTTCTCTCCAGTTCCTCCACCAGATCATGGTCATTATCGGCTTTTTCCAAAAGCGATAAAAACAGTCTCATAGAAGCCGCAATTTCCCTTGCTGAATATTTCAGATTACCATACTTAAACTGACGATCCTGTTGGATTTTATCAAAATAGACCAACGATTGTGTCACAGACTGTTTCAATCCGTCGACCGGGAGGTCATCTCCCGTCATAAACTCTGAATAGGGACGGTTGACCAGTTTCATACTGGTTGATGAATATTTGGCAACCAGTTGGTCCGAAGGTAAATCGCGTGAACGGAACTGTCTTGAACAACTATCGATGAGGAGGATACTGCAGAGGAGTATAAGTACAAACCTTTTTTGGATCATATAATAATGCTTCAAGGGTCTTACGTGATGTGTTTTTTAGTTATAATTCAACAATTCCTTCAGCGCCGATAACGGTGTTCCTTCCTTTCGCTTTGGCCAGATAGAGACAGTGATCGGATCCCTTGAGGACTATTTCAGGTGTATCTCCATTCTCTGGAAAGGAGGCAACGCCAAAACTGGCGCTCAAGGTGCCTTTCGGTTGTTTCTGCTCGTTAATAAACTTTTCGTCTTGGATAGTCTTTCTCAGCTTTTCAGCAATGTTTTCAGCCATTTTCTTGGGTGTTCCGGGCAGGACAATGACGAATTCTTCGCCTCCATAACGCGCGGCCATGTCACTTTTTCTTACGCCATCTTTCATAATCCGCGCAATTTTTTTAAGCACGTCATCACCCAGTTGATGTCCGTTGGTGTCGTTATAATGCTTGAAATTATCGACATCCATCATGATGACAGAACAGTGGTTGCCATGCAGTTCGGCCTGGATGAACTCCTCCTTGATAAACGTGTCAAAATGCTTCCGATTATACAGCCCAGTCATTCCATCCATTGCGGCAGTTTTTTCGGCTTTTTGAATGTTACTGGAGAGCAAGGAGAGTCTTTGTTTCGTCTCGACGATGCCATTAATTTTAAATAGTGCATCTTCGATCGTAAAGGGCTTGAAGAGAAAATCAGTGATTCCCAGAGTGGTGATTGTGCTCCTGAATTTCAAGTTCCTGAGTTGATCGCTGATGACCAGCGTCGACGTTTTATCCGGGTTGTTGCTTAGCAATTTTATCAAAAATGCATCAAATTCCCATTCGGGACTACTAAAAAATGGATCGACAATAATCAAATCTGGCTTGAGAGCATTTAGTGCATTCAACGAAGCGATTTGTGAACCAAATTCATAAATCTCATTAAAAACAAAATTCTTCTCAATCAGGCCCTTGATGATCTTACGGTCCCATTCGTGTTCGTCGATAATCACGACTTTAAACTGCGCAGCGAGTTCGATATTGGGATCCAGAGGAAGATGCAGAGAGATGCGTTCGTTCTCCTCAATAGTCGTAATCTGCATCTCTCCTTGATGAAGGTCGATGATGCGTTTGGCCAGGGGGAGTAACAGTTCTCCTTTCTGCAAAGAAAGCTCCACTCCATCAGAAACCAAATCATCCTCAATAACATTGATTTCGGAATCAAAAACAGAGGGATCGCCGGCTGTGAGAGCTAGAACCAACTGGGATTTTTCCGGAGCCTGATAGCAGCAAAAATGAAGAGGCATACTTGCCCCTTTTTCCCGTTTGATATAGTCGAATATATCGCTCAAGGCCTGAAATAGTTTTGCCTCATCAGCAATTATCACTGTGAGCTCTGGATCAATACCAAAATTGAGATTGGGAAGCTCTTTGACATAATCTTTGAAAGTTTTTATAAAATCGCTAAATTGAATCACTTTGAACGAAAGGTCAATGCCTGATGTCATTTCCGCCATTGTGATCAAGTTGCCTACCAGCTTATCCATTTTTCTCTCTTCATCTACGATAAGTGAAATATAGGACCGGTATTCAGCTGATTGATCGTCAGTGGGGATTTTCTTCTTGAGAATATCAGTATAATTGGCGATGCTGTCCAACGGGGTCTTCAACTGGGTGGACATATTCGAAAGGAATTGGTCTTTAATTTTGTTACTTTTTTCAAGTGCCCCCAGGGTGTCTTCCAGCTCTTCATAAGTCTGTTTTAACTCCTCGTTAGCCTTGAGAATGTGCTTTTCATACTGCTTTTGAATAGTAATATCCCTGACAACAACTGCGAAAATAGTTCTTTCCGTCTTGTGATCTACACTTGTGCGGATGGGCGAGACGGAAATCAGTGCTGGGAATGTCTTTTCGTTTTTGCAGGCGGCTGTTTTCTGACCGGTCCAACCACCAGTGAAGAGATCAGTGTATGTAGATCCTTTTTCGACTAATTCCTGAAAAAGTGTTTGTAGGTTAAGCTTTTTCAGCTCCTTATTGCTGTAGCCAAAAAGAGAAAGAAAGGCATGATTTCCTGAAAGTAGATCCCCTTTTTCGTCAACTGTGATGATGGCATCCAGATTTGACTCAACAACTTGAGAAAAGAGTTTTATCTGAGCAAGTTTATCCTGTAGTTCTCTTTCCAGATCCTGGGAAACCTCGGTAATTTCCTTGTTGAACTTGTCGAGATCTTGTTTTTCCAGAACGGCGTTTTCGTATAACCTTGCCCTGTCTGTAGTGATCCGCAGTTTTTGAGCCAGAATATTGCTGAACATTTTAAAAAAGGCGTTGGCCAACCTCTGGCTGACCGCATCGTCTTTGTCGAGGAAACTGGACTCAATGGCAATCACTTTGCTGGGAAGGACCGCAATCACGTCAGCAGAACGAGGTTCATCGGGGGTAATGACCGCCATCTCACCGATGATATAACCTGGTTGATCAATATTCAGGATAAATTTTTCTCCGGCAAAAACGTCAAACTCACCTTCGAGAAGAATGTATACCATCCGATCACTTTTATTCTTCTCACGGATTAAAAACTCAGCGGTTCCAACTTCGAAAATCCAGGCTTTGAGAAAAATCTCCTTCAGCACTTTTGAATTGACTGTCTGAAAATACGGAGTCGCTTCAATCAATTGAATTGCTTGAACTATCTTGTCTGGATACTCATCCAGAAAAATCTTTCTCATGAATTATTTTCGGTTGTCACGGGTCTATGGAATCAATCCGGTTAGGTTCAATCGTGCTTGCGAAATCACCTTTGAAAAACGTTGCTATTAACTGTTTTTTTTATACTGCGACATTGTAGCCCATAATTGACATTAATATCAAGATGTTTTGTCCAATGATGGAATCCATTTTGAGTGTTTTCAAAGATGCTTAAGTGGTTACTGCATCTATTTTTTTCTGAAAACGATAAATTCCGCCAGTTGCTTGATACTAGTTTTGAATTCATTATCAGCAATGGGTTCAAGTACTTTTTTTGCTTTAATCACGTATTTCTGAGCCTGCTCCAAGGTGTATTCTCCGGAGCGGTGAAGAGCGATCAACTGACAGATTCGTTCAACATGTGTGTCAGTGATTTCTGCTGCAGACATGATTTCTTCAATTTCAGCTTTTTCAGCCGGGGAAGCAGTTTCAATCAGGTGGCTTAAAGGCAATGTAATTTTTCTTTCTTTGAGATCTACTCCCTGCTCCTTACCCAGATTTTTGTTGCTCAGGTCGTAGTCCAACGCATCATCAACCAACTGAAATGCCATTCCAATATTTTTGCCACATTGTAAACTGGCCTCCTGCTCTGTTTCGTCACCACCGCCGAGGATGCATCCTATCTGCATGGCGGCTTCCATCAGGGACGCCGTTTTATAATAAATAATGTCAAGATACTCTGCTTCCGTCGTTATCTGATTATTGCGGGTCAACTGTTTTATCTCTCCCCGCGCCATCAGGGTGGATGTATTGGAAAGTATTTCAATCAATCGCATATTTTTCAGGGTTCCCAGATAATAAAAGGCGTAACCAAAAAGATAATCGCCTACCAGAACAGAAGCTTCGTTTCCCCAAATGGTACGGGCCGACTTTTGAGATCGTCTTAAATCAGCATTATCTACTACGTCATCGTGGAGAAGAGTTGCGGTATGCAAATATTCAATTATATTAGCAGCCACATAAGCGCCTTCCGTGATTTTGCCAACTAACCCGGTTGCCAGCAATAGCATGGCGGGGCGAATTCGTTTTCCCCCGGACTTGAGGATATACTTTCCAACTTCTGACAGGAGTGGAATTTCGGTCTCCATGTTTTTAAGCAACAGAGCTTCGACTGCTTTCAAATGGTCGCTAATGGGAGACAAGATCTGATCCAGAGGAACAATGGTCGGCTGATTATTCATATTCGGTAATAGAAAGGCGTTTGCTGAATTGAAATGTCAAGGGTTCGCTATTTTTTTTGGACTCCCGGGGTCTTTGGTTTCTGAACAATGGCTGGTTTTGGCTGATCGGTTTTCTTGTCCGGCTGTATTTGAGCCTGATTCAACTTTTGATATCGCTCATATGCCATGAACGCTTTATCTGTTTCTCCGATTTTGTCCAAGGCCAGTGATAAGTTGTACCATGCGTTTTCGAGTTCAGGCATATAGACGATTGCTTTTTGGTAGGACTCTATTGCTTGTTCGTACAATACGAGTCGATAAAAGGCCAAACCAAGGTTGTAGTGAAAAACCGCCTGCTGTTTATCAAGTGCGATAGCCATTTTGTATTCCAGAATGGCATCCCTGGGATTGTTTTGGGAAAACAGCTGATTACCGCGGTGAAAATGCTTCAAGGCCCCAATAGTCAGCTCTTCCTGACTCGGTCCGCACCCATGAATTGCAAATATAAGGAAAAACAGAGCAATGATTGAGGAGGTTGATGTATGGCATTTTAACATTATTACGCGCTTGAGGATGGTGCTGTGGTTTTTTTGGATCCGGTGAAAGTTGTGACTGTGAGCAGTTGCGCCGAATTACGCTTCTAAACTATAACAATTTACAGTGAGAAGCAATCAAAATAACAGTGCTTTATGTGTATGAAATTCAAAGACATTCTGTCCACGTACATGCCTCTGATTTTCTTCTGTCCGTTGGGCAACTTTTCTGATATAAAATTGATCAAAAAAAACTGCCTTCACGACATTTTTGAATTGACGAAATAGCAAATTCCAGTCATAAATATATATTGTATTTTTATTCACTGTTTTGTTATTAACCTTTTAAATAACTGATGACTCCATGACTGAGCTAATAAATATTTACCACGAAGAAAGTCCGATTGAATTCCTGGATGAGGAGTTCGATTTTGAACAAAGAGTAACAGAAAGCCTTGAAAAAATAAATGAACTAAATATCGTTGAAGGAACGGTAACCAATATCACAAAAGATTTTGTGACCGTTGATTTCGGATATAAGTCCGAGGGACAGATCCCTTCGCAGGAATTTTATGACAGTGATGGAGCACTGACAGTTGAGGTTAAAGACACAACAGAGATATATCTGGAGCGGTTTGAGGACGAACATGGCCAGGTAGTTGTTTCCAAAGAAAAAGCAAAAAAACTTCGAGTTTGGGAAGAGGTCGGAAAGGTATACAGCGAAGATGGTATCGTTTCCGGTGTGATCACAGCTCGTATCAAGGGTGGATTATCAGTGGATATCGGCATAAAAGCCTTTCTACCTGGGTCACAGGTTGACCTGAGACCGGTCAGAAACCTGGATAAACTACTCGGAGAGCAGTTTGATTTCAAAGTGCTGAAATACAATCCCAAAAGAGGGAATATTGTTCTTTCACGCCGTGCGATTCTTGAGCTTGATCGCGTGGAACAACGTGAGAAGACTCTCGAACTGCTGCAGGAAGGCGCGATTATCAAAGGACATGTCAAGAATATCACGGACTACGGTGTTTTTGTCGATCTCGGAGGCGTCGACGGACTGTTGCATATTACAGACATGACATGGGGACGGATTGTTCATCCTTCAGAGATGTTCGGTATTGGTGATGAGATCGAAGTCATTGTTCTGAAGTTTGATGAGG
>PJEL010001288.1_pt1 | contig 26085 bp, 30 predicted proteins | sample 1853271 | NCBI WGS metagenome assembly PJEL01 (sample SAMN08108733, study PRJNA415343) | Invertebrate metagenome, whole genome shotgun sequencing project. | host: Globobulimina | place: Sweden: Gullmar Fjord | collected 2015-08
ATGGATGAGTTGACGCAATTGTTGTGTTTAATTGAATGACTCGGCTCGGAAGAGAGATGTGAGGTAGGAGTTAGGACCACTATCGAGTAGACTGAATGGGTGGTAGTGAAGGGTAGATGAATTCGTTGCATAGACGGTCTGTATGGCTCAGAGGCCCCTGACGGGACCTGTCGCCACCAGATACGTGTACTTAACCCCTCAAACTTAAACAAATCCATTAACAAACTGTCTATTTCAACGCCCTGCCACTTACTTCCTCCAAAGAAGTAGACCCAAGTTTTGAACTTTTACTCTAAGGAGCACCTTATGGCGAAGAAAGTACCAACTGTAAAGACCCCTACTAAGAAGGTCCCTAAGAAACGGACTGCCACTTTGAAAGGGGGTGTGAAGAAGACTCCAAGTCACCTGATTAAGAAGCCTGTTAAAAAACGCAAACTTCCAGCAGCAGAGTCACGAGGATCGAAGAATACGAAAGAACGAGACATTGAAAGGGGGTTGGACAGGAAGAACAGACAATCCTCCTATCAGAAACGAATAGATTCAGCAGCTCGTAACATTCGAGATGACCAATGGCTTGAACTCTTGGATGGTATTAACTGGGATAGACGATTATCCAGTAAGTTTTGTTTGCGTACCTTCTGTGAGGAATACTTATCGGGAGTTTTCTTCATGGGATGGTCAGACGACCAACTCCGTTGTTGTAAGAAGGCTGAGAGTGTCTTCCTTGGTGATGAGATGTTCGCATTGGCTATGCCTCGTGCTGGTGGGAAGACGGCTATGACTCGTGGAGCTCTAACATGGGGGACAGCACACGCCCACAAGAGGTTCCCTTGTAACATTTCAGCTTCCGACCCTAAATCACTCCAATCCCTCAATGCTCTAAAAACATTTTGGTTCGGTTCCCCTCTGCTCCTACAAGACTTTCCTGAGATTGCGTGGAGCATACGAAAGTTAGAGAACCGGCAAGCAGGGGCACGGGGACAATTATTCGATGGGTTTAATACGCATGTAGTCTGGGGTTCTAACTCTGTTAGGTATCCTTGTCTTCTTCTCCCAAAGAAGGATGCGGATGTGTACTTGAAGTATGACCCAGACTGTGTACAACAGATAAACGCATACGATCACGAACTGGGAGAGTTTGTTGAAAGATGGATTGTTCGATCTGCTGGTATCAACATCTCTACCTACGGTATTGGTGGAGCCATACGTGGAGAAGCAGAAACACATCCTATCACAATGGAACAACCAAGACCTGACTTGGTGGTCCTCGATGATGTACAGAAAGATATTGTAGCCGAGAGTCCTGCACAGGTAGATAAACTGGTGATGCTCATTGAAGGTGCTATCACTGGACTAGCCGGACCCGGACAACACGTATCTGTGATTATGCCCTGCACCGTCACACGTGAGGATGACGCTAGTGATACATTCCTTGATTCCTCCAAAAAACCCGAGTATCGGGGAGAGCGTTGTAGACTGGTAGATCAATGGCCCGATGGGATCACAGACTTAGAAATCTCTATGGATACACCAGCCGGAAAACTCTGGAATAAATATAGAGAAACACAAAGGGATTCTTATCGAGATTTTGACAAGCACTCCTTGAGATGTGAAACCTGTAGAGAAGATCTATTGAATCCTTGTAATGAAGGTCACAAGATCAAGATGGCCCCTACACAACTCTACATTAACAACCGTACAATCATGGATCACAATTTTGTAGTCACATGGACTGAACGGTATGGTAATCCTACTCTTGTAGATGGTGAAGTGATCCATAAAGACGAACGAGAGATTTCTGCTCAACAACATGCTATGAACTTGAGATTCAAGTCAGAGGAAACATTCCCTGCTGAGTATCAGAATCGTGGACGTAAGTTAGCAGATGAAGGAGAAATCCTTATTACTTCTCCAGCCCTACAACAAAAGGTAGTAGCTCTCAATCGTGGAGAAGTAGCTTCGGACACTCAACACGTTGCAGCTTTCGTGGATGTTCAATCAGAAGGACTATTCTTTACAGTAGGAGCTTGTACACCAGACTTCACAGGTAATTTCTGTGACTATGGAACCTTTCCTAAGTTCGGGACTCGATACTATAGCAAACAACAGATGCACAGTTGGAACTCTCTGACTAAAATGTTCTTTGACTACTATCCTGAACACGTAAATAAAGCAGTAAAAACGGAGAGTGGAAAACGACAAGCACCCCTAGAAGCAAAAATCTATCATGCCCTATCCGTATTTATTCCTAAACTACTCCAGCAGGAATATACTCGTCAAGACCAGTATGGTACAACTTTCAAGATTCAGAAACTGGCTATTGATAGTAGATGGGGGCAAGCAAGTGATGTGATTAGACGATACATAAGGGAATGTGGTCATAGTGAAGTCATCCCGTATTATGGACAAGCCTTCCCTCCTACCAATCGTCAGATAGAAGAATACGAGATGAGAAAGGGTTGGTACTTTGAGCACGTTAAGCATAGGAACATCAAAGCTCCTATGTGGATTATCCGACCCAATCCTGATGGGATGTATTATATGTGTGCTGATGTAGACCGTGGAAAGGATTTCCTGTTTAACCGTCTGGCATCTCCACAAGGGGCAACTGGTTCTTGGAGCCTATTTAATGATACTCCAGAGAATCATGAATTGTTCGCAGACCATATATGTAAGTCAGAGTATCCTGAACCTGTCCTTGCCCGTGGACTGAAAAAGAATAAGTGGATCGTGCGGGAGTCAGGATTCGACAACGATTATCTTGACTGTGCCGTGGGTACAATGATGGTCCTTTCCTATCTTGGGGCCTGTTTAATTACTGGAGGAGAATCAACTTCTCCCAAAAAATCTATCCGTAGCAAATGGCAAAAACTTAAAAGGGAGCTTAACTAATGAATTGTCCTTATTGTGAACATACTAAGTCATCAGTTTCTCACACTTTTAGACGTACACAAAAAGATAAGACGTTTGTAGGTCGTTATCGAAAATGTTTATCTTGTCAATTACCATATTTAACTTTAGAGGATAAAACAACTTGTAACCTTTGTGAATGTCCTAAATCTATTGTGATAGACACTCAACAAGCATCTGCATTTAAGATTCGCAGACGAAGACGCTGTGACTATTGTGGGGATTTACGTTGGACCCATGAACGGGTTGTGAATGTCCAAGAAGAACAATCTACCCAGAAGAATGAAGAAACAGTAATACATAATCCCTTTATGGAATAAACGCTATATATCGGGTTGCCTATTTCTGTCCTTTATGGTATAATGCCCTTACGGGGATTAGTGTAATGTCAGCATACTGGTAAGGCCACCAGAGGAGAGAGTTAAATTCTTTCATCCCTGTCTTAGTCAACTCTCATGGTAAGGAGATCACTGATAATAATCAGGGAGAGTTGACTTTTTAGAATATCCATTTCATTTAAGAGGAGATTAATATGGCTGAGATCACCGACGATCAGTTAGCTGATTTAGGAACAGCCCCTTTGAAAGCTCGTACTGATGAGGGGACAGTTGAAGAACGTCCCGTTGATGACATCATTAGAGCGAGAAGAGAACTCCAACAAGGTAATGTTGATGGGACTCCTTGGGGGATTAAATTCGCAAGGGTCAAACCAGGAGGGACAGTATGAGTGTTTATGTTGTTTCTTCTATCCATGCGAAAGATGAAACGTCCGGATTTAACAGTGGTAAACTTGGAGGTAATCGCCAAGAAATTACTCAGACAATTGCAGGTGGTGGTGGTCCTGGAACAATGGTAGCAGGTACAACTCAATTAGTTATACCCGTTTCAGATATTACAACTCCAGGATACCTCTATGCTAAGAACATCCATGCAACTGCGATTATCCAAATTGGTGTATATGTCTCCACAACATTTTACCCTGTGGCAGAATTGAAACCCGGAGAGGAAAATAATTTCCGATGGGCGACAGGAGCGACCTTGTATATCAAATCAGATACTGCAAGTACCCTAGTCCAAATTAATGTGATGGAGGATTAACCTATGATTGCAATTTTAGATGAGAATGGTAATCCTCATCCGGCTTCTACGGCAGCAAAACGAACAGAGTTGCTTCGTCAAAATCAGATGATTGCGAAGCGTTCTATGGTCCGAGCAAAGTATGACGCTGCTCAGACTATTAAAAATAATGAAAACCATTGGGCTAATGCTGATAACCTTGATCCGCATCAAGTTGCAAGTATTAGTGTCCGACGAACTTTACGATCTCGTTCACGTTACGAGGTCTTAGAAAACAATGCCTTCTTGCAAGGTATTATGTTGACCAAGGCTAACGACTTTGCAGGTCTAAAAGGACCACGTCTATCAATCCTTGATAAAAAGGTGAGTAGAGAACGGCAATTGATCATTAGTCAACGGTTCAAACAATGGGCGAAGGCAATAGACTTGCGACAAAAGTTATGGCGTATGTCTATTGCCCGTCCAGTAGACGGTGAGTCCTTTATGAGGGCTTACCGGAGTAAACGAAACAAAGGTACTCCTGTCCAATTGAATTTCCAAGTATTAGAATGTGACCGTGTATCTTCTAATGCTCAGTATCCGACCACTAAACCTAATAAGGGTGAAGTGGATGGTGTTAGATTCAATAAGTTTGAGGAGCCTACCCATTACCACATCTTGCATACTCATCCGGGAGGAACTCCAATGTTCTCTCAAGGGTCTCCTAATAATGGAGATTGGGTAAATGAAAAGTATGTGGTCCACTGGTATCGAAAACCGCGTGGATGGCTGAGAGGAATTCCTGAGACAACTGCGTCTCTTCCCTTGTGTGCTATCTTACGTCGATATACGATTGCAACTTTACTCCATTCAGAAGTTAATGCGTCTATCACTGGCTTTATTGAAACTGATGGTCCTCCTACAGCTGATCCTTTTACAGGAGCAGATGGAGAACTATTAGAAGATGATCCTTTTGATACAATGCCTATCGTACCGGGAATGATGACAAACCTCCCTTATGGTTATAAATGGAAACAAGGTAATGCGGTTCCTCTTGGAGCCCAATATGATCACTTTGTAGGTTCTATCCTACGAGAGATTGTAAGACCTTTAATGGTTCCTTTTGGTCTTGCTGTGGGAACACATCAAGATTCCAATATGGCATCAGCCGTTGTAGACCAGCACTTGTACCAAGGTGGTATCAAATCAGATCGAGCCCACTGTGAAGAAGATGTCCTTGAGAAAATCTTTGAACTTTGGTGGGAAGAAGCTATTCGGATTCCGGGATACTTAGGAGATGATTATCTACGGAGTGATTATACTTATTATCCTCCTGAGCATGTTTGGAATTGGCCCCGTGTAGGGTTAGATCATACTGATCCTGCTAAGATTGCAAATGCGTTAGAGACCCTTGGTCCTAATGGTATGCACTTTTACACTGACCGTGATCTTCAAGAAGGCTGGCATAATCGGACTGTAGAGGAATGGCAGGAAGAAGTTAAAGCAGACCGAGAGTTCCGTTTGGAATACTTACCAACAGATGCTGAACAGCAAATAGAGGTAACTGAAAAACAGACTGCTGCTCTTGAAAATCAAGAAACAGGAGAAGAGTATGAAGACTAATAAAAGCATGAAAGGGACTATAGCATGAGTACGGCTGTCACAGATATACAAAGAGACACAAATATCAATTCTATTGATGGTACTGATCCTCCTATCGCCACAATTGTAGGTGGAGACGGTACTACGGATTCAATAGAGTTAGCAGGTTTTTCAGGTGGGAGTTTCAAAACTCCTTCAGCATTGACAAATACTACTTTAACTCTTGAAGTCTCAATGGACGAATCAACATGGTTTACAATCCGTGACCCTATTGATCGTTCTGTCCTTGCCAATTGGGCAGGAGATGGACCAGCATTAGCAGTAAACACTATTTATGCTCTACCTCCTGAGGTATTTTACTATCGTTACATACGTCTAAATGTAGGAGGTGTGGAAGCTGCTGGTCGTGAGTTTGAAATCTTTTTACGGAGCTGATTATGAATTACGCACCTCACCAGATACTTCCTTGGCATTCATCAGCTCAGATTCGTTCTCGGCGTAATCTTCCTTTCAATTATATTGGTGAGGTAGATACTGCTGCTCAAAATGGTACTGATGTCCAAGCACTTTCCAACTCTGCTGATATGGTGGATTCTTGGCATTGTGATGGGACTCTTAATAACATGATAACTGCTAGTGGGACTGGTCATGAGCGTTTCAAACTTCGTAGCACTGGATGGACAATAGCTTGGCAACAACGAAATGCTTTCAAAGCAGCTCCAAATGATGACTATGCAGTCTCGTTTGCTATTGGAGCTTATGGTGCTGCCAGCTCAGTCAATGTCTTTACTTACAAAGATGGCATTGGTAACGCCGGGAAAATGAAAGTCCAAATGAGAGATGCGGTTGGTTCTGCCAGTGGTCCAACAACAGCCAGTACGGCCATTGGCGGAAATTACGCTTGGCAAAATTTTGTTTTGACTTACGACCGGGTCGCGATACGATTGCACGCCGATGGAGTAGAGATCGGCGTCCTTTATAAGACATGGGGAGATATTTATCTTGCTGATCAACCATTACAAATTGGTTGGTCTGCTACACCCGCCGGTCAGATGCTTGGCAACTTCCGCCGGTTTGCTATTTTTGGTCGAGCACTTGATCTTGTTGAACGGTATTATCTCGATGAAGGGGCCGACCCCCTTCTTTGTGGACCCCCACCTCAATTTTACCTACCAATGGATGTAGCAGATGTTGGAGGTGGGTTAGTTGATCATTCTGGTGAAGTGAACATCACCAACACATCATCTGTTACTGGTGAGGAGGTTCCATCATGACTGATAAAATTGTTTTCCTTGGCGATCCTCAAGAATATAGTGCGTCTGCGATTCCAGCAGTTCAAGACCTTTTCGGTGCACAGACTCAATGGTGCGTCGATACGACCGATGTTGTTTTCGTTTCCCTGCTTGGCGATATTGTCAATGCGGGCGATACAGCCGCCGAGTGGGTTATTGCCGGTGATGCCGTTGACCTTCTCGATGCCAGATCATCCCTAGCTTATGGTATCTGTAATGGTAATCACGATGAAGACAATGACGATGGTGGTGGTAGTGGGAGTCCAAACGGTTCCTATAATACCTTCCGTAGTTATTTCGGACATGCTCGATATAATGGTGAGACTTGGTATGGTGGCACAGATCACGTGACAACTGGATTGAACTTTTATCAAAAATTTGATGTTGATGGTGTAGAGCATCTCCATTTAACACTGGAGTTCAAAGCAGTATCATCTTCTAATAGTGATGCGGCTACCGTCATAGCATGGATTGAAAGTATCCTTGACGCCAACCCAAATACACCAACAATCATCTCAACCCATTACGGACGGTATAGTTACAACAAACGGAGTACGTTTGGAGATGATCTTTGGGATTTAATTGTCAAAACTAATTCGCAAATCTTCCTTGTTGTCAATGGTCATTATGGTGGTAATTGTCACCGAACCCTTTACAATGACGCTGGTTTGATGGTCCATGAAGTTACTAACGATTTCCAAGACTGGCCTGACGGGGGTGGTGGTTGGTTACAATATATGGAAAAGACTGGTGCTCGGACACTCAATGTTTACACTTATAATCCATCGACTGACGAATCTTTAACCGACTCGAATCAGCAGTATTCCCTCCCCGATCCGAACCAACCCCCTATTGTTTACGATTATCGATTTAAGAGTGTTTCCGGTAAAGAACCACCAATTTCAGAAAATGATGCTGGATGGAACTCTGTTGATGTTGCAGTCCCGGATGGGGATGCTGTAATGACAGTAGCAGATTTTGTCAATTTCATCAATAGGAAAAGTGGTTGTGCAATTTATGTCTGTCTCGAAGGAGGGGATCAAGGAGCTGAGACAACACCAACAATTTTACATGCTGCATCAGGGAACGCATCATGGACAATGGACATTTTAGTGACTCCTGGAACACCTAATACACACACAGTACGTGTGACACAAGTTGATGATACTGGTACGACAATTGGAAGCTTATCAATTGATGTGCCTGTTGATGCAGATGAAATGCCAAAGACACGAATCTGCTTTGTCAGCTATGGTGAATCTGGAGGAGCAAAACTTTTCCTAGATGGAACGGAAGTAGTTGATACTGATTTAACATTCCATACTGGTGATGATGTAACCCTTGATTATGCAGATGTTTATCTGTTTGCTAAAGATGAATCAGCTACAGATCCATTTGTAGGTTCATGTGCAGTTATCAAAGCTGCAAATGTCGCACATCAAGTATCACGAGTGTCAACTGAGATAGATTTATTGACTGCCGATTATTTCTAATCCTCAATATACGCACTTAATTAATAAGGAGGTAGTATTTAATGCACTATGACATTCCTTCAATGATCCGAGCTTCAAAAAGCGGGGATACAATTCCTTCTAATTTTGAAATCCCTATGGATTGTTGTAGTCTGGTTCCATTGGAAGCGATGGAAGTGGAAGGTCAAGAGACTCGACAGAAATTCAGACTAGAAGCAAACTCAGGGGTTCCGATGAACCTCTCAGGATTTTATGATCCTGTTATCATCGACATGCAAGGTGTCCAATTCGATAAGAATGTCACCGCTGTCATTATGGACCACGATGTGGCTAAACGGATCGGACATACTATTGAACAAGTAGTTATACCGGCTGGAGCTACTGGCGTCCTAGATGGTGTCTCCTATAATGGACCATTGGTTGCTGCTGTTGCAGTCCAATCTTCCGATATGGGAGTTGCTCAAGGCTTTGTTAAAGATGCGAAAGAAGGATTCCCCTTCCAAGTATCTGTTGGAGCCTCTATTGTTCCCGGTTTCGCCGCTTTCGTTAAAGAGGGTGAGACAGTTTATATCAACGGTAAGGACTGGAATGGTCCTCTTATCGTAGCACAGAAAACAAAAATTCGTGAACTGACGGTCACAGTCCTTGGAGCTGATGGGAATACCTCAGCCAGATTGGCCGCACAACATTCTTTAGGAAAGGATCAGAAGATGACGTTTGAAGCGTATCTCGAATCGTTGAAGCTGAAGGCCAGTGATCTTTCAGAAGCTGCCCTCACCGCTATCAAAGCTCAATGGAGTACTGAACATGGTACTTCTCCAAAAGACCCCGTAACCCCCGTGACAGTTACACCTACTGTCACCGCGACTGTCGTTCCTGACAACGCAACCATCGAAGCTCAGCGAATTGCTGATCGTCGGATTGCTGACGTTGCAGAAGATGATCGACAGACAGCTATCAAAGCTTCTGCCAGTCGTTTTGAAGGTCGTATCGAAAAGATCACTTTCAATGGTAACGAAATGACTCTGGAAGCTGCCCGTAGCCATGCTCTGAGTTCTGGCATGTCTGCTACCGACTTTGAGTTGGAATGTCATCGCACCGCACTTCCAGTTCCGACTGGCAGTCCTGCGATTCATGTCCAGCAACGAGACATTTCCGGTCAAGCTTTGGAAGCCAGTATCCTCCGTTACTTCGGTACTCCCCAAAATCGTGTCAACAGTGTTACTGGTGACAAGTATGGGATGGAAGCCATGTTTGACGAGAAGACTCTGGAAGCCTCTCACGAACGTCAGTACAACTTCGGTGGTTCGATCCAAGCTCTCTTTGAGATGCAGATTCGAGCAGCCGGTGGTCAGTATGTTGGTTCAGTCCGAACTGGTTCTGATTTTGTAGCCGAGACAATAAAAGCATGGGATTCGGTCCAAAGTGCCGGAAATATCCAAGCTGCATTTTCGACATTGAATATTGTCAATGTCCTTGAGAATGTGATGCACAAATCGGCTCTGGCATCTTTCAATGCTGTTGAATCTGTTTGGCCTGCTCTGTGTGGACGTAAACCGGCTAACGATTTCCGAGCACAGAATATGTATCGATTGGACTTCGACGGTCGATTCAAGCAGGTTGCCGTTGATGGTGAATTGAAGCACATCAGCATGACTGATACCAAGAAGACTATCCAAGTTGATAGCTACGGTGCAATGGTCAGCGTTGATCGCAAGACTATCCGTAACGATGATCTTGGTATGGTTGTTGCTAAGGCTCGTGGTCTTGGAGACCTCGGTGCGAAACGGATTGAAGAATCTGTCATGGTCTTGCTTCTCAGCAATCCCAGCTCCTTCTTCTCCGCTGGTAACAACAACTTGATCACGGGTGCTGGTACTGCTCTGAGTATTGCCGCTTTGGAAACTGCTCGTCAGTCTTTCCGCAACCAAGTTATCAACGGACATCCGACTGCTGTATCTCCGCAACTCCTGTTGGTTGGTACTGCCCTCGAAACGACTGCCCGTCAGTTGTATGTTGAGGAGAAAATTGATCCAACTCGTGGAGCTAACGCTTTCACGAATAATCCTCATAAGGGATTGTACACCCCGTTGGTCACTCCGTATCTCAACAACACGGACATCACTGATCAGGATGGTAACGCTATCACTGGTCAGACGGCAACTCAATGGTATCTCGCTGCCAACCCCGAAGCTCCGCAGGGACCGATGATTGCTATCTCCTTCCTTGACGGTCGTGAGACTCCGTACTTCGACGAAGCCGAGACACAGTTCAACGTGCCCGGTGGTATCCAATTCCGTTCGTATCTGGATTGGGGAGTCGCAATGGTCATCGAACAGATGGGCCTCAAGTCGGCTGGTGCATAACTTTAACCTATGAACATAATTGTTCATATCTCATAGATCAAAGGACCTATTATTATGTTGAATCAACTCCGTGATATTGCAACCGGACTTATCGGTTGTAGTGAAGAAGCAGAAATCAGTGTCAACAAATCTCACTTGGGTTTTCTCAGGCAGAATGATGTTGATCTCAAAGGTGTCGGAATCGGTAACGGTGGTAAGATGGTAAAAGTCCTCGACTTTATCGCTGCTGTTAAACAATTGAATCCTGATGACCCTTTGAAAGCAGTTGAAGTCAAAACCGAAGTCCCTTCAATGTTTGAAGACTTAGATTTCCTTTCCACTCAGGCAAAGAAATCTCTGAAAGACCTTGGTATTGTTGACAAGCCTACTTTACGTGCGTTTGTTGACGCTGATGAAGATCTCAGCACCCTCAAGGGTATTGGTGACAGTACCGCTTTGAAACTGATTGATCTTCTTTCGTAATCCTTATGAGAGTAAGGGAAGTCACCAGATGTAAACTTGTCCCATGGACAATCTTCCCGTGACTTCCCTCTCTCACCCCTTATATATGAAAGGTTAAAGACAAATGGCTCAGACATTAGAATCAATCTTCCTCCAGGGAAGTGATCAAGAACGACTCGACCATACTCCCGGTAGTGCTCTGACAATTGGTGAAATCATCAGCATGGGTGGTATCGTCGGGTGTGTAACCTCTCCTGAAGGTATCGCAGCAAGTGCTCTTGGAGCTGTTGCAGTAAAAGGTATCTTCCGAATTTTGAAAGATGGGACTGCTGGTCCTACTTTCGCACAAGGTGTCCAAGTAGATTGGGACAACACCAACAAACTCGCAGTCGCCGCCGGAACGGGTGATTTCACTCTCGGTGTCTGTACGAAAGCTGCCTTGACTGGTGATGACGGTGTTGAAGTGAAGATCAACGAAGTCATCTTGGCCTAACATAGACTTCTCCCAAAAAGGAGGTGAAGGTCTCAGTTAGCTGGTGCAAAGGTTGATGCTGTTGCCTTGTCCTCCCCTCCATCCATTAGAAGGAAAGGGGGGGAGGACAGACAACCTAATAAACGCAAGGAACTAAACATGGCATACCGTATGCAAGACCGGATCAATCATGCTGGTTCAAGATTCAAAGTCACTAATAGTGAAACTGTCACACTTAGTAGAGATGGAGAATCTGATGTGCAAGTGACAGCATCCCCTATTCAAATGGAAGCTGAAGACTACACACCAGATGGATCAGTGACAAGAGTAGAGTATCATGATTGGGTGATTGATGTGGCCGACTATGCGTTTGCATCTGTCCTCACTGAACCTACTTCTGGAGATACTATTACAAGAGCTAACGGAGACGTATATAGACCTGTTAGCTTTGGTGGTTCCTCTAAGTTTACTGTGAACGAACCAATATTTAAGTATACAACATCTGACAGATTAAGATACCGTGTACATACTATATTGTCAACGAAAGGATAATTGAGATATGACTGCTAAGATGGTAGAGATCGTCGAAGAAGTATATACCAGAATCCTTTTAGCACAATCATTATCTCAATTCGTGTTTAATGATTTCAGTACCGAAAAGACTTGGTATCCATATCAAAAGCTTGAAACAATGGAAGGTGAACATCCTGCTGGAAAGGTCTATGTCATCGGCAAGGCCCCGGACGATGCTATTACTCGCACACGCTCTAATCTCTCCCAAAGAGAATATGCGGTGCAAGTTGGTTATCAGAGAGCAGGAGTTACTCCTTCCAATACTACTCTAATCAATACTTTGATTGAATTGATGGAGCAACTAGAAACGGTTTGTCGTACAGGAACAGACCATGATGATTACGAGTTTTCACGACTCGAATATTTACATGATCCTGATTCAGGTATACCGTTTGCATTTATGGGTATGCGAGAAATGAATCTCTTTGAGGCATATTTCTCTGCTTACTACATCTCCGTTTTACAACCTTAATAAAAAGGAATAGACATGGTCGCGAAAACTGGTCATTCGATGAAACTGTATCGCAATACCGGCACAGTCGCATCTCCAACATGGACAGAAGTTACTGGAGTCGGGGATGTAAGTATCTCTGATTTGTCTCGTGGAGTTGCTGAACTGAAAAGGCGTGGAAGCGATTTCACTAAAAATCTTGCAACCCTTATCCAATCCATTGCGATTGAATTTCGGATGCCCCATGGAATTGATAGTACAAACTTTGATGCTATCCGTGCTGCATTTTTTGCAGGCACAATCGAAGAGTGGGCTATCATGGATGGCGATATTGCCGTCTCAGGAGCAGAAGGACTCCGTTGTCCTCTCCTTGTTGAGCAATTTCCTTTCGAGCAACCCTTGGAAGATGTTGCTGGTCATGATGTTCGGCTTGTCATCGGATACATGGAAGAACCAGCGGGCACTGAAATTGATCCTTCATGGCATGTCGTAACATAAGGAATTTTTGAATGTCAAGAAACAAACATTTAACTAAATCTCTTGCTGAACGAGCTGATAACCCTCAAGGAGCAATTCCTAAAGGAACTCCTGTTGCCGTTTTAAGAATAACAAAAGGCAACAACATCCGGGTCACAGTTTCAGAATTGAGAGCCGCCTGTGAAGAATGTGCTGATCATCCTCTTGCAGAAGGATACAAAACTTCTGTGATTGGACAACCAGAGCATAACACTGTGGTAGTAGATCGTACAGATTTACAGTCTATGCTTAAAGGTGTCTCAGTTATCACTGAAACACAGATGGACTACAATCATACTACCCGTCAGCAAGAGAGGACTACCACTAAGAAGTTGGAGACTTCTGAGGAAGAAGTTCCAAAGAAAAAGCCTTTCAAGAAGAAACCGACTTCTTAAACATTGAAGCCTGATGCGAGTCTACTCTTTCAAAAGGGTAGCTCGCTTTTTATTTAGAAAGGGACATTCATGGCTACTTTAACTGTCCAAACAATTGTTGTTACTGGACTAACTGAATCTCTTGTTGCTGCTGCTGGTGGTGGGGATGAATTCGTGAACGCTGATGATGTATTTATCATCATCACTAATGGTAGTGGAGGTTCCATTACTCTGACTATCGAAACTCCGGCTATCATAGAAGGTGATTTAGCTATTGCAGAACGCACTATCAGTATTGGAGCTGGTGCTACTAAATTGATAGGACCTTTTGATAAAGGTGTCTACAACGATAGTGCTGGTAAAGTCCAACTCACTTACAGTGGTGTCACTTCTTTAACTGTTGGAGTTTTCCAAATTTAAGAGGAGAATACTGTGGCTACATTACCTGTGCAATCACTTGCAGTTGATGGACTTGAAGCATCTTTCAGTGCCATTGGAGCTGGAGATGAATTTGTAAATGATGGTGATACTTTTATCTATCTCAAGAATGGATCTATAGGTGGTATCACTATAACTATCGAGACTACAAAACTTATAGATGGAGATTTAACTGTTGAAGATCGTGCTGTCTCTGTATCTAATGGTAGTGCCAAATTAATAGGCCCATTAGATAAAGACCTTTATAACGATGCCAATGGTAAAGTCCAACTTACTTATGCTGTTGTCGGAGGAGGAAATGTGATAGCTATTATCTCTGCTCCTCCCGTTTCTTAATTTTACTGTCTCTATAAGAGACACATGAAAGGACCTATTATGAAAGGTAAAGCTCTACTAGCTAGCAAGACCCTCTGGTTTGCTATAGCTATGACTGTCGCAGGAATCTTGCAATTAGTTGCAGGAGAAGAATGGTTGACTGCATGGCCGGAGGTAGCTCCTATACTTCTGACTGCTGCTGGTCTGATTACAGCGGTGATTCGACAATTCACTGTTGAACCTCTCCGCACAAGTAAAACTGTCAAACTCCTATTGATTGCTTTGGTTGGAGGTAGCTTACTATGCTGTCCTCTATCAGCAGACACATGGGAGAATGGTCCAGCTCCAAAACCTACACCCGTTGTCAAGGTTGATACTACACCTACAATAAACGCAGAAGATTCTGACGGGGTATTGGGGAATAGTAATCGTCGAAAAATGGGTGTCACCTTTAGGAACATTTTACGCAAGACAAGAGAACTCAAAAAGGAAGGAGCCCTTGAAGGACTTAAACGTCCAGAGATTTCTGCTCTTGTCCTTTCTGAATTAGTAGCTGATAATCCAAAAGCATTTCCTAATCCAAACGATCCTAATTTGGACCCGGAAACATGGGATCGTATCCTAGCCTTTATCTCTGCTATCCTTAAAATTGTGCTCATGTTTATATAGGGGATTTTCAATGACTACGATTAAGCGACCCTATCTTTTTCTTCTCATATTGATGATCTGTTGGTTTGCTCCTGCTTCTGTTTATGCCCTTGAAATCAAAGGACCAAACATAGCAGAAGTAGGAGAGATTATCGACTTCGATGTTTTGGACCTTCAAGTATCTGAATTGAAAAATGCAGAAGTGACTTATGGTCCGAAAAAGAATTGTCGAGTCAAACCCTACATCACATGGGGACAAAAACCTAAGATAGAATTCTCTGCGAAAAAGTCTGGAGAATATTTTCTTAAAGTAATCTTAGCCAGACCTGTATACGAACGTAATCCTCAGACTGGACAAATTCTTTATCAAACTACAAAAGTGATTAAGGATTCTAACGGTCAAAATAAAATTGTGGACTTGCCTTCCCCTTTGCCGATTCCTCAACGAGATGAAAAAGGTGAAGTGGTTGTCCAACTCCTGTCTGACGAAGTTATGATCTTTGTTGGAGATAAAGAAGACGAGGACGAGGACGAGGACGAGGATGAAGATGATGTAGACCCCCCTACTCCAGGGGAGAGGCTAGTAGTAATAGTTCGCAAGACAGAAGACCAGACACCAGCCCTCTCCCAACAATTGAACGACCTGAGAACAACCCTCGATACGAGTCCACACCGACTGGTACTCCTGAGACCGGGGGAGGAGAATTCGGAGGGGAGTGCTCATCAGGGAGCTGCAACATATATCAAAGCCCTCGAAGGTATCTCTTTACCCGGTATCGTAATCGCAGATAAAACTGGGAAAGTTATATACAAAGGTCCATTACCGGGACGTGCATCAGAAACTTTAGCTCTTTTGAAATCCACAGGAGGATAAAATGCTTCCCTACCTCAATGTGGAAGTAGCCCCTTCTGATAAACTCATGGGATGTAATCCCAGAGGGTCAGATCGATTAGGAGCCAGCTTCCCAATTTTTGAAGATGTATTCAAAGAAACTCCCAATATGATTCCAGAGAATCAATGGGATAAATTCTATGGTAAACATAAAGGTCAAGAACAGTTCTGTAAGAAAACAAAAGATCAAGATGGAGAAGGGGCTTGTACTTCTAATGCTTTTACAGCCATGTTCGAGACTTTGTGGAACATAGAGTTTGGTACTGCTTATTGGATCGAAATCTCTGCCATGTCTCTTTACAAAAGATGTGCCGGAGGACCAAACACTGGGAGTACCCTTCCAGACAACGCAAGACAACTTCAAGAGTATGGAGCACTTCCCACAGATTCTGCTCTTAATCTTGAGAACCCAAACATCCAACATACTCACCCTGAAATTGGCTTTCGTAAATCTCTTCCCACCAACTGGAAAGAGACTGCTAAAGATTTCCGTGTGACCCAATGGTTTGATGTAGCAAGTTTTGAAGGTATGGTCTCTGCTCTCCTATCAGGCTTCTGCGTAGTCTACGGTAGAGCCGGTCACTGTATCTTAGCTGTCAAGCTCGTTAAAGAGGGTGGACAATGGCACATCCGCTATAAGAACAGTTGGGGCCAATGGGGAGACAATGGTTGCGGTCACGATAGTCGCTCTTTTGTTTCTCGTGGTATCAACCAATATGGATGCTTTGCCGGTCGAGATGTTTGTATGCCCGCTTGGATGTGGGATAACCTTCCAGTTTTGACCCTTTAATCTTGCTTATACTCAAGTACCCCTAGCAGTTAAGAAAGTACAACCTTCCACTGATTGCTAGGGGAACTTGTCTAACCCAGGAAACCACTATGACTAGCACCGACTCAACAATCTCTAAACCTAAGTCCCACAGAATTGGGGACATGAATGGTAAATACGCAATCTTATTTAAAGTGGCACTATGGGCTATACCCTTGATGATAGGAATTGGAACTCCATGGGTCATCTGGGTTACAGCTGAGACTTTCCATAACCGTTACTTTAGAGAACAAGGAAGTCGATTTACTCCAGAAGATAATATGAAATCGGAGACCAAACTAAGAAATGAGTTTCTCTTAGAAATTAAAAATCTTGAACGAGTAATCTCAAAGTTACCTCCACCTGAATGGAAACAAAAAATTCATGAAATGGAGATCACACAACGAAACATGGAAAAGAATCAAGCGGTAATTATTGCGGCACAAGAGAGGATGAGTAGGCTGTTAGAAGAACTAAGACATCCACATACAAGTACCCTAGCTGTACCTCTCTTACCACCCGCCGCCGCACCTAACTAACTTCCTCCAAAGAAAAAGGACCCCCCAACTATGGCTAAGAAATCTAAAGTACCTCAAGTCTCTACAACTGTCAAATCTGAATTCACATTTAAGGATACCCGTGGTATCGTATGGGATGTTCGTTTAACTCTAGCAGGAGCCACTAGAATTGATCGAACAGACTTTACAGAATTGACAGACATTGAATTTACTATTTTGAATCCTGACAAAGCATTTTTCACAGGAGTACTAGCAGATACCCGAGTGGCCTTTGCTCTTATCTTTTGTATCCTTGAACCTCAGATTAAAGAACAACTCAACATTGATCCAGTTGAAGAACGAGAGTTGGCTGAGATGACTTTCATGGATGGGATTGATGGTATGGCTCTTGAAGGAGGGAGGGTGGCACTCTGGAAAGCTGTCGCGGATTTTTTCCCAGAGCAAAAGACCGTCTTATTGAACTTGATGGAACATACGAATCGGAACATGAAGAGAGTCCAGAAGCAGTTAGGAGTCATGGACAAACAGATGGGAGAGATGATGGATCAGGAAGTGGATCAACGACTGGAAGAATTTCAGAGAGAACTAAAAACCCTAAGCAGTTCTGGTGGAAAGAGTTCTACAAAATGATTGGTGTGTTAAAATGGACCCCTGCTGAATGGGGACCATTAACACTCCGAGAATTAACTATTGCTCATGACGCTGCTGTTTTAGAAAAATGGGATCATACAGCCCTCACAGCTTCTTTGATTCACAATTTAAGTATCATTGTCATTTCTGCTGTCTCGAAAAAAGCTAATGCTAAACCTAAGAGCTTAATGGATTATCATCCGTACAGACAGAAGGAACAACAAGGACTAAAATTAACACCTGATAATATTGGTGTCCTTAAACAAGTAGCACAAGGAGTTGTCAGATGATTGGTATACGACCCCGTATGAAAATGATTACCTTTAATAGGCGGATCATCAAAACGAATTGGAAAAAGATTAACCGTGGACCATTACAAGAAGCAGGTAATAGAGTTCGTAGTATCGCTCGCGGATCAATTCGACGGGGTCGTGAAACCAAAGCTGGCAAACGTACACCTAGTGTACGACCTAATCCTCCGAAGAGTTGGGGTAAAGGACGTACTCCTCCTTTCAAGATGATTTTCAGTTTACCTTTTGAATACGGTTCAAGTGTCATCGTAGGAATGGTAGGATTCGGAGGAGGAACATTAGCAACTCCGGGAGCCCACGAACATGGAGGGTTTAGTCGTGCCCGTGTCTATCCTCGTAAGTATGGTCACAGAAGACAACGGGGTGTGAAACGTCCCGGTAAAAAACGCATGAGAACTATAAAGTATCCAAAGCGAGCGTTCATGCAACCAGCCTTAGATAAAGTAAGACTAACCCTCCCACATCTGTGGAGAGGTTCCGTTAAATAGGAGATCCATTATGGCTTCCGTAGGTGGTATTAAAGCAGGACGAGCATTTATCGTTATAGATGCTGTGGATAAAACAGGGAAAGTTATGCGAGCCGTAGGAGCCCGTATGCGAGCTTTTGGAGATAAAATCTCTGGGCTTGGTAGAGACATGATGATGAAAGCTTTTGGTGGAGCCCTTCCTATTGCTGGAGCTTTATCTGTCTTCTATTCTTTTGATGATGCTATGCGAAAGGTCCAAGCCCGTTCACATGGAACAGCAAAAGAGATGATAGCCCTTCGAGAACAAGCTCGTGCTCTTGGTAGAGATACCTCTAACACGGCTGTTGAGATTGCCAACCTCCAAGCACTGTTAGGACAGTTAGGATTCAAACGTAGTACATTAAAAGAAATGACTCCTCATGTTCGGAATCTTGCACGTGGGGCCGGAACAGGTGATACCAAAACTGATATTGATCTCTCTTCTAAATTAGTTGGTGGTACAATACGAGCATTTAAGATGGAAGCATCTGAATCAGGTAGAGTAGCAGATGTATTTACTACAGCCGTTAATAGCTCTAACTTCACATTACAAAAACTAACAGATTCAATGGCTAACGCTGGACCAGTAGCCGAGTTCTATCAAGTGTCCCTCGAAGATACTGTGGCAACTCTGGGACAGATGGTCAACCTAAATGTGGAAGCCTCTACAGCCGGTGTTGCTTTCCGTAACATGCTGTTAAAAGCATCCAATGCCGGTAAGGCTGCTAAGTTTAACGAGATGCTTGCAGACATGGCAGGGGTCAATGTTGCTTTCAAAGATGCTAACCAGAACTTGCGTCCCATGTCTGACGTTCTCAATGAGATCGGACAAGCAATGGATGGACTAGGTACAGCCCAACAAGGTCAACTCTTAACAGAACTGTTTGGTCTCCGTACTATTGTTGGTGCTAGTGCTGTTGCTAATACTCAAGAGATGTTTAAGGCCCTACAAGAGGGATTAATGAACGCTGAGGGAGCAGCCAAGAGAACAGCCGAGACTATGGACAAAGGATTAGGTGGTACGTTCAGACGTATTAAATCTGCTGTTGTAGACTTAGGATTAGAAATCGGTGAACAACTATCTCCTGTTATTATGGGACTAGAGAAAACAATCACAGATACTATTAAAGCTACTTCTGCTTGGATGAAAGAAAACCAAGATTTACTGACTATGTATACCTTGGCAGTAGCAGGAACCGCAGCTCTTGGACTATCATTCATAATGCTTGGAGCTGCTATTAAGTTGGCTGCTCTAGCCTTTGTACCTTTTAAGATCATCACAAGTGTAACAAGTATGTTCTTGAATCTAGGTATGGCAATTATAAGAGTATCAGGAATCATGCTCTTATTCGCAGGTAAAATCATATTCGCTGTAATTAAAGCAATGGCTATGTTAGTCTTATATGTCGTTAAAGCTATGACTATCATCGCCGCCGCCATGCTTGGTCCTGGAGTTAATGCTATTGCCTACTTGATAGGATACTTCGGAGCTATGGTAGTCTCAGCTGCGATTACTACAGCTAAGACTGCTGCAATGTTCCTTGCAATGCTTGCTCAGATGTTGGCAGCCACAGCTATTTGGGCAGTAGACATGTTAGTCCTTTTGAGTGCCACTTGGGCTGGATTAATCACAGCAATTCTTCTTGTGGTAATTGCAGTAGAACTCCTTGGTCTTGCATTTTGGAGATTATCCCAGAAGTCAAGTAACAATCTTGGTCCTGTTATTAAACGAACTGAGACATTAGAGAAAAAATTAGGCAACCTTGGTGCTTCCCTCCAAAAAGGTTTTATAGCGGTCTTTAATCCAATTGCTAATTACCTCGGACAAGTCTGGGATATGATTACAACCGGATTCGGTAATGCAGTCTCTTTTATCATAGAAAGAGCAACCGAGATCGGAGCAACACTAGGAACAACCTTTGGAGGTATTACAGCAGCTATGCAGCTTGGAGATACACAAGCAGCATGGGAAATTTTTGTCAGTGGTCTCACTGTCGCATGGTTCCAATTCGCTGATGCTGTTATTGATGTTTGGGACAGTGTTATCAAATTCTTTGTAGCTGCTTGGTCTGGAGCTTTACAATGGTTTAAGACTGGATTAAGAACAGCCCAAAATGCAGCAACAGAGAAAACAATGTCTATGTATGAACGGGTTGTCAAAGGTGAAGGTAATGTCGCTGAACGAATGATCATCGGAACTATGTTGACTGGAAGTGGGACCTCGATTAAAGAACTTCAAGAGATATATAAAGATGATAAGAGACGGGGCAATGCTATAATGAAACGTCAACGTGAAGAACGTAAGAAAGAGTTTGGTTCTGATGTTGCCGGTTATGAATCTGATACAGTAGAGACAATCACTAAACTTGAAGAAGATCGGATAGCTGCTAATAAAAAACGTGAAGAAGATATAGCTACACGTAAAGAAGCATTAGAGACTCAAGTCACAGATATTAAAAAGAAAGCAGCCGAGCAAGAAGAAAAAAGACAAGCAGAACTTGACAATATGAAAAAAGAATCTGAGGCTGCTCAAGAAGAAGCTAAGAAATTGATACCTGCTTTAGCCGGAGGAGGAGGAGCTGGTCCTCTTGAAGGACTTGAAAAAGGATCGATGGAAGCTGCTAAACAATTCTTAAAGAATCAAGGAGCTAATCAACTTCTTAAAGTCAATGAAGAACAACGTGATATCCAAGAAGATACTTTAGATAATATCATTGAAATGAATAACAAAACTTTAGGTATCGATTTCGTATAGGAGACCAACCATGCCTCAAGTATTAGATTTAGTAGATGGTAGTACATCTTCAAAACGGGAAGTCACTAAGAAAGAAGGAGGGATAGCCCTTGTTAAGAAATCTTTCAGTATGACTTATGTAGTTCTCGGAGATACACTACTAACTACAGAAGATGACGTATATGACACAACTGGTATCCCTAGATTATATTCCCTCTTACGAGGAGCTTTATGTAAATCTCTTGATGCTAAAGTTGTAGAAAGAATCGTTCATCCTGTGACAGGTTTTCAAGCAGAGCTTTGGGAAGTCACAGCCAATTTCGATTCTGAGATTGACAACGAAAACGAAGAGAATGATGAAGACAATAATGATCCTACTGGACGTACTCCAACAATCTCATGGTCTGGAGGAACAGAGGAAGAAGTGTTTGAAGAAGATGCTATAACAGGTGATGCCATCTTGAACACTGTAGGAGAAAAATTGTTAGTCATGACTCCTGTGATCACCCCAGTTCTTTCCATTAAACGATATGAGACTTTTCCTTTTGAACCTAACATCATGTTAAACTATGGAAACAGAGTTAATGAAGGAGCTTTCTGGGGAGCTCCAGCAGGAGCCTGTTTAATGCTTCCAATGGAAGTAGAAGACGAGACAGTTGATAAAGTCCGATACGCTGTTGTGACCTATAAAGTCAAGTTCCGTATCAAACCGGGAGTAGATGAACCTTGGAAAGCCAAGCTCTTGAATGAAGGAACTCTAGTGAGACCCGCCGCCGGGGAACACCCAATAAAAGCAACAGACGGGAAAGACAATGCTCGTCGAGTAAACCTTGCCGAAAATGGAACTAAACTTGCTCTCGGAGCTGATCCTATCTATGTCGAATACAATAGATTCGCCAAGGCTAACTTTAATGCACTCAACTTAGGACCCTATCACTAAGGAACTATATTATGCCCGCTGGATTTAAGGATAAGAAAATTGCCGAGACATTGAAACAAATGGCTCTCGAAAGATTGAATAAAGGAATACCGTCTAATGTTCCTACTCCTTTAGTGGAAGAACCTACATATAAGAAATTGTATCTAGCTCTTCCCAAAGGAAATATTCCGGCGGCTAGCTGGAGTGGAGGAGTTCTTACATTAGGTAGAGGTACAGCCTACCTTTTGTACCGAGATGTTTCAAGTGGAGACTTTGAAGATTGGGATGAAGCTCAAGCTTCTGGCCTCTTGGCATTAGGAGCCAAGCTAGAAGAAGATGGAACAACCAAACGAGAGATACCCGTTTATAACCGATGGACAGAATCTATTATAGGTAGCGGTGATCCTAGCTTCATATACGCCTCAGACACTATTATGGTAGTAGGTCAAGACCCAGACGGGGATTATCATATCCTTTCTCCTACTGTTGAACGTCTGCTTCGTATCCAATTAACTTCTGCTCTAGTTTATGGAAATGTTAATGCTTATGCAGATATCCTCGATGACACAGGAGCATCTACTGGAGTTAATATTGAATTGACAGTAGTTGTTGGTAAATTTTATGGTCCTATAGGAGCAGAAGGTTGGGCCGTGTACAAACAAGACGGTCAATACTATGAACCTATATTAATAGAAGGTCCAGCCCGTTATATAAGTTTCACTCTCACTGAGGATATGGGGGAAACCGATTCACAAGAAGCAACCATCGCATCAGGTTATTCATTTTGGGGAGCAGTAGATAATCCTTTAGATATCACAGTTAGTTCTGTCCATGATCCATTTGATTTATTTACAGATTTGAAAGATGGTGATAAAGGTATTGCCGTCTATCAAGAAAAATTAAATGAGTATCATGTCCTTACGATTGCATCTTCTGCTGTATCTACTAACTGGGGAATAGCTATTGCTGACCCTGATTATGATGTTGATCCTCCTACTATCCAAGTTAATCCTTGTGATGATGAGGATGGGACTAATCCTGACGGTACAGTCACAGTATATGTCCAACTTCCTAACTGTGATGAACACAACTGTAATCTTGAAGAAGATTCAGTTATTGCATATTCTCAAGTCGCAGGAGATGCAGTGAAATACGTTTGTGTCTCTAACTATACCTCATCAGATATTATATATGCTAAGTGTATATCTCAATGGTATTTTAATGCAGCAGCAGGAGGATCAGCAGATAATATAGCAGGGGTTAAGGCTCATAGATGTGATGTAGCAGGGACTGTATTAGATGCTGATACTCTTCTATATATTAATCTTCCGGTATCTGTTGCCAATCTACGAATTGGGAATTGTCCAAATCTAAATATAGATGATGTAATAGCTGTACAGAATGAGGGTACTGCTGGGCCTGAGGGAGTATCTTACTTTGTTTGTGTATCTGACTATATGGATGCTTCCCTAGGATCTGTTAAGGAGATTACTGATATAGCTGATTCAGATATTAAAAGAGGCTGGGGGCTTATGGATGGTATAGAAAATGCCTCAGGATCAGGGATAGATAAAAGAGGGCAGTTTACTAGGGGATGGGATGCCTCAGAGCATGATGATGCAGGGACAAGGATTCAGACAGGGGAGGGCAATGATGATATTGGAGATACTGGAGGAGATGATAGGGCAGCAGAGCAGTTAGATCAACACTCGCAGCATACCCCTCATGCATCTCATACTAATCATGAACATAATTTAACCTATGATGGGAGCCCTCCCCCTCAAACTGGATCAGTGGAAATAGCTAGTAATCTAGTTTATGCAGAAGCAGGAGAGGATACTGTAGGATCAGGAACTACTGACTTTTTAGATCATGAGGATGATGCTGCTGATGCAGGGGTAGCAGATGATACTACTGGAGTCCATAAGCATGATGATCATGCTGGAGATATGAAGTCTGCCTATATCGTAGGAGCTTGGGTAGAGAGGTTAGATAACAGTAATACTATGATAGCTCAATTAGCTGATGCAGCTATGGTAATGGGATTAGATCATGCTGTTATAGATGCTCCTGCTGTAATTAACCTACCAGAATTAGTATTAGTATAGAAGGATACAAATAAACATGTCAAATCTCTGGCTACCCTATGATCAAGTTGGGCCTGTCTATACAGACAATCCTATTATCCTCCCTGCTGACTCAGAGTATAATGGACAGAAAGTCTTAGGGCCATCTGCTACTACCGGGTATATGGCTACTCGTAGTACTAATCCAAAGCTCGCAGATATTTTTACATCCACTCCAGCAGCTAGGTCGAGTTGGACTATTTTCCTCCCTATAACTATTACTGCTCCTACTGCTATAGACTGGGACTTTTTAAGTACAGGATATTCTATTGAGGATGCAGCAGGGACAGGGGCATATATAAAGATGTTTATATATAGAAAAGTCCATAGCGGAAATCATGCTTTAATGTTCCGGGGATATGCCAGAGATGATACAGGGGCTGCTACTCATAGTGCATATCTTTATACTTGGGACTGTTTAGGTAATGATCCAACCCAAACAGCAGCAGCATTAGATAAGAAAGCATACTATGCAGTAAGAAACAACGGACCAACTAATTATGGTTATCTATATATGAATGGGTCTGCAAATGTTGACTCCAGAGCAGCTATGCTTAATGCTTCCTATAGTTATACCTTTTCCTCCACTACTACTTTTACGTGGTTTGGAGATACTTTAGATGATAGCTATACTGCATTAAAAAAATCGGGGGAGTGTGCAGTCTTTGATGCCTCCCTGAGTGATACCAAATTAGATGAAATTTTTGCTTACTACAAAGATACTTATGGGGATGACGTTATAGAAAGATAGAAAGGTAAAATATTATGGCTGAAAAAATAACAGCCCAAGAAGCAAGAGACATGATCGCAGCGTTAGACGTAGCCGACCTGGAAGCCCAACTAGCTCAAGTAATGCCCTTTGTTTACGACCAGATACGAAAGACGGTTGATAAGCGAGAAACATCTGTTGACATGGCTATAGCAAAAGAGATGTTTCCTCGGGCAGACTTAGCAGCCGCAAAGACCAGTTTAGAGGCAGATGGGTACGAGGTAACAGGGACAACAATTTCATGGGCAAACCCATAAGGAACCTACCATGCCAAATCCTGGATTACAGACAGGAAGTAAACAACCCATCTTTTCCAGATACTTAGATGTAGCTGGTGATGGGTCTGGAAATTCAGTAGCCAATGGAGATTATTCTTCTGCTCCTGAAGAATTCTTTTGTCAACCCGCAGCCGGAAGTGTTATCCTTGTTAATAGGATGATTATTAGTATCGCTGATGCTGTTGGTTCTTTTGATGCAGGAAACTATGGAGCCTTAGCAGCTTTAACAAATGGAGTACAAGTTAAAGTCCTCGATGATGACGATAATGTTCTCATGGACTTAACAGATGCCGTTCCTATCAAAACTAACGCACAATGGGGACAACTTTGTTTTGATGTGGATTTGAAAGACTGGGGAACTATTGGAACCGGAGATGGATTACTTCTAGTCCGATGGACATTTTCCAAAGCTGGTAATCCAATCCGTTTAGTTGGAGATAACGGACACCGTTTAGCAGTTATCCTCAATGATGACTTACAAGGATTAACAAGTCAACTCTTTCTCATCCAAGGAGTAATAGAAAAATAAATTAACCCCTCCATTTCTTTATAATCTTGTATTGGTGCTCCACAAGATAAGAGGAAGTGGAGGTTTTGAAAAACTAGGGGGAGGCATCTTCTCTTTGTGGGTCCGGAGAATTTTGTCTACCCCTAGTTTCTTTTTCTTA
>PJEL010001289.1_pt1 | contig 26064 bp, 20 predicted proteins | sample 1853271 | NCBI WGS metagenome assembly PJEL01 (sample SAMN08108733, study PRJNA415343) | Invertebrate metagenome, whole genome shotgun sequencing project. | host: Globobulimina | place: Sweden: Gullmar Fjord | collected 2015-08
CCTCATCACCCGAAGATCCGCTCCTCGGAGCTGCTGCTGGAGTGGGAGTGCGCGCTCGCTGCGGACCATCCGTTTCGGAAGGCCGCCGACGCGCTGCTGTTCTTCAGTCATGGTGCCGCAAGCCCGTCCTCCCTCATCTCTCCTCACTCAGACAAGCAGCGTGATGCTCCTCAAACCGGCGCTCAGATCACACCCGCGCGAACAGGCCAATCTCGAACGAGCAGATGCGGTGGCCCGCGATTTTTCGATCCGGCAGGTACTACCATGATCCGACCATTCACTAGGGGGAGGAGTCACTTCGGGGCCCCGGCGTCAGTCGACCTCGGCTGATACCAAAGAAACGGTCCACGTGGGTCACGCTGCCAGCCCTCGAGATGACGAGGGCGTCGCCCTCCCGCGACAGTCCGAGCCGCCCCTCGTGCAGGAGCCTGTGGTGCAGAGTGCAGAGTGTAACGAGGTTCTCCTCGCTGTGATCTCCTCCGCCTGCGTAGCGATCGAGGTGGTGCAGATCCATCCACAGCCTGCAGCGACAGCCCGGAACGACACAGCGTCGGCGGTCCCGTTCGAGCACTGCCCGTCTCCGCGCCGGGGGAATCGTACGGGTGAGGTGACCGCGCTTCGGCCCCGGTCGCATGTCCACGACCTCGGCGTCACACTCGGCTGTCGAGACAATGGCGTCATCGACTTCAGAATCCTCTGCCACCCTGTCACCGCAGCTCGGGCAGACGCCAATCACGGTGCGATGGCGCTCGGTGGTCGGGGCATCGTCCTCGGCATCGTGCAGGATCCGCCTGGCCATCTCTCCGAGGAGGGCACTGTCGGAGATCTCGGAGTCTCCAGCTTGTGCCCGGAGATACTGTAGGACCGACGTGAGCAGCTCGGCATCGGTGGATTCCAGCACGAAGGTCAAGCGACGGCGGGCCGGTCGCTTCACATGAACCGGGGACTCGGGAGGAAGCTCGCCCACGACCGTCCGATCCAGCTGGCCCTCCAGCTCACGACTGGTGAGCGCCAAGGCGCGGCGGGTCCAGGCCTCCTCTGTCTCCGGAGTGACGACCCGCAGCAGTTCCCGGGCCTTGGTCCACGCGAGCTTGCCGGCGCCAAAGGCCTCATTCAGGGCGGGGAGTTCGTGTAGAGACCGTCCCAACTGCGCGAGGGTCCGAGTCTTGCGAGCGGACAGATCGAGGACGGCCTCGGCATAGCCGCACAGGGTGGCGAATCCAAGCTCGAGGTAGAGCCGGGAGGCCGCCATCTCCGCGAGGAGGATGGACAGCTCGTGTTCGGCGCCGCGCAGGTTCCTTGCGGCTCGAACGAGGCGGTCGTTGAGTTGGGTGGCGGCGACACTGATGGGCGCGGCGATGGCAACGGACATTGGACTCTCCCGATGGTCACAAATCTACTTATCACGGTGCTTTTTGCGTCTTGTAGGCCGCATTCTGAGGCGCCGGCAGACCCTCGGAGACCGAATCCGTCTCGGTTGTTCCGTTCGGCGTCTCCTACGGCCCTTCAACGGCGAGGCAATGCCACCCCTGAATGGAGTCATCCATACCGGCAAAAGTAAGGGCAAAACCCGTCAAGTCGAAAGCGTAATTGTTGACATCTTCGCCCCACGTGGGGCACCGGGCGCAATCTCACCGGCTCGGAAGGCCCCCGCATCGACGTGTCGCCCCGGCCAGCGGCGGGCCCGTCCGGTCCCGACTGTCCGTCCCCACCATCCCGTCGGAACGCCGGGGAGTCCCGTGCTTACGCCCGCCTCCCCTCTCCGCGGATGGACGTCGACACCGATACGCCCTGCCCGATCCGGCCTCGCAGTCGAGCCGTTCCTGCTCCAAGACGTCGTTCGCCGGAGTCCCGTCCCGACGGGTCTCAACCGGGACAACAGGAGAGGCACCCAGCTCGGCCATGAGTGCAGCGGCCTCTTCGACTGGCGCTGTCGGGCGTCTACGGGCAGTCCCAGTCCCAAGTGCGGCGCATCCGCTCATCGAACACGCCATCGCTATAGTCGTCGTCGCTGAACAGCGCGTAGTCCGACTTGCCATCCGCAGTGTAGAAGTAGTCGTTGAAGCTCAGATGGACGACGCCTTCGTCGTACCACCTGGTCGTCGTGGTGTGATGGATCGTGCCGTCGGCGTTGTACTCGGACTCCGCGACCGTCTCGAGGATGTCGTCGCCGTCTTGGTCCTGGCCCTGGAAGATCGTGTGCCCGTCCTCGTCGAGGTGGACCTCATACGAGAGATCGTAGGTTCCATCGGCGCCGCGGTCGATGCGCACGATGTACTGTTCCAAGTCGGGATGCAGCCATTCGTACTGGTAGATGTCGTCGACCGTGCCGTCGTCGGCCTCGTCGACGGTCATGCGGTCGACGCGACCAGATGGCAGGTTGAAGTAGGCCAAACGCCTGTCGATGATGCCGTCCAACCCGTGGTCGATGGTGCCCTCCACGCGGTTGTCGGACTCGTCAAAACGGAACACGGTCCGCGTGTCCGGCACCCCGTCGCCGGTGTCGTCGAAGTCGTCTTGGACCCTGTTCCCGCGGTCGTCGTAGGTGTACCAGTCGTACCAGGTCCGGTAGGAGTCGACGTAGCTCTCCTCGACCAGTAGCCCGTCGCTGTCGTACACAAAGGTCCACCCGAACAGGAGGAGCCCGTCGAGGCTGACACCCTGGTGCTGCTCGTAGCGGATCCGGCGCGGCCACGGCTGATACTCATCCAGCCAGATGCTGTCGGTGGATCCGTCATCGCCCACGTCGTCGAACGCTAGCGCGAAGCAGACCGCAGGCGGGGTTTCGTCGTGGGCGCGCTCGCGCTCCTCGGTCGAAACGCAGCTGAGCAGCACGACAATCAGAAGGAACCGCACGCGACCTCCAGGTCGATTCTAGCAGGTTCCTGAACCTCGAAAGGACCCAACTTCCAGAAAGCTACGTCGCCGCAGCTCCGGTCCCGCAGCGGCAGTTGCATCCCGATCGCTGAACGCTCCGATGACTCCTAGCGACCAACCGTCGACGGAAAGCTCCCGTTCTGCCCCCACGAATCCCGCAGCACATCCAGCAGCGCATTGTCATCGGTAGCCGTGTGCCGGTCGGGATTCGTCCCGTGGCGAACATTGAACGCGTCATTCTCCCGAGCGAGCCGGACCGCCGCAGTGATATCAGGGCGCCGGAACCTCCAGGGAGGAAGCGCAACTTGTTCTGGGTCGGTCTGATCTGCTTTGTCGTGCTGCTCCTGGCGACCGCGGTGGCCTACCTGTCCGGCAGCGACGTCTTCTTCCAGCTGCTAGGGACCACCATCGTGGCGTCCATCGCCATCGCCAGCTGGTTCGTCGCCGAGCAGGGAGGTGCCCGTCTCTACGAAGAGTTCTCCGCACTCTGGACCTGGTTCGTGACCCACCCGCGGACCTGCTACTTCGGCGCGCTGGTGCTCCTGGGGCCGCTGCTCGGATTCCTCTCCTCCGTCATGGGCCCGTTCGAGATCGACTTCCCCGACGGGTACGACTACGGGATCCGGGTCGGGCTGGTCTCGGCCATGGGGTTGCTGCCCGCGTTCCTCGTCTTTGGATGGACTCCGGCAAGCACGATCCCCGACGTGCTGGTCTTCAGCCTGATCTCGGCGTTGCTGCACGCGGCCGCAGCGTGGGCAAGGGACGAACTCGATACGGAACCCTACGAGATCCTCACCCAGCGCGGGGCGACTCTGCTGATCCACGCTGTCGCGGCGATGGTGGGACTGGCGATCGTGCAGTGGGCCGCTCCCGAGCTCTTGCTGGGCTTCGGGGGCGACTCGCGACTGGCGAGACTGCCTCCCGTCGCCTTCGCGGCCGCACTCCTCTTCATCAACCTCCGCCTGTGGTGGCGGATCGATGAGCTGCAGGACTACTCCGGGGCCTACGAGACGGCGACCTCGGCCTATTGGGCGGACCTCTCCGGCAAGTTCTATATGAACGCCACAAAGCTGCAAGCGGGGGAATGGGAGGCGCCGATGGGGTCCTCCTGGAAGCTCTTGCTGGTGAACGTCGGCTGTCTAGGCGCAACACTCGGGGTCTGGTCGCTCCGACCCACACTCTCGTTCTGGCCGTACCTCGCCTGGGGGTATCTGGGGCTCCTGTTCGGAGCCTGCGCAATCGCCTATTGGATGGAAGACACCGATGGCCGATCCTATCCGAGGACCTTCTTCGGCGGCTGATTCTGCGCGCCACCGAAAGGTGCGGCACTGATAGAAATGGGGCACCCTGAAGCGTCACCGGGAAGAGACAATGAAAGCTGCATTCCTGCCGATCCTGGCCCTGCTCGCCGCACCAGACGCCTGGGCGGGAGGCGGGCCGATGAACGTGATGGTCCTCTACAACGCCGAGGACGACCAGGCCTTCGACGTGGCCCTGCACTACCAGACCGCCCGCGAGCTTCCCGAGGGACACTTGTGTGGGATCGAGGACATCGAGCCGGGCACGAGAGAGGTGTTCTTCGAGACCTACGAGGACGTGCTGCTGCCCCAGCTCGAGGACTGCCTGGCGGCCCTTCCCCACCCGGAGCGAGTGGACTACCTGGTCGTGGTCCGCGGCCTTCCGTACCGCGTCGCCCTGCCGGACCTCAGCAACTATGTGGGCCTGAACGGGTTGTTGCACGTCTATCGCAGTGAATTTGCCAACGGCGATCCGGTGATGGGGAGCTCCCACGCCTTCATCGAGTCCCTGGGCGCCGACGGGCCAGGAGTGGAGAACCCACTGTTTCTGGATGCGGAGTGCGCAGAAGACGACCTCACTCTGACGAACACCACGGCCCCGTTCTACAGCAGCTCGTGCGGGATCGTGGCTGCGGAGGAACTGCCGACCAGCTTTCGCCGGAACGAGGTTTCCGACACCGAGACCATCGCTTTTGCGGACAACCTGTTCGTGGTGACACGCCTGGATGGCTTCGACTACAACGACGCCCACGACCTCATCGACCGGGGAGTGGCCAGCGACGGCACCTTCCCGACCGCGGAGCTGTTGTGCATGAGGGGCGGAGACGAGGCGCGCAGTGCTCGGGACCCAGAGTGTGAATTCGCGGCTCGGCACCTCGCTTCTGCCGGCTTCAATGGCACGTGGATCGAGGCGATGGACTGGTATCTGAGCGGTCACGAGGTGGCGGCCTACTTCACCGGCACCTCCGATCTCACCAACGCCATCGCCGGCAACTCCTTCGTGCCTGGGGCCATTGCCTGCAACATCACCTCGTCGGGTGCGGAGCCCACCAACTTCTTCTGTGACGAGAGCGGCGAGCTCTGTCCGGAGGTGGAGAGTCAGACGTCGGTGGCCCGCTTTGTCCGCGCCGGTGCAACCGGGGTCCACGGCACGGTATCCGAGCCGATCAACCACACCTTTCCCAACGCCGGGACCCTGCTGCTGTACACGTTTGGCTACAACCTCGGGGAGAGCTTCTTCTTCAACCAGCGCTACGTATATTGGCAGAACCAAGTGCTGGGTGACCCCCTCGCAACGCCGTTCGCGGAGCGGCCTGTGGTGTCGTTTTGGAGCGAGACGGTGGCCGCTGGCGGCACGCTGGAGGTGAGGGCGTCCCACCCGAACGGCATCGCTCACATGGAGCTGTACAGCGCGGGCGAGAGGGTAGCGCTGAGTGGGGGCGACTCGATGCGGTGGGCTGTGCCCGGAAGCGAAGGGGATAGCCTGGATTTGACGGCAGTCGCGTTCGCTGAGAACGCTGTCGTGTCTCGGGAAGATTGGCCGGTGGACGAACACCTGCCTCGGATTGATACACAGGGCTGGTCGCGGCGTTCCGTGGCGATTGGGCCGGCGGTGGAGGCCTCTTCGTGTGGGTGTAGTGAGGCTGGAGGTCGGAGCGGCTGGTGGCTGGCGTTGGTTGCCTCGCTGGTTGGGCGGCGCGGATCACGGTCGACGCCTCTCCTCACGACCGACGAAAGCGGCGACTACAACCGTGATACCAGTGCCCATTGATACGGGAATGACGCGATGCGCTGGACTATCATTCTGATACTTGGCCTCGGCTGTGCGGGCGGCGATATCAATCCAGACAAGCTGGAAGTCGACCTTCCCCGGCGGGATCCGGGCCAGACCTGCCCGTCACGAACCCTCCCGCCCGTCGACGACTACTGCAAGGAACTCCCCGCCCCGACCTGCGTATCCAACGACGACTGCACCGAAGGCGACAACGGCGTGTGCACACTCCACAGCTACGGCGGTGACTGCGACTGCCGCTACGACGCGTGCTCGTCGGACACCGACTGCGGGGCTGGCGGTGTCTGCGCCTGTGCCAACGACCCCCTCTACGACAACCGGACCGTCTCCTGGTGCATCTACGGCGACTGTCGCAGCGACGCCGACTGTGACAGCGAGTTGTGCCTGGGAAATCACGGCTTCTGGTGCGGGACCGCCGAACACGACGACCCGCTCCCGGTCACCGGCTGGTTCTGCGCGACCGACTCCGACACCTGCCGAAGTGATGCCGAGTGCGACCAGTACGACCGCTGCATGTTCGGCGCCAGCTCCAATCCTACAGGCTTCTCGTGTTCCCGCGATTACGACGCGACCTGCGACTGATGGCCCCCAACCAAGTCAGTGCGTGAGATACCCGAGGGCCTCGAGCGCCTCCATGGTTTGCAGCTGCGCATCTACCGATCCGGGCGCGACGGTCTGCACGGCCCGCTGCTCGACCACGACGTCCTTGGCGAGAGCCGCCAGCGCCGCTGAGCCACTGCTAGCCGCACGCTTCGAGGCCCGATCTGCGGCGGCCTCGAACTGCGCGACGGCCTCTTCAGCCTTGCCCTCTGCCCACTGTTGGTTGGCCTGGTAGCGCATCGCCGCGATCTCGGCGCCGACCCCCTTGAGCAGGATGTCTTCGTCGACACTGGCCCTCGCCGCAGCGAGATCGTCGGTGATGTGCACGTCCAGATCATCCCGGAGCTTGCCCACACCGGGTGAGCTGACGTTCGTGTACTGGGCGCGGACATCGGCGACATCGCGCAGTCCGGCGGCGGCGGTGGGCAAGCGCACCCGAGCGATGAGCTTCTTGGTCTGACCGGCGTGCAGATCTCCCACCTGTGCGGTGTACCCAGCGTCGGTGATGGTGGTGTGGTAGCCGTACACCTCCAGGACCTCGACACCCGGCGCGACGGCGACCTCGACCTCCACACTCCGGGCCGCGACGTGCGTGATGCGGTTGAACTCGGTGGCGAACAGCTGGGCGAGCTGTCCGGGCTGGTCGACGAAGTTGTAGGTTCCTCCTCCGGCATAGCCGATGTCGTAGAGAAGCTCCGCGTTCACGCCGAGCCCGAGGCCGACGGTCGAGATGGTCGTACCGCTCTCGATAGCGGCGCGGGCCATCTCCACCAGTCCAGCCGCCGAGTCGGGGTGCCCATCGGAGAGAAGCACGACTCGGTTGACGCGACTGGCGGAGGCGCTCAGGGTGCCGATTCCCTTCCTCAATCCATCGTAGAGGTTGGTGCCGCCAGTAGCCTGCAGCCCTTCGATGGCGACCAGCGCTCTGTCGCTGCGGGTCGACGCTGTGAGCGGGACCGCGACAGTGGACTGACTGGAGAACCGCACCACTGAGAGACGATCCTCCGCTCCGAGTGCCTCCACGACCTCCCGGGCGGCAGCGCGGGCCTGGACGATCTTGTCCCCCGACATCGAGCCCGAGGTATCGATCACGAGAGCCACATCGGCGAGAGCCCGCGGTCCAGAAGTCTCGTGGGGAGCGGTGATCTCCACAATCACGAAGTGGTCGTCGTTCGAGCCTCGCACCACAGCGGTCTGATCGAGCTTGGCGGTCAGGTCGATGTCGGCGGCACGGGTGCTTTGGCCGCAGCCCATGGCGAGAAGTGTGAATGTGGCGGTCTTCAGAATGAAGTTCATGGCTGCCTCCTTGGCTTGCGATTGACAAGGTTCGAAGGCGGATTGATCTTTCAGTGAAAGATCGAGGCGGCCTCGTGCATTGTAGGGGCGGAGGTGGAATGGCGACCCCCGTCGCGCTGGTTGCAATCGAACGAGAACGGGACGTGATCCAGCGCATCCAAGGCGGGGATCGCGCCGCTGCTGCCGAGCTCTACCACTGGTACTCCGAGCCGATCTTCGCCCGCGTCATCATGCCGCGCCTCCCCGTGCGGGAGCTGGCCGAGGACGTGCTCAAGGACACCTTCGTCACCGTGCTCGAGACCATCGGACGATACGAGTTCCGCGGTCTGTCCGTGTACTTCTGGATTCGCCGCATCGCCATCAACCAGGCCCACTCCCTGTACCGCCACGACGCGCGCTGGCAGCGCATCAGCCCGACGATCCCGGTGGAGATGGTCACCGGCACGCCGCCGATCGAGCCCGACCGCGCCATCGAACACGCCGAGAGCAGGCAGGAGATCGAGTCGGTACTCGCCACGCTGAATCCGAGGTACGCCCGAGCAATTCGGCTGCGACACCTCGATGATCTCGATCGGGCGGAGTGTGCCGCGGCCCTCGGCGTTCGAATCGGGAACTTCGATCTCATCTACCACCGGGCCTGCGCGGCCTATCGAAAGAAAGCGAGATTCCATGAAGACCGTCGCTGACATCGTCGCCTGGCTGGAGTCCCATCCGGGCCAGGAACCTCCACCGGGAACGGACGCATGCCTGCTCGGACAGGCCTATGGATCCCGCCCGGATCTCGTGCCGCCACCGCGCCTCGACTTCGCAGACGTCCTCGCTGCGGTCGATCAGGGCCCGCTGCGATCTCGGTGGAACTGGCAGCGAAGCGTCGCGGTCCTCGCGCTCGCAGCAGCGTTGGCGCTGGTGGCCCTGGGATGGGGCTTCGCCGGGCCCTCCAGCTCCCCGCTCCCGGCACCCGTGATCGTCGAGGAGGTCGAGGAGGTCGCGATCGAGGTCGAGCTCGCACCCGCGGACCCGGAGCCCGCCGAGATCGCCCCGTTAGAAGCCGAGATCGCCCGTGTCGAACCCGCCGAGGAGGCACCAGCGATCGAGAAACCCGGGCCGAGCGACGAAGCGCTGCAAGCCCTGGAGGCCCTCGGCTACCTCGCCGAGGAGCCCACGAGATAGGCGCCCTCAGGATGGGCTGTGGCTCTCCCACCAGGCCTGTGCCCGGGAGCGGTTCCAGGGCTGCGCAAAGCTGATCTCCTCCAGCGCCGCCTCTAGTGCGTCGATGGAGGGCAGGCGTTCATCCGGGTCTTTCGCCATGCACGACAGGACTACCGCATCCAGCGGCGGCGGGATCTCCTCCTCACAGGCCTCCGACGGCGGCAGGGGCTGTTCTCCGACATGTTTCATGATCACTTCGATCGGGCTGTCGGCCTCGAACGGCGGGCGACCGACCAACAGAAACCAGGCGAGACATCCCAGTGCATAGATGTCCGAGCGGTGATCTGCGGTGCCCTTTGTCGCGGACTCGGGGGCCAGATAGGCCGGTGTGCCGCGGATGATGCCGGTGGCCGTCAGCGCCGCTTCTCCTCGATCGATTGAGGTCAGGGTCTTCACGAGCCCGAAGTCCAGGACCTTGATCACGTCGCGTTCCAGGCCCAATCGGCACACGTAGAGGTTCGAGGGCTTGAGGTCGCGGTGGACCAGCTGCGCCGCATGTGCTTCGGCCAGGGATCGGCAGGCCTGCAACAGCCAATACACCGCCCGCTCGGGGCGCAAGGGCCCAAAACGCTTCACGAAGGCCTGCAGGTCGTAGCCGTCGAGCAGCTCCATCGCGTAGTAGAGGGTGCCGTCGGGGGCCTGCCCGAAGTCGAAGAGCTGGATCGTGTGCGGCGACTGCAGATCAGCGGTGATCTGGGCCTCGCGTTCGAAGCGCAGGATGTCCTCTCCGACCAGGCTCTCGGGTCTGAGCATCTTGATGGCGACGGAGCGGCGAAGGCGGGCGTGTGATGCCCGGTGAACCACGCCCATGCCGCCCTCTCCGAGCTTGCCCTCCAGGGTGTACTGGCCGATCCGCTGCGCCTCGCGCACCTCGCTGCGCAGCCCCCAGATGACGTGGCTGATGGTGGTGGCGGCCGAGGTCGTGACCCCCCACCAGGCCAGCATGAAGGCCGCACTCATGCCGATCTCGAGCTGCGACTGTCCCAACGGGGCGCGTACGATCACCGCCAGCGCGATGAGCCCAACTGCCGCAGGGCCCGTGATCAGCGCCGTTCGCCGGGCGGTGCTCGGGATCAGCGCCGCCCGCAGCACAAAGACATAGGTGAGCACCAACACGACCATCAGCTCGGAGATATCCCCGGTCTCGCCGGTGCCAGCCATGGCGATGTAGGCCAGGGTGGACGGAATGATGCAGGCGCTCTCGATGGTCAGTAGAGCCCCTGGCGACTGGGGTTTCATCAACAGCAGCCAGCCCGCCAACATCGGCGCCACACCCAGAAAGTGCGAGATCAGGGACGGGTGCAGGAGCGTAGCGCCCTCGAACACGCCGGTGCCCAGCCCGAGGAGGACGATGGCGGACCGGAAGACGAGGAAGAACCCGCCAGACAGCCCACCGACCGCGAAGAACAGCCGGAGCCGATGCCGGACGAAGTCCGTGGTCTCGGTGTTGAAGGTCGAAGACCGCTGGGAGGCCCAGACGGCGCCGCCTTGGCGCTCGTTCATCCCGCCTCCGCGCTGAACAGATATCACGGAGTCGCCCGCGGTTCTTCGGCCCGATTCACGTCAATCCAGTGACATGGACCAGGTTCCGCTCAGTCCCGCCAGGCTCTGGTTCCACGTGCCTGAGCTGTCGCATGTGTCCAAGTCGAGCGTGCCCTCGACGCTGACGAAGCCACTCAGGTTCATCGTGCCGTCGTCCTCGACACTCCCGGAGTTCGACAGCTCCCCCGAGGCCTCGCCCACCAGCGTGATCTCGGCCTTGCCCTTCTCGTCCAGCGTTCCCGACATGGTGCCGATGTCGGACCCGTCAAAGGTGCCCGAGTGGTTCCCAGCACAGACGGCCACCGGCGACGAGCCACAGGCAGTGAGCGTGAGCAGTGCAAAAGCTCGATACATGACGACCTCCGGCGGCACCCTACCTCAGCGCAGTTCCAGGCCTGACGGGACGAGCCCAAGCCCGGGAGCGTCGAGGTTCATTCGAAGTTGTCGGTCCCATAGAGCAGAGCCCCAGCGATCCCACCTCCTGGCCAATCGAAATCGTGGACCAACTCCTGCCCGTCCATCCCGGTGAGGCGGATGCTGAACGCTCCGGCCCCGAAGCCGCTGTTGTCAGTGAGTGTGCCATCGCCACCCCGAGTGAGCTCGACAAAGTCGTGGTTCTCACTACTGACCTCGACGCGGGCCAGTGGCACCCTCGCGTTGCGCACCCACAGGCTGGTCCACCACTCGTTGGAGCCGGTCTGGAACTCGTAGATCACCGGTCCGGTGTCTGGGCACTTCGCGAACTGCCACGACATCGCCCGCGGATACTCGCCGGAGTCGAGGATCTCGAAGGCCTCGGGGCTCACATCGATGCTGTTGGTGCTGGTGTCGCCATAGGTCACCACTCGCAGCAGCGCCTCGGTGCCCATCTCGGTGGTCACCTGGATGCAGGCATCGCAGTAGCCGGCGACATCGGGGATGCCGTTCCAGAGGCCGGCGAGCAACACCCCTTCCACAGCCTGGATCTCGGGAATGTAGCCCCCGCCCGGGGCGCAGGCGTTGTGCCACTCGGTCTCGGCGTAGTCGACCGGGCCCAGGTGAAACTGCCCTCCCTCGTACACCTCCCCAAAGGGATCGCCGGTCCCGGTGCCTCCACCACCGCCACCACCGCCACCGCCGCCACCCGGAGTGGTGGTTTCTTCGTCTTCGGTGCCAGTGGCAGGGTCCGTACCGGAGTTGCAGGCAACACAGGCCACGAGCAAGATGACCGAAAATGGGATTCCAATCGTCGGAATTTCGGGGCACCCAGAATGCTTTCGCATGTCGACCTCTTCTCACCAGACCACGAAGAGGTCCGGGCTGCAAGGGAGTGACGCGCTATTAGAACGTCATGCTACGAAGCCACTCCTTCATCTCCAACAACAACGGCTGGGAGCTGGAGCTGGAGCGGTTCACACGCGCCTCGGGTCCCGATCCAGAACGCCGGCCCATCCTCATCGTGCCTGGCTACGCCATGAACGCGTTCATCCTGAGCTTTCATCCCTCGGGACAGTCGATGGTCGAGTATCTCGTGGACGACGGCTTCGAGGTCTGGACCTGCAACCTGCGAGGCCAGGGAGGAGCGCGGCGAAATGGGCCGGCGAGACGCTTCGGGCTCGCCGAGCTCGCTCTGGAGGACCTACCCGTCGCCCTCGACCACGTGCTGGCCAACACCACCTCGCGTCGCCAGCGTGTCGACGCGATCGGGTGCAGTCTGGGCGCGTCCCTGGTGTATGCCTATCTGGCCCATCACGCCGACGATCACGTCCTCGGAGCTGCGATCTCGGTCGGCGGTCCACTCCGCTGGGACGAAGTGCATCCCGCATTCCGGGTGGCTTTCCGCAGCGGCCGCATCGCGGGATCCATTCCGATTCGCGGCACCCGAAGGCTCGCCCGGCTGGCTCTACCACTCGTCCGCCGCGTGCCAGCGCTTCTCTCCATCTATATGAACGCCGGGCAAGTCGATCTGACCGCGGCCGACCAGCTGGTGAACACGGTGGACAACCCGGTCCCGTACATCAACCGACAGATCGCGCGATGGATCCGCGACCGAGACCTCGTGATCAGGGGTCTCAACATCACCGAGGCCTTGGGTCCGGTGAAGCTCCCGGTGCTGTGTGTGCTGGCCAACGCCGACGGAATCGTCCCCGTCGAGGCTGTGCTCTCCGCGCAGCGTGCCATGCCAGACGCCAGCGTCGATGTGCTCCGTGTCGGAGACGAGACCAACTGGTACGCCCACGCCGATCTGTTCATCGCCCACGGAGCACGCGATCGCGTCTTCGAACCGATGCGGGCGTGGCTCACCCATCAGAGCATTCGCGTCGTGGCATGATCGGACGCTGGCCTTGAAACGCCAGTGAAACCACGTCTCAAGCCACACCAACCGCCGCATAGTTGACTTCTGCGGCGGGTTTTTGAGACCAGTTCCAGAGTGCGCCGCGCAACGCATGTACATGTGCGTTTCGCGACGTTTCATGGGCCGACGAGCCGGAACGGGCCAACGCCCACTTTCGGTTGGCACGCCTCCTGCAACGTCCCAATGCGGGAGGGATAATGTCCACGATGCCGATACCACTCGACTCTCAAGGTGTCTACATGCTCGAGAGGATCCTCGCTTCTTCACGGAGTGGGCACGCCCTCGTCACTTTTCCTCCGTCCAGGGCGCTTCGTCCGGCGTTCAAGGAATTTCACGGGCTGCACCACGCCATCAAGTCTCCGGCCCCAGTCAGCGCCGCAACCGACACAAGAGCTCAATTGAACCCGACCCGGATGGCCATCCTGACCGGCGCCCTGTCCGGCGCGGTCTGCGCCCTGCTCATCTGCCTCGTCGGCTGACCGCTACCGGTCCGTCCTGCCATCGCGAATCTGGGTGCTGAAGTCCTCCTGCCCGGCCGCCGCCTTCGCCCGCTCGTCGATACGGTTGGCATCTCGGGTCGCCTCGAAGTCCACCGAGCTCTCGATCAGCCCCAGATCAAAGGCCAGCGAGTCGCTGTATCCGGGCAGATAGACGCGGTGATCCAGGGGCAGGTCGGCGACGGTCTGCAGATGTTGCGCGAGCACGCTCGTACAGCTCGCGCCCACCGTGTGATACCACCGCGGCTCGGTCCGGATCTCCTCGGCCGTGCGAAGCAGAGTTTCCAGGAAAGCCCGCTTCTGTTCGGGTGTTCCCCGCATTGGATGCAGGTAGACGGTGTCGCCACGATGCACCGCACGCAGCTCGATCAGATCCCGCTCGTCGCCGAGGACGACCATCAGCTCGAACTGACGGAACATGCCGGACAGTAGCCCATAGGACTCGCCGACTTCCTTGCGGATCTCCACCGACGCCGCGAGAGCCCGACCGTCCTCGAAGCGGAAGCTCGCCAGCGTGTGAGCCACCGCCTCGTTCGCCGAGAAGCGCTCCACGGCGAAGTCGACGCCGACTAGCTCGCCGAGGTCGTAGGTGGCGTCGAACCAGCGGGCATCCCAGTCGTCGGTGCTGCGGTAGCGGAAGGCCCGCGCGTTGGTGACGTGAGCCAGATCTCCCTCGAAGCTCACGCCGGGAAGTCGGCTCTGATCCTCGGTCCAGATGCGATCGTGGTCCGGTGTGAGCGTCGCGAACCACGCCGTGACGGCCAGGCAGGCGACCGTGAGCAGTCCTGCACCGACGCGAGGTCCTCTCCACCAGGCTCCGGCGGCGGCCGCACTGAGAATCGCCAGGCACAAGGCGGGTCTCAGCCATGCCGAGCTGTCCGGCCCGAGACCACCCAGCGTCAGTGCGATCCCCGCCCACGCCGTCCAGAGGAGCAGCGGAAGAGCGAGCAGGTACGGCTTGAGAGCGGCCACGGGGCACAATACTCCCGTGAGCGGTTACGCCTCTGGGCACGAAACGAAGGAGACCACCACAATGAGCGACGAAACCCTCAAGCTGCACGAAGTCGTAGCCATCCGCAAAGGCATCAAATCCCGCACCTATAGCCAGCTCACCGAGCTCCACAAGACAGCGCAAAAGGCCGATCTCTACAACGGGATGACCCGTGAGTTCAAAGCCAAAGACGACGACGGAGAGACGTTCCCCGACGAGAACAAACACGTGCAACAGGTCGCCGAGGACGTGCTCAAGAAGGTCCGCAAGATGCGCACCAAGTCCTTCAACATCGAGGCCACTCAAGAGCTCGGCAACCTCGAGGCCCGCGCCGACGTCATCGTCGACGGAGAGACAATCCTGTCGGATATGCCCGTTACGTTGTTGATTTTCCTCGAGAAGGAGCTCAACGACCTGCGCACCTTCGTCGACAACATGCCACCGCTGGACGAGGCTCGGACCTGGAGTGCCGACCCCAACTCCCGCCTGCACCGAGCCGACACCACCATCACCCACAAGACCAAGAAGGTGCAGCGACCCATCGTGCTCTACGACGCGGTGATCAAGGACGACCACGCCATCCCCGCCCAGACGCAGCTCATCACCGAGGACGTGGTGATCGGCCACTGGCACACGACCCACCTCTCCGGCGCGCTGCCTGGACCCCGCAAGGAGGCACTCTTGGAGCGGATCGAGACCCTGCGCGACGCCGTGAAGCGCGCCCGCTCCCGAGCCAACGACATCGAGGTCAAGAAGCGCGACCTTGCGGGTTCTATCTTTCGTTTTCTGCTGGACTGACCAGAAGGATTCACAACGAGTTCCCACAGTGATGTGGGATTAGGAGGCAAGCTCAGACTCAGGTTCAAGCTGAATACGTCGACGTGCAGGTTCGAGTCCTGCCTCCCATATTTTCCCCTTCAACCCATGGGAGTGGCGGAATGGCAGACGCGCCGGTCACCCGGTGTCGGCGGCATCAAGTTCAGACTATCCTCCGAGACTGAAGCATTTCCGTGGCTGTCATCTCTCCGTTCGACGCGCCTCCACCGAAGGCGGGGGTTCAATTCCCCTCGGCCCCTCTCTATGGGGCCGTAGTTCAGTGGCAGAATGTCGGTACTAAGGCTTATGTGTCGAATTAAACGCCGTTGACAGCTCAAATCGCGGGCCACCGGCCCTGGGGCGAGGATACCGCCCCAGGGCTATCCTCCAGAAGGCACAGACACCGCGACCCCGAAGTCGCGATCTCGGTCGCCGATTCGGTGCCGATCCAGCGCAGATCAGCCCCGCAGGCGGTTCTCGCGAACGGCCCGGACCTTGCATCGCCAGAGTCCGTGCCCGGAGTCGAAATGTTCCTAGTCCTGCTCGCTACCCTCACCGCCACTGCCACCCCCTGCTCCGAGACGATGTTCGAGTTCGCGGGACAGCCCAAGTGTGTGGAGCTCAGCTACGCGGATGGCCAGACGCAGCTGACCAACTCCTGTGAGCACGCGCTGTTGATCGACCAGTCCGTGCAGCTGCCAGCGAGCGCCAAGCCAGCCAAGCCGATTCCAGCGAAGACATCGACCAAGATCAGGGACCTCAGTGCGTTCACGATGGGCATGAACGGCAAGCTGTATCGCGTCGTGGCGAATGTCCGGGATTCCTGCGAAGAGACGGTGGCCGACACGGCGCCGAACCTCGATACCGGGCCCTGACTGACGTCAGTCGGTCTGACACTTCGTGGTCCCTACAGCGCACTTCGTGGTCCTTCGTGCTCTTCGTGGTGAGATGTTCCCGGCGCGTTACAATTGGTGTGAACTCAATCCCGACTGAGGCCCAATGCGAGCAGACGGCGAGATGTCCGAGTGGACGGGCTTCGAGCGAAAGTCCGAGCCGCCGCGAAACCCGCTGGTTGTGCGCGGAAAGTCGGCGATCGACATCGCACCGCTCATCCGCGGGCTCGAGCTGGCGACCGGCTCCACAGTCGTGTGGGCGGTGGATCGGAGCCCTCGCAAGCAAGTCGATCTGGCAGTTTTTGCCGCGCCCGAGCTGGCGGAGGCGACCCTGGAGCAGGTCCGAGAAGTGGCCGCTCACTGGCTGGACTCGGTGCGCCACCACAGTTCGCGACGGCACATCGACGTTCGGCGAGAGCACACTCTCCGCGTGGTCTTCGGGGAGTGTTCTGAGCTCGAGGTGGAGCGGAGACTGCTCGAAGCCCACTACGACCGCCGTCGAACCATGCTCGCGCACGGGAGCTTCGCATATGCCACGAAGCTCGTGATCCTGACGACCGGCACCGACGAGGAACGCGACGCCACCTTCCTTCGCGATGCGCTGGAACTGCACGAGTGGGAACCTCGTCAGGTCTTGATCCGACCCGGCGTCGAAGCCGAGCTCCGCGCTCTGTCGCTGTCTTCCACCCGAGATCTCGAGCGGGTTCGCGGCCTCGTCGGGCAGGACTTCACTCCGGTTCCCCAGGGTGAAGAGCCACTCGAGCCGAAGGGGCTACCCCTACGCCAGGCCGGCGTCGTCTCCGTCGAGGGTGGCAGCGTCGAGCTGTCGGACCCGACGCCTGGACCGTGCGCAATCCTGGTTCTCGAGTACGAGCGGGTCTCGGGGAGCGGCCACTCCTGTCGACTCGGGCTACGCATTGTCCGCGAAGGCCAGCTAGATCGCCCACTTCCGCACGTCGGACCGGCGGCGCTCCGCCATCCAGACGGCACCATCCACCCGGTGCTCGCGGGCTGGTCCGGCGCAGCGGTCGATGGAACGTGGACCACCCTCGATGACTCCGAAGCAGCCGTCTGCCAACTCCAGCAACTCGGCCGATTTGCAGCCCGCCCCCTCGACGACCGCGACCTGGCTTGGCGCGCCAAAGTGGGCGGCGGCTGGAGCGATATCGGCCACGCCAGACCGGCTGGACGAGTCCGTCGCCGCGGTCGCGAGGTCGAGCTCGAGCTGGAAGAATCTGCCCTCGAGCTCTCCGTCGATGACCGGATCGCCCTGGTGACAGCGAGGCGTGAGGTCGGCGGACTGCAGGAGCGCGAGTTCGATCTCCTCGTCGCCCGCGTCGCCGGAGAGAACCGCGACGTCTACGTGCTGGACTTGGAGTTGGGCAGCTCGCTGGGTCGCGAAGAGGTCTTCCTGGTGCAGCGGCTCGCAAAGAGGCTGTCGAGGACGGAACCGGAGGACGAGAGCCGCATCTCATAGGATCATGGGACCGATGATCCACTTGTTTTGGGCTCTCTCACTGGCCGTGACCACTGCCTACGCCGCCGACGACGCTTCAGTCCTGGAGCAGCTGCTGGCGGTAGACCTCGGCCCATCCGCGGTACGCCCCAGCGTAACGGCCGAAAGCGCCCGCGGTGTCCGGCCACTCGACGACGCGGCGCGAGTTCTGGCTCGGCGGTGTGGCTGGGTCATCGCCTACGAGGAGGCACCCCCACTGCCTTCGAGGAGGCGGAGAGCATTGGGCGACGGGACCGTCCTGGAGTGGGAGGTCGCGATCCGACCTGGCTGCGACAGCATCGAGGAGACGCTGACAGACCTGCTCCGCTCCCATGACGAGAACGGAAATCCTGGGCGATATGAAGTCCATCACCAGGGATTTCGCTACTGGCTGACACCGACACACGTCCAGCGTCCAGACGGCGAATGGCGTGAGGTCGAGCCGCTGCTAGGCACCATGATCTCCATGCCGGGTGGCCGGGCACCCGCGCACACTCACATCAACACCCTGCTCGCGGCGATCGAAAAAGAAAGTGGAATGCGCATTATGGGTGGAATGATACACGAGCCCCTCCTGCATGACGTGGAGTTGATGCCCCAGACCGAGGTCCCGGCGGAGGTCGCACTCGCCGCGATCTTGAATCAGGTAGGGGGCCGATACCGCTGGAGTCTGCTGAGGGATCACCGCGTTGCGATGGCGGCGCTGAACCTGGCACGGGTGCCCGCCGCTGCGTCGATCCTACCCTACGCAGAATAGGGTCCTATGGTCCTGTGCTTTGCCGCCCTCACATAGGCGTCCCCGTGCATTGCGTGTACCGCATGTTATCTTCGCGAGATGCCTACTACCTTGAAAATCGCCCTACTCTCCCTCTTCGTGTACTCGTGCGAGCCCGCGTCGCTCACCGACCGCGAAGCGGACTCCCCGTCAGCCGACGACGATTGGTGGTCAGAAGTGACCACCCGGCTCGACAACGAACGGCGCAGCTTCGTCGAGGCGGATGGCGTGTTCACAGCCAGCGGGCGCGGCGTAGAGGTGCGGCTGGACATCGGCGGCCTCCACGCCCAGATCGGCGACGACCAGCTCAGCGTTCAGCTCGCCTCCTGGGGTCGGGTCGGAACCGAACAGACCGCCGAGAACGTCCACCCCACATGGGGTGACTGCGCCACCAACAAGCAGCTCATGGCCAACGGAGACTGCGTGCGTCGCGTCGAGCTTCCCCGTGTCGGCATGACCGAGTCCTGGCAGCCGGTCGCCGGGGGCTTCGAGCAGATCTGGGAGATCGAGTCAAAGCCACCAGGCAGTGATTTGCTGGTCTTGAACCTGGTGTTTGACGCAGCCACGCACTGGGAGGTCGACGCCGGGCACCGCGGTGCCCAGATCCTCGGAGACACTGGCGGCAGCTGGAGCTACGCCGGACTCGAGGTGTGGGACGCAACCGGGGATCCCATCGAAGCGTGGATGAAAGCCACCGATCAAGGATTGTCCCTGCTGGTTCGAGACACGAACGCCGTCTACCCGCTCACGGTGGATCCAACCCTCAGTCAAGACGACAAGCTCATGGCATCGGATGCGGCTGAGGACGACTACTTTGGCACTACGGTGTCGGGGGCGGGCGACGTCAACAACGATGGCTTCGACGACGTCATCGTGGGCGCCCCCGAGACCGACGACAACGGAAACCGCTCGGGCTCGGCCTATGTGTACCTCGGCGGCCCCGGGGGCCTGGATCCGAGCAGCGAGCTGGAGCTCTTTGCCTCGGACGCCCATGAGGACCACTACTACGGCCAGGCCGTCTCGGGTGCTGGAGACGTGAACGGGGACGGCTACGACGACGTCATGGTCGGTGCTGCCGGCCGCTTCGGCCTATCGGAACCAGGCCGCGTCTACATCTACCACGGAGGAGTGGGCGGCATCGATCCGGCTACTGAGGTGTCGTTCCCCGCTTCTGACGGCGACAACTACGACTACTTCGGCCTCTCGGTCTCGTCGGCCGGAGATCTGAATGACGATGGCTACGACGACATCATCGTCGGCGACTACGTGGACAAGGGCGCGGCCTATGTCTACCTCGGCAGCGCGGCCGGCGTCGACAGCGCAACCGAGGTGAAGCTGGTCTCCTCGGATGGCGGGAGCAACTACCACTTTGGCTACTCGGTCGCCTGCGCTGGCGACATCGACGACGACGGCTACGATGATGTGATTGTCGGAGCTCCAGACATCTACAATGGGGTCTACGGCGGCGCCTACATCTACTCTGGCAGTGCCGCCGGCATCGACGTCGCAAGTGAGAGCAAGCTCAGCGCCTCGGATGAAGGATGGGGCGACCAATTCGGAAACTCGGTCGCTGGAGCGGGGGACGTCGATGGCGACGGCTACGACGATGTCATTGTCGGCGCACCTGGCGATAGGGTCAACAACCAGAATGGCGCTGGTTCAGCCTATGTCTACTCAGGCAGCGTTGGTGGAATAGACGGCGCCTCCGAAGCGAAGCTCATCGCCACAGATCTCGACAACGGCGACTCCTTTGGGCTCTCGGTTTCGGGCGCGGGCGACACCGACGGCGACGGCTACGACGATGTCATCATCGGCGCTCCCGAACACAGCCACGACTTGACCAGTGTGAGCGCCGCCTACCTCTTCTCGGGGAGTGCCGCCGGCATCGACCCTGCCAGCGAGACCGAGATCTTCTCTGCGGATGGGGTCGTCATTGACGAGTTTGGCACGTCAGTCGCCGGCATTGGCGACGTAGACGGCGACGGCGTAGCCGACATGATGATTGGGGCGCCGCGCAACACGCTAGACTACGGGGCAGCCTATGTGTTCAGCACCGCAGAGCACGGCAGTCCCTTGCTCTGCGAAGATGGCGTCGCCATCAGCCAAATGGGCACGAACGCGGACTGGGAAGCGAAGGTGCCAGACATCGCGGCTGGTTCGGGGCGGTTTCTCGCGGTTTGGCACGGGGCCGATGACCCGATCAGCCCTACCCAAAACGATGTGCAGGTCTTCGGCCAGTTTCTCGATGGGCTGGGTAACGAGATCGGCGTAGACGACTTCTGGATTGGAGATATCGGCCTCGATGCGAACCTCGACCAGCGGCGTACGTTTCAACCATCTGTCGCCTACAACGCCACGGATGACGTCTTCGTCGTGGCCTTCACCGGCTACGTGGAGGGCACAGAAACCGAGATCTGGGTCACCACGATCGATGGGCAAACGGGTGGCGCCGTAGACGGTCCAGTGCTCATCTCTGACGCTGCAAGCAGCGGTGCTCTGGCCGACAATCCCGTGGTCGCCTGGAACGAGACGGACAACGAATACCTCGTCGCCTACCGAAGCAATGCCACCCCGACGGATGACTGGGAGTACTTCACCCAGCGTCTGGATTCCTCCCTCGTGCAGCAAGGCCCGGACGATCAGAGGGTCACATTGATTGGGACGGCCGGATTCGGCCAAGGATTGTCGTGGTCAGCCCAAAATAATCGCTACCTCATCGTGTGGAGTGAATACAGTTTCATCGATTCAGACACCGACATCTGGGGCCTGTCCATCGCCGCAGACGGCACAGTCTTCGGGTCGCAGTTCCGGATCAGCGACATGCAAGGAAACAACCGCGTAGGGGTCTACCCGAAGGTCACCTACGACATGGTGAACAGCATGTATCTTGTCGTCTGGCACGGCGACACGGATCCGATCACAGCCTACCGAGAGCTAGAGGTCTTCGGCCAGCTGGTCTCCCCCGCAGGGGCACTTGTTGGCGGCCAGATCCGCATCAGCCAGATGGGCGTGGATCTGGACCCGGACAGCGACGCCGAAGTGCCACATGTGACCTGGTGCGCCACAGGCGAGTACCTTGTCGCCTGGAACGCAAACGACCTGCCCACCTCGAGCACACGCAGGGTCTACGGGCAGCGAGTCAGTGCACTCGGGAACCTGGTGGGGGACCGGGCCACGCTCTCGAGCAATTTGTACGCGAGCTACACCGCGTCGGGCATCGCCTGCGATGATCAGGGAACCGTCGGCACGGTCTGGACCCGATCCGACGATGAGGCCTACCGCCAGTTCTACGCGACCGTCGACACCGACGGCGACACCTTCCCCGACGTGGTCGATCCCTGCCCGGGTCTGGGTGATCTCGATAGCGACGGCGACGGGGTCTGTGACAACATCGACATCTGCCCCTTCGTCCCTACCGACGACACCGATGGCGACGGGATCTGCGATGACGTGGATATCTGCGCTGGTGGGGACGACACCCTGGATGCGGATGCAGACGGGGTCCCCGACTTCTGCGACATCTGTCCCCTCGATGACCCCGACGACACGGATGGCGACGGCATCTGTGAGGGCGTCGACAGCTGCTACGGGGACAATGCGACCGGAGACACGGACAGCGACGGCGTCTGCGACTCCGACGACTCGTGTCCCGCCGATCCCCTGAATGATCAGGATCTAGACGGGATCTGCGACGGTGCCGACCTCTGCTTTGGCGACAACGCCACCGGGGACTCCGACGGTGACGGTCTCTGTGACGACACCGACCCCTGTCCCCTCGACAACCCCGACGACAGCGACGGGGATGGCAGCTGCGATACCGACGACCTCTGTTTTGGCGATGATGTGACCGGCGACACCGACGGCGACGGAGTCTGCGACGGATCCGACATCTGCCCGCTCGACGCTCTCGACGACAGTGACGGAGATGGGAGCTGCGACAGTGACGACTTCTGCTTTGGCAACGACGCATCCGGAGACCTGGACTCGGACGGGGTCTGCAACGACACCGACCCCTGTCCCTTCAACAATCCCGACGACGCCGACGGAGATGGCAGCTGCGACAACAACGACCTCTGTTTTGGAGATGACGCCACCGGCGATACCGACGGCGATGGCGTCTGCGACGGCAGCGATCCCTGTCCCACCGACGTCAACGACGACTCGGATGGAGACGGAATCTGCGACGGCGTCGACCTCTGCATAGGCGGGGACGCGACGGGAGACACGGACGGGGACGGAATCTGCGACGACACCGACATCTGCTTGGGCGACAACGCCAGCGGGGATACCGACAGCGATGGCGTCTGCAACGACACAGACGTGTGCCCCGACGACCCCCTGAACGACTCCGATGGAGACGGGTCCTGTGACGGAGACGACCTGTGCTTTGGCGGCGATGCATCGGGCGATACCGACGGAGACGGAGTCTGCGACGACACCGATCTTTGTCCCCTCGACGACCCCGACGACACCGACGGAGACGGCGTATGTGAGGGCGTGGATGTCTGTGTGGGAGACGACGCGAGCGGCGACAGCGACAGCGATGGAACCTGCGACGACCTCGATCCTTGCCCGCTCGACAGCCCGGATGACAGCGATGGCGACGGCGTTTGCGAGAGCAACGACCTCTGCAACGGCGACGATCTCACCGGTGACAGCGATGGCGACGGCGTCTGCAACGATCTCGACCCCTGCCCACTCGACTTCCTCGATGACAGTGACAACGACGGCATCTGCGACGGCGTCGATCTGTGCAGCGGCGACGACGGGAGCGGGGACACCGACACAGACGGCGTCTGCAACGACCTCGACCCCTGCCCACTCGACCTCAATGACGACTCCGACGGTGACGGCGTCTGCGACGGGGTCGATCTGTGTTCGGGAGATGACGCCGCCGGAGACCCGGATTCTGACGGGCTCTGTAGCGATATAGACCCCTGCCCCCTCGATAATCCTGGAGACACGGACGGCGACGGCGTCTGCGATAGCGACGACATCTGCACCGGCGATGACGCCACTGGCGATGACGATGGCGATGGTGTCTGTGCTGACCTCGACCCCTGTCCCCTCGACCTCAACGACGACTCGGACGGCGACGGGAGCTGCGACGGCGTCGATCTGTGCACCGGCGACGATACCTCTGACGATGTCGACGGAGACGGCGTCTGCGGCGACCTCGACCCCTGCCCTCTCGACCCCCTCGACGACAGCGATAGCGACGGAATCTGCGATGGCTTGGACCTCTGCTTCGGCGACGATGGGACCGGCGATGCCGACGGAGACGGCGTCTGCGCTGACCTCGACCCCTGCCCTCTCGATCTTCTCGATGACAGCGACAACGACGGGACCTGCGACGGCGTGGACCTGTGCATCGGCGATGATGCAAGCGGCGATACCGACGGTGACGGCACCTGTGACGACATCGATCCCTGTCCGAATGGCCCCCTAAGCGACAGCGACGGCGACGGCGTCTGTGACGCGGAGGACCAGTGTCTCGGCGACGATCTGGTGGGTGACAGCGACGGCGACGGAGTCTGCGATGATCTCGACATCTGCACAGGCGATGATGCAACCGCCGATCTCGACGGCGACGGAGTCTGCGGGGACCTCGATCCATGTCCTCTCGACAATCCCGACGACACCGACGGCGACGGCATCTGTGACAGCGACGACATCTGCACAGGCGACGACGCAGCTGGCGATCTCGACGGCGACGGCCTCTGTGCTGACCTCGACCCCTGTCCCCTCGACAATCCCGACGACACCGACGGCGATGGCGTCTGCGATAGCGACGACGTCTGCACAGGCGACGACGCAACCGGCGACACCGACAGCGACGGAAGCTGCGATGACCTCGACCCCTGTCCCCTCGACAATCCCGACGACACCGACGGCGACGGAAGCTGTGACAGCGACGATCTGTGCACGGGCGACGACGCAACCGGCGATAACGACGCAGATGGTCTGTGCAACGACGTCGATCAGTGTATCGGCGACGACGCAACCGGCGATACCGACCAAGACGGCACCTGTGACGACCTCGACCCCTGCCCCCTCGACGACCCGGACGACAGCGACAGCGACGGCGTCTGCGACAGCGATGACGTCTGCGAGGGCAACGATGCAACCGGCGATGTCGACGACGATGGCGTCTGCGATGACCTCGACCCCTGCATCGGAACCGACTGGAGCGGCGATACCGACCAAGACGGCGTCTGCGACGATCTGGACCCCTGCCCGCTCGACAACCCAGACGATTCCGACGGCGACAGTGTGTGCGACAACTTCGACGTCTGCCCCGACGGAGACGACCTGCGCGACAGCGACGGAGACGGAACGCCAGATGCTTGCGACACACCGGACGACACCGACGACAAGTCAGAAGATGGATGCGGCTGCGCAACCTCGCCCGGTCCAGCTTCGCTCGGTCTCTGGCTGCTGTTGGGCGGGTTGGTTCTCCGCCGCCGGGCCTGAGGCGCAAGCCCCGCCTTCAAGGGCGACTACTGCCTTTCCCAAGAAGGCGACACGCGAACGCTGCTGAGGAACAGATCCCCGTTGCCATCGAGTTCGAACTCGGTTTCCATGGCATAGAAGAGCGGGTCCGCTTGGGCGTAGACCGGCCCGAAGAACTGGTGCACCTCGTCCAGAGCCGAGCCCAGCTGCCCGGACTGTTCCGCGGTCAGGACCTGCGTGGCAGGAGGCACGAGGTTGCTGTACCGGAGCATCACAATCGGGCTTCCGTCGTGGTGGTAATAGTGCAGATACTGCTCGTTGAACACGCCGGCGTCGGGTTGGGTGACCGATTCGCTCCCGAGCTGAACCTCAACGAAGAAAGCCGGCTCCATACCGGTCTGGTCGAAGATGTTGCCGGTGATGGCGGCACCGTTGGCGGTCGGTTCCGACAAGTGGGGCTGGACGAGGAGGGCGACCCCGAGATCGTGATGGTCAATACCCGCATACCCCCGCTCGTCTGCGGTGCGGCAGGACCAAGCGCTGGCATAGACCTCTCGGATCGCGTCGCACAGGCTCAGGTCCGGATCGCCCGGATCTCCGACGGCAGAGCCGTACAGGTGAGCTCCGTGCAGCCCACCCAGGTCGTCCCCGTTCGTGCTGGCGCGGAACGTGAGCTGCTGGCCGGCGAAATCTGTGTTGCACTTGTCTTCTACAGCCTGCTCAAAACCCGGCTGGAGCGGGGCGGCGCGGATCATCTCCTGGAATTCGGCCAGCACTTCGCGCCGATGTACGCCGTTGCCGAGGTCGGGATCGGTCATCACCACGGTGTCGAAGTGGTCCCAGAGCCCGTTGACCTCCATGAACCGTAGAAGTGCACCGGGATTGCGAAGCCGCCGTGGGTTGGCACCGCAGGACCGATGAGTGACAGCGCCCCAAAGTGCGCCGCCGTTCCACCCAGTGCAGGAATCCGGTCCAGCAGCGCCTCTGAGAGCGTGTGGCCATTCAGGTCCAGGATGTCGGCCGCGTCGACCAGGGTCTGAACGGAGCGATCCATATCGCCGATATCCAAGGGATCGGGCCTATTCTCCTGCCACCAGGTCTCGGCTTCCTCGGCGGTGATCTCCTCCAGGGTGAACCCGTGCACGTCGGTGGTCAGGCGCACCCACTTGCCCTCGAGCGAGCGGTAGTTGGGGTC
>PJEL010001290.1_pt1 | contig 26055 bp, 16 predicted proteins | sample 1853271 | NCBI WGS metagenome assembly PJEL01 (sample SAMN08108733, study PRJNA415343) | Invertebrate metagenome, whole genome shotgun sequencing project. | host: Globobulimina | place: Sweden: Gullmar Fjord | collected 2015-08
CCTTCTGGACCACCAACACTGCGGATTCTGCGTACAATTCGATTTGTGGCCTTTGCCATGGCATCGATGACCCTGGTCCCCCATACGGCGGCCCTAGTGCCCCCCAGATCCACTCCCACTCCCCCCAGGGACCTGAGATCAAATGCATCGATTGCCACCACAACCATGACCAGGACCAGATCTATACTGGCAAAAATAACAAGAGCCAGTTTTTTATTGCCACTGCCACCGGTAATGGCGCCCCCACCTATAATTCAGGCACCAATACAACAGATATCCCTTATAATCCGGCCACCTGGTCAGGGATCGGCAAATGGTCCGACCCCGCCCTGTTGGACGAGAAGACCAAAGCCGGCCGCGGCGCCCAGCTGGTCCCGGACCGCAATTCCAGAAAACGCTGGCCGCTTTACATGGTAACAAGCGTTAATACCGGCACCAATACAATTACAGTAAAGGGTAATGTCGCATCAGCGCCCAATATCGGTCTTATGTACGGCCAGCTGATCAGGAGAACCATTAACAACAAATCTGTCCGGATGTGGAACAACAACGGCAGCAACTCGTTTACAAATACGGCAGGAACCGGTCCCTGCCAGGTCTGCCATACCAGCACCAATCATTTCCAGTCCACTCTTGGCGCAGCCCCGGGAGGAGACAACCACAATGTTGGCGCCAACTGTATGGTCTGCCACAGCCATCTCGATGCTGACACCAACAACGCTTTTAAGGTCAGCGGCCCGGATCACGAAACTGACGGCTTGGTAACCTACCCGGCCCCGGCTTCTGCAGAAGACTGTGAGGAATGCCACGCCGGCAACGTGCTTTCCGGCTCAGACACCCATGACAGCCAGTGTAATCTCTGTCATTTAGATGCCGGCACCGGCGACTATACCCTGATCAGCCTGGCGGCTGGCAACGAGGCCGGCGGCGTCTACCCTAAAGTGCCGGCTAATACCTGCGGTACCTGTCATACTCCCCATGATGCCGACTGGTACGTGCATGATGTAGACCATGTAGTCAAAGGCTGGGTAACCCCGAACACCGATACCAGTTCCAACACGGTCAACTGTGTTAATTGTCATACTTATCCTGACAATGAGGGTATCCTGCTCACCATTCATGATCAGGTCAGCCAGGATGTCACCCGTGCACTTATCTGCCAGAGATGTCATGACGATGCGGATAAATCCTTACAGACAGGATCCAGTGCAGAAAACCATGCGGAACTGGATGGCGGATTCGGCAACCCGAACCAGTGTAATACCTGCCACAATACGCATTTTGAGGATCATGACCACCATGATACAACACCTCCAAACGATGTAAGCTATAATCCGGGAGTTGATACCTCCCAATCGACTGCTACCGGTTGTGCTGAATGCCACGATGACCTGTCGCCCGGTGACAACAACATCCTGGACACCTGGCCTGGTATTGTTTACGAGCATGACGTCAATGATGGAACCCAGGACGGCACCGGCGCCTGCGTCAACTGCCATGATTATGATGACAGCGCTACAGCCCCTCTGGCGGCAGTAACTGCGGCAATCACCAGCGGTGATCCTGCCACATGTGCCACCTGCCATACGGACAAGGTTCCCGATGCTGACCACGGTACCCATCCGCCAGAAGACTTCAACTATGATGCAGCCTGTACCACCTGCCATTTGGGCTCTGATGTTGTAAAAGATGTCCATGGCAATACCTGTACTATCTGTCATGGTGCCGGGTACGTCAGAATAGACGGTGACCCGACCAACGGTATTGACGGTGATGCCCGACTGGCAGATGCCCTGGGTGATCCACGTGCCGATGCCAGCTGTCTGACCTGTCATCCCGATGCGGAGCTCAACGCCACTGCCGGTGACTGGAAGTATGCAACCATACATCATGACGGTAAAACCGGCTTTGCAACACCAACCGGTAACTGTACAAAGTGTCATTATACCCTGGGATTTACGGCAGACCATACAAGTACCACATCCCTGGCCACCAACTGTGCTGACTGCCATACCACTACCCCGGTTGGCAACAACAACAACATTTCCAACAGTGATCCCAAGAAACATGATGCCTGTACTTCCTGTCACTTTATTGATACGGGCGATAATTATTTTGCCAAGCTGATCGACCCGGCCTCCAGTCCGCTGGTGACCGCAATGGATGATAATGGAACGCTCGGTGGCACTGATGGCGGCGGCGACTGTGAGGATTGCCATACAGCGACCTTTGTCGGCTACCACGCCACGGTTGACCACGATCCGATGGTCGATAATTATGTAAACTGCGTGACCTGTCATAGCGGCACTGAAGCGCCGACCCCTGGTCCGGTACCGCTGGATGCCAGTGTACCGGCCGGCAATAAAAAGCATGATGCCTGTACAACCTGCCATAATGCGGCTAACGGCCAGTTGAGTGGTATTGCAGCCGGTAACGATGGCTCCACTGCCGGCGGTTCTGACGGCGGCGGTTCCTGTGATGTCTGTCATAGCGAGTACTTTGACAGCCATACAAATATCGATCATAGCGAGACCGTGGACCTGGATACTGACACCGGTGCGAAGAACGACTGCTTTGACTGCCATGACGGCACCCAGGGTACATCTACCACCGTGCCGACCGGTTCCGGTGATGACAAGCTACATGACAACTGTTCCACCTGTCATGCGGAAACCGGTATCCTGACCGGCGCCAGCGGTTACGCTTCAGCAATGCCGGACGGCGGTTCAGCGGCCGGCAAAGACGGTGGCAGTGTAGTTACGCCGTTTGGCTGCCAGGCCTGCCATGGCGATTACTTCGACAGCCATGTACATGGTACGGGCACGAACCATACTATTACCTACACATCGGGTGCAGGTAACGACCAGTCCCAGAGTCCGGCCAAGGACTGCGCTGACTGTCATACGCCGACTGGCGGGCTTGTCACCTGGACCGGCGTCTTGAACGAGCACAGTGCTTCCTGCTCCACCTGTCATAATTACTCCGGCATCACCACTGCTGACGGTACTCCGCCGGTATCAAATAATGATGATGCGATTGCCGATAATACTGTATCTACCTGTCTTACCTGTCATGCACCGAAAGAAACACCGGCATCGCATGGCTACTACGACCATCTGACCAACCCGGCCGGCGGCCTGGCTTATGCGCCGATTACTGCGGTTGGCGACTGTAACCTGTGTCACAGGCCAGCTGGTACCGAAGAGGTTGTTTACGACGTACACGGCGGCAACTGTGACTACTGTCATCCTGGCGGCTCGCCTCCGGGTCTGCAGACGACCCCGAACCTGAACCAGTTTGCCGGTACGACAACTGCCTGTACGGACTGTCACAAGGATACCAATAACACCGGCTTTACTTATAACTTCCATGGCACCAGCTGGTCGCATACCCAGACCACGACACGCCATGACAAGTTCAACGGTTCCAACAGCACGCTTGGCTATGACTGCCAGACCTGTCATAACGATATGGCAGATGCCGAGGCCAAGTTGACCAAGCATATGGAAACAAATACGGTGAATAACTGTACGATCTGCCACTTCCCGAACGATCACTCCGGCCTCTCCGATACCCCGGCCCAGACCGTAATCGCAGACGGCAAGGAGCATAACGGCAATAACATCACCAAGTACTGCGAGAATTGTCATACCGGTAAAGGTGTGTACGACATGCATGGCATGAGTGATGATGATTCTGTTGATACAGGTATCGGCAGCACGAGTTCAACCCCCGGTGCCACGGTTATTGCTCATGACTACATCGGCAACTCTGTTGGTGCCTGGACTGCTACCGGCAATACAGTGCCATCCAACCGTGCTGCTTCCTATAGTGGTAAGATAGACCAGGATACCTACAGCGGACTGATGGCAGAGGACTACAACTGTGGCGACTGCCATTCGGCTGACCCGAATACCAAGGCAATCTCGTCGCTTGAGGCTATGCACCTGCATACTTCTACCAATGCCAGCGCCACCGGTTCCGGCGACTGTCTAACCTGTCATGCCCCGGCCAATAATCTGGTGGATAACATGCAGGCCGGTTTTACCTCAAACGGCAATGGAACCATCAACTGTGAGGATTGCCATAACGATACCTCTACAGCAGCTTCAAGCAGTACTGGGCCCACCGGTAAGCTGATGTACCAGTATGACGGCGTGCAGCATCATACAATCGCCAATGCCCAGGCCGGCGACTGTACGTACTGCCATGCCGACCCGCGGCTGCAGACCACAACGGTCTATGCATTTACGGCTGATGTGAATACCGGTACCAGTACCGGTGCCAACGGCGGTGCCTACGATGACGGCTGGATGGATGACTATGGTGTCTCGTATCCTATCAATAACGGCAATGGCAATGATACCATCGCCAACGATGCGGGTGCCCCAAAACAGTTGGCCTGCCGTCTCTGCCATACCAACTTCGAAACCTATTCTGTCAATGTTTCCGCGGACCAGGATGGTGATACCAATTATAACGAAGCAGGCGACTGGCATGGTTACCATATTGCCGCCCAGGCCACCGGTTACAGCGATACCGGCTTGACAGTCTATGCCAATGATTTTGACAATATGGATATTTCCGGCAGGTCGTATCCGAGCGGCGACAAAAACAGGGGTGTGCGTGGTATAGATCAGGTGGCACAGACCTCGGTTCACCGGATCGAATCTAACGACGGTGAAACCAAGATTAGCATCAATAACTTCGGCGTCTGTCTTGGCTGTCATTCGGTCCAGATTTTCCATGCTGCACCGATCGCAGGTTCTGACTACACAGCCGGCAGCGGTTCGAACGATAATTCACTGCCGTATGATACCCTGCGTTACGCGCCCGGTCGTTCGGTCTTCAACCTGCTGAGCGGCAACAACTGCGGCGATAGCGGCGGAAACTCGGAAGGCAACAACTCCGACTCCTGGCGCCAGCATTGCGAGCCGGATAAGTTCAACAACAAAGCTTGGGATAATGGCCGCGGCAAAGATCTCATGAAAGATACATTTGATAAGAATCCGTCCACTAATCCAAATAACGATGGTAGATACTATGGTGTCTACCCGGCATTCAGCCTGATAGCCACGCCAGTAGTAACTGGCGGCGGTGCAGCGTATGACTTCACCAATAATGAAGATCTGGCTCAAATTGAGAACTATGATATGCCGTACTTCCCGGATATTGACTTCATGGATATCACTACTGCTTCCTGGGATGGCTCTACCCTGACGGTTGACTGGACCAGCTATCTTGGCACAGGTGAGACCTATGACTTCACTTACTCGGGGGATGCATCCTGTGATACCACTACCACAGGCACCCATGACAATGGTGACGGCACCTACAGCCTGACCTGCACCACAGCGACCTATGCTCCTGGCGATACAGTTGCGCTGGTTAACTCGGGATCCGGCGGTTCGGCCAATTCATTAGTTGATGATGCTTCCAATACTCCCCCGGTTGCCGAGGATGACGATTTTACCTTAGCCCGGACAGCAAGTGTGCTGCCGAGCAGCGTCACGGATTTGAGCCTGCTTGCTGATAATGGCAACGGTGTGGACTCAGATGTTGACCTTGATACGCTCTGTATCACGGCCATTACGCCACCCGCTGGTGGTTCGGCAGTTATCAAGGATGCCGGTCCCTGCGACATCGAGGTGACCTACACGGCACCTGCAACTGAAGGCACCTACACCTTCACATATACGATCACTGACGGCAGTATTGACACCGATACGGCTACAGTGACTGTTGAGGTAAATAATGGCGTCAATGATGCGCCGACAGCCAATAACGATACCTATACCATTGATGTCGGCAGCGCGGCTAACCCATCGGTGAACGTGTTTAATGTCCGGTCCAACGATACTGATCCGGATCCGGTAGACACGCTGACAATCACTGCGGTTGACAATCCGTCAACCAATAATGCGGCAACGTCTCAAGACGGCAGCAATGTCACCTACACAGCGGTGACCTGTTCCGAGTCATCAGACAGCTTTACCTATACAATTCAGGATACCAACCCAACGTCATCAGTTGCCACGGTGACTGTAAACTTTAATGCGAACAGTACGCCTACCGGTACGGCGGACAGCTATAACAGAACTCTCCTTTCAACAACAACCCTGGATGTCCTGGCCAATGATTCAGACAGTGACGGGCCGGACTCCATATTCATCAGTGCTATTGATACTACCGGTACAAGTGGTAATGTTACCAATAACGGTAACAATATCACCTACGAGGAAACAACCGGTGTTAACGGCAGCGACAGCTTCACATACACTGTGAGCGACGGCTGTAAAACAGCAAATGTCACTGTTTCGATAGCAATAGTTACCAACACAGCACCGGTGGCTAACGCTGACGACTTCACGGTTGATATAGATACGACCAATAACGTTTTCTATGTCAAGGTGAATGATACTGATGCTGATGGTGATCCGATCACGTTGACAGCCTGTAATAACGATGCAGGTAACGGCACCGTTGCAATCAGTGGGCAGACCTGTCTGTATACACCCACTGCCGCTTGGACCGGCACTGACAGTTTCACCTATACGATCTCTGACGGAACTGAACCGGCTACCGGTACTGTAAATATTGATGTCATATGTGCTGGCGGTACAGTCCTCAGGTTGGATGCCTATTCTACTGCAAGCTCTGGTGTTGGAAATACCGGTTCGCTTAACTACACAGTTCCGGCTGGCACGAATAGAGTGCTGATCGTAACAATCGGTGCTGAGGACTCAAATCAAGTCGCTGCAATCGGCACTGTGTCATACGGACCTGGCGTCAATACCCTGACCCAGATTAGAGAAACTGCACAAGGTAACGGCTACTCTAATGTGAGCTGGATAGGTTACTGTGACGAAACCTGCATCGCCGCTTCTGGTGGTGGAAGTCAACCCATTAATGTTTCTTCCACTTCTGATAATGGTCTTGTGATCCATGCGGCAACTTATGAATCTGTCGACCAGACAACACCATTTGCAGCCGGTACGGCAGGATCAAACACAGGTACCAGCACCGGCAGCACAGTAACAACGAGCGTCACGAATGTGGACGGCGGCAGGGTTATCTATGGTGTTAACTTTAATGACCAAGGTAATAGCCTAGGTACGCCTGGGGCAAACTTTACCGTCCGGGCTGACGCAGCTGACAACATTATTCAAGATGGGTTTAGCTTTGCCGTTGCTGACCGTGATATAACTACTGCGGGAGCGGTAGCTATATCTGCAACATCAAGTATTGGTAGTAACCGCTCTGCTATCACTGCCGTAACCTTGAATCCCAGTGGCGGCATCTGTAACACTCCGCCGACCGCAGTGGATGACTCCGATACGGTTGATGAGGACAGCACGGATAATGTTATTGACGTGCTGGCTAATGACGGTGATGCGCCGGACAACGATAGCCTGGCCGTGACTGACTGCAATACCGTGGCGCCAACAGATGGTACGGCAGCTGTATCAGCTACCAATGATAGCTGTACCTACACCCCTGATCCTGACTTCTGCGGTTCTGACAGCTTTGACTATACGGTAGAAGATGGTGGCGGCGGAAGTGATACTGCGACCGTGACTATAACCGTGACCTGTATTGATGATCCGCCGGCCTTTGGTTCGGCAACCTATAATGCAGCCAATGCAACTGAGGCAATTGCCTACTCCACCACTGTTGCGCAGGATGCCACAGATCCTGAAGGTGATACGATCGCCTACACCAGGAACGGCGGTACCTGCGGAGCATGGGCAACTGTAGCAGGAGGAACCGATGCGACGATCTCCGGTACTCCATCTATAGGAGATGCAGGTTCGTGTACTGTAATCGTACGAGCCACTGCACTTGCCCTTTCTGGCGATGCCACGGTGAACATCACTGTTGATGTCAACCAGGCTCCGGCCTTTGGTTCGGCTACCTATAATGCAGCCAATGCAACTGAGGCCATAGCCTACTCCACCACTGTTGCGCAGGATGCCACAGATCCTGAAAGTGATACGATCGCCTACACCAGGAATGGCGGTACCTGCGGTGGATGGGCAACTGTAGCAGGAGGAACCGATGCGACGATCTCCGGTACTCCATCTATAGGAGATGCAGGTTCGTGTACTGTAATAGTCCGTGCCACTGCAACCGGCGGTACTGACGATGCCACGGTGAACATCACGATTAATACCAATCTGGCTCCGGCCTTTGGTTCGGCTACCTATAATGCAGCCAATGCAATTGAGGCCATAGCCTACTCCACCACTGTTGCACAGGATGCCACAGATCCTGAAGGTGATACGATCGCCTACACCAGGAACGGCGGTACCTGCGGTGGATGGGCGACTGTAGCAGGAGGAACCGATGCAACGATCTCCGGTACTCCATCTATAGGAGATGCAGGTTCGTGTACTGTAATAGTCCGTGCTACTGCAACCGGCGGTACCGATGATGCCACGGTGAATATCACGGTTGACGCCAACCAGGCACCGGCATTCGGCCAGGCTTCTTACACCATGGCTGGCGGGGTCGTCGATGTAGCCTATAGTGACTCAATCGATGGTTTTGCAACCGATCCTGAGTCTGATTCGATCACTTACTCCAAGGATGGCGGTACCTGTGGCTGGGCTACTGTAGCAGCCAATGGTGATATTGGTGGTACTCCGGGATCTGCTGGAGCCTGTACGGTAACCACCAGGGCCACTGCAAACGGTGGTTTTGATACGGCAACCCTGAATATTACCATAAGTGCCGTTACCGATACCGTTGTTGCGGCCACTGCCCGCTACAATGCCGGTAGTGCTGGAGGACCTTCTCCATATTCAAGCGAGAATATGGATTCACTGACTGTTGGAAGTATATATAACACGGTTGGAACTTGGACTGCTGCGTTCTGGAATGGTGACTGGTCCACCGCAACCAACAGCTGGACTGCCGAGGCAGGTACGACACCGACAACCGCTGGAGGCAATGGCCCAACCGGTCCTTCCGATGACATGACCGGCGGGCAGGAATATCTGTTTACTGAGAGTTCCGGCGGTGATTTTGCAACAGGAATGTTTGCTACTCTGACCAGTGCTGTGCTTGACGGTAGTGCAAATGATTTCCAACTGTCTTTTGCCTATAATATGAACACTGATGCTTGTACATCGCAACTGACCGTTGATGCTTGGAACGGCAGCAGTTGGGATGATCTTTACCCTGCCACGATCCAAACTGGTTCTACCGGTGATGTATGGGCGACTCAGGTTGTTGATGTGTCCTCATATAACAACAGCAATCTTCAGGTAAGGATCAGATACACTTCAGGAGGAAGTTGTACTGAAACTTACAGGCAGGATCTGGCAGTTGATAACCTTGTTATTGAGACAATCCTTCCAGCTATTCCAGACACCCTCGATGTCCTGGCGGTCAATACTGCCGGTGCTGTAAGTCCTGTACATGTTGACTACAGTGCAGGCAGTGCAGAGAATACCCTTGATCTGGCCAATGGCGGTGGTACTGACTGGTCCATTACCGGCGGTACGTTGGCAACGTCCACATACTATGCACAGGCCAAGGTCTACTCTGACTACGATGCCACCGGTATAACCATCAATGTGGCCAACGGCGGCGCGGTACCTGCCTGGGATGTGGTGACCGTAACCAGTGCCGAGTGGGATGGCACCGATACCGTTGTTACTGCAACCAATACCTGGGGTAACTCAGCCGAGTTGTATGCCGACTATAACGGCAGCGGCCCGACCCTGATGACCAATACCGGCGGCAATAACTGGAACATCACCTTCAGCGGCGTGCCATATGCGGCAACGGTTGATGTGACCTCTAATGCTGCCGGCACCAATGATACAGGCGTAGCGGTGATTTCGCCTACCTCGTGTGACGTAGATACCTCTGGCACCTATTATGTCGACGCAGATAATTACGATACATTCGGTAATAATTTTACTGTAGATGCTACTCCACCAGCTGGTGCGAATGGTGGCAGTGCCTTGCAAGGATTGACAAATGATACAGCTGCTCCGCCCACCGGAAATTCTGTTGACTACTATCTCAATTTTACAGAGACCGGTACATATACGCTTTGGGTAAGAGGAAATAGCCAGAGCGATGGAGGTGCTAATTCGATTTATTATGGTGTGGACGGCAATGATTCAGGTGACTTCGATTTTGATTCTGGTACAAGTAACTGGACTTGGGATAATACTGTACAGAACTATGGTAACGGCACTATTACCATCAGTACAACTGGCTGGCATGCTATTTCAATCTGGTCACGTGAAACCGATACATACTTTGATGGGTTCTACCTGACCACTGGAGGAGAAACCCCAACTGGTGCAGTGCCGTCAGGTGCCACTGTGATTGATCCTACGGCTGGAGATTGTCCAAATAATTAAAACCCAACCCGTCAAATTGACGGCATAAATAGAACAAAAAGGGCTGTCCTGCAAGGGATGGCCCTTTTTCTTTTAAACGTATAACGGTAACGGGGTCAGGCTTGCATAATTGCATTATTTGATGTAATGAAAAAGCATGGCACGCAAACCAAGACTCCATGTTCCTGGCGGTATATATCATGTCCTGCTCCGGGGTAATGGAGGAGAAGATATTTTTTTTGACAAGGGAGACCGCACACAATTTCTTTTGCTGTTGCAGGAAGGAATTGAACGGTTTTCCTATCGCCTTCATGCCTTCTGCTGCATGACAAATCATATTCACCTGATTATTCAGGTCTCTGATATCTCTCTGTCCAAGATAATCCAGAATGTCTCATTCAGGTATACAAAGTACATAAACAAAAAAAAGAAACGAATCGGCCACCTGTTCCAAGGGAGATACAAGGCGATTCTTATTGACGGGGATGCTTATCTCCTGGAACTTGTCCGTTATATCCATAACAATCCCGTACGCGCCGGCATTGTCAGTAACCCGATTGACTATCCCTGGTCCAGTCATTCCGCTTATCTTAGTAAAAATGAAATTCCCTTTTTGTCGACTTTTTTAGTTTTGGGGCAATTTGATGATAAGCTACCCGTTGCCCGCAAAAATTATTTGGATTTTGTCAATAAAGGTATGAGTGAAGATCATCGAGACGAGTTTTATGCCGGGCAGGTTGACAGCCGTGTGCTTGGTGATGAGAAATTTGTTGATAACATCCTCAACAGAAAACCTGCAAAAAAACGACCTCAGTTAAATGAAATAGTTACTTATGTCTGTAAGAAATATGAGATGCATGAAAATAAACTCAGCCAACCCTCAAGGCGGCGCGATTATGCCGAGATACGTGGAATCATTGCCTGGCTGGCATTAAAACTCCAAGCAGCGCCTTTAACAGAAGTGGGGGAAAGGTATAATCGTGACATTGCCACGATAAGCAGGGCAGCAAGGAGGGTGGAGGAAAAGATGGCATCAAAAGATTTCAAGAGGGATATTATTGGCTATCTTAAAGATTTAGGTGGGGAAAGCAAATAATGCAATTATGCAAGCCTGACCCCATTTATAATTACGCATACATAGTTCCGTTCATTGAGAAAGAGGATGAGATATTTTTAAAAACCATTTTTCCAAGTAGAAAATATACCAGGATGTATTTTGGTGAGGAGGGCGAATAATGGGTTTTGATAAGGAAGAAAAAAAACTTATAGAGTCTGTTGAGAGAGGGGAGTGGCGTTCGATTGAAAACCTGGACAATGAGATTAACCGTGCCCGGCAATCAGCAGATGAGACTTTCCGTAAAGACCAGAGAATGAATATCCGGATCTCTAAAAGGGATTTGAATAACCTGAAGGTAAAAGCCCTGGAAGAAGGGATACCATACCAAACTCTGGTATCAAGCCTTATTCATAAGTATCTGGCCGGTCGGTTGCATGAGGCATAGTAAAAGAAACCATGCATTATTGGAAGGGGTCAGGCTTGAGGAGGGAATGCGAATGGGGTTAGGCTTGCATAATTGCATTGTTAGCGAAAAGATTGAAGAATACTTTCACATAAGGTTGGAGGTTATATCCAATGTCATTGGATAAATTTTATCTGTAAACATCTTTCCTGTGACCGACTTTAACGACCCAGACTGTCAGTTCGAAGTCCTGAATAGAATAGATAATTCTGTATGTTCCCTGTCTGAGACGGTATTTTTCCTGTCCCGATAATTTCTCGCAACCGGCTGGTCTGGGATTATTCCCAAGAGATTCTATTTTCTTCAGGATTCTCTTCAAATCCTTTGTTGGAATTGCCAAAAGATCTTTTTTGACTGACCTTTTAAAGAAAAGTTTATATTCGGCCATCTTTTTTTAGCTCTTTCAACATATTCTCATAAGATACTAGAGGTTCACTTGTGCGTTCCTCAAAAATAGCAAGATCCTCTGCGTCTTCTTTAAGGGCTTGTTTTACTGCATTATTGATAATGTCTGACATTGAGCGTGATGTTTCCGCTGCCTTTATACGCAAAGCTTTATGGAGTGCTTGTTCAAGGTAAATTGTTGCTCTTTTCGTTTCAGTATTCATGATCATATCCTTTATTCTTATCCTCTGGGCAATTAAACTCTATTGCACTATAACGTTATTACGCTATAACGTCAAGTTGGTCTTAAGGGGGTCCTGAAGTGATGTGATGGGGTCAGGCCTGCATAATTGCATTATTTGTTGTAATGAAAACCGTTGCACGCAAACCAAAGTTTTTGCTTCTGGAGATGTCTTTTCTTATTATAAAGAAAACCTTATTCCTTTTTTTTACGAACTTGACATGCGGTTTAATATAGCATATTATATGCTATATTAAACTTATTAAGGAGTTACAGTATGGGAACAACAAAGTCGGCAACAGCCAGGGCGCTGATAGATCCAAAAGTGAAAAAAGAGGCAGAGACGATTCTTAAAGAGCTTGGCTTGTCAGTTTCAAATGCGTATGAGTTGTTTTATCGCCAGGTGATCGCAAACAGGGGGCTTCCCTTTGAATTAAAGGTGCCCAATGAAAAGACAATGAAGGCGATTGAAAATTCCCGCCAGGGCAAGGGCAAAAAGTTTGCTACCGAAGAAGAGCTGTTTGAGGATCTTGGGATATAGTTGCCATGCGGTCTATCCGGCGTGATACGCAATTTAAAAGGGACGTAAAACGCTTGCAGAAGCGCGGCAAAGATATTGAAAAGCTGAAAAAAATCATCCGGTTACTTATTAAGGCAGAGAAGCCGGAGGCTAAGCATAGAGATCATCAACTAAGAGGACTTCTGAAAGACTGTCGTGAATGCCATATAGAACCTGACTGGCTGTTAATTTACCGAATAGATGGGAGTGAACTTTGTCTGGTTCGGACTGGGTCGCATGCAGATCTGTTTAAATGAGTTTGAAATATATATAAACAGAAGGGCTGTCCCGCAGGGGATGGCCCTTTTTTATTGAAGATTTTAGAATGAAGAATGAAAATTGTCAGCTATTCATAATGGGTCCACATGCGTAAGATATGGACGGTGCGTGTGTCTGAATCTACTGAATATACCAGCCGGTGCTGGATGTTGATGCGGCGGGAGTAAAAACCTTTAAGGTTCCCTAAAAGTTTTTCATATCTTGGTGGATATGCAAAAGAATCACCTTGTAGCAATTCGAGAAGCTTTCTGGTCTGAGATGATAGGCCTGTATGTTTCAGCTTCTTAATATCTTTAACTGCCTGTTTAGAGAGAACAACAGACCAACTCACCAGTCGATATCCTCAAGGGGAGTTCCTTTCTCAAGCGGCTCGACAGCTGCTTTATGAATGGAATCAACCAGGCCGGGGAACTGGTTCAGGTACAGTGTTTCCTCGATGGCGCGCCAATCCTCTTCACCAATTACCACGAAATTTTCTCCGTTTCTTCGTTTAACTTTGAGAACTTCGTGATTAGCAATACACTTATCTACTTCTGCTTTAAGCCTTTTTCTGAACTCATTAGCTGTTGTTTCCTGCATGTTTGGCCTCATTCGAAAGTGATTATTTCATTTTTAACGGTACTGTTTTACAGTACCGTTGTCAAGGTTTTGTTATAAGTGTTAAGGGTACTTAGTACTTTCCTATTAATTTTCTCCGGTTGACCGTTTTTTATCATCTGGCTTACTATGCCCTATGCCGAGGCAAGTTAGGGTAGTCATACCAAAAGGTAATTTCTCTTGAACAGGTGTGGTATGGTTTGGTATAGTATGTAATACAAGTAAGAATCTTACTTTGGTCTGAAATATCGCCCAGGAGGACATACTATGCGTATTACGTCAAAAGGTCAGGTCACAATACCAATTGAAATCAGGGAAAAAATGGGTTTTCTCCCTGATACAGAGGTGGAATTCAAAGTAAAAGGGAACTCCGTCGAACTGGTTAGGGCAAAGAGTAAAGGGCAGTTACGAGGCAGAAAGCTCATTTCACAAATGCGAGGCAAGGCCACGGTGCGCATGAGCACTGACGAGATTATGTCTTTGACAAGGGGGTAGGATGCAAGGCTTAAAGGTTCTGGTTGACAGCAACGTTCTCCTTGATGTCCTGGAGGAGGATGCCAAGTGGTTTGACTGGTCGTCAACAAAATTAGCTGAGTATGTTGAAACACACACACTTTGCATCAATCCGGTAATCTATGCAGAGATTTCCATTGGGTTCTCCAGGATTGAAGAGTTGGAAGAGGCCCTGCCTAAGGATTTTTTTCAATATCTCAATCTGCCTTATGAATCAGCTTTTTTGGCGGGCAAATGCTTTCTCAGATATCGCCGTGCCGGCGGCAGGAAAAGGTCGCCATTGCCAGATTTTTTTATTGGCGCCCATGCAGCGGTTGAAAACATGGTTTTATTGACACGTGACGCTACGCGTTATAGAACATATTTCCCCGGTCTGCAGGTTGTCGCTCCTTGATAGTTTTCTGATTGTTGTTTCAAGGGACTGTCCCGCAGGGGATAGCCCTTTTATATTAGTTGACAGTTTTCAGTCGGCAGAAATGGAAAGGCACAGAACTCTGGGCGCAAGGGAAAAGGTTTAAAAGACTAGTTTGCAAATATCAGCTTGTAAGGTGACAGAAGTAAAAGCGAGGAGAGAGGAGGATAACAGTTTCTGAATTTAGTAATGATAACGCAATTGGGCTATTAAAAGAGCATCTTCAATTATTTTACAAACAATTCTATGTTCATCGTTAATGCGACGGGACCAGTAACCTGACAGTCCATGCCTGAGAGGTTCTGGCTTCCCTATTCCTTTAAAAGGAGACCGGGATATCTCCTTAATCAGTTTATTGATTCTTTTGAGCATCTTTTTGTCAGTCTGCTGCCAGTAGAGGTAATCTTCCCAAGCGTTTTCTGAAAAGATCAATTTCACTTTGCAAGTTCCTTTTCCTGCCCGCCTCCTTTTTCAAGTTCAGCTATCGATTCAAGCAGTCTTTTAGCACTTTTGGGACTGCGCAATAAATAAGCTGTTTCCTCCAGAGATTTATAGTCTTCCAGGGAGATCATAACCACAGCATTCTCCCTTTTTCTAGTAATAATAACCGGCTCATGATCGTCACAGACCTTCTTTATGGTGGCAGCCAGTTTTTCCCTGGCAGCGCTGTAATTCATTGTTTCCATGCTGCTTCCTCCTAAAGATATATTGTACAGGATATTGTACAGTTAGGTGGGGGGCATGTCAATACTAATTTCTTGTTAGTATTATGCTAGTTCTTTTCTCGTATTAACCATTTTTGCGATTTAACTAACTATTCCTTAGACCATGATAAGCAAGGGAGGAAATTAATGAGATCAGTTGAATGTTTATGGTTATGTGTTATATTATAGCTATAATTATAAACATAATATGGGTGCCACTTATGAAAACCGTACAGATGACATTGGATGATGACCTGGTTAGAGATGTGGATGAGATTGTCAAACAGCAAAAAACAAGCCGTTCGGAATTCACCAGGAAAGCATTGCGGTATGCATTAAAACAATTTCGCAATGAACAACTCGAAAAAGCACATAAGATTGGTTACGAAAAGAAACCAGTTGCCCTTGAGGAGTTCAGCATCTGGGAAGATGAACAGGAATGGGGTGATGCATGAAAAGGGGTGAGGTGAGATGGTATAAATTTAAAGAACCAGATAAAAAGAGGCCTGTGCTCATTTTGACCCGTGATTCTATACTCGACTATATGGGAGAAGTTACGGTTGCACCGGTTACTTCAACTATTCGGGATATACCGAGCGAAGTATATCTATCAAAGCATGATGGTGTGCCAAGAGACTGTGTTGTCAACTGCGATCATATCCAGACTGTTTCAAAGGGTAAGGTTGGTGGCCTCATTGCCATGCTCAGCAATGAGAAATTGGGCGATGTTCGTGAAGCAATAACTTTTGCATTGGATTTATGAATTAATATAAGCGAAAGGCGGGCAGATTTATTTCTCTGTTTTCTACTTATTTTAAGCGCGAAACAGCCTCCTGGTAAACTTCCTTGTCCCGTCGGGGGCCGACGGCTAGGACGTATACGGTAACCTTGTTTTGGGTGACCTGGTACACTGTCCTGTAATCTCCAATTACTTCTTTTTCCATTTCAGAAACCGTTTGTTGGCCTGCAGATGTTCCCAGGCCTTCTGATTTTTAGGATCTTTATTGAGGACGATCTGCAGCTGGATGATTGCTTCCTGGTACCGTTCCTTCATAGCCAGAGCGCTGGCCAGGTTCATGCGCGGCATGATATCGTTGGGATTCAATTGCAGCGCCTTTTGGTAGTGATAGATCGCCGTGTCGGTTTCCCAGCGCCGAAAGTATTCCTTGCCGATATTATTGTGCACCCGCCACTTGTTTGGTGATTTTTTTAAACAGTCCTGCCACAGGGTCAGTTCATCAGCCCATACCTTGTTTCTTTCAAAGGTCCAGTAGGGCAGAAGAGTAAGAGTTACGATACACATCGTATAAAGCAGATACTTATGCGACTTGAAAATCCGGTAAAGGGCCAGGACAACCAGGAACACGATAAACATGGAGGGCAGGTAGACCCGGTGTTCAAAAACCAGTTCCAGGGGAATGAAAGAAGACTCTATTGCCAGGTTGCCCAGGAACCAGAGAACTGTAAATGACAGCAGCTTGTTTTTTCTGGCAGCAAGTACTCCCACAATGAGGAGGCCGACAAGAAAAACCAGGGAAAAGAAGGTTGTGGCCGGTGTAAACATGGATTGGGAAACAGGGAAGTCATAATCAAGGTTCAACCGATCCGGCCTGGGAAAGAAAAGGAGAGAAATATAGAGAACACCCCCCCTGGATTCGGTCAGCAGTTTCTGGATCAAAGTGTAGTCTCGACTTGCATAAGCGGAGAAAATCTGTCCAGCAGGGTCGCCCCTGAGATATACAAGCCCGACAATGATAAAGAGAAGTACGGCAATACCGATTAGGAGGGAATAGCGTTTCAGGAAAGCCCACTGCATGTCCTGCAGAAAATACCACTCGTAAAGGAGAATAAAGAGCGGCAGGGTGGCTGCATTCTCCTTGGAGCCAAGGGCCAGGATGCCGGCAGTGACGCATCCGGCAAACAGGGCCCATTTGGTTTTTTTTCCTGTGGCAAGCCGACCCTTAACATAGAGCAGCATGGATAGTATATAGAACATGGCACCCATGCTGTTCATGCGTTGCACGATGTAGGTGACGGATTGGGTCTGCAGCGGATGGCAGAGCCAGACGGCAGCAGTTATAAACGGGATAATGAACAGCGGGTACCCCTCATATCTGTCCTTTAAGGACGGCAGGCTCAGGGTCGCCTTTATAAGGTAGAACAACAGGATACCGGTAATGATGTGGATGATGATATTGACAATATGGTAGCCGCGCAGATCAAGCCGGTGGAAATAATAGTTCAGTGCAAAGGAGATGTGCGACACAGGGCGCGTTTTGATCTTGCTGGCAAAGGCTGCCTCAACCAGGTTATCCCAGGTGATGCTGCGCATGAAAATAGGGGGATTGTCCCAGATAACCCTTTCATCATCAAGATGAAAGCTGCTGTCCAGGGTATTTGCATAGAGCCCGAATACAGCTGCTGCCAGGATAACCAGGGCGCCAATTTCAATAAGATTTACCCTGGCTTGAGAAGTTGCGGCTTTTGGAGCAGCCGGCGGTGTTTTTTTCGTCATTTTATAATTCTACAAAAAAAAGTAACAGTACAATACACCCTCTCGTTAAAATAATGGTAAAGTTGCAGAAATAAAAGATTTTTTTTGACTGTCCGGTGATTTTGCGAAAGAGGGATCCTGTCGGAGTGATCCGCGACAGGAGTGCTAAAACATACTGATATTATTTAATATGTAAGGTATGTTTGGGCAGATTGCCGATTATTTAATTACAACAGGTTCTGCTTGATAGGCTTTATCCTCATGTTGAAAAAGATCCTCTTTAGCATAATTCTTTGTCTGGTTTTCTGTGCTGGTCTTTTGTCTTCAGCTGCAGCCGGCCAGGTCACCTTTGAGATTTCCACCACCACACAGGTTACAGATGCCAGGGTACTGGCGGCTGTCAAGCTGACCAACAGGGGAACTGAAACAGCGCACCAGGTATCGGTGCAGGCAGTTTTCAATAAAGGACAGCAATCCACTCTTATTGCCAAACAAATTGGCTCGGGCCAAAGCGCGCAAGCCAGCATAGGGTTTGTGCTACCTGAAGGAATGCAGGGCAGCTTGCCGCTCTACCTGATAATTAATTACCTGCATGCTGATGGGATAAATGTTTCCAGTGCGGCACTGGCGGTTGTCAATATTGGTCTGCGGGCAGAAACATTAGTTGATGTAACGGCTGCCAAAGGGACACGTCCAGGTGAAGTAATTGTGCAGGTTGAGGCCAAGGACACTGAAATTGTCAAGCTGCAGCTGTCCGGACATGGCCCTGAAGATCTCAGCATCGAGCCGCGTGTCCAGGAAGTTAGCCTGACAGACGGCAAAGGGCTGGCTACATTTCTGGTATCCAATATCAGCGGCAATCCTGGCAGCAGCTATGGCATTTTCTTTGCTGCCGAGTATGACAGCCAGGGTTTACATCATCTTGCCACTGCAAATCTGAAACTGCCGGTGGAAGAGACCAGGCAGCTGGTTGCGTCACACGTCGAGACGGTTAAGAACTGGTTGTATGTTGCCCTGCTGGCCTGTTTAGCAATACTGGCAGCTATTGTCATATTGAGCAGCAGGGCCAGGCAATGGCTTTTAAGGGTGGAGAGCGTCCCGCACCTGGTGGATGTTGGCGTGCTGATCCTGGTTGAAGTCTTTATTTTTTCAAAATTTGATCTTCCCTCACTGGTTGCTGCAACGACCACCACCGGCGGTGATACGGCCTCCCATTTCTATACACTCCAGTATTTAAAGGACACGCTCCTGCCGGCCGGCAGAATCAGCGGCTGGACAATGGGCAACTACGGGGGATTTCCCATCCTGCAGTTCTATTTTCCGCTGCCATTCCTGCTTATGACCCTGCTGGACCTGGTCATGCCGCTGCAGGTGGCCTTCAAACTGGTATCCCTGCTCGGCACCGCTCTGCTTCCGGTATGCGCCTTTGGGATGCTGCGACTCATCCGCTGCCCCTTTCCCGGCCCGGGAATCGGCGCAGCTCTGATGCTGCCCTTTTTGTTCAACGGGGCCAACTCCATGTGGGGCGGCAATATCCTCAGTACCCTGGCCGGTGAATTTACCTACAGTTTCAGTATGGCGCTCTCCCTTGTGCTGATCGGCAGCCTGTACCGGGGGGCATCAGAGGAGAAATATTTAGTCCGCAATGCGATGCTGGTCTTCCTGGTCGGTTTCAGCCACGGTTATACCCTGCTGTTTGTCGAGGCCATGTCATTGTTCATTCTTATAACGCCGACAGGGTTTGTACGGCGTTTAGTCTACCTCTTCAAGGTCTATGCGCTGGGCTTTTGCCTGCTGGCCTTTTGGCTGGTGCCCCTGCTGGTATTCACCAAATACACCACCTCCTATCACCTGGTATGGACAGTCAGGTCGATCCATGAAATTATTCCGGAAATTTTATTGCCGTTTATTGCTGTCGGGATCGGCTCCAGTGTAATCCTGTTGATCTGGGGACTCTGGGCAATGTACAACAGCGGTTCTGCATTACTGGCAAAACTTGCCTATCTCTGGTTCGGTCTGCTGGTTGCCATCGTCTTTTTCGTGGCGGCGCCGCGCATCGGCGTGGTGGATATTCGCTATGTGCCATACGGACAGTTGATGGCCTGCCTGCTGGCTGCTTTATCCCTTGGGTGGCTGGGCAGCCGCTTATTAAACCGGTGGGGGTTGAGCCTTATTCTCATGGTCCTGGTTGTAGCTTTTACGATGCACTGGACAAATGACCGGGTTGGATCGGTGCAAGGCTGGTCCAAATGGAATTATGAGGGATTTGAGGGAAAAAAGACCTGGCCTGTCTTTTACCGTATCAACCAGGCTCTGCAGGGGGACTTCCAGGACCCACGGGTGGTATATGAACATTCAGCGGATCATAATATCTTCGGATCAACCAGGGCCTTTGAATCTTTACCGCTCTTTGCCGGCCGCGCCACCCTGGAAGGTCTGTACATGCAGGCCTCGATCAGTGCGCCATTCATTTTTTATATCCAATCCGAGGTATCCAAGGAAACCTCCCAGCCCTTTCCACAGTATAATTACACGACCATGGATTTTGAACGGGCCAGGGCACATCTCAAGCTGTTCAACGTGCGCGATCTGGTTATCCGCAGTTCGGCGGCCAAACAGGCTATCCGCAAGGCAGCCGGTTATCAGCTCAAACAGTCAATCGGCCACTATGAACTCTGGGAATTGACCACAAACGCTGACCGCTATGTGGAGCTGCTCGAAAATGAACCGGTTTTCTACCAGGGAAAGTCATGGAAGGAAGTTTCCTATCAATGGTTCACCAGAGATGATCTCATGGATGTGCACCTGGTTTTTGATCCGGAAAATCAACCGGAAAAAACAGATTCTGTGAAGCTGGCCGCCGGTTCCCTGGAAACGCTGCCCAGGATGCGGGTTGATGCAGAGGATTGTCAAGTCAGGGAAGTTGTGGGAAACGATACGATCCAAATCGACACGACCTGTATCAACAAACCCCTCCTGGTCAAGGTCTCGTACCATCCAAACTGGCGGGTGGAGGGCGCTGAGCGCATTTACCTGGTGTCTCCCTCTTTCATGCTCATCTATCCACAGCAGCAGCATGTGCAGCTCTTATATGGGCCGGGACCCTGGGACAGGTTTGGTATGGCTCTTACCCTATTCGGCATACTGGTTCTGCTGTTCAATATACCCGTGCCGGGGCGCAGCGGGCAGACATCCTGGTCGCTGCTGGCCGGCCGCCTGCATGTTCCGGAAAAACTGGTATCAATGGAGCCGGACCGTCCGGCAACGCGTCTTCGCTGGATAATTCTGGCCTCAGTTGTAATTCTTTCAGGGATCGCTGTGGCAAGGATTTCCTACCAGACCTACACCAATGAACCATACCGGATATATAACCGGAGTATTATTTTAAAGGATGCCGGTCAATATGAAGAGGCGCGGCATGGGTTTAAAGTTTTCATGCAGGCTTATCCCCTGTCTAACCTCAGCCGGGCTTCGGCCTACTACATAGCGATCACCTATTATTTGGAGAAAAATGATCCTGCAGCGATACAGGCGTTTGAAGAGCTGATCCGCCAGTTTCCGCAAAGCAACTGGGTGGCGGAAGCCCATTACCACATCGGCATGAGCCTGTTGCGCAGTAACCGCGAACAGGCAGGGATACAGAAAATGGAGTATGTGGCTGAAACATTTCCTGAGACCCCATGGGCAAAATATGCCGGCGACCGTTTGCTGGAGCACAGGGTACAGCAGGAAAAAGAGCCATTGGACATTCACACCGGCACCCTGAATCATTATATGGGCAAGGCAATCAGCTACTTCAATGAGGACCGGCTGGCCGAGGCCAAGGAGATTCTGCTGGAGATCGTTGACCGGTATCCGGGCTTTGCAGGCACACCCCAGGCCCTGGCAGTCCTGGCTCTCTGTTATTACAAGGAGGGTGACTGCCTCAATACCATCAAGTACTACCAGAAACTAATTAATCGCTATCCTGACCACGAACTGGCAGCTGAGGCATATTTTCATCTTGGTCTCTGCCATGAGAGAACCGGCAACAATAATCTTGCAGAGGAAGCATATGGAGAGGTTGTTGAAAATTTTCCCGACTCCATATATGCCAGGCAGGCATCAGAAATACTGTCACGTTAACTCTGTTCATCAAAAATTCTGGTCACCGATAATCTCTTTATAGATTGAACATATTACTGTATCAATTTAGCTATGTAGAGCTTCCTCAAAAAGTTATCCGTTTCTCACCAAGACCATATTTCTATCCATGAACGGGTACAACATCCTGGATAATACCTCGGCAAAAAAAGACAGTATCGGCCTCAACGGATACATTTTCAACACGTTTGCAAATTGAGCACAACAAAACCTGAGAAGAACCATCAGGTTCATCACCAGGAAGATGCTGTTAATCCATGCCTCTGACGTTTTTTGTGTCTTGGCGCGAATGTAGCTGAGACCGTAGCCGTTTTTGCCTTGACCGAACTTTCCTTCTATCGGGATACGGTTGAGGGCGTCTATTCGTCTCTGCTGTTTTTCCTGCTTGAGTTGTGCTGCATTTTTGGTTGTTTGTTTCTTGGGTCGACCGAGAGCTTTTCCGCCAAAACGGATATTGTGTTTTTTCATATATTTTCGATTATCCCTGGTGCCGTAGATACCATCGGCAAGAACAGCTTCCGGAAAACAGTCAAACCGTTGTTTGTAACGTTTTATCTGGGCAATCAGATCTGTGCTTTCATTAAAAGCATCCCAACTGAGATGGTCCACCAGGGCAATACCATCAACCATGCTCACACTCAACTTTGAACCAAACTCAACCTTGTGACTTGCCTTGCCGCGAATAATAGGGCGTACTTGCGGCTGATGGATACTGACTATGCGATCATCGCAGCGTCGCTTGCGATCCTTGTACATGCTGTCCTGCTGATCATGCACATGCTGGATGATCCAGTAACGTCGCTGTTGCACTGGAGATAACGGAAAAGACCTGCCGCCGATTCGGTCGAGAAGCGCCTCGATATGCCTAAAATTCCTGCGCAAATACTGGAGTTGCTCTCGAATCCCTTTCCGGCGCAACTTGCTTCCGGGGTTCCGATTCTTGGCAAGTGCCAGATACCTCTTTCTTGCCTGGCGCCTGTACGTTCTTGGTTTTTTCTTGAGGTCACTGAGGTGATACAATTCATCTATCAAGTTCTCGGATATCTCCCGTGCTTCATTCAGCAGACTCAGATCCGTCGGATAGCGAATTGCCTGCTCGGCAACGGTGGCATCGACCAGCAGTTTACCGCGATTCTCCAGGGGCTTCGACTTGTCCGTCGATTCCACTGCTTTACGTTTTTGCTTCTCCTTAATTCTACTCAGGATTGCCTGTTCAAAAGATGAAAAAACTTCCGAGCCCATGCGCTTACGAATCTCTACAAACAAACTCGGGGTAAAAGGAGGATCGTCTTTGTAGGAAGACAACCCGACAAAGTACTGCAGGTATGGATTCTCCTGTATCTGTAATACTGTTTCTTCATCACTCAGACAGAGCTTGTGCTTGATAATTACCGCTCCAATCACAAGCCGGGCATCTTTGCCAGGACGTCCTTGGCCAGAACTCATACTTTTGTAATAGCCCGACGCAAGCTCATCCCACGGGATCGCCAAACTCCACTTCACCCAACGATTATCCGGGTTCAATTTACCGCTAAATGGAAGATGAAAATTTGCCAGGCTGAGCTGCCGGGTACTTTTGTATTGAATCATGTGCAAGCCTTTTGTTATGTTTTGCTTTATATGCTTGCATATTATACCACAATTTTTCGAATTTTACCCTATAATAACAGGCTGTTGTGATTTTTTAAGGGCAATCTAGTTATTTTATGGGACAATGGGGTCAGGCTTGACATTCTGGCATTCTTTCCCTCAAGTCAATATACCTATATTAAATCTGGACTTTTCAGAAAACCGGAACAGAATATACAAAAAAGGAAGTAGAAACTACTCGCCCCTCAAAATCATCAACTGCGACAACAACGCCACAACAGCAGTATCCGTCCGCAGCACCCTCTCCCCCATACTTACCGGCACAAAAGACTGTTCAATAAATTTGTCGATCTCAAAATCAACCCAGCCGCCTTCGGGCCCAACTGCCAGAAGTGTTCTGCCGCTGATTTCAGTTCCTAATACCTGCTTCAAACCTTCACCAGCTTCAGGATGAGCTAAAAGCATTCTGCTGTACGTGTTGGCAATTGCTGGAATAAAATCCTCCACAAAGGGCCTGAAACGCTCGTGAATGCTGACCTGCGGCAGGCGGGTATCTTTTGCCTGTTCCAAGCCATCAATGAGGTAGGTGCGATACTTTTCATCTTTGAGCAGACTTGCGCCGAAAAAACTTTTTTCCACCCGGTTAGCGTTGATCAGGAATATTCTGCCCACACCAAGGGAAGCAGCCTGGGCCATAATTTTCTTGAGCATGATGGGACGCACCAGTCCCAATATCAGGTCATAAAGAGGTGCATCGGGAACCAGGCCCTGGCTCGTCCATCGCAATACCACTCTCGCTGAGTTCCCATCTGTATTTATAGAGAGGACCTCTACATTGCCAACCGGGCCGTTTATAATACCAGCCTTTAACCTGTCGCCGGTTCTTGCCCCTAACACCTTGACGATATGCAGGCTGCGCCGGTCAGCAAGGACAACAGTATTGTCATCATTAACTTCGTTTGGTTCAAGAAGGATTAAGTTCATAGCGGTAATTTGTATTGCTTGGCTAAATGGACATTATTAGTATATAAATAGTATCTATAACGTGTACTATGTACATATTAAATGCATGTTCATCAGAGAATCAATTAATTAAATCCTCCATGGTTATCCTACTCTATAATTTATTCCAGATAGCAGGCCTGTTCCTTTTCTTTCCCCTGCTCATCATCATTGCTCTTGTTATCCCCAAGTACAGGGGCAGAGTCCCTCCCAGGTTAGGGATTGGAACAGAAAAAATCCTTGGCAATCTACCGGACAGGCAACAGAAAATCTGGATCCATGCCCTTTCGGTTGGCGAGGTTTTATCTGCCCAGCCTCTGGTTAAAGGTCTTCGGAAAACATATCCAGAAGCAACGCTTATTTTTTCTGCTACCACTAAAACCGGCGAGGAACTGGCACAGCAGACCATGAAGGATGAAGTGGACCTGTTTGTGCCATTTCCTTTTGATATACGTTTTATCGTAAAAAAAATAATCTCTCAAATTAATCCGGATCTCTTTATCCTCATTGAAACAGATTTCTGGCCAAACTTTCTGCATACCCTGGACGAGCAAAGTATCCCGGCAATCCTGGTTAACGGGCGCATATCAAAGGTTTCATACAGAAACTACAAGAAATTCAGGATGATTTTTCTGCCCATGTTCAATACGTTCCGTTTCATCTCGATGCAGACCGCATATGATGCCCATAAAATGATACGATTTGGTGTGAAGCCCGATCTGGTGAAAGCGCTAGGTAACCTGAAATACGATGCAGTCCTTCCTGAAACCGTCGGCTGGGATCTGGAACACCGGCCGACTGCATTTTATCGACAACAGTTCGGCATCCCACTTGAGAAAACAGTCTGGATTGCCGGCTCCACTCATCCAGGTGAAGAGAAGATCATATTATCAGCCTATAAAAGATTGTCTCTGCTTTTCCCGGATATCTTTTTAATTATTGCACCGCGCAAAGTTGAGAGAGGCAGGGAGATCAAGGAAATGGCTGCCGGAATGGGACTGACGGTAAGAAGACGAACAGCACCGTTTCAGGATGAGGATATCCCGGGTGCACCACTGCTTATATTGGATACCATGGGTGAGCTCACCAGGATGTACAGCTTCTGTGATATTGCTTTTGTCGGTGGCAGCCTGGTCCCTGATGGAGGACATAATCCTCTCGAACCGGCTGCCTTTGGCAAGCCTGTTCTTTTCGGCCCTTATATGGATGACTTTGTTGAGATATCAACCGATCTGCTAGATAAAAAAGCTGCTATT
>PJEL010001291.1_pt1 | contig 26032 bp, 32 predicted proteins | sample 1853271 | NCBI WGS metagenome assembly PJEL01 (sample SAMN08108733, study PRJNA415343) | Invertebrate metagenome, whole genome shotgun sequencing project. | host: Globobulimina | place: Sweden: Gullmar Fjord | collected 2015-08
CCTGCAGAAGTCGGTGCGTTTGACCCTGAAAATGTCATCATTATTTCCTCCGGCCCTTTAGGTGGAACGCAGTCAACCGCTTGTTCTCGCTGGGTTATTACTGCAAAATCACCCCATTCTTATCCTGATCAATACGGCTTTGGCAATGGCGGAGGTCTTTTTGGAGCTGCGCTTAAGCAGTCCGGTTATGACGGGTTGATTGTCCGCGGTAAAGCATCGGGTCTCTCTTATATCCTGATTGAAAACGGCAGGATGGCATCGTATACGTCCAATGCCAATGATACTGAATTAATAAGCTCTCTAAATTGAGGTAGCATTGCTCTGTATTCGTCCCAATAAAAACCTTTCATCGATATACCAACCAAAGAAACTCTTGGGTTTCTAGCGTCAATATCACAATGAGCAAAAATTATATCTCTATCAGTGCAAATTTTTTGGTGGATACTATTCAAGTGTTGGGGGACAAAATCTTGAGTATCCAAATGCCATTTAGTGAATACTCTGCCCTTGTTTTTAAGAAACAACGCCGCATAAGCAATGATAGAGTCTCTGAGTAATGGCATTCGTAATCTATTATCTGTGTCTATATAATCATCTAGTATATCCAATGATTTTAAAGCTCTGTTTAGATATTCAGATGCAAATGAACAGTAAAACACATATTTGTCTTCAAGTTTGATGAATTTCAACCACCACTTAAAAGCATCTTTATTGATCCCTTCATTTTTCGCAAACTTTTCAGGACTGATACTTTTTTGTTCTTTTCTCAGAGCCGTATGTAAGTCCACATATTTTTCAACATACGACCGCCAACATTTTTCAATCCTAAATTTTTTTCGTAATTCCTCAATATCCATTGTTTTATTATTTGAATCGAACACCATGCTAAGCCGCCACAATTGCCGCCTTAGAGGCGATTGTGGCGGCTTAGCAATTTGTTGGGTTTTATATTTTCCTTGCTTTGCGAAGTTCTGATGCAATTTTCAATAAAAAGGAATCCATCCTTTTATCATCAATCAAAACTGTTAATTGCCCTGATTTTGAAAAGAGTCTCTCCCTGAGCTCAGAGGGAAAATTGATTGCATTATTAGCGATAATAAAAATCCAAAAGAAACCGAAGTAAATTAAACGAACAGTATCGAAACCAAACATATTCCCTATGAATTCTGGGGCTATAATCAGTTGCTTTACTAAATCGATGTTTTTAGGATTACAAATTGCGTAGAAACCATAATCTGATGTATCACCCGGTCTGTTGTTTAATAACATATTCCTTAAGTGCTCTTCGTGTTGTACAAGGGTAAAATCTTGAAACTCAGGTCTATTTGATACACTGCCACGCCACAACAATGAGAGTTGGAATAATTTGAACGATTCATAGTCTGATGTGTTGAATTGAAATTTTGAAGGCCTTTTTTTTGTATTGTCTTGAAGATTTTTTAACTGGATGCTTGCTTTGTCTTCAAGGTATCTAAAACGTTTCTCACATTTTTTACACAACAGTTTTTCGTAAATCCCTTTAGGTGGCTTTTTACTCCTGAAGTTTGGATTAGTGGAAACAATATGATATCGATGATTTGAATCGTAGAGTTGATTATATTCATAGATAAACTCAGATAGAATATGTGACTTACTGAGATCCAGTTCTGATTTACACAGTGCACATTCCATTTTTAAAACTGAGCATTATTGTTTTTCAACCCAACACCGGTTTAAGCCGCTTCAATTAAGGATTTGCGGCGATTGAAGACGGTCTTTAAATATTAGTTAGGAGTTTCTTTATATTGAATTGAGAATACAAATGTATTTTGTCCTTTACAGGCTTTGCATTTCCAGTACTTCCCAACCGCAAATTCATGACGCCATACAATGATTTTTTCATGGCAATTCTCATTGGCGCATTCAATTTCATGTTGATGAGGAGTCCACTTAACCTTGTCATTTTCTTCAAATGAAAGTGTGTATTCAGCGTTACATTCGTAACATCTTGCTTCAATCTCAGTTTGTCCAACCGGAATGCGTTTTCGAATTGTTTTTCCGCATTCCATGCATGTGGTGCTGGAAAAACTGCCCAGGGTCACATTAAAAACTGGCGAAGAAAGAACTGTTTCAATAAAGCCGGCAATTTCTTCGCAGCGCTTTCGAATTTTTTCATAGTTTAGAGATCCCTTTTTGGATTGCTTTATTGATTGAATATGGAGGTAGCTGCCTAATGCATCATAGTGATTTTTCAGCACCTTCATACTTAGTATTTCTTCCGTTCCTAATTCTGTCATTTTAGTTGCCGGTGCACCTATTTGGTCTTGTACTCCAACTGCTATTGAGCCGCCACTATCTGCCATTGGATCTATATCAAGAAGAACAGCCATAACTTTACGCGGTTGCCAAGTTTCATATTCTTCTGGTGGGAACTCATCTTTATAGGCTAGCGCACGGTCATATGTCAGGGCTTCCATAGACATTCTCAATTCTAATGCTGCATATTTAAGACGCAAATCATCATTTGAATATAACCCCTCCTTTGCTTTTTTTTGATGTGTTCTTGCTAGATTTCGATAATTTATAGCCATCTGTTTTTATGTTTTAAATCTCCTAACACCTGTGTCGGCGGACTCAGGAGCGTAGCGAGTGAGTTCCGTCTGTACAAGATTGTTGGGGATTTAAGAAGTTAATAGAACTCTACAATTAATCCACCTTTAGAATAATTCACATTCTCAGGGTACTTCGTACCTTTTGTAAAATATGGTTTAATCGTTTTCACTCTATAATTTTCATATCCTTCATTACTCAAATAGTCTTTAATCTCTTTATATTGTTCTTTCAGTTTCTTTCCATCAGGATCTTGTCCTTTTGACATGAAAACGGCAAAACAAGAAAGTTGAATTGAACCATTTTGATCTTGACCATAAGTTTTTATCAATTTATCAACTCTTTCAATATCCTTTGGACATTTCTCCCAATCCCATTTTCTTTTTATCTCAAATACTCCCCATACCTCATTAACACTTTTCCACAAAACAATATCAGCACGAAAATTACCATTCAATACAGAAGGCGGGCGACCTATCTTAGCCTTTGCACCGGAACAATCGAAAATTGTTGTGAAAGACTCCTCAACAGTCAGATATGAATCTTTATTTGAGTTTCTTGCAACTTTGATTAGTTCTCTCGAAATCTCAGCCACAAGCAATCCTTCTGCCCCGTAATCACTTAACCAAGCGCCACCTGACCAATTTTCATAGTCTTTATTTGCGATTTTAATGGAATTATATACCACCTCAATTATTCCTTGTTTCTTCATAGTCGATGATGTTTAGTTTCGTCTAATTATTTGTCCCCAACACCGGGCTAATCCGCCATACCCGCCGCTTTTTGGCGGGTATGGTCGGACTTTAGCCTTTTGTTAGGAAATTCCCCACCTGTTTATTAAATTAACACTCTTTTAAATCCATCAATAGCTGAGGCTCAGTAAGCGAATACCTAAGCAATGATTTACATATATTCTCAAGGAAATTAAAAACCGTTTCTCTGTCTTTAAGCACTGATAATTTTTTGCTAAAATCAGTATTTTCACCATGAGCAACCTTACTTCTGAACGTATATAATTTGGACCATACTGTTTTATTTGACAGATCACAAAAATATGCAGAAAAATCAACGGGGATGTCAAATCGCTTGTTTAGCAATGTCATTTTTCCACGAATTTGGTGTGAAATGGAATCTAGTGTCTCGGTAAGACGTGGAGAATGAGTGATAAGGGCTTCTATTACTGAAAAATATCCAACAACTCTCAAATTAGAATAGTTTGTTACCAAATATAGATCATTAAAAGTTTTAAGTGCATTATTGATAAATTTGTAGTTCTCTTCTACTTCCTTAAGTCTTAAATACAAATCTCGAAGCTTTTCTAATAATTCTAGCCCAACTTTACTAGTATAATGATTAACCTTTTGCATCCCCCAATGTCTTTCTCCAACTTGATATTGAATTGTTGAGTGCCCAAAAGATATTTTTCTCTCTTTATTTTGAGAGAAAATGAGACGCACAGCCAATTCGATTGCTGGAGTCACTAATTTTAGAACCCTATCAAAATCGATTACTTTATCACCCCCTTCGTCATCATGTAGTAACCAGTACTTCCATAGGTTTTGATCATCTATAGGTTCGCTCCTATAGCTTGCTCTATAGTCTGATTCCTCGGAAATCCAGTTCATCTCATATGGGGCAATCCATCCGACATTACCTAAACAAGATTCTGCTACAAGTTGTTGAATTCTTGGGATTTCATCCGAATCTGGTTTTCTCAAAACTAACCCCGGGATAATTTCGTATGGCCAATCAGTGTCAAATTCGACGTTATTAGCTATTAGAAAACTTGATGAAAATTTATCCATTTTTTCTTCCTAACGAGCCTGTAGAAAAATCCATTTTGCAGATTTGACTACCGACTCGATTTCTGTGTGTAATAGAACTATTTCTAATTGGACCCGTAATACCGGATTTTTAGTCTCAGTTTTCCGTCTGGCCTCCCATTCGAACGGATGGCCCAAACAGGCTTTTTCAGTGTCCCTGTTCAGCTTTCCCTAGCGCTCGTTAGCTATGTCAGGTTTCTCCTCAAACCGTACCATACCGATGGATCTTACCAATGTTGTGAACCAGACAGAATGCCAACCATTGGGCGGTTACCTTCACCTTACCACGCAAACTAAACCGGTCCAGGCCGAGCGTACTCGTGATATTCGCGAATACCGGTTCTATGATACCCAGACGTTTTGAGTATTGGTACTTCCCTTCTACTGAGTCGATCTTCTGCTTCATGTGTTTGGTGTGCGTCTGATGCTCAGGCAGATGGGTGTGAAACCAGACGAATTGTCTCGGTGATTTCTGGTTTTCATCTCTCAGGCAACGACGTTTCAAAGAGCACTGCTTGCAATCCGCAACATGAGCTTGGTATTGGATAGCTGGGACACCATAAGTCTTCGGGCTGCGGGATTTCATTCACATCTGTTTGCCTCCAGGACAGGTCACTGTCTGGGCTATTGGATCGACAATAAAATCCTTCGGCTTGAACTTTCCACCTGTTTTGCGCCTCTCTTTCGGATAGTATCGCTCTGCTTTCTCAAACCGCTTGTCTCGCTGGCGGAACCTTAGATCGGGGATATAGCTGTCGATTTTGTTTTCAGATAAGAACTTCAGGTTGGGTTCATCACAAAAACCACTATCCCCTGAAAACTTGCCAGTTTTAAACGGATCATCACTGGACAGATTATGGCGCACCTTTTCTACCATCGGTTTAAGAGAGGGGCGTTCATCGTTTTGACCTGCTGTATCCGCAGATACAATCACCTGATGTTTCTGATCACTGATGGCCAGGCCGTTATAACCCTGGATCACACCGCCTGCAGATTTCAGTTTAGCACTCTCGTTATCGGTGATATTACTTTGGACAACCCGCTTGCGTTTATTCAAGTGTTTCAAGGAAACATGTTACCTGGGCCTTATCACTATTATATCGATGATCGAAAAAAGACAGATCCAGTTGATCTTCTATCAGATAGTCCAGGGTATGCCCGAAGGTTCCAGGTGATAGTTGTGACTTAAAGTCCACCGGGACCATTTTGATCTGATCGTAGTTTGTCTGCTTGAAGCGGGGCATAGTCTACCTTTGCAAAATCAGCGACTTAAGTGTGGTTAATTTTATTTTGCATAATGATATCAGTTATATAAATGTTTTTCTACAGACTCAACAACGGTTTCACCGGCCGTTGCACCAATAGTTGACTGTTGATGGATTTGCCAAAAAAATACGAACTTAAGACCTACAGCGGCGATATGCGGGTCGGTGCAAACATCCGTTAGCTAATTATATTTACAATTGTGAAAACAATCTATCTCAACAGTCAATATCAATTCCTTCATTCCATAAAGAGATAGCTTTTTCCAAAAATTCCTCAAATCTTGTTTCTGAAATCACATCTGTTTTTCTGAATCTAACGCATCCTTTGCCAATATTAAGACCCTGAAGTAAACGACCAGTTGGGTCAATTTTATGAATATCACCAACATAGAAACTCACATAATTTTTTTGAGCATTTAAGTGAAAAGCAATTCCTTTATCATCGCCGTAGCTCAGCATTTTATAGTTGATACCTTCAGTCAAAGATTGAGCTTTTGACTTTATCATTGATCGCAGCTCTTCAACTTTTTGAAGCCTCCAATCCTTTGCAAGTTGACTGACGTAGTCTGTGGGGTCTTTCGCGTTATACTGCATATCCACCTTTTGCAACAAAAGCTATAATTATATTGACCAGCAAACGCTATGTTCACCAGTATTTTGAGCGGCTTTACCGCGAAAACACGGGTGTGCATAGCGTTAGCTCAAATATGATAATATAATCCCTGTTGAATTTATAATTGTTCACGACAACTAATTGTCTAACCTCAACCAAACCACTCCTTATCGTCCTGTTCTACTTGTAACCCATCCATAAGTTTATTGAATCCACTAAATAAATCTACAACAGCCATAATCTCAAGAAAAGTTTCGTCGTCAGGATTAATATTCCGCACCGCGGAAGTATGAACATTCAGTCAATACCTACTACCTAAGACTGCCGACACAGCAACCGCAATTGTTTCTTTTGTAAATCTATCTAATTTACCCGGTTCAATCATTACAGCTTTTACTTTGTTCCAATTTGCCTCAAGATAACTTGGTTTAACAGCCATAGATTTTTAAAGATTTGGAACAAAATCTAATCCAAGAGATGATTTAATCTCTTTATAAATTTCTTTCACTTTCCCTGTTGCTTCTTCTTCAGGAATCAATTTAGAGGATGCCATACTGTTTAAATCCTTTGAAATGTTTATTAAATAATGGGTGGTAAATAAAAGCTAACGTCAGTTTCAGCCTGATTTACCGACGCGAAGCTGCGGTAAATGTAGGTCTGTAAACATTTGTTGGGATTTTTTGACCTAAAGTAAATTATCAGATTGACAATCCCAATAAAGTACATGTACAGTTATAAGTACATATCTAACAAAGAGGTCAAAATGGATACTATCTCTTACACGAAAGCCAGAGAGAGCCTGGCTGCCACAATGGAAAAAGTTTGTGATGATCACAATCCGTTGATTATTACCAGAAAAAGTAACCGCCCAGTAGTCATGCTGTCATTGGAAGATTACCAAGCAATGGAAGAGACAACTTACCTATTGCGAAGTCCCAAAAATGCAAAGCGACTACTTGAGTCGATAATTGAACTGGAAAATGGTGAAGGATTAACCAAAGAGTTAATCGAATGACTATTAGATTCTCCACTAATGCTTGGAACGATTACTTGTTCTGGCAAAAAACGGATAAAAAAATTCTTAAGCGAATAAATCTCTTAATACGCGATATACAACGGCATCCCCATGAGGGAATCGGAAAACCTGAACCATTAAAACATGGATTGTCAGGTTACTGGTCCCGAAGGATAACCGATGAACATCGCATTGTGTATAAGTTTGATAACAACACAATCAAAATAGCCCAGCTGAGATTTCACTATTAAAATTCCCCCCATTATTAAAAATACTTAGGTTTTCATCCCAACGCCGACCCAAGTTGCACCTGATTGCCACTGTAATGAGTGGTTTAGCAGTGGGAAAAGTATCAGCCACAAAACCGTGAGGGCCGTCCGTCTGAATGTGTTTGTTGTGCTATGATTTGCGCTTATTTAGTGTGTTGTAGACTCTTCCGCCTTCTCGTTTTCCAATGACAATTACCAAAATATACAATTCATCATCCACAACCTCATATACGAGTCGATAGCCCGATAATCTAAGCTTAATCTTGTAGTGATTTATGTAGCCAAATAACTGGGATGAAGGAATATGAGGCTCAATAAGTCTTTCTTCCAGTTTCTTCTTGAATTGCTGTTTTATAGACTTATCCAGTTTTTTCCATTCTTTTAGTGCTGAAGGTAAAAACCTCAAATTATAACTCATCGATTGAAACCTCAACAGCTTTTGACTTTTCCTTCTGTCGGGACTTCACTATTAATCCTAAATCATAGTCCTCAATACCTTCAATTAACGCTTCATAAGTTTCAGCCGGAATCAAGTACGCGGTTGGTTTGTTGTGATTAAGGATTGTGATAGGATTTCCATCTGCTTGCTGCAGCAAGGCACTAGGATTCTTTTTCAGTTCTGAAATACTTGCTGATAAGCTTGCCAAAATTTGTTTCATATTAGACTCCATATAAAGTTTTAATTTAGAACTTAAATATGGTCTTATTTTAGATCATTTATTTAGCTCTGGCAAATATTGAAACTTTTTCACTGCACAACGCTGACATCACCCGCCAGCCCCAGAGTGAGGAACGAGCGGTGGGGCTGGCGGGTGATGTCAGCGTTGTGTGATTGAAATTAAAGCTTGATCTTTCAATAATATGTAATTACAGTAATTATATAAACCCAATTTTGGAGACTTAAAATGGCTCACGTCAACGAATTAAAACTGGTAAGGATCGGAAATTCAAAAGGAATCCGAATTCCAAAATCAATTCTTCAAAAATATGGATTTTCTGATTCAATCCAAATTGAAGAGAAAGAAAATGGGATTATGCTGCATAGCAGTAATGTTTCAAAGCTATCTTGGGAGGATACATACAAAGCCATGAGGTCCGAAGATGAAGACTGGTCTGACTTTGACAACACTCTGCAAGATGGCTTAGATGACTAAAAAATCGTTTCCCAAAAGGTACGAAATCTTTTTTGCAGACCTCAATCCAACCATAGGTAGAGAAATAAAAAAGAGTCGTCCTGTCGTGATTGTTAGTCAAAACGAAATGAACCAATATTTGGAAACCATTGTTGTTTGTCCACTAACTACAAAGCTTCATCCAATGTGGAAAAGTCGAATTCAAATTGATTGCGCTGGATCTCCGTCCGAAATAGCCGTCGATCAAATACGTACAATCAGTAAACAAAGATTGAAGAAGAAAATTGACATGCTACCTTCAGATCTTTCCGCCCAACTCCGATTCATTATCACAGAAATGTATGGTGAATAGTCATTTCCAATCGATCTCTTCTGGGAATACCCACACAACGCTATGCTAACCCGATTTTTTGCGGCAGCAAAAAATCGGGTTAAATAATTTGTTAAACATTGTATTATTACAATTCAATAGATAATCGAATCATGTCTTTTAGCTGAATACCTGATTCAAAAATGGGTCCATTATAATGTCTAAGAAAGAAATCTTTCTCAATTGAGCTCACTCGGAATCCAGCCTTTTGATAGAAACCAAGTTGATAACCAAATGATCCAGTACCAACTTCTAGCTGTTTAGCTCCAAGTTCTTTTGCTGAACAAATTGCATGATTTAGTAACTTTGATCCAATACCTTGGTTTTGTGATTCTGGAGTAACAGCAATATTCATTAACTCATATCTTGAATTGTCCAATGGACGTAAAACATATACACCGACTGTAGTACCAGATTTCTCAGCTTGAAAACAATGTGAATCAGATAAATACTCTCTGACTTTGCTTTCAGAAGGGTCAGCTACTAGTAGCAAATTCATTGGTGTATCATTTAAAGATACTTTTCTAAATTCCAAGTCAATTGACTTCATAAAGGTGTATTTTTCTGTTTAACGCCTCACTGAACGGCGGCGGCGACTTCAGTTGTGTAACCACAATCGGTCTCAAAATTGAGATACTTCCGCTCACCGAGCGCGCTTAGCCGTCAGCTCAAGTAAATTGTTGGCGTAGGTATTCGATTACCTCCCGGTCCAACGGGAATTTGTCCGATTCGTTTCGAATCTTTGGCCCTCCTTCCGATAGCTCTTCTTGCGGTACGATCACCTGCAGTCCGAAGGGAGTCTGCACCTCGACGGCGTTTTCGTCGGCAACCACATGCAAGCCGTCCAGCTTCAGGGCGGCGGTACCTGAATTGATGATTAGTTTGCGGTTGGTGATTCGGTCCTCTCGACTGTGCGAGCAGACACTACGGCAAAAACCGCAGACAGTGTAGTAGAACCAGTCGGGATCGAAGATCGCCTTCCGGTAGTCAGTAAAGGAGTTGTCACCAGCATTCATCTGTGGGTCCGCCTTCTGTAGTCGAATGCATAAATTATCCAGTTCCCGCTTGTCTTCGGGAAGCTGGTGGCCGAGGCGGTAGGGACTCCAGTTTGACCAGGTACCAGAGACCGCCAAACCCTCATAACCGGTGCAGCCAATCCAGCAACAAGTGTTAGGCCGCTTGCTGGAAATGGTTTCGGTAACGCCAGCAACTTGAACTTGTATCGATTCTTTGGGATGAATCATTTTTACGGGGCAGACCAGGCTGCACATATTGCATCTGTCGCAGGGGTGGTCTTTGTCCGGGATAGGTTTATCGGGCCTTAATCGGGCAGAAGTAAGAACACTCCCTAACTCAACCAGTGCACCGTAATCACGAGTCAATAAGTTGCCACTCCAGCCCAAACGGCCAATTCCGGCTGCAAGAGCAGCATAACGGTGAGAAAAATCGGGATGAAATTCAGTCATCTCCGCAACGTTGTCTGCGGTTTTCTCAGGGCGATAATTGGCGTTGGGGTCTACGTTTACGGCCTTATATCCCTCGGATCGCAACTGTTTGGCAATTGCATCGCCGATCGTATAAAGTTTCTGCGCGATGGCTTTTCGATTGGCGCAGTGGGGTCGCCACTCCTTTTTACTGATGAAGCTCTGTACGTTATCCCTATCCAAGGAGAGTGCGAAGGAAATTACAGAGTTTCCCGTCGGCAACAAATAACGCAGATCGGCGGAGGGAGGCCCGTCAGCAAGCATATCTCTGGTGGTTATGCCAACCAAATCAGCACCGAGGCTCACCGCCAAAGATTTTATTTTCGTTTCTGTTGAGTCCATAGAAACCTCTCTAAAGAATGGGCTATTAGCCAACGAGGCTGTAGAATAACTCTTTTGAGAGATTTGACTACAGACCCGGTTTTCGTGTTACGCTTGAAGTATTTTTCGTTTGGTGTTTTATCGGGGAAAATTTCTTGATCGGAATGGTGATTTTTCCCCTCTAGATAATTTATAGTCACCCTTTATATCAATTATCGGGTTGGGTCAAGCGTATCTGACTGGATAAATTGGATTATCCGATCACTCCGTACCTCTGGATCTTGCCGATATTGTGAACCAGGCAGAAGGCCAGCCATTGGGCCGTGACCTTGGCTTTCCCCCTCAAGCTGAACCGTCTCAATCCCAGATTACTCGTGATATTGGCGAATACCGGCTCGATAGCCCCTAGGCGTTTGGAATACTCCCGTCTACCCTCTTGTGTGTCGATCTTCTTGATCATTCGTTTGGTGTAGGGCTGGTGCTCGGGAAGATGGGTCTTAAACCAGACAAAGGTTCTTGGCGTTTTCTGGTTCTCATCACGTAAACATCGGCGGCGAAAAGAACACGCCTTACAGTCCGACACATGGGCTTTGAATTGAATCGCCGGGGAACCAAACGCCTTGGGGTTTCTGGATTTCAGCCACATCTTTTTCCCCGCGGGACAGGTGACGGTCTCGTTGATGGGATCGATAATGAAGTCTTCAGGGTGGAACTTATTGGTTTTCTTTTTCCGCTCTTTGGGATAGTGTTTATCAGCGTTCTCAAACCTCTCGTCTCGCTTCCTGAAGTTCTTATCCGGTATGTAAGCGTCAATATTTTCGGTGTATAGGAACTTGAGGTTCGACTCGTCACAGAAACCGGTGTCGGCCGAAAGCTTGGCAGTCTTGAATGGGTCCTCCTTGAAATAGTCTCTTGTCTTTTCAACCAGAGGCTGAACGGTCGGTCTCTCGTCGTTTTGCCCGATGGCGTCGGCCGCAACGATTACCTGATGTTTATCGTCGTCCAGCGCGACACCGTTAAACCCCTGAATCACGCCACTGGAGGAGGTCTTCATTTTAGCACTGTCATTATCCGTGATGTTGCTTTGGACGATTTTGTTTCGTTTGCCTCGTCTATCCTCGTTCTCCTTGAGCCATTTCTCAATTTTGCCGACCTTCTTATTGATAGTTTCGATCTGTTTCTCCTCCGTCTTTCGATTATCAGGGTCAGCAGGGTCGTCATTATCGTCTTCGTCCCGGTGCTTGTTTAGGAGTTTGTGAATCACTTTTTTCATCTTCTCAGCTTTCTTCTCGAAGGTCTCTTTCGTGCCGCTCCATTCTTTTGAGGCGTTGGAAGGGATCTTACAGCCGTCCATGGCGAACATGTTTTTTCCAATGAGACCCATTTCGTCGCATAGGGCCAAGACGCCCGCGAACAGGTCCTCCATTTCCATGGGAAGCTTGGAGACGAAACCGGCGATAGTGGTAAAGTGAGGGCGAGAGTCCCTTGAAAGTGCCATGAAGATAATGTTCTCCTGACAGAGTCTCTCGATATCCCGACTAGAGGTGATTCCTCTGGAATAGGCCATCAAAATCACCTTGAGAAGAATTTTTGGATCATAGGCCGGTGCGCCAGTCTTGTCGTTATTGTACCGATGGTCGAAGATGGAGAGGTTCAGTTTATTCTCCACCAGATAATCTAAGGTATACTCGAAAGTCCCTGGCGATAATTGTGATTTGAAGTCCACAGGGATCATGGTGATCTGGTCAAAGTTGGTTGGTTTATATCGAGGCATAGTCTTCCTTTACGAGTTAAGCCGTATTTACTAAGTACAAATATATATTACTTAATTATATCAGTTATGTAAAGGTTTTTCTACAGCCTCAACACCTGGCTAAGCCGCATTCACCGCCGCTTTTCAGCGGTGAATGTCGGTCTTTAGCCATTTGGTACGCCCAGCATGGGTATAGACTTATGAGGTGAAAGTCCTCTGTAGGAAGATCACCGTTATTGTTGTTTTGGATAGACATTAACGTTAACTACTAGCAAAAGGCAAGGGCAAATTCGCGAGGAGATGTCTGGAGGAAGCCCGGAGCAAAATCATGAGCCAAGCCTGCCCCGGACTTGATCCGGGGAACAGAAATATCGTATAAGGCCTAGTTCGGGGGTGAGTTAGCCAAACATAACTAAACCCAGTGATTTAATACGGATAGGGTAAACGATGCGGTTGTGTGATGAAAGTTTATATATTCTTATCTGGGGAGATCTGATCAACAGGCAGTAAAATTGGTGGGCGGGGGTATTTCCCCTGAGAACCCCATCAAACAGGCTGCGCCATATCGGGAAATCGAAATGGTGAGCGATTATAAGTCAGCAGAGGTCATAGTAGTCAAATGCCCATCGTAATGGGTGGGATAAGGCGAATGCTGAATATGAGCTGCGAAACTTGCAGCAGCGAACAAAGGGAAGAATCCCATTGAGTTCGTAAATTATATTGAATCTGAACAGAGGAGTAATATGCGGCACGTCGTGGACCAATTCAACCCAAATGAAAACTTACTAGAGCGGATATTTTCCAAGGAAAACATGCAAATAGCATGGAAACGAGTCAAGGCAAATAAGGGTTAAGCCGGAATCGATAAGATGACGATTGAAGACTTTCCGGCCTTTGCTCAGAAGAACTGGGATAAGATTCGTGAATCTCTTTTAAATGGTACTTATGAGGCAAAACCTGTTCGACGTGTTGAAATACCAAAGGGTAATACGGGGAAAACCCGGCCCCTTGGAATTCCAACGGTCCAGGACAGGGTGATTCAGCAAGCAATTGCCCAGATTTTGACCCGGATATTTGATCCTGGTTTCTCTAGGTTTAGTTACGGGTTTAGGGTAGGAAAATCAGCTCATCAAGCGGTTTATCAACTTCGAGAGTATATTCGTGAAGGCTATCGAATTGCGATTGATACGGATTTGTCGAAATTCTTTGATACAGTGGAGCATGACGTTCTAATGGTTAGAGTCTCACGAAAAGTTCAAGATAAACAGGTACTGAAGCTGATTGGAAAATATTTGCGTGCAGGGGTGGTGGTTAATAGCCGGTTTGAGAAAACTTCGAAAGGCGTTCCTCAAGGCGGTCCACTGTCTCCTCTCCTGGCCAACATCCTGTTAGATGATTTGGATAATGAGATGCGAAACTTGCAGCATCGATCTCGAATCAAGAGGCCACAGGTTTGTTCGGTATGCCGATGGTTTTACCATTTTGGTAAAATCGGAGCGTGCAGGGCATCGTGTGATGAGTAGTATTAAAGCCTATCTTGAGCGAGAACTGAAACTGAGAATCAACCAGGAAAAGAGTCAGGTGGTCGCTATTTCAAAAGCCAGCTTTCTTGGTTTCACGTTTAAAGGAAATAAGATTGGGTGGACGGCTAAAGCCTTCAAGGAATTCATCAGAAGGATAAAGCTGTACACAGGTAGAAGCTGGTTTGTCTCAATGGATGTCAGGTTTAAGAAGCTTGCACAATACCTTCGTGGCTGGATGAACTATTTTGGGATATCGGAATATTATAGTCCGATTGGTGAGATAGATGGGTGGCTGAGAAGGAGAGTTCGCATGTGTTACTGGAAACGGTGGCGTCATGTCAGGACGCGTGTGGGAAATCTTCTTAAACTTAAAACCTCTCGAAGTCACGCCTTGGCTACAGGTTCAAGTAGAAAAGGCTATTGGAGGCTGTCCAAATCTTTGGGTACGCAAACTGGAATGACCAATCAATGGTTGCAAGATCAGGGGTTAATTTCGGTAAAAGAGTTGTGGGTTAACATTCATTATCCGACTACGGTTCGATAGGTTTTATGAACCGCCCGGTGCGGAACCGCACGCCGGGTGGTGTGGGGGCTGCCGGAGAGAAACCGGCGGCTACCCGATTTGGAAAACCATTTCATGGACACAAAATAAATTTATTAGTCATCAGTAACAGATTTTTCTGAACTAGATTCTTTTTTTGATTGAAGGAGTGATTGATATGCAAAACACCCTCGAATTGAGTGGAAATATAAAAAAGATATAATAATAGGCACTGCTGGACGCGGATAAATCCCCATACTCCATTTGCTTATAATATATGCTAGAAAGACTAGAAATCCAGTAACTGATGCAATGCGTGACATTCTGTTTATTCCGTAAGCAATCAGTAACATAATAAATGCTTGAAATAGAGGAACAACCCCAATCCTGTTCCAAGCTACAATACGGTAATTTGAATCAATAGAAATGAATCCTTCAATTATAGTTAAGACCGATACAGCGATTGCTGCACCGTACCCATAACGGGCAGCTTTTTTTGCTGAATCTAAATCTGAAACATTTGGCCAAATTGCGTTCATAACTAAATCCAAGGTTTGATTTCCAACGCCTGGATGACCTGATTTGTGAGCGCAGCGAGTAAATTCGGGTCAATCCTTTTGTTCGACTTAAATTGATTTATATAAATAAAGCTGGATTACACCTAAATCTTCTTGAAAGTGCTTTGATTTGTCTTTTATTTAGTTCTCTCTTTCCTGAAAGAATTTCAGAGATCACACCAGGAGATCCTAGTTCTGTTAAATCTTTTTGTTTTAAACCATGCTCATTCATCAAATATTTTAAGCATCCAATAGGCTCACCTTGAGGTTCGGGAATATTAGACCTTTCATATTCTTCTATCATGGTTCCGGTTAAGTCTAGAAGCCCTATCAAAGGATGCAACTCGTCCCCTTTGGATACATCCATAAGATAATCGGATAATTCTACTAATTGATTAAAATCGTCTTCAGTAGCTGGTACATGCAATATAGTAGATATTGAAGGCCAAACCTCAGTTAACTTTTTGAATTCTGGTACCATAAGTCATCCTTCCATTTGTTTTTATCATATTCTGAGTGAGTCAAAATGGTTCTAATATACAGCCGTTTTAGACGGTATCGAAAAAACGCTATCAAGCGATAGTTGTTACCGCCAATATTAAATACAACAAAATTTCCTACTTGATCAGCACTTGGAAACAATACTTTTATTTTTGAAAAATTATCAAAATCCGCATTTTTTACTATTTTATACCAATTGTTTAAAGGACTTTCTGCTCTAGAATGAATTTGTGAAAACTCACGGGTTTTTTTGTAACTAATTACATGCATTAAATTGATATAAAAAAGGTGTAGAATTTCAAGAGTCAATTGGTTCTCAATTTGAGAATATTAACCATAGGGGTTTTTGTCAAGAGAAATGTTCTCAATTTGAGATATTGTTAAAAACTGTGAGTCGAACGCCTGGCTCAGTTGCGGCCCACACTGAACCATATTCGAAGCAGTGATGGGTTGCTTAACTGAGACCTCCCGCTGGTTGCAGCGTCAGCTTCGAAAACAGTTGCCGGCCGATTACTTCCTGGTCACCTTTACCCCACCGGCTGAACTCAGGATTCTTGCAAGGCGGTTTCCAAAGATTGTCTACAACCTGATGTTCTCTGCTGCTTTTGAATCTTTGAACGAGGCTGCAACCAATCCCAGGTTTTTTTGGCGGGCTCATCGGCTTTACCGGTGTTCTTCATACCCATAGTCGCAGACTCGATCTGCACCCCCATGTTCATTTTGTGGTGCCGGGGGTGGCTTACCAGCAAAAACAGGGTCTTTGTATCCATTGCAGGGATCGATATCTGATCCCCGAGCGTGTCCTGAATCTGAGTTGATCCAACAGTTCTGTTATGTCACGGCCGTCATACAACACTCTATTTTCGATTTTCAGTTTAATCTCATTTCCATCAACAAACGCTTTAAATCCAACATAGTTGGGAGAATCTGAATCTGGAATATGATATCTGCTATCGACTAGATCAGGGATATCTGGGAGTGGAAATGCAACAATGGTTGTTACCTTTTTCTTGGACTTGTTTCTAAATTTGTATGTAACCTCAACTCGTCTTTCACTAACAAATAGATCCTCTGAGAGCATTTCTATATTACTTGACTTTGTTAGGCGTATACCCCCAAGTCCCTTATGGTGTTTCCTGATCTGGTAAAGGACAAAGCTCTGAACTTTCACTTGATATGAAAAAGACACGTTTAGATTTTCTGACATATCAAGAAAAACCGTTGTCATTTTCTGGTTAAAACTGATTTCTGATGAATCTCTTCTTAATAAGACTGAATTATTTTTTCCGAAACGATTTTGTGAAACAGGATATATAAGATATTGTCATCACGTGATATATATAAAAAACAGGATTCAATCAATAGATTTTTTTCAGTTCATCACGAGGCGTATGTCAGATAATTTTTCAGTAATCGTCATTTTAAGGATGAAAATGTAAGAATAAATGCAGAAATAAATTGACAAGAGTTATGACAAAAAATAAAGTGAACATATGTACTTGTTCTGGGTTCAGATTTTCTTTCCTGAGTGTTCAGTTGTTATTCTTTCTTATTAAATTTATAAAAGGATGAATATGAAATTATTAGATCAGTTGCGGAATGAAATTCGATTTAAGCACTATAGCATTCGGACAGAAAAAGCCTATGTCGATTGGGTAAAACGTTTTATTCTATTTCATGATAAACAGCATCCTGAAGATATGGGAGAAATTGAAATAAAACAGTTTCTCAATTGGTTGGCATTAAAAGGGAAAGTCGCAGCATCGACTCAAAATCAGGCGCTGTGCGGCATCTTGGGGTAGAAAATATTAAATGGGCGAAAAAACCCAGGAAACTACCGGTGGTTTTTTCAGAATCGGAAATCAAAAAGATCATGATTATGTTGGATGGAATTCATTGGTTGATAGCGAATATTATGTATGGGGCTGGATTGCGATTGAATGAATGTGTCAGTTTGAGAGTTCAGGATATTGATTTTGATTATCGGCAGATAATGGTTCGAAACGCAAAAGGTGATAAGGAACGAGCAACCATATTACCGGATGGACTCAGAGAGGATCTTCATAAGCAGATTGAAAAGGTGGGGATTATTCATAAGAACGATATAAAAAATAGTTGTGGAACGGTACATTTACCCTACGCCATCAATCGAAAATATCCAAATGCCGATAAGCAGTTAATCTGGAAATATCTGTTTCCCTCCAAGTCTATTTCCAATGATCCCAGATCCAATTGCAAACGACGTCATCATATCCATATCCATGTCGATACGGTCCAAAGGGCGATTAGAACCGCCATTCAACGTTCAGGGATCAGAAAGAGAGGAAGTTCCCACAGTTTTCGTCACAGTTTTGCCACTCATCTATTGGAAGCGGGATATGATATCCGGACGATTCAGGAGCTTCTGGGGCATGAGGATATAAGTACGACGATGATTTATACACATGTTCTGAATAAAGGAGCCGTGGCCGTCATAAGTCCGGCGGATAAACTGTTGCCGGAGAAGAAGTCAGTGGTTGAATTTGATAGTGAAAAGAACTAAGTTGGAAACAAGAGGCACACTCCTTAATGATGGAAAAACAGAGGCTGGAATTCTATATCCATCCTCCGCTCTAGAAGAGGACCTGCAATGCATGAAGCTGTTGAACTGTTATCGGAATATCTGAAAATAGATACCACCAATCCGCCAGGCAATGAAGCTGTTGGGGTCCAATTTTTCGCTGCTATTTTTGATAAAGAGAATATTGGCTACAAAATTTTTAAGTCCGATGAAGGTCGTGCTTCTATCTGCGCACGCATTAAGGGAGCAGGTAAAGAGAAACCGCTCTTTCTCTTGAATCATATTGATGTGGTCCTGGCCGAAAAAGAACAGTGGCGTTTTGATCCTTTTGGTGGCGAGATTAGAGATGGTTATATCCAAGGTCGTGGGGCTATCGATATGAAGGGGCAGGGTATTATGGAGTTAATCGCTTTTCTTGAGGTCGGCCGTAAACATCAAATCCCATCCAGAGACATTGTTTTTCTAGCCGTGGCTGACGAGGAGGCTATGGGCATTAAGGGAGTGCAATACCTGTTCGACAACCATCCGGATGAGCTTGAGGCTGGCTTGGTTTTAAACGAGGGAGGCCATGGCATCAGCGATCTGCTACCGGACCGACCGGTGATGCTGATTTCAACGGCCGAAAAAGCCAGCAATTGGCTGCACTTGTCCTGCCAGGGACCTCCGGGCCATGGCAGTGTTCCCCACGGCCAGAACGCTCTTGAACGTCTGGTTCGGGGACTCAATCGTATACAAGAGATGATTAATCCGATCATCATGACCGATGTCACCGCTGAATTCTTCAAAAAATTAGCCAAATATTGGGATTTTCTTCAGCCTTACGCCATAGATAACAAAACAGAGACTTTGCTAAAATGTTTGACCGAAAGTGGCTTGGCCTCAACTCCTCAAATATCCGCCATGCTGCGCAATACTGTTAGCATCAATGTCATCCAGGCTGGATCAAAAACCAATGTCATCCCCAGTCTCGCAGAAGCGAAGTTGGATATCCGCCTGCTGCCGGGGCAGGATTCGGAGGTCTTTCTGGCTCAGGTCAAAGCACAACTGGCGGATGATGAGATAAAAATTTCGTATATCACGAAAGATCAATCGCTGGGCTCTCCCATTGAGACAAAAGATTACCAAACGATCGAAAACGTTCTGAGACACCATTTCCCGGATGCGGTCATTGCGCCGTGGTTGATGCTTGGTGCATCCGATTCACGTTTTTTCAGGGAAAGGGGAGTGAACGCCTACGGGGTGTTTCCTGCTATGTTCACCAAGGATGAGGGTAAAATGATTCACGGAATTGATGAGCGGATTTCCGAAGAGAATATGATTACGGGGTCGGCGGTGTACACTGATATAGTGAAAGCCCTCTGCGAACTCTAAGAGAGACTCAAATAATTTCAAAGTATCGGTCCATTTCCCAATCTGTGATGTGCTTGTTAAATTCCCGCTGCTCCCAGATTCTGGTGGCGGCATAGTGATCCACAAAGGCATCCCCAAAAAACTGTCGCGCCGGTTTTGACTTCAGCAGGCGCTCTGCCGCCTCGTGCAGTGTTCTGGGTAATTGGCGCTCTTTAGGGAACTGTTGATCATAGGCATTGCCAACAATCGGATCATCCGGCTCGAATTTGTTTTCAATACCCCACAATCCTGAGCCTAGAGCTGCCGCCAGAGCAATATACGGGTTAATATCTGCCGCAGTAACGCGATATTCAACCCGTTGAGATTCAGCCCCACCCAGAATGGCACGCAGGGCACACGTCCTGTTGTCGATCCCCCAGCTGGCCTCGGTGGGAGCCCAGAATCCTGGAACCAATCGGGTGTAGCTGTTGACTGTCGGAGCGGCCATGGCCAGAAATTCCGGCATAAGTGCCTGCTGACCACCAATAAAGTGACGCATCAGTTCGCTGATATTGTCATTCCGGGATTTGTCAAAAAACAGTGGTTTGCCTTTTAAATTTTGCAAAGACATGTGAATATGTCCACTCTGCCCTGGCCAATCGGGGGACCACTTGGCCATGAATGTAGCGATCCAATCACGCTTTTGGGCCAGAATTTTGGTGTAGGTTTTGAACAAGGCCGCCTTATCCGCCGATTCCAACAGGCCGTCATAATATATGGCCGCTTCCAGTACTCCCGGGCCTGTTTCGGAATGCAATCCTTCCAGAGGAAAATCCATTTTCAGGCATAGGTCCAGTAGTTCCTCATAAAAGCCTGAATGAACCGAATCCCGTAGTATGGAATATCCGAAGAAACCGGGGGTGATGGGTACTGGATTTCTGTAATTCTTTTCCCTGATAGAGGTCGCTGTTTCGTTGAAAACAAAAAATTCAAATTCGCAGGATCCGACAGGTTTGAAGCCCATTTCCAGCGCTTTTTCAATCACTCTTTTCAACAGGCCACGGGGGCAGACGGATTCGGCCTGGCCCGCAAACTCTCCCAGAAATAAAAGCATATTATCTTCCAGAGGCAGCTCTCGGCAGCTTTCGGGGATCAATCGCACGGGCACGTCCGGGTAACCGGTATGCCAGCCAGTCACAGAGACATTGTCATATAACTGATCATTCGAATCCCAGCCAATGACCACATCACAAAAGCCAAAGTCGTTTTCCAGGGCTGAAAGAAACTTGCCCCGTTTCATATATTTTCCACGAAATATGCCGTCAATGTCGAATACACCCACTTTGACGTACTCCAATCCCCTTTCCTCAACAATTTTTTTTGCTTTTTTGATTGTTGTCACATTGCGTGGTTCCATACATTTCTCCTTCCCTTACTCTGCCATGTCGAGTTCAAAGTCGATCAGCTTTTTCTTGGCCAACTTCAACCCCTTGATACGTTCTTCAGGTTTGTCAGTCAGCAGTTTTCGATAGTACTTGGTTTCCAAATCGTTTTTGGCTCTAAAGTATCGCCAGCCGATCTTCAAAACTCCCCGTAATCGTCTTTCGATAATTTTTGGCGATGTAATGGTTGAGAATATTTCTTCCTGTAGTTGTTGAATTTCGGGACTGAGGTATTTGGTTATTCGCTTTCTGACAACCTTATTGAGCTGAGATATTGCATCATTTTCCAGATAAGAATCCGACAGGTTGATAAATTCGGCAGCCTTTTCAATTTTTTGCCAATTATTCAGTTTTTGATCATCCAGTATGTCTGAAAAACCAGTACTAAAAATGTCCAGCAAGTTTGGAAAAGGAAAGGGTTGAATCGCTTGGGCAGAAAAATTCTTGGGTTTTTCTGACAGGGTCTTGAAGTACTCTACGGCAACGGCAGGAGTGAAAAAGACCCAGAATTTGAATGACTGTTCTACCAGGCCCTGCTGTTTCTCATCTAAGAAATAGAAGAGTTTGGTTTCACCTTTAAGGAAGCTTTCGATCTCGTCCCAGGACTCATCTAAATAATGATGATTCAGAAACTTTCCTGCCTGCTTCTCATTCAGAATAATCTGCCATTCAGCGTCGGAGAGGTCTTTTTTTTTGTAGCGTGAAAGTACGGTGGTCAACGTCTCGACTTGCTGGGTCAGATGTGGCAGAAAAAATCCAATCAGTTCGTCCTTTGAGGGGGCCTTATCACTTTGAGGCATGCAATGATATCGCTAAGCGGTTGAAAAAGATGAAAATATGTAGGGAAATCCCTTTTTGCATAGCCCTATATTAATGTGTAACCATCTGGGTTGGCAAGAGAAAAAACAGTAAAGGGGTGCCCTGATGAGGCCGTTTTGTTTGAATAGACATGGTGAAGATTTTTCCCGGTGGACATTCCCGGACCCAATTGATATAATTTTATCAAGCAAAAATGGGAGATTGCCTGACTGGAATAAACGGGTAAACTTCTCTGGGAATCAATAAAAAACCCATTTTGAGGAGAAATATGTCTGTTAAAATTCTAATTTCCAGAACTATGTCCAGCGACCAGCTAGCAGCAGTAAAACCTTTCATGGCTGAACTTCATGCGCTGGCCTGGCGTACCCAGGGATACATTTCGGGAGAAGCGTTGATCAACAAGGATAGCCCGGAAGAGCGAATCGTGATCAGTTCGTGGCAGTCAGTGGAAAACTGGGAAAATTTTCAGGGACTTGAGGAGTGCAGACAGCTGCACTACAAGATCGATCAGATTTTGGGCAAGGAGTCCCGCTATACGGTCTTTGTGAATACTTGACCCGTTCCGTCTAATCAAATCCGAAGCCCACAACGGTCAGATCGTCGCGGGTTTCGCCGGTTCCCTTAAAATCGTTGAAAGTCTCCAATAAGCGGGATTTCTGTATTTCGAATGACTCCTGGCTGTTATTCTTCAATAGCTCAACTAGTCGACTCCGTCCAAAACCCACCGGTTTCTGCCCACCGATTTGATCCACATATCCGTCGCTGTACATATAAAAACGCATGCCAGGCTTGAGCTCAATGCTGTGTTCGGTGAAGCAGTGGTCCAAATTGGAATTGCGGTACCCAATGCTGACCCGGTCCCCTTTGAGGATGTCGACCCGGTCATTATGAACTGTAATCAAGGGCATTCGTGATCCGGCAAAGGAGAGTTTTTTCTGCTTGAAATCGACGAAACAGAGTGCTGCTTCCAGGCCATCATCTGAGAGTGCGAAGGCTGTGTCCTGCTGTAGAGACGTTTTAATAAAGAAATTCAAGCGCTTCAGGATTTCTGCTGGATTTCGTTGACTTTCGTCCCGGATGATCCTCCTCAGGCCGGACGAAGCAATCATCGTCATCAGTGCCCCTGGGACTCCATGCCCTGTGCAATCTATCACCCCAATGATGAAGCTGTCTTCGAAGAAATCAGTATAATAAATGTCTCCCCCAACGATATCCCTGGGAACCCAGATGAAAAAACTATGAGGAAGATGGCTTTTTACATCATCAAGATTCGGTAGTAAAGATCGCTGAATCATTTTTGCATATTCGATACTGTCCATGACCTTTTTATTTGTCTTTTCTATCTCGGTCAGGGAACGATTCAACTCAGCAGTTCTTTGGGTTACTTTTTGTTCCAGGGTGACATTATACTCTTCCAGCTTTGTATTGGCAGCTGAGAGCTCTTCAGTTCGTTGCCGGACAGTCTCCTCCAGATGATGTTTGTAATTGGCCTCGATCTCTCGAAGGTTAACGATTTTTAAGGATTTGATCAGAACAGCAAGAAACTGTTCCAAATCCAGGGGTTTGAGGATAAAACTCTCTACACCCATGGCGATCAGTTTTAGAAGATAATCGGTCTCATCATGGGCTGATGTGATAATAACGAGCTGATCACTATTTAATTCCTTTATCTGACGCACCATTTCAATGCCATCCATCACCGGCATATGTAGATCGCTGATGACAATATCGTACTGTCCCTGTTCGAACTTATCCAGGCCTTCCTGGCCATTTATGGCACTATCAACCTGATGAAAAAAATTGGACAGCAGTTGCAATGTATTTTCCCGTAGGGATTCGTCATCTTCGACATATAAAAGTCGAATATCCGGAAGAGTTGCTGCAAGCTCTTTTAGTGTAGTCGCACTTGTCATAATATCATGCTGGTTGTTTAGTACACATGGTCTTTAGGGATCGTTATTAAATAACTTCACATTCTTCTCTCCCGTCGTCATCCTCGCGAACGCGGGGATCCAGTGCGCAAATGAAAATTTTTGTTAATACCTTGGATTCCCGCTTTCGCGGGAATGACAAGAGGCATAGCCAAATGAGGGCTGTTTATTGTACATAATCAAGTTAATTTTTGAGCCGATCCTTAATTGATTTTCCTTGCCATCTGGCAGGCATCGTGGAGTGTACTGATAAATTGGCTGATTTCAAGGGGTTTGAATATGAAAAAATCGACACCTGCTTCTCTGAGTTCATTTACGATAACCGCCTCATCATGGGCTGAAAGAATAATGATAATCTGGCTCTGATTCAGGATTTTTATCTGTTTTGTCAGCTCGCTGCCGCTCATTAACGGCATGATCAGGTCGCTGATGACAATGTCGTATTTTCCGGACTTGTATTTCTCCAAAGCCTCTTTTCCATTTTTTGCGACTGTAATGTCGTTAAAAAAGGTGGACAGTAGTCTCAACGTATCTTCACGCAGTTTTTCGTCATCCTCGACATAAAGCAGCTGAATATCCTTTGCTGTTTCCAGAAGTTCTTTTGCTCCGGCCATACTGTTTCCGTTATCTTGAAAATTTGGGTTTATAATTCAGTTTTTTGCTCAATCGTCCTTAGTTATCAAGAGGTAGAACGATTGTGAACAGAGCGCCGCCCACACTGTTTTCAGCCAGGAGTTCCCCTTTGCAATGTTTTTCGATAATTAATTTTGACATATATAACCCCAGACCGGTGCCGGTTTTTTCCCCTTTCGTTGAGAAATAGGGTTCGAATATCTTATCCATAATATCAACAGGAATGCCGCCCGCATTATCAGATATTTCCACAATCTGGTTTTCTCCTTCGTTTCGGCCTGCGATTGTGATGACCGGATATTCTATCTGGTTTTCCAGCAGGATATCTTGCGCATTTTTAATAATGTTGAGAAACACCTGAGTTAACTCATTGGGAAATGTATTCAGGGGTGTTTCAAACTGATAGTCGGTTTGCAGCTTAATATTTTTGTAGCTCAGAGACTTCCCGATGATGTTGATGGTCTGTTCAAGAACCGTTTCCAGTTGGACGGATTGTTTATCCTTGTTTGGTTTAAAAAAATTTCTGAAATCGTTAATGGTTCGCGAAAGGTACTGGGCATGTTCGTTGATGCTGTTTAACAATTCACTGAACTGCTCTTTTTCGTAGTTGTCCAGCTCCAGCAGGACCAGCATGTTTCCGGTCACAGTGCTGATGGAAGAGAGGGGTTGTCGCCACTGATGGGCGATCATGCTGATCATTTCCCCCATCTGGGCTTGCCGAGCACTTTGCAACATAATTTGATCCTTTCTGCCGCTGGCCTCTACTTCCTGCTTTACCTTTATTTCCAATGTCTGGTTCAGTTCCGCCAATTCATCTGACTTTTCTTTTAGTGCCAGCGTGCGCTCTTCAACCTTTTCGGTCAGCGTGCGACTGAAATCCTCAAGCTTCTCATTGGAGATGCGCAGATCGGTTGTGGTTTTATCCAGGGCAGATCGCATCAGCTCGTGTGAATCTGCCAGTTGCTGCAGCTCTGTGATGTCCGATACAATAGGTTCGCCTGGCGTGAGGTCCATGCAGCTGATACGACTGCTCTGTTGCGCCAGTTTGGTTAGCGGGGTGATATAGGACTTCGCCATTTTCTTAGTCAGTAAAAAGGCGATCAAGAGGCCCAAACCAAACACGATTGGAATAATAAACAATTGATGGAAATAATCTTTGAAATATTGAAGATTGGCTGTCGGCATGATGTAACCGATCCAGAGGGCTTTGGAACTGCTAAGATGAAATGGCTGAACAGTGCCTGCAGAACGCTCACCTTCGCTGCTGAAAAACAATAAATCATTGTCATCCGCATGCATCTTTGGCCTGCGCCGGGGTTTTTCCCAGAATTTAATCGCATCATGCAACATGGGAATATCCAGGTCTGCCAGGGAGTGAATTACCAGGTCGTTCGGCGTGTCACCGGTTAACAGTTTGGTTCCGGTCAGTCCTATGATTTTCCTGTTCTCTGTCATCACAAAGGCTACGCCACCCTTTTCCCAGCGAGAGTACTTTGAGATGCCAGGCATATCTTTCAGCGAGATATCAAATGCCATCACAATCCATTTGCCATCTGGTCTG
>PJEL010001292.1_pt1 | contig 26016 bp, 21 predicted proteins | sample 1853271 | NCBI WGS metagenome assembly PJEL01 (sample SAMN08108733, study PRJNA415343) | Invertebrate metagenome, whole genome shotgun sequencing project. | host: Globobulimina | place: Sweden: Gullmar Fjord | collected 2015-08
ATGACCAAATCGGGTTCAATGAGATTTACATCCCGAACCGCATCCGCCAGCACCGCCACACCATTGGCTGGCCCGCCAGTCCGATCACCAAACACCGCAAAGACATACGAGTCATCTTCAACGGTTAGGTCAATGGTGCGACCTTCCCGATTGGTGATAAACCGATCTGTATCGTGCGTCGTGGAATGGGAGTGAGCGTGATGTTGCTGCGGCTCATCAGGCTGGGCCGTCGCATGGTTGGTATCACTATCATCAGTTTCCGATTGCTGCGCAGTGCACCACGTGGTGGGCAAGAATATCAATAGACCCAAAATGCACGAGGCGGCGCATCGACAATGTGTAGAATTGTTCATGCACCCAGCATATCAAATCAATGGACAACTGGGGCGATGAACCCGCAAAAAGTGAATCAAAATGCGTTTACTATTTGCAGATCACGTCAGCAACGCTGTCACTTTCCTGCTGAACGGTTGCGATACAATGAAGCATCAACCACTTCAGCCATCGATTCTGTATTGAGTCGATTATCTAGGAACGCATTCAGCATTCGAATATTTTCCGCAGGATGTTGCACCATCTCGTGGTACGGAACATAGAGCAAGTCAATATTCGGCTGAGTGCTCAGCCAATCGTCCACCATTTTGAGATGTGTTTCCAACATCGTGCGCAATTCGTCATCATCAATCTTGTCCGGATCTTCACCTCGGCGAATCAGCATCTTCTTTTGAGATTGCAGATTTTCCTCAAGGTTTCGTTTCATAAACAGCAATTTGTATTGGTAGTCAGAAGGCAGGTGCTTGAGCAATGCGGAAATGATCTTGACGACCTTCCCTTCCGCGTCGGGGAGCCAGCCGACATCGCCCTTATCGAGCGCTTTGACGCGTTCAAATTCGTAGTAGCCTTTGGGATTGTCTTCATCTGCGGTGCGAATGTTATCGACGAGCGGTTCGATGCCCCCTGCTTCGATCATCTTCATCATCATCGATGTTCCAGATCGAGGTAGGCCGGACACAATCACAATCGATTGGCTCGCGCTTCCCTTTTTTTTCTTGCCGCCACCAAACAACGTATTCAGGACACCCATACCGTTTTACCCCGCATCACAAAGGGAAGATTATTCATTTGGACCAACTGATTGAAACATGCCCTAACAATAGGTCAGTCAATCGTGTTGCGACAGGATGAAGGGATGGGGTAGGCAGCTGAAAATCAACACCACCCAGATTCTTGTAGTAGATCGGGGTGCCATCAGTTTCATTTTGGTTGGTTCATTGAGGCTGGCTTACAGCGCCGCTCATGCTGTGTACTCAAGGCCTAGAGTTTATGACCTTCCACGGATCCATGCCCCAACGTGGCTCGCTTTCATCACCGGTCGGCAGCGAATCATAGATCTGGCCGCCAGGATCATCGAACCATCGTACGGCTGAATCCACGCGGAGGTAGTTGGCTCCAACGCCGTGATTGAAGTCAGACTTGGTACGCAAGCCGTCCATGACAATGGCTTTACCCATGTGCAATCGATGCAGATTGTCTCGTTGCCAATTCACTAGCACCGTACTATCGATCTTGTTCCGGTAGTGGTAATTAATACGAATCAGATCGGTCTTCTCCTCCGTAGGATTGGCCCAATCTTCTTGGTAATTTTCAAATGGGTTGGAGCCAATGTGGGAGGGACAGTAATACACCTGAGGCGAACGGACCATGCCTTCATAGTACAGCCAACCAATACCATCCCAACCGGTCACCCGATCGAGGGGTTTGTGTCGGCCCAGTTGGACGGTGTTCATCTCAAGAGGCTGTGCAGGTCTATTTTTCTTCTTGCTTCCACTAAAATAAGATGCTGGATACTGCTCCCAGTTCTCATCGAGGTAAATGCTCAAGCCGATCCCGATTTGATGCATATTGCTCGCACAAGCCGCCTGCCTCGCCATTTCTCGAATTCGGGTAAAGTGTGGCATGAGGAGCCCAATAAGGAGGGCAGCGATCGCCAACACAATGAGAAGCTCAATGAGCGAGAAACCCGAGATAGATCGACAGCGATGTCGCCTGACGGTTGAACCGTTCGACGAGTATTTCATTTTCACGAGATGGGCTTTTCGCTGTACCACAGTTTTGCACTTCTCCAACCTTAAGGTATGACCGATTTTGCCTCGAGTTTCAAGGCATAAGTGGCAACAAATGCCATTAATCTAAGAAATCTAGCATATTTTCCCTAGTTTCACATGATTCGCCGCAACCAAATACCCGCAATGGCTCATTTAGAGCTGATTATTGGTCGTTCTACATAGGATGTTAGTCGTGTGCAATCTCTGTGGAGCAAACTGTCCACAACTACGTAAACACTTGAAACCGCGAGGCATTCGACTGCGGAAGGTATCCAGTAGATCGCTTCGTCATCGGAGTGATCGTGTAATCAACCACGGAGCAACCCGATTCAAAATGGACAGCCTTACGTTCATTGCCCGCCATTGATCAGACAGGTCTGCCCGCTGAGGAAATCAGGAGAACCATCGAAAACATCGTCCGGTAACCATCCTTGAGCGACAATTGGAACCGTTTGCTGACTATCAGGAGCACGACGTTTGGCTATGATGAATTAACATGGCAGACGATCAAGGATTAATGAACAGAGTGGCTGATGGGCAGAACGGCGCCTTTGAGGAGTTGTACGACCGTTTTGGTGCTCTGGTGTTTCGGATGTCGATGCAAATGATGCCTACAAAACCCGAGGCTGAGGATGCCGTTCAGGAGATTTTTGTTCGATTGTGGCAAAGTGCGGGACGATTTGATCGGGGAAAAGCCGCACTGGTCACTTGGGTAATGCTGATTACGCGGCGACACCTGGTAGACCGATTGCGTCGGCAACGTGTCCGGCCTCAGCCTGGATCGTTTGATGAATCATGGGCGCCGCCGGATGATGATGTCGAGAATGCGGGCGAGCATTCTGTTTTACTCGATGAGCGAGAAAAACGATTAAGGGAGCGAATTGAGAGCTTGCCCGAACTGCAGCGCGAAGTCGTGCAGCGAGCTTACTTGGGAGGGCGAACATTGCGGGAGATAAGTCAAGAACTTGATCGCCCAATTGGAACAATCAAATCCGCTTTGAGTAGAGCGCTTGGGGGCCTAAGGGAACGCGTGTCTGAAGATGAAGGGCTGCTATGAATCACACAAACAATGACAATACACCTGATGCACCGGGCAACGATGAACTCCTTGAGTTAATCGCAGCTGATGCACTTGGCGCGCTCTCTACAGGCGAACGTACGCACCTTCGCAAATTGGAAGATGACGCCAACCCTGAATTGCAACAATGGATAAATGATGCACGAGATCGCATTGCGGCCCAAATGCAAGCGGACCTGCCCAAAGTCGAACCTGATGCCTCGTTGCGATACCGCGTGTTGGCCTATCTGTCTCACTGTGTCGAACACGACTTTGACCGCAGCACAAATGGGATGGACAACTCTTCAGCGTTACCCTTTGCGACCCCTCAGAATTGGTTTATGCGGTTGGTTGGAAGTCAAGTTTCTTCGGTGTGGCGGGTGGCGGCGTTGGTTGCGATCACCGCGACAGTTGGCCTGTCATGGTCACTCGTTGCAACATTGAACGTTATGGCAGAATGGAAAACGCAACAACGGTATGCGGATACCGCAGAGACTATTCAGGACCTGGGCGGCAAGAGTACGTTTGAATTCATCGCCAGCCCGGACGCTCAACACTTTGCGTTTGTGCCGGTCAAAGAAGAATCTGAAGCACGAGCAGCAATCGCGTTCTTTCCCAACACGAACGAGGGCTTGCTGATGGTCAAGAATCTGCCCGAAGAAGAGAAGATGTATGAATTACACGTTTCTGCGCAAGGGATCGAAGACTCAATCGTCATTTCCTTGACCTCCAAGGGCACGGTCGTTGGTATTGATTTCGATATCCCAGTCGGCATTCCGAATCCAATGGACGCACATTGGTATGTTTCCAATGCCCCCTTGCATGCCAATGATCCGGTTGAGGTTGTTCTCGAATACGTCCCAGGTTAACCGCTTCACTCATGACATCTTTCAACTGACTTCCAAATAACAGTATTCTCCTCAACGATTTGCCCTTTCGCAGATCGTGGAGTTTTTTTGTCGAACTCGTTTGTTAGGAACATTACTCTGCTGAAGATTGGAGTAATGCAAACTCAATGAGATTGCCTATCAGGCGCTCTGCGTCACGTGGCACGTACCCGCTAACTCCCCAGCACGGTTGATCCAACAGGGCGAATGAAACATCTTCCCTGCTTACGAAAATGTGAGGCTGACCAGCTTGGTTGCGAGAATTCAGCGCCCGAAGGCGCACTCGGTTTTCTCGAGCACCAAAGCGATCGAGCGAATACAAGCGGTAGGTTACGCGTGTACAATCTTCGCCCAGAGGCAGGTCGTTGCCTTGTACAACTGGATGCCGAGTTGGTCGTCGAAATCGGGCTTTCGGAAACAATGGTTCGATGGCCTCTTCCAGTGTACGGGCGAATCCACCAATCCCCCCCACCGTTTCAATGAACACGACACCACCTGATTTGGCAAATTGTGATATCGCATTCAACTCGGTGGTATTCAGTTTCGCGTCTTCGACACCTCGTAGCCAGAGCATTTGCCCCTTGGGAGTGCGCACCTGTTCAGCGATTGACGCCAATGGGATAGTTTGGAATTGCACCCGAACTCCACGGCTACGCGCGATTCTCAGGGCCACCAACTCGTCAACGCCCGGCTCAGGATTCCAACTGCCTTGGTATTGGCCTCGCCAAACAGTGAGTACTGGGGCATCAGATGGGAGCTTTCGCAGAACCCCATGGATTGATGGTCGTGGCCCAGCTTCGCGAACCCCAGGATGAATTTTTGGTGCCAATCGAGGTAAAGTTTGTCCGCGCTCTGATGCGTAAAAATACAAATTGGATAGAACCGTAAAGATCGACTCGTCTTTCTTTCGGCGATTGGCTTGGAGTATGGCGCCGGCATCTGAATGATCAAAATGGAAAATGAGATCACGAACGCCATTGGTGAGGCTGTACAACTCCGGTTTCTTGAGCACGGGTGCCCCCAAATGAAACGCCCAATGATCGTCGGGCAATCGACGCCATGTGTAGTGGGGGAACATTTCAAGGGATAGTTCTTTAACCGACTGTGTCATAGCGGTTTTTCGCGCATCTGCGGTTGTTATGAGTGTGCCTCCCAGCTCCAGATAACGTTTCAACCGCTCAAGTTGTGTTGGTTGCCATACCGTATCGTCAGCAGAATCGGATTGCCTTGCCTGCAAAGCAGCGCGATGGTGCTTGGCATATTCCAATCGTTCATGGGTGGCGAGATACACTAATGGGCCATCAAACCATTCTGCAATCGGGCGATTCTTATCCAAAATCTGCCAATTCCGATGCTCCTCCACTTCATCACTAATCCAACGGGATAGATTCGCAGCATCGCGAGGTCGATTGTTCCATGCCAAGCGTTCATCTTGCAATTTTGAAATCACAATTGGAACGCGTCCGTGAGACAAGAACATCAAAGCAAATGAGAGCTGTACGATTGGTACTTCAGTATTGCCGGTGGCCTTGATCTTCGGTTTGATCTTAAACCCAACGAGTTGCTGATCGTTGTTCCAGATCGGTTCACACATTCGCTGAACAATGGAGGCAGCTCCGGTACGATACCAGTCTTGGCCCGCAAACCTGCGGTATCCACTTGCAAGGCCAACCCGTTCGATCCCATAGAGATAGTAGAAGAAGTAGTATTCATTGTTCGACCCCGGGCCACCCGGATGCAACGTCGTGGTGAAATGCTCGTCCAACCAATGCAGTCCATTTTGGATGGCTTCTTCTTCAGGTCGCGGTTGACGAGAAACGCCCAAGTAGTCTTCAGAGTGTAGAAAATCCTGTGTGATAAACAAACATGTTAAACCGGCTGCGGTCATAGACCCTCGTGCTCGAACAGAATTCGGTCGATAGTTCCATCCGCCGTTGATCAACTGCGTGCGCAAGAAATGGCTCTCTACTCTTGACCACAATTTGTCCGGAATGTTGACCTCACGTTTGGCGCCTTCCCACAGCCCAAGGACACCATATTGCGTAAGTGAATTATCATAACCAGAAGCCATATGGGCAAAGTTATAACCCCACGAACCCGAGTTGTACCCATACGACCCGAGCAACCATTCACACTCTCTCTTCAGCGCAACATCGAATCGTTGAGGAAGCATGGCAAATATCTGGGCTCGCAGACTGCGCACATACGTATAATCTGACTTATGCCCAAGCAAGAAATCAAAGGCTGGCTGTAGTCGTTTTTGCTGATAACTCTCTCCAGCTGAGAGCAAAGCGAAGAGCGCGAGGCTGGTTTGCCCACTCGCGTGGCTATTCAAATGTTCAAGCGAAATACCTGCGTATTGGCGTTCCCAAGTGCCTTTGGAATTTTGCCGAGCGTAAATACTGTCGGTCAATGCACGGATTGCCCATTGAACATGCTCATCCGTGAGATCATTGGGATGAATAAAAAAATCCTGATCCGGATCTTGCTGGGCCATCTTCGGGTCCGGCTGGGAAGCCAACGCGCCATTTTCCAATGACGCATACCCGGGTAGAACCAACAACATCAGGATCAGGATATGATTTCGCAGCATAGTCATCTCAGCAATGTGCCCACCATCATCAAGCAGGCAAACAATTAATCAGTAATCGCAATGATTACCATTGTGGTAGCTGAGAATCATACGCGTCACAGTCGAACACAGATCGAGCTAATTGCCACCTTGTCCGGTCTTGCCATATTTGACGCTGCAGCCATACGGCTTCGATGTAGTCGTTGTCACTTCCGTGCCGGCTTCCAATTCAGCTAACGCCAAAAGAACATAGTTCCGCACGACTTGACCCTTGCTTGCTTTTTTTGCAAATGCATCATTATCGAGCGCCCCGTTGTAACGGAGAATACCCTCTGCATCGATGATATACATCTGAGGCGTTTTCTTGGCCCCGTACTGTCGACCAACTTGGCCCGCTTCATCCATCAATACTGGATACTTGATCTTGTATTCTTTGCGTGCACGAACATTGCGATCCAAGCCAGCACCTTGTTTGCCTTCAGCTCCGGAATTGATTGCGAGGTAGACCTTCTCTTTGTCTTTGTCAATTTTGTTCCCCATTTCGCCGAGTGGCCCATCTTTGTAAGCAGCCTTGACATATGGGCAATCAGGATTGAACCACTCGAGAACAACGGTCTTCCCTTTGAAAGAACTCAGTGAAACTTCGTTCCCATCAGTATCGACCAAAGTAAAATCAGGTGCTGGTTGGCCAATCTCTGCTCCACCAACCACTTCTGATTCGGTCGATGCACCGGCTTGCGTAACGGTCAAACTCAACACAACAGCCAAACTCAGGATCAGCGATGTGAAAATCCATGATCGGCGGTAGCGCATCTGTAGATTTTTCTTTTCTGGGCTTCCTACTTGCATAACTCATTCCTCAAAAATGGGTGAATTCTTCACGGTTAGGTTTCAACTATTCTGTCAATTCGATTTGTACGATCCTGATATCGCTGAAGTTTGGAAAATCAGAAATTTCAGGTCACAATCAGCCAATAAATCCACAATTCTACTCAACTTGAATCAACGCGCTAGCGACTTCGACGCGGACGGAACCCTGATGGACGCAGGTTCTCAATATTGAAATATTCGCGTACATCTCCGCGTTGGCGGACGAGGAGGCCTGCACAATAAAAGCCTGCTGTCACCGGTGCACCCATTACATTGTGGTAGGCAACCTTTAAACGCAATTCGTCTTCCCCCTCTCCCATGATCACAAGATCTTGGCTGGCGTAGGCTGATTTGGAATGCGGGTGTGAAGCGGGGATAAATTCTACATGATCCACATCCGTCAATCGGAACTCGATGCAAGGCTCCAAAATAGACTGTGACCAAACGAGCTCAATGTCAGCAGCGTCAGTAAAGGGTTGTGGAATGGCGGCGTGAATTTCGCTAAACCTCTCCGCGTGCATTGGCTCAACTTCTGAGCTTGCTTCACTTGCAATCCTGATGGTGTATTCAAGATCACGTCTAAATTCGAATATTTCGGGCTCGCCGATCCGCTGAATGGACCATGTTGCCTCTAGGTGAAATGTAACCTCGGCGCCCAGCGAAAGTGAATCAGATGGCGTGATCGTGGTTAGGAGCACTGCCTCATCTTGATAAACATGTATACGCCCACCCCCCGTTGCTGCCAATGTAGTCGGTCCAGTGTAGTGTGTTGTGCCAAACGCAAAGCCATCAACCGGAGTAAAAGCAATCGTGGTGGGCTTTGCAGTCAATTCAACGGTGCGCCCATCGGTCGGCGACTTCCAGAAAATGGTCCAATCTCGCCGAATGTCAAGAACCACCGCCAATTCAAAAGTCTGGCCCGCCTGAACCTCCTGAACTGACGCTATCAGCTCTGGGGTGACAACATCGGCATACTTCGATTCAGATTCACTCTTGGTGGGGGAATCAAAATGCGGGGGCGGATTGGGTGTCCACTGTCCCCATGAATGACTGCATCCGCACATCACAAAGATCACCGCAATGAGACGATGGGCAAAGGCAAAATGAACACGCAACTCATGCATTCTCTGATTTCCTCTGGTGGGTGCAAGGAGGCAACCTGCCCAATACGACAGACACTGCACGATTTGAAAAAGTCCTTCTATGTCGCTTGTCATTGTACCGCTAGGAATTATTCGGTTTCGGGTTCAGCGGCTAAATGCAATACTCCAGATTACTCATTCCAGAATTGCATGGTGCACCAATCTCGTTTTACAGCAAATTCCACGGCAGGAAATACAAACAACTGGCCCAGCGGCAAGGGCGCAAGCAGTAGATCAACGACTAGGAAACACATTCATTGCATCCTGCGATCTTTACCCGTAATAGGTAGCAAAAAAGGCAAGAAACATCAACCCAGTTGAATCTTTGATGCAATACTCCCCATATACAGAGATTGGTTGATAAAATGCGGTAGACTCTTTTGGATGAAGGCTTGTTCTTTTTCGGTTTTTTGGAGTGAGCGATGGACGCCAAGCAAGATAGATTGGCCATCCTTCGAAGGTGAGACCAGTGATAGGGGTTTGATTAGACCCGACTATCACGAACTGGAATGGAGATGATGACGTATCTTTTTTTGAACGCCTACCTACCAGAGAGCGCCAACTGCCACTCCCTGCAATGAGGTGACCAGTCTTCAATAATCAAACGCCAATTGTCTGACGAAACATATGCTTTGATAAAATGACAATTATTGAGAGAAAGGAACTAACTATCATGATGGATGGATCTTCTGGGAAAGACTCGATCTCAGCATCAGGAGCTGCTGAGTCGCCGAACACCGTCAACGGAACTGTAAAATGGTTTGATACTCGAAGAGGATTTGGGTTTATTGTTTCACCAGAAGGCGAGGACGTGTTCGTTCATTATTCGAAAGTCATTCAAGACGGCTATCGCACACTGAAGGATGGATGGGAAGTATCCTATAACCCCGTCCAAGGAGACAAGGGTTGGTTTGCAGAGAATGTCAAGCCGCTCGGCGAACCTCCAGTGATCAATTCCGTAAATGACGAACCAACGTTGTCCGAGGAAGCAGAGATTCCAACTCCGGTGATCGAAGTTCGTCCTCATCAGATGCCGACTTCAACACCCGATGAGAGCTCCGTAGACACTTCAGCCAACTCCTGAACTTCTTTTTGATGCGAGATCACCCTACTCTGACTACTCACGAGTATGCGCATACGATCGTGGGATATGGATTCTTCGCTTGCTATGCGCTCGATTTGCAATTTTGCATATCGAGGAGTTCGTGTACCTCTGCGTGCAGGTATGAACGGTCGTCAGAATTGACTCCTGATGATTGGAAGAGCCATTTGCAGATTGTTTTATATTTACTGTTGCGCTGATCTATGGTGATGTTTGCCTTGGGAATTGTGCTTGGCTTGGTTGCAGCATCGCTGCTCGCATCGATATGGGTGCGCCGTCGTATTCTTCGTGAACATCAACAAGTAGTCGATGCTGAGAGGCGGGCTGCAGAGGCAGAGCATCTCGCTGAACTTGGAACGATGACCGGGGGCCTAGCCCACGAGATAAAGAATCCACTTTCCACGATTGGGCTCAATGCTGACCTACTACGTGAGGATCTGGTGGATTTGGCGGATGTCCCTGAGGATGAGCGACGCCGATTGATCAACCGACTCGGGTTGCTCATACGAGAGATTTCGAGACTGCGTGGAATCCTAGATGACTTTCTGCAATTCGCCGGCCGAATGCACCTTGAAACTGAACATCAAGACATTAATGCACTCGCGGAAGAGCTTGCGGATTTCTTTCAGCCGCAGGCTAGTCAGGCAGGCGTGCGATTGCACACTCAACTCGCATCTTCGCCGGCTTGGGCCATGGTAGATTCTCACTTGATTAAGCAAGCGGTGCTGAATTTGCTGATCAATGGAACGCAAGCAATGGAATTACAATCTGCGGACACCGCGGGTGATCGGCAAATGACATTGATGTTGCGGGTCAACGTAATAGCAGGTGAATTCCAACGGCGACCACAATCAAAGAGTGATACCGCTAGCCAACTACCTGATGCACCTGACGAATGGGTTACATTGCATGTAACGGATACCGGCCCAGGGATGAGCGAGGAAAATCGCAAACGGATTTTTCAGCCATATTTCTCAACCAAAAAGGGTGGGACAGGACTCGGCCTACCGACCACGAGGCGAATCGTCGATGCGCACGGCGGACATCTTGAGGTGATTTCAGAATCTGGGCGCGGTACTGATTTTGTAATCTGGTTGCCAAGCACAAAAGGGTAAGACACATCAAAATATCATGTGCTTCACAGCCACTTTATTTAGGGTTGGTCTATGGGCACCAGATCGACAATAACAGGATAGTGATCGGATGCGTACCCAGCCGGAAAAGGATCTTCACGCCAATTCCAAGAACTGGGCGGTGTATACGGAGCATACACATGCGCGCTCCCAACTGCGAATTCCTGAAATGCTGCTGAATTCATCAATACGTAATCAATCACTCGGCCGGACGAGTGGGTCTTGAAAAGGTTGGCTTCGGTTTGATCAGCGTTATTCCAATGCGGGATAATGCGATGGGAAAGTGTATCTGCAAAGCCATTTTCAAGGTACAGGCGAAGAGACTTATCCCATGGTGCAGCATTGAAATCCCCCATAACGATGATGTTGCGTGATGAATCTTCTGCTTCGATTTCATCAATCCATTGGTTGATGACAATCGCTTCTGCTTCGCGATGGTATCGTGCGCGGCCGCTTGCTTTATGGTGTAGAGAGAACACCGTCAGTTCATATGTATCACTGATCCGAATATCCACACGAATAGGGCTACGCTGGATGGTCAATCCACGCCGCTTGTCCATGGGTACGTCGCTCCATCCCGGACCGGCGCGCTCAACCCCATCCAGATTAATGCCAGAACGCACTTCGACATTGGTGATTTCATACCGACTGAGAATACTGCACTCAACTCCTCGATAATATCCAACATCCTCCGATGCAATGTACTCGTATCCCATGTTTGGCAAATATCGATCACGAAATCGGGTGAGTGCATCCAATGACTCAACTTCTTGTAACGCGATGATATCTGCATCCGTAGTACGAATGATCTTGGCGATTTCTTCTAACCGATCTGATGCGGTCGTGAGATCGAGATCATCCCATTCGCCCGACAATTTAGGATCATCGACATCATCGAAATAATTCTCGATATTGTACGTAGCAATACGAATTGTGTGGTCAGGCTTTTCCAGTGGTGCCGCCTGCCCATACATGTGGCCACCTTCAAATTTGGCCGAGCGATCGACGTCAGCTTGGGCAAGTGTCGTCGATGTCAGGCTGCACATGGCTAATAAACTAGATGCAATGATAACTGAGAGACAACGACTTCGGATTTGAATTTGCATTGATCGTCCTTTTGATATCTTTGCATCAGCTTGGAGTTTGCCCATGAAGATGACTTACCAGAATTCTAACACCTGAACATTGGTTGGCGAATCATCCATCAGTTGATAGCGCGTCCAACCCTGGTAGCGCTTTGCCTTCCAGCATTTGGAGGCTCGCCCCACCACCAGTTGAAATATGAGAGAATTTCTCTGCCATTTTGAATTGTTCGACGGCCGCAGCAGAATCTCCACCTCCAATGATTGAGGTTGCTCCGTTGACCGTAGCGGCAGCAACCATATCCGCTAGGCATCGCGTTCCAACATCAAACGGGTGCATTTCAAACACCCCCACTGGCCCGTTCCATACGATCGTCCTTGCTCTCAGGATGGTCTCACTGAATAGCTGAATCGTCATCACCCCAATATCTAGCCCCATCCAACCATCTTCGATGTCAGGTGCGCACACCTTGACAGGAGTGCCTGATTTGAATTCTTGGCTGCACACATGATCAACGGGAAGTATGAGTGACCCCCGTCGGTTGCTTGCTTCATCCATGAGGCGTTTTGCTTCTGGAATGGCTTCAGTTTGCACGAGACTGGTCCCGATTGAGAGCCCCTTGGCGGCCAAGAATGTGTACGCCATCGCCCCGCCTATCAAGAGTGAGTCGACGACATTCAACATATTCTCGATGGCGAGGATTTTGTCCGTGACTTTTGCACCGCCGAGAATTCCTACAAACGGTCGATTAGGCGAAGCGATTGTCTCCGCCAAGTACTTGATTTCTTTTTCAAGGAGGAATCCCGCCACGCGCGGGGCTGCAGGAGGCATCGCAGCTGGCACCCCAACCATTGACGCATGAGCTCGATGAGCGGTGCCGAATGCGTCATTACAATACACATCCGCTAATGCAGCTAACCTTTTTGCAAATTCAAGATCGTTCTTTTTTTCGCCTTCATGAAATCGGAGATTCTCAAGGAGAATCACATCCCCCTGCTTCATGGAACCGACCGCCTTGGCCGTTTCCTCATCAATGCAGTCTTGGCTGGGAAAGGCAACCGGTCGATTCAGCAATTCGCTTAATCGACGAGCAACCGGGGCGAGTGTATGTGCTTGATCAAATCCATCGCCTTTGGGTCGGCCGAGGTGAGACATGAGAATGAGCTTGCCGCCTGCTTCAAGAATGCACTGCAAAGTGGGCAGGGCTGCTCGAAGCCGTCGATCATCAGTAATGCCGCCATCCGCATTTAGAGGAACGTTAAAATCGACTCGTGTAAGCACGCGTAGATTGCTGAGATCAACCTGATCAATTCGTAGGGTGGCCATGAGATCATTTGCCTTTCAATGCACAAACACACGCAATCGTCCACGCCGATTGGAGGGAGGCAGACATCGTAGGCTGGTTGTCGCACGGCTACAGAAGCTACTGAAGGAGTTGGTGGGATTACTGATGCATATCGTACTCAAGGCATCAACAAAAGGAGGTGAATCAGCGTCTCCATCAATCATTACATAGGAAGGAAACTCATGTGATTTGCAGATTCATCATCTCGAAGTGCGACCGGTGCATCAAAGAGCTCTTTCAATACGAAGGCCCGGCGGAGATTGGCCGGATCTTCGGCATACTCTCTCAATTCTGCCAAGCGATTCGCTGCACTTGCTTTTCTACCTTCCATACTGCTGGCCATCGCCTTTTGTCGCTGTTTCTTGAGCGAGCCGATCGGAAGATTGAGATTTTCCTCCACATCGCGATCAGAGAGACTATGTCCGGAGTGACTACTGGTGACCTTCGAAGTTGGGCGAGATGACGGCAACGACGACGATCGGGTTTTTCCTTTTGTAGATGATGCTCGTGAGGAAACACTTGACGACGATGATGATCTCGCCTGAGCAGCGGCAGTCTGCTGGCGAAGCTGCTCTTGCATCTTGGTGGCCCGTTGTAGGTCCACAACCGCCTGTTGAACAAGCCCCCCTCCGGACTGAGACATACCGACTCGTGCTTCGACATCTCCAGTAGGTTGGTTGACTGCTGAGACTCTATTCGTGGCATGTTGTTCTCGCCATGCCCGAAGCTCAGCTTGGCGACGCTCTGCAATACTTCGTCGTGGATCTGCTTTGGCTCCGAGCTCTGGTACCTCACGGCTCCGATCACCAGCTCGCAGAACAGTTGTCTCCACATCACGCACTCGACCTTCACGGTCCTGTTTGGATTTTTGCAGCTTCCGTTTCTCGTCAATCTCCTGCCACGCCCGCGACGCAATTTGCACCACAAAAGCACCAATCACAATAACAAGCGTAAGCCAAGACATTTCATTTCCTCAAGAACTAGTAATTCGATGATCCAGATTCACAATGGCTGCCATCATTCTCTTCGAATGATAGCCAACTGAACACACTTGCGTCCCGGAGTCCCTGCCGCCTCTATGAATTCACCTGATCGACAAGGCAAGCCCGTTGTTCCAATTGGCTCTGCCGCTCCAACATCCGCGATGTGGGTTCCATCTGAAGCAGCTCAAACAAGTGTGCCAATCGCCATAGGTGGTCATGTCGGCGAAGGGCTTGCACGACATTTTGCCGACTCATCTTTTCAAGCCGACCTGGAGCGGCAAGAAGGTCTTCCACAATCGTAGCCACGGCTGTTTCGCCATACGGCATGGGCACCACTGCATCTGGCCAATCAAAATGCTCGCGAAACACCTTACCTTTTGGTTGCTCCCCCACGAGGACTGCCCCTGCGGCAATTCCTTCAAAATATCGCAGTCCAATTTCTTCGGTTGATCCAGCAAGACTTGGCTGGTCTATTTTGGCAGGATTGGTTATGAAGCACTTTGACCTCTGAATCAGACTCCGCAGACCGTTCCGATGCCCGGCATGATCTTCAAATGTTGCGGAAGTGTGCGAATCGTAATGATAGAAAAAATGTGAGTTGTTCGTTGCATACTCTAAGAGAGCGGCGTGCGTCTGGGCAGATCGCCGACCCATTTGATACACATCGATCAAACGCTTTGGCGGATCAGGCCACGGACAAAACTGCAATGCATCAATTCCCGCAGGCAGATAGTGATACGTACTCTTTCCAAGTTCTTGCGCTAAATCAATCGGGTGATTGCACCCTACCAAAACGTGTTGAAAAACATCCAACGGATACAGCAAATCAGGAAACTTGCGAATCCGATCCGACCACATTTCGACGATGAAACACGCACGGTTCGTGCATTGTGATCGCAACCCCTTGACCGCCTTCAAGAATCCAGAACGGCTGGCGGAAGTCACAACCACGATGAGGAGATCGTACTGTTCTTTAATGGAAATGGGGAGATGGCTTTGCCGATGATGCACGCCAACCTTCAGCAATCGTTCGATGCGTCCTTTGGAGTTGGTGATTCTCTTGTCTGAACTGGGAGCGGGTTCGACACACAACAAATCTGCGCCCGTGAGCGCGCAGATGAGGTCTTCAAATTCGTATGAATAGGTAGAAACAGCGCTGTGGTCAATGCATCGAGCAGACACAACCAATACACGTGGATCATCAGGAAGGCGACACGCCGAACGTACAAACACAACTGCCTCCCCATGCGGATTGAGAGATTGCTCAGAGAGTATTCACTCCGCATGAGTATAGACGCAAACGTACCTCGCTCCACAAACCAATATCGCGATGGGCTTGTGAGAACGCTCAGCACTCGTTTTGGAACACCTTTGTGCTATTTATTAACGGGGCGGAATCTCGCTTGGAAAAATCGCAAGTGTTTGGGCTCATGGATCATTTCAAGCCCCTTCACCTGATCACGCATTTCCCAGACCTCTTCGATCGACTCAGCCACAACATCCATATGGGCTTGTGTATAAACGCGCCTCGGAATGGTCAGACGAACTAACTCTAACTTTGAGCCATGATGTTCGCCAGTTTCATGGTTTCTACCAGCACTGACAATACCTCGTTCCATCGCGCGAACACCAGAATCTACATACAACTCTGCAGCCAGGGCTTGTGCGGGGAATTGATCCTGTGGTATGTGAGCAAGGAATCGGCGAGCATCAAGAAAGACACCATGTGTGCCGATGGGCCTTACCACAGGCACTCCAAATTCTTGCAACCGCTCACCGAGGTATAACACTTGCCCAACTCGGGCCGCGATGTGATCGAAGTGTGAGCATTCATGAATGCCAATTGCGAGCGCTTCCATATCTCGCCCCGCCATGCCACCGTAGGTATGCAGACCTTCAAACACAACGACCATATTGCGGGCGAGCTCTGCAAGCTCATCATCATTCACCGCAAGGAACCCGCCGATATTGACCAAATGGTCCTTTTTGGAACTCATGGTGGCAGCATCAGTCAGATCACAAATTTCACGAATGATCTCAACAATGCTTTTGTCTTGTTGGCCAGGCTCGCGCATCTTAATCATGTAAGCATTTTCAACGCACCGCGTCATGTCGTGAACGATTTTGATCCCGTGTTGTTTTGCAATCGCTGCAACCTGTTGAAAATTCTCTAACGAAATAGGCTGCCCACCACACATATTCACAGACGTGGCAATACTGAGATACGGTATTCGATCAGCCCCGTATTCGTTGATTACACGATTGAGTTTTTCTAAGCAAATATTGCCCTTGAATGGAAATTCGCTTTCCGGATCATTTGCTTCATCGACGATGATATCGATAAACTTGCCACCCGCCATTTCTTGGTGCAAGCGTGTCGTGGTGAAGTACATGTTGCCGGGCACGACATCGCCCTCCTTGATAAGGAGTTGACTGATGATGTGTTCTGCTGCACGTCCCTGATGGGTCGGAATGGTGTGGCCATACCCGTATACATCACGTACCGCATCTTGCAGATGAAAAAAATTGCGACTGCCCGCGTATGACTCATCGCCCATCATCAAGCCCGACCACTGACGATCGCTCATCGCGCTGGTGCCCGAATCGGTGAGCAGATCAATGTACACATCATCTGAGCGGAGCAGAAAAGTGTTGTACCCCGCCTCTTCGATTGCTTTCGTACGTTCTTCTCGAGTGGTGACCTGAAGCGGTTCAACCATCTTGATCTTCCACGGCTCTGCCCATGATCGTCGTTCGCGTTTCATCGAAATGTCCTTTCATTCATGGAATGTGCTTTCGATTTAGACGGTATGTTAGAAGCGTGCTGCACACACTTTGCAACCCTGAATCGAAATGGGTTGAGATTCCGATTGTTCGAGGACAAGACATCAAACTGGGCAGGGTTTTTGTCCCGAGACCTTGCTTCCTCTTATCAAAAGATAATCTAGGGAAGAACATCCAAACCGCGCTCCCGCAATCGAGCCGTCCACGGCCCTCAAGATCGGGTTTGGAAGTCATATCGCGGAAGGGTGGCATTGGACCGTGTATCGTGAGCGTTCCAAAATTGTATTTCGTACATGCGCTCACACGCTGCGGTCAGCTCTTGATGATCATCCATGGAAACAGGCAGTACTTTTTCCCCATGTAAACCCCAACAGGCATCAGCCAATGAGGTTACCAAAGGCAGATCATGTAGCACGATCATGATCGCCGTCCCTGCTCGAGCGGCTTTTTTGAGAATGCGACCGCAATGTAAAATATGTCGAGGATCCATGGCAGACATTGGTTCATCAAGCAAGAGCACTTTGTCTTCCCCCCCACCTTGCAGCTGCACCAAAGCGCGAGCAATCGAAACCCGTTGCTGTTGACCAACGCTCAAACGATGAAATGGGCGATCGACCAATTTTTGCAATCCACAATCAGAGATCACCTGATCAAAAAGACCTGTTCGTGCCGCTCGAGAAGTCAATGCAAACTGGCCCAACTGAATCACTTCCTCCACGGAAAACGGTGCCTCCACCTGTGGCCTTTGGGCTACAAACGCAACATGTCGCGCACGATCACGAATTGACCACCCCGCTAGGGGCCGATTGTGCAACTTGATTTCGCCCTGTTGGGGTCGCAGGACACCAGCAAAAAGTCGGAGCAAGGTAGTTTTGCCGGCTGCGTTCGGCCCAATTAGCGCAACAACCTCACCCGCGGATGCCCGAACGGAGACGTTCGACAGAACCTCGGGTCCGTTGGGATAGTGGAAGGTGATGGAATGTGCTTCGATCGTCATGCCTTGGTGCTTCTAAAGTTTTTGATATCAATTCACGTGGTGTCGTTCGCGACGTAGGAGCCAAATGAAAATGGGCCCGCCAATTCCTGCGGTCATAATACCGATCGGCATGATGCCATGGGTACGCGGCAACCAACGTACAGCCGTATCTGCAAACAACAACAATCCTGCGCCGATTAGCGCGCTTGCCAAAATAAGCGGGCGATGTCGTGGGCCAACCAATTTCCGCCCAACGTGTGGCGCAACCAAACCCACAAATCCGATGGGGCCAGCTAATACGACCGCCAATGCAGTTAAGACACTGGCAGTGATAAACAAGATCAATCGCAGTCGACGGAGATTGACACCGACGCTGATCGCTTCATCGTCACCTAATGACGAAGCATCGAGGGCCGGCGCGTAAAGTACTCCAATCACTACGCCAATGCACACAATGCCGCCCGCAATGGCAAGCGATTGCATATCCCAAAGTTGGCTGATCGTACCCATCATCCAGCGAATGAGTTGGTCAGAATCTGCAATGGGTGAGAGGAATTGCAAGAGCATAATCAACGCGCCGCAGACGGCACTGACCATCACACCAACGAGAAGCAACCCCATGGGATCAACCATACCTCGGCGTTGACTCAGGGCATAGACCACAATCAGTACCACACCAACGCCGACCCCGGCTCCAACTTGGTCGGTCAACCAATCGGCTACGCCAGCACGCTCTTGAATGCTGCTGCCATTTATTGCGTTCGCGTTTTGGATCTGCCGACTAATGTACTCAAATACCTTTATCCCAAGCCCTGCACCGGCTGCGAGGCCGAGGATGTACGGACTGGCCAACGGATTGCGCAACAGCGATTGAAGATATACTCCACTGGTAGCAAGCGAAACTCCAACAATGACGGCAGCACATGCGCTCACCAGTCGCAGTGAATAAATGAGCTGCATCGCTTTGGCATCTTCGACCACACCATCGGGCGAGAGTGTGAGCCTCGCGCCAAAAGCGATCGCGCAGCAAATGCTCAAACCAATCAGAATAAAGAGTGATCGTCGATTCAATTCGACTCCTCACTCTCTGAATCTGTGTTCGTCCCCAACTGTCTCAGCGCAGTCCGCAATTGAGCTCCGACTTCCACCACACATGAACCGGGCAGAAGTGCCTGCGGGTGCTGGATACTGATGATGCGCGAGTTTGTTGATGCCCGTAAATTGAGGGGTTGCATTCGCTCCGGCAATTCCGCAACAAGTACACTCTGTTTTGGGCCCGTTTGAATGATCACGATGGCCCACGGATCAAGGCGCACCAGTGATTCTGCATCTAATTCCTGCCACGCCCCTCCAGATTGGAGTGTGTTCATAACTCCCATTGATTCCATCGCATCGCCCAAATAGCTTCTCGGCCCAAATGCGCTGGGTGGGTCCATGAAATACAAGAGTAGCACAGACCCCATTTGGGAACGCAACACCTCCTTCAACGGCTGCTGCATTTCTCGTAGCTGAATGATTAGCGCACTTCGAGTATCATTGATGCCTTGAATCACTTGCTCTTCCAAATCCTTGAAACTCAATGATTGGCTCAACTCATTAATCGCTCGTTGAATATCGTCCAGTGCATCAATTTGCAGATTGATGATGTTCCATCCTTGGCTCTCCGCCAACTTGAGCAAAATGCTTGGCGAACCACGTTTGCCTGCCTGCAAGACGATGTCGGTCGGGGCCAACGCAATCAATCGTTCCACATCAAGATTGGACAAATCGCCCACCCGTGGGATGGATGGATCCAATTGCTCATCGAATGAGTCGCGCCCAACAATGTATTCAGACAACTCCAGATCAATAAGAATATCTGTCAATGCGGGGCTGAGACTCACAATGCGAAAGCTGTTCTGTTGTTTTGTGACGGTACCCGATGAATCTTTGCACCCTGGAACAAAAACGATCGACAAGAGGATACACCACATGGCCAACATCCCACGAACAGACTGCTGACATCGAAATTGTGGCTCAAAGTTGGGTGATCTAGTCATTTGCAGAGGCTCCAATCGAGCGTATCGTAGTAAACTGCCCACAAAAAGACGGGTTTGCGTTGGTGGTATATGCAAATTACCCATACGGCTGCCGATGCCGCTATTATCTTCGCTCCAGAGATGATCCCGGCGTTCGAAGTGTTGCCGAACAAATCAACTTGCAGAGCCCTATTGACAGATGGATAGAGTAGAACAGATTTGATGAACCCAGGCCCACCATCTACATCATCCTCGTCCTCGCACTTCTTGATCACTGGAGGAGCGGGTTTCGTCGGATCACATTTGATTGAGCATCTGGTGGATTCGGGATTGTTTCCTGATCTCCAGATTACGATCATTGATGATCTCTCGACGGGCCGAGCGAGCAATCTTGAGCATTTGAGTGCTGACACACGATCTCGCATCACCTTTGTAAATGCGACGGTGGGCGATGCACTTCCGGATCTACCTCGCCAATCCTTTGACGGGATTTTTCATTTGGCGGCTGCGGTCGGAGTCCGTCTGATTCTGGATGAGCCGATCCGTACAATTCAAACCAACATTCTTGAAACGGCTCGACTTCTCGAATTTGCGCATCTGTCTAAGACGCCCATTCTCATCGCATCATCAAGTGAGGTATACGGCAAATCCGTGGAGACGCCGTTTCGAGAAGATGATGATGTTGTATATGGCTCGACCAAATTCACCCGCTGGTCCTATGCATGCACCAAAGCGATTGACGAATACCTTGCCCTCGCCTACGCCAACCAGCATCAGCATCCCGTCGTGGTCACACGGTTTTTCAATACTGTAGGCCCTCGTCAAATCGGCTCGTACGGCATGGTGTTACCGCGCTTCGTTGAATCGGCACTTAAGAGCCAGCCTCTCAGCGTGTATGGTGACGGATCACAACAACGGTGCTTCTGCGACGTCCGTGATGTCGTTCAAGCCCTTCCAAAATTGTTAACCCAATCCAATTGCCACGGCGAAGTGTACAATATTGGCAGCGATCGAATTCTCTCGATACTCGAACTTGCTCAGTGTGTAATTGACACCTTGAACAGTACGAGCACCATTCAGTTCATTCCGTACGAAAAAGCATACGGCCAAGGATTCGAAGATTTGGCGGTCCGGCAACCGGACATCACCCGCATCCACAACGCGATCGGGTTCCAGCCAACCATTCCGCTCGAACAGACCATTCGCGATATCGCAACTTCGATGAATCTCCCCGCCGACTGATCGTGAGAGATTCAAATAACGTGCCCTCCGCACGTCCCATATCATCCAAAGAGCTTAGAAACCGCAAGTTTGCCATGATGTCGCCGTGTTTTCGGACCGATTAGTTCCGAGCAATGCTCGACCAAATCAACTCCATCAGCGCTTTCTCTTGGGTCATTCTCGGAATCGGTGTTATAACGATTCTCGAGGTCTTGTTCTTGTGCGCACGGATCATTGAGAATGAACTAGGACTTCACAGACTGAAAATTCGCTCTCATGCACTGCGGTATCAAATGAAAATGGGTGCTGCAGAACAAATAGTCGAAGATTGGGCTTGGGAACGCGAACGGACTGGAAAGCCGTGGGACGAGATCATTGGAATCACTGGCGAAGGGACTCCCAGCAATATGGCTATCCTCCCAGATGACATGACGGGTGAATTCAACGATTCTGCCCAATTTGCCGATGCTGCATAATTGAGACCCGCCACACCTCAATTCCGTGCACCCGGTTCATACCTCACATCGATGCAAACTTGCCGAGCATGATCGCGTGTGAACGCATTCCAGTATTGAAACACGCAATTTCGAATTTCTCGTTGGGCGAGTGAACGCAATCGTCCTCCAAACCAAATCCGACCAATAGAGAATCCAATCCTAACACTCGCTTGAAGCTCTCGACGATGGGGATTGATCCGCCGCAACCTGCAAGGACAGCTTCCTTCCCTGCAACTTCCTTCAAGCTTTCGCAGGCGACGTCAAGGATTGGCCAACCATCTGTTACTTCGTACGCCAAACCTGTCCCGTGATTGATCATCTCAATTGTGCAACCAGGTGGTGTGCGTTCCTCCAACCACTTGCCGAGCACTTCGTAGATCTCATCTGGATCCTGATCTGCGACGAGTCGGAAACTGATTTTGGCACTTGCATGTGAAGCGATCACGGTTTTGGCACCTTCACCTTCATATCCGCCGGAGATACCGTTCACATCGCACGTGGGCCTGCACCATTGGCGTTCGAGGGTGGTGAATCCTCTTTCGCCGTACCCTTCTTCAAACCCTGCGTGTCCGAGATATGATTTTTCGTCGAACTGCATTGCGACCAAATCAGCCCGCCGTGTTTTGGTTAGTGTTCGTACCTTGTCATAAAACCCGGGTAACGTCACCATACGATTTTCATCGTGCAATTGCGAGATGATGGTGGCGAGCTCATTGATCGGGTTTGGTACCGCGCCGCCGTAACCACCAGAGTGCAAATCTAAGGCCGGGCCGCGCAATGTAATCTCAGTGTAAAGTAAACCGCGTAAAGCAGCCGTGATTGCGGGAGTTTGAATATCCCACATTCCAGTATCGCTGATGAGAACAAAATCGCAAGGCGACGAATTTGAGGATTCTCCTATGAGTTCATCCTTCGCATCATCCAGAAATGCGCTGATCACCTCACTGCCTGCTTCCTCTTCTCCTTCAATGAGACAGGTCACTCGACATGGAATCTCACCCGTAACATCTCTCCATGCGCGCATCGCTTCGATAAAGGTCATCACTTGCCCTTTATCATCAACCGCACCACGCGCAACGATGCGCGGGCCGTGCTGCCCTTCAATGACAACCGGCTCAAAAGGAGGCGAATTCCACAAGTCCAGTGGATCTGGTGGTTGCACATCGTAATGCCCATAGAACAAGATGTGCGGGCCCGTGTACCCATCGGGCCCAGGGTGATGCCCAAAGGCGACCGGGTGCGTTTCGCTGCCTCGCAAACGTGTATCAGTAAAACCAAGTTCTGCAAGTTGATCAATCACCCATTGACCCGCTTTACGACATTCTGGACCAAATGCAGGATCGGTGCTCACACTCGGTATACGGAGGAATTCGATCAAGCGGTCAATCGCCGCAGATTCATTTGCAACCAATTGCTTCAACACCGAATCGGAAGACAAATGAGTAGAGGTGGCTTGGTCTTTGTTCGGCTGTGACTGTGACATGTTGCGTATTGCTCCCGGTGCAGCTTCGTTCAGTGGCCTCTGATTAAGGAGTGTCGCAGTGGTTGTGTCACCACGCAATTCGTCCTTCATGATTTGAAAACGATCGTAGATCGGTAGGCGGCCAACTGCCAGTTTTGTACGGCCTTCTCCATCATCCTCGACTAATTCAAAGACAATTCGAAAAACTGGTTGATCTATTGATTTTTCAATTGTGAATCGGAGCGATAGAGCACGAATGAACCACCGCTCAAGGCCGAAGTATCAACCAGCAATGGCCACGACAACAGCGGCGAATAGGATGAGGAGGCCTGTACAGAATGACCAAATATCTGCTGCAAATACGGATGATCCCGTGTTGGATTCCGGATTGATGTCACCCTCCTCGGAATCTGACTCAGCTACATGAAGGAGAGAGACTGTTCCAAGGCCGATCATCAATATCGCAGCTGCCCGAAGGGAAGATGTTCCGAGAATGACGGTCGGCCCAAACGAATCGAATGATTCGGGGAGGAACGGGAGGTAGAGGTTGGTTTGCAGGCGGGTAAAGGCGAGGCCACCTATGGATAAAAGGGTTGAGAATACGATCGTCGAGAGTAATGACCGAATGGCGCAGGCGCGACCGAGCACAACACCTACCGCGATCGCGAGCAGTGCTTGGTACACGACAGCAATGCAAACAAGACCAATGAGCTCCCATTGCAGAACAAACCGGGCGAGACAAGCCCAAATGATGAGAAGCCCGAAGGTCGCCAATTTGTACTTCCACGGAATGGGATGGGCGAGGCGGCCGGACCAATCGAGCACCATTTTGCCTTTCTGGGCAGTACGATTGCTTGAAGACCCTGAAACCTCGCCGCTCGGTGAATTCACCCACATCCAGATAATGGCCACCACAAATAACACAAAAGCATGGCGAAGATGCAGTCGATCTGTATAAGAAACCAGCCAGAGAATGAGCCCAATGAGTGAAAGTGCAAGCCCATGTCGCCAACGAAAGGCTGCAACATCTGGCCAGCAAGGATGATTCGTGCTCATCAACATGAGCCCAATTCCCGCAGAGCAAACCATCACCATTGGCACCACTGCCCACCAAATTGCAAAAGGCTCGCCACGAATCGGGATACGAGCCAACGCAATGGTCGCCGCAAAGGGGATGGCAGCGAGCAGTGGTATCCACAGATCAACCCAAGCACAAGCGGGGGCAGTCAAGTGAGATTCGCGAGCCACCCCGGGAAGAATGCATCGCAAGACCAGCACGAACGCACTCAATGCAACAATTCCGACGAAGATGAATGCGATTATGGTCCAATGCATGGGCCGTCCAGTGTAGTCGACCGATCGTTGAGGTACTGTGCTCTCGGACGCGCAACATCGGTCATCGTGCGGTTTCAACGGTCCAAAAACCCTATTCGGAGGCTGCATTGCCCGATAACGTAGATCAATCTCCCCCTCCATCTCCAAAATCAGGCATTCGGGTAGAGGTCAGGTGATTCAATACCCGAAAAAAAGCGTGGTGGTTGTTCTGATTTCGACCCAAAAACGGTTGACAATCGGGCATACATGTGAAGGCTTAAGAAGAGTATGGGACGTTGCGAGCAAAGTCGGTTTGTCCTCGACAAACCCAATCCAGCTCCGCGACATCAAGGGCGAGCCTCGGCCAAGGGAGATTCGGTGGGTGGTGTACGAGCAAATAGAATACACACCCCGCCGATATTTTGCTTGACGCTCCGGACTTGCACCCATGCCCCCGCCTTTTTGGATGGTGCCCCTGCCACCACAAGTCAGCCAACGTACCCGAATGACCCAACCACCACTTGAATCGACGATTTGCTTCATTTCATAACGACGAATTCTGAGACCCAAGATGAAACACACCAAGAGCCGTTCAATCCGCCCCCGCCGCGACCATGCACCAAACTCAACCCGCACCTCTTCGATGGGCTTAAGTCAATTCGGCAACCAATCCGCACGACCGGTCTTTGACCAATTGGAAAAGCGAAGATTGCTGAGTGCGACCGGTGCAGAAATCCGTGATGCTCTCGATTTGGATGCAGCAATAACCGTTACATACACCGGACATACGGATGCAGTGGGCGTCTATGAGAATTACACCGTCGAAGGATTGCTGGGATTGCCCTCCGGCCCGGATGGCGATTTCCTTGTCATGGGGACCGCCGCCGCATGGGATGCAATCCGCACCACCGACAATGACAGCAAATCCAATACCACACGCTACCGAGACTTGGGTGCTGCAGGTGCCGCAGACGATGTTGCAAGCATCTCGTTTACATTGCCGACCTCAGCCGTCACCTACAACCAACGATTGCTCATAGATTTCATCTACTTGTCTGATATGGGCACGGATGGTGGAGATTTCTTCGACATTACCGTTGATGGCGTCAACATCGCCGACGCCAACGATGATCGTATCGAAGCGGGCGGCAAGTATGTCATTAATGAACGCGATCCTGGAGTAGATGATGACGAAGCTGCGTTCGCTCTTGCCGTTGACACAGAATATTCAGATCTGATGACGGTCTCTTATGATATTCCGGGCGGCACGACTTCGGTTGATATTGTCATCACGATTCAAGATTCCAACAGTGCAATCCTCGATGCATGGGCACTTATCGACAACATACGACTAGAGGAAACCCAAGTGATCTTCCTCGATTTTGACGGGCATGGGCTCGGCGATTTCTTCCTCCTTGGCACCTCACACACCGTCCGATCATTTGACGCAAATGACTTGGGTTTG
>PJEL010001293.1_pt1 | contig 26012 bp, 27 predicted proteins | sample 1853271 | NCBI WGS metagenome assembly PJEL01 (sample SAMN08108733, study PRJNA415343) | Invertebrate metagenome, whole genome shotgun sequencing project. | host: Globobulimina | place: Sweden: Gullmar Fjord | collected 2015-08
TATATTATTAATCAGGATTTCATGGTAGTAAAGATCGGAGCATTTACATGGATGTCATTTGTGATCTCTTCCCTACTCTTCGGGAGCGAACACCATTTATGGCTCGCAGGAATTATGGCAGGTGTCTTCTACAATCTTCTTCTGTATTGGAGCAGGAGCATCTATGCCTGCATCATAGCCCACGGCGTCACCAACCTACTGCTCGGGATCTATGTTATTAAGACAGGCAGCTGGCAGTTCTGGTAATAGATTATTAGAGACCTCTTCAGTCTCCTAATTTTTTCCTAAATTTTTACCTGTAATTTCTTTGGTTATCTTAATTATGTATAAAACGAACAACGTTAGAGCAAGAGCTCAAAAGGATTCTGTACTTCTCCAGTCAAAGAATTGCCTTCAAATACTTTCCCGTATTCGACTTAATATTCCCGGACAATATCCCAGAAGCAACTGCTACATAATCAGCTCCAGCATTCAGCACCTCATTAACATTCTCCCACGTAATTCCCCCTATTGCAACTATCGGAATATCAACTTGTTTTCTTATAGATGCCAATCGCTTCAAACCCTTAGGACGTCCGGCGTCTTTAGTAGTTGTTGGAAACATAGGGCCGAAGCCTATATAGTCTGCACCTTCATTTTGAGCACGGACAGCCTGCCTGAGGCTATGAGTGGATACACCGATTATTTTTTTACTGCCCATGATCTTTCGTGCCTCCAGAATCGGCATATCTTCCTGTCCAAGGTGGACCCCATCAGCATCAACTGCAAGTGCGATGTCAATGTAGTCATTGATAATGAACTGAACATCATGTTGCAATGTGATGTCTCTCATTTTCAAGGCTTCTTTATACAAGTCTCTTTTAGACATCTGCTTTTCACGTAATTGAATTGTCCTGATACCTGCGGATACGGCACGGCGGGTTATTTGTGTGAGGGACAGACCAGATATTGTTCTGTCCGTTAGGAGGTATATCGGATGTGTACCGAAAATATTCATCTCGTTGCAGTGGAAGCCGTGAAAGTCAGTGGCTAACTGCCGCTATTAGATTTATAGAACATTAAAACTTCTTCTCAAGAAACGAGGTATTAAAGTCACCGCTGTTATAATCAGGATCATCAAGAACTTTCAGGAAAAATGGTATCGTTGTCTTAATACCCTCAACAATAAATTCACGTAGCGCCCTCCGCATCCTCGCAATTGCTTCGTCCCTGTCGCGACCATGAACTACCAGTTTTGCAATGAGCGAATCATAGTGCGCCGGCACTGTCCATCCAGTAAAGGCGGCTGTGTCTACTCTCACCCCCGGGCCTCCTGGCGTTATAAATAGCGATATCGTACCTGGCTGAGGGATGAACTTTTCAGGGTCTTCGGCATTTATTCTGCACTCAATGCTGTGGCCATTTATCTTCACATCCTGCTGTTTTATGCTCAGGCTTTCACCCGCAGCTATCTTAATCTGCTCCTTGACTATATCAATTTCGGTAATCATTTCGGTTACAGTATGTTCAACCTGAACTCTCGTGTTTATCTCCATGAAGTAAATCTCATTGTCATTATCCAGAATAAATTCAACGGTTCCGGCGTTTTGGTATTTCATCGCTTTTGCCGCCTTGATAGCGATATCACCGACCCTCTTTCTGAACTTTGCATCGGCGAACACGTATGGGGCCTCTTCAATGAGCTTTTGATGTCTCCGCTGAATTGAGCATTCACGCTCACCAAGGTGTATTGTATTGCCTTTATTGTCCGCGAGAATCTGCACTTCTATGTGTCTCATCTCGGGAATATATCTCTCCATATACATATCTCCGTTACCGAAAGCTGCGAACGCCTCTTTGGTAGCAGTGTGATACAACGGCATAAGGTCCTTTTCCTCATGTACGATTCGCATACCCCTCCCGCCTCCCCCTGCAGATGCCTTGAGGATTACGGGAAGCCCGATCTGCTTACAGATCTTCAGCGCTTCTTCTTCGCTCTTTACTGGCGCATCGCTTCCTGGCACAACTGGGACTCCCTTCTTTGTCATTACCTGTCTCGCTTTTGCCTTGTCACCACCAATACGTATATTTTCTGCAGAAGGACCAATGAAGGTAATTGCAGACGCAGTGCATGCTTCTACAAACTGTGCATTCTCCGCAAGAAATCCGTAGCCCGGATGAATTGCTTCTGCATCAGTAATCTCAGCGGCAGTTATGATTGCAGGAATATTCAGGTAACTATGCGCAGACTGGGCGGGACCGATACAGATAGCTTCGTCGGCCAGCCTTACAGGTAGTGTATTCTTATCAACATCAGAATACACAACCACTGTTTTGATGCCGAGTTCGTGACATGCTCTGATAATCCTAACAGCAATTTCACCCCTATTTGCTATAAGAACCTTTTTGAATAGCTTCATGATGCAGGCTCTATCAAGAAAAGTGGCTCTCCGTATTCTACCGGCTGACCATTTTCTACAATGATTTTTGCTATAATGCCGTCAGTGTCGCATTCGATTTCATTCATCAGTTTCATCGCTTCAATAATGCAGAGAACCTGTCCTTTTCTGACCCGGTCTCCAACTTCAACAAGCGGAGGGGCTTCAGGTGACGTTGAGCTGTAGTACATGCCAACAATTGGAGAAGTCATTGTTGCAAGTTTATGGGATTCTTCGGTCTCCACCTGATCACCTTTTGCTGCAGAGACAATGGGCTGCGGCGCAATTGAATAAGCTTCAACGGGTGCCGCAAACTTCTCCCTCTTTATTTTGACTTTAGTCCCTTCCTGCTCAATTTTAAGTTCGGTAATATCCGTCTCCTGAAGGAGCTCTATCAAGTGTTTTATTTCATCAAGTTCCATAGTTTCCCCACTTATATTTATTAAATAATTCAGCAGCTGTACCGCATGATTCGATTCTCATATTTTTCGTCATATCAGGAACAACTATTTATTTCACTTTCTCTATGTAATCAGAGGTTCTTGTATCTACCTTGATGACATCACCCTCGGCTAGGTGGAACGGGACTTTGACCGTAGCGCCCGACTCAAGTACTGCAGGTTTAGTACCTCCGCTGGCCGTGTCTCCTTTAAACCCTGGATCGGTCTGCGTAATCTTAAGCTCTACAAACATCGGGAGGTCCACTGTCAATGGCGCACCCTTATACATAACCATTTTCACTGCCATGTTTTCGATCAGGAATTTCTTTGCATCACCAAGCTGTTCCTCGTTTAAGGGCATCTGTTCGAATGATTCATTGTCCATAAAATGATAGTGGTCACCGTCGTTGTATAGATACTGCATTGATTTTTCCTCAAGGTTAGGGACTTTAAACTTTTCACCGCCTTTAAAGGAGTCCTCGAAGATACTGCCTGATATCAGGTTTCTCAGCTTTGTCCTTACGATGGCGCCGCCTCTTCCCATTTTGTGGTGCTGAAAATCTACTATTTCATGAGGCGCACCCTTGTGCTCGATCTTACCGCCTTTTCTAAAGTCACTGGTTGATATCATTAGTATTACCTCGCTATTATTTTTAATTTTTTCGGCAGGGAAGTCAGGACATCAGCCCCTCTTTTTCCAGCTACAACTAAATCTTCTATTCTCACTCCACCGAAATCCGGCAAGTAAATGCCAGGCTCTATTGTAAATACCATTCGTTCTGCAATAACTTCATTATTACGCCATGATACAACAGGTTTTTCATGAACTGCAAGCCCTACTCCGTGGCCAGTGCCGTGTCCAAAATATTCGTCAAACCCTTTTTCTTTTATATAGTCTCTTGCCGCAGCGTCTATGACGGCTGATTTAACACCTGCCTTGACAGATTGAATCGCGCGGTTTTGAGCTTCAAAAACGTTATAGTATAACTCTTTTTGCTTCGAAATGTTATTCCCTTTTATCAGCAATGTCCTTGTCATATCAGAAAAATACCCGTCGCACTCCCCTCCCCAGTCAATCACAACGAGATCACCCTTTTTCAGTTTTCTTTCAGTAGGTTGCGCGTGTGGGAGAGCAGACATTGGACCGGAAGCGACTATAGCCGCAAAAGGGACTGTTTTACAACCTTCTTTTTTGAGGAAATACTCAAGCTGAAGTGCGAGTTTTTTCTCGGTAACACCTACTCTTATTCGTGGCAGAAGTGTTTTAAATGCTGACTCCGCCCTCTTTACCGCAGTCTTGATGCATGAGAGCTCTTCAGCTGACTTGATAATGCGTAATGATTCGACGATGTTTGAGATGGGCTTTAATGCAATTTTTCTTTTGAGTAGCTTATTGTAAAAAGCAAAGGTGATATTATGGTCTTCAAAACCTAGTTGCTTTATCCCATATCCGCCGCAGATGTCTTTTATCTCGCTTGTCTTTTCGTTGTGTTCAATAACAATGCTATATCCCTTTACCTCATGTGCCGCCTGCTCCTGATAGCGGAAATCAGTCAAGAGTATCGCTTGATTTTTTGTAATTATGACGTAGGCGGACGAGCCTGTAAAGCCGGAAAGGTACCTCACATTTGCGAGATCGCTTATAAGAATTCCGTCAACTCCCAACCCTGGGAGCTTCTTCCTAAGACGCTCTGTTCTTTGCATTGGCAATTGAGACGGCCGCACGTAAGCCGAGCAAATAGCTTTCAGGGCCGAATCCCGATATCTGACCATGGGCCACAGGAGAGATGAGAGACTTGTGCCTGAACTCTTCCCTCTTATATATATTGGAGAGGTGAAGCTCGACTGCTGGTATTTCAACAGCAGCAATCGCATCCCTAATCGCAACACTAGTGTGAGTATATGCTGCTGGATTAATTATCAGGGCATCATAACTTTTTCCGCTTTGGATTAAGTCGACGATTTCGCCTTCATGGTTGGACTGTTCGATGGCAAGCTCCGCACCAAGCTCAGCTGCAAGCTGCTGAAGTGATGCATTGATCTCTTCAAGAGTCTTGGTTCCGTATATATCAGACTCACGCGTACCCAGGAGGTTGAGGTTCGGACCGTGTATCACCAGGATTTTCATAAACGCTCCTTATTTCTTTAATTCCAGCATCTTGTCAAGGATAATATTAGCTACATCTATTTTTTTCATTAACGGGTACTCTGTAATCTTACTCTTCCTGTCAATGATTGTCACTATGTTTGTATCTACATCAAATCCTGCCCCTGGCTGAGTTACATCGTTCAGCACTATCAGGTCAAGCTTCTTTTCCTTTAATTTACTCTGTGCGCTTCCAATATCATTCCCGGTCTCAGCGGCAAATCCTACAAGAATTCGACTGCCCTTTTTTTCCCCTAGGCTCTTTATAATATCTGTATTTTTCTTTAATTCAATTGAAGATATCTCGGCTTTCCTAAGTTTCACATTCGCTTTTTTCGACGGGGTAAAGTCTGCTACTGCAGCTGTCATAATCACGGACTTAGCTTTGGGAAGATATTTCAAAACGGCTTTCTCCATTTCCTCTGCTTTTTCAACAGAAATAAACAGAGCTTCCTCGGGCGGCGTTTGAGTAGACGGGCCGCTAATGAGAGTAACCTTGGCTCCCCTCCTTAAAGCTGCCCTGGCCAATGCATATCCCATTTTTCCAGATGATCTGTTTGTGATATATCTCACCGGATCTATTGGCTCCAAAGTAGGACCGGCAGTAATCATAATGTTCTGTCCAGACAAGTCCTTTTGTGTCAATGCAGATATTGCGGCCTCAACTATCGTGGGGACTTCTACCATACGACCAGTGCCTTCTTCACCGCACGCGAGGCTGCCAGTAGCGGGCCCGATGAAGTTTACTCCATTTTTTTTCAGTGTTTTAATGTGTGTTGTAACAGACGGGCTGCGGTACATCCTGAAGTTCATGGCAGGCGCAATTAGTGACGGTCCTTCGTGTGTAAGCCAGAGATTGGTAATCAGGTTATCTGCGATTCCGCATGAGAGTTTATTGATTGTATTGGCCGTGGCCGGGGCAATAATAAAAAGGTCTGTCTCAGCAGTCAGATTAATATGACTGAAGGGATCTTTAAAAAGGTCAGTATGAACAGGGTTTCCTGTCACTGCCTCAAGTGTATAGGGCGTAATAAAGCGGCATGCTGCCTCTGTCATTACAACATTGATATTCGCCCCTTCATCTTTGAGACGACGTGCAATATCTACAGATTTGTATGCCGCTATGCTACCGGTGATACCAAGTAGGATATTCCGATTACCAAGCACCTGATCAACTGTCTCCGAATATATCCTCTATAGACCTTTTCTGTTCAGATTCGTTCTTCTCACTCAGATACATCTTGAGGTCCTTCTCAAGTTCACTCATATCTTCAGGCATAGTTTCTTTCTGCTGTGCCTCATCCATCATCTTCTTGTGCGTCTGCTTCTTTGCATCTTCATTCGCCTTAACTGCCGCTTCACCTGTAAGAACTTCTATTGAACCTGATGCAACTTCTTCTATCGCTAATGTAGTGATTTTTTGAGCCTTTGAAGATATTACCGGAAGTGACCCCATTGACAAGTCCTTTGCTCTTTTTACTGCAGCAATGACGAGCCTGTATGTCCCCTCAATATTCTCATTTTCACACTCAATCGGTAATGAAATAATGTCCATCAATATCCTCCTAGTTAGTTAACTTTTCTATCCAATTATGATCAATATTATCTATTTTGACTCTCGATGCCATGATTATGCTTTCAAACTCACGATATGCCTTTTCCAGCTTGTCGTTTTTAATGACATAATCATAATCTTTATATGCAGCTATTTCTGCTTTCGCATTCTCAAGACGCCTAGCAATAGTTTCTCCTGAATCAGTGTTGCGACCCTGAAGTCTCTTTTTCAGGACACTCATTGAGGGCGGGAGAATAAAGACATATAATGCATTTTCATAGTTCTTCTTTATCTGCTGTGCGCCGTGAATATCAATATCAAGTATTATATCATAGCCATTTTCGTTTAATTCCTTGAGCCTTTTCAGGGACGTCCCGTAAAGATTGCCGTGGACCATGGCCCATTCAGCAAACTCCCCCTTCTTGATCATCCCCTTAAACTTTTTCTCTGTGATAAAAGTATAATGTACGTCATTGCGTTCACCCTTACGCCTTTCTCTAGTCGTATAGGAGACGGAAAGTTTAAGTTTCGATATATTTTTCAGGAGCTTCTGACAAAGGGTCGATTTTCCGGCTCCGGAAGGGGCCGACACAACGAATAGTTTCCCTTCATTCTGCAGTTTACGCTTTTTTAAGCTTCCTGTTTTTTCCATCTTATTTTTCCGGCACAAATCTTTGAATAATAGTTTCTACCTGCAAGGCAGACAGTACAATATGATCGCTGTCAGTTATGATTATAGCTCTCGTCTTACGCCCCTGAGTTGCATCAACCAGTTTCCCCCGCTCGCTTGCCTCCTCACGCAATCTTTTCATTGGTGAAGAACCCGGCGCTACAATCGAGATCACACGTGATGCGGACACAACATTTCCAAATCCGATATTAATAAGCGATATATTTTTCTCAGTAGTTTTTACCATTTCAATTTACGACATGCATTACTGCAGGTTTTGTATCTGTTCCTTAATTTTTTCAATCTCGTGTTTCATTTCAACAACCGTTGTTGTAATTTCAATATCGTGTGTCTTAGCGCTAATCGTATTAATCTCTCTGCGCATTTCCTGAATAATAAAGTCCAACTTTTTGCCGATTGTATCACCAGACTTTAATACTTCTCCGTATTGTTTCATGTGACTTTTCAGTCGCACTATTTCTTCGGTTATGTCCGACTTTTCAATTATAATGGCAGTCTCCTGTATCAGACGTGATTCCTCAATCTGAACAGCACCGAGCAGATCTTTCAACCGATCGAGTAGCCTCTTTTGTGCACTGGCAATATATGCCTCTCTTCCGTCTTCAATCAGTCCTAAAGATTCATCAATTAATTTCAGCCTGATCAAAATATCATTAATAAGATTCCGGCCTTCTTCTTCGCGCGTCTTTGTCAGTTCGTCAAGCGCCATTTCAACGGCACCGAATAACTCGCCCTCATCAATTTCAGGCTCATCCATCACGAAAATATCTCTCTGTGAAGCAAGGATCTCAATCCCGATTTCCTGTTCGATTGAAAGCTCCTGTTTTAATGTATGGAGGGCATTATAGTACTCTTTCGCAAGATCCTTATTGACTTTTAATTTCACATTAGCGGCTTCATGCTTCGGAATATAGACATCAATACGGCCACGGCTAAACTTTTGCCGTACCATTTTTCTTATCTCGTGATCGTAGGAAAACAGATAGTGAGGGAGGTTGATATGTACATCAATATTTTTATGATTTGAGGAACGAACTTCCACCTTAAAATTATCGGAAGCTCCTCGTCCATACCCTGTCATTGATTGTGGCTGCATATATATTCAACTCTTTTACCGTATTTATTATACCTGCAAAACACAAGACTATATAACAATTAAGGAAATAAGTCAAATACCTGATAGCGAAATTCATAAGAAGCAGGCGTATTCTCGTGGGCAAAGAACTGTCCTTCATATCTTGGAGCTCCCAAGTTCGGGAGAAAGGATAATGCGGTAAGAGCTTAATTATTAGACGAAATCAGAGCCTCTACTTCACTTTCAATAAACACGGGCTGATTATTTTCCAGGACAACTCTGACTTTTTTCACATCTTTTAACTTTCCGCGAAGTATCTCCTCGGAAAGAGCATCTTCAACATTTCGCTGAATTGCTCTTCGCATCGGGCGTGCTCCGTATGAGGCCTGGTAGTTATTCTCAATTAACCAGTCCACAACTTCATCAGTCAGCTCTATAGCCAGATCCTGATCAAGCAGTTGCTTATTTAATTCATCAACAAGCAGTTTGACTATCTGAACCAGGTGCTCTTTCTCAAGCTGATGGAACACGACGGTTTCATCGATTCTGTTGAGGAATTCGGGATTGAACTTCTTCTTCAATTCATCCAGAACAGCAGTCTTGATTTTGCCATAATTGTTTTCGGTTGCTGAAGTCTGAAAACCAAGAGGGGTTGCGTTGTCAATATGTCTGGTTCCAACATTAGAAGTCATGATTATTACGGTATTCTTAAAGTCGACTTTTCTCCCGAGGTTGTCAGTAATCACACCCTCATCAAGAACCTGGAGCAGTACATTGAAAATATCGGGGTGTGCCTTTTCAATTTCATCGAATAGCACTACCGAGTATGGTCGCCTGCGGACCTTCTCAGTTAACTGCCCACCCTCTTCATAACCGACATATCCAGGAGGGGCACCAGTCAGACGTGACACATTGAACTTCTCCATATATTCAGACATATCTATTTTAATAAGCGCACTCTCGTCATTAAAGAGCAGTTCGGTAAGCGCCTTTGCTAGTTCTGTTTTACCCACGCCGGTCGGGCCGAGAAAGAAAAATGAACCAATCGGTCTGGATCTGGCCTTCAGTCCTGCCCTCGATCTTCTGATCGCCTTTGAAATGGCCTTGACCGCTTCGTCCTGACCCACAATTCTTTTATGGACTTCATCTTCCATGCGAAGAAGTTTTTCTGATTCCTTTTCTTCAAGTTTCGCCAGAGGTATTCCGGTTATCTTCGAGACCGTAAATGACACATCGTCGTCGGAAACATACGGTGTCTCTTTCTGCTGGTTCTCGCGCCACTTTTCACTGAGGCTGTCATACAGCTTTTTAATCCTGTCCTCTTCACTCTTAACAGAAGCCCCTTTCTCAAAATCATGAAGCTTCACATAAAGACTCTTCTCTTTGCTAAGACGTTTCAACTCTTTCTCAAGTTCACGGAGTTCAGGTGGCATTGTGAAACGCTTCAGCTTTATCCGCGCACCTGTCTCATCCATAACATCAATCGCTTTGTCAGGAAGATACCTCTCAGTAATATATCTATCCGCAAGATTCACACAGGCCTTCAATGCATCCGGGGTTATTTTCACCTTATGGTGCACTTCATATCGTGTTTTAAGCCCTTCCAGAATTGCAATGCTTTCATCAATACTCGGCGGCTGTAGATAAATAGGTTGGAAACGTCTTTCAAATGCCCCGTCTTTTTCTATGTATTTCCTGTACTCATCCGGAGTTGTAGCACCAAGGCACTGTATTTCACCACGAGAAAGAGCTGGTTTCAGCATATTTGAGGCATCTATTGATCCTTCGGCAGCACCTGCACCTACAAGAGTATGCAGTTCATCTATAAAGAGAATCACATTATTCGTCTGAACGATTTCTTTCATGACAAGTTTAAGGCGCTCCTCAAACTGTCCTCGATATTTTGTTCCGGCTATGAGTGCGCCAAGATCAAGGCTGACAATTCTCTTGTCAATTAGGTTTTCCGGAATATCTTCAGCTATAATTCGCTGGGCCAGTCCTTCGACGATCGCTGTTTTTCCAACACCCGACTCGCCTATAACAACGGGATTATTCTTTACTCTTCTGCCAAGTATCTGAAGAACTCTTTCAATTTCATTTTCTCTGCCTATAACCGGATCAAGCTTCCCGTCGCGAGCAAGCTGAGTAATATCCCTTCCGAACTCATCAAGCGCGGGGGTCTGTGTTTTCTTTTCTTTATTCCCGGGCTGGGTTTTTCTCATTGACAGGTTTATTGCCAATTGCCTGACACCGAGAAGATTTGCACCAAGACTTCTTAATATTTTCCCGGCAATACCGGCATCTTCACGAATTAATCCTATAAGAAGGTGTTCACTTCCAATATAACTATGGCCTAGCAGCCTTGCTTCTTCAACTGCCAATTCAAGCACTTTTTTTGCTCTCGGGGTAAACGGTATATCTCCAAAAGTGAGGATATTGGAGCCTGAGGGAAGGTTCCTTTCTACTTCCATACGTAATTCTTCTGCAGATAGCCCCATTTTTTTGAGAATGACCATGGGGAGACTTTCTTCTTCTCTTAAAAGACCTAGGAGTAAATGCTCTGTGCCAAGGTAGTCATTTTGCCGCTTTTCAGCTTCTTCGCGAGCATAAATTATGACCTTCCTGCCTCTTTCAGTAAATTTTTCAAACATATTAGTAACTCCTAAGATTAATATATCGTTTCCACTGTGTATTGTCAATAGAATAGACAGTGCTAAAGCGTCTAAGTATTTATTATATTAATCGGAATGTCTACAAAAATCTTTAATGAAATAAATTGCAGAATAGTTTTTTTAAAAAGTGAGGTTAACAGTACAAATCTAGAAATTCTTTTTGTTATACGCTATGTCTTTTATTTCCTGAATAAACTCTTTTATGTCCTTGAATTGTCTGTAAACGGAAGCAAACCTAACATATGCGACCTCGTCAATTTCCTTAAGTCCGTCCATTATGTGCTCTCCGATAATTGAGCTCGGAATTTCCTTGTCACCAGACACCTGGAGTTTCTTTTCAATATTTTTCACAAGGTCTTCCTTTTCATCAATACTAATCGGTCGCTTTTCACACGCACGCTCTAAACCCTGAAGTATCTTTTTGCGGTCAAAAGGTTCTCTACTACCATCTTTCTTAATCACATGCGGCAGGATATCTTCAATTCTCTCATAACTCGTAAAGCGGCCTTCACACTCAAGACACTCCCGTCGGCGTCTAATAACATCACCGTCTTTGCTCTGTCTGGAGTCTATTACTTTATCTTCTATATGATTGCAGAAAGGACAACGCATTTTTAATCCAAAGATTTAATGGTTATCACAGATTTGGCAAGACCCGCAAGTAAATGATATTGCCCTCTTTCGCGTTAACAATCTGTGGAATCTGCGAAATCTGTGGACGAGACCTCTTATATTTCTATATCTTCGTACACTGGAAATTTCTTACAAAGAGCCTGAACTTTATCTCTAACATGCTTAATATTCTCAGTGCTGTTCGGGTTATCCAGTACCTTAACAATCAGATCAGCGATGGTGACCATCTCCGGCTCTTTCATTTTCCGGCTCGTGACAATTGGAGTGCCCAATCTTATACCGCTGGCAACGGCTGCCGGTTTTTCATCATAGGGAATTGCATTCTTATTTACTGTAATTCCGGCCAGGTCGAGGGCATCTTCCGCATCTCTGCCAGTTATGTTCTTTTCAGTGAGGTCTATGAGCATGAGGTGAGTATCGGTGCCACCTGAAAATATCTTTAGTCCTTTTTTAATTAGCGCACCTGACAGCTCTTTTGCATTCCGTACGATCTGAAGCTGATAATTACCGAATTCAGGTGTCAGCGCCTCTTTAAAAGAGACCGCCTTTGCCGCTATTACATGGACAAGCGGACCTCCCTGCATTCCCGGGAATACCATTTTATCGATGGCCTTTGCATATTCAGCTCTGCACATTATCATGCCGCCACGTGGTCCCCTAAGTGTCTTATGTGTTGTAGATGTAACAAAGTCTGCGTAAGGCACCGGTGAAGGATGATTGCCTGTGGCAATAAGGCCGGCTATATGCGCAATATCCGCCATGAAATATGCACCGACTTCTTTTGCAATCTCTGACATTGTCTTGAAGTCAATGACTCTTGAATATGCACTAGCGCCTGCGAGGAGAAATTTTGGTTTATGTTTCTTTGCGAGCTTCCTGACTTCATCATAATCAATCAAGCCCGTTTCCCTGTCAACTCCATATGAATATGACTTATAAATCATTCCGGAGAAATTCACCGAAAACCCGTGAGAAAGATGTCCTCCGTGATTCAAACTCTGTCCGAGTATTACGTCCCCCGGCTTCATCATGGCCAGATAAACCGCCATGTTTGCCTGTGACCCGGAGTGAGGCTGTACATTTACATGCTCTGCCCCAAAAAGCTCCTTCGCTCTTTCTATAGCAAGGTTCTCAACAATGTCTGCATTCTCACATCCGCCGTAGTAACGTTTATCAGGATAGCCTTCCGCATATTTATTGGTAAAAACAGAACCCTGTGCTTCCATAACTGCATTGCTCGTATAATTTTCAGAAGCTATCAAAACTATTTTGTCCTGCTCACGCTTAATCTCATTGACAATCGCTTCATAAACTTCCGGATCACTCTTTTTTAAATCATTCATGCTCATGTTATTTATTCAACCTTTTTTCTATAGAACTTATTTTATCAAGCCTTAGTTGATGCCGACCGCCTTCAAATTCGGTCTGACACCAAACTTTAATAATATTTTTTGCCGTATCCACGTCAATAATTCTGCCCGGCAACACGAGTATATTTGAATCATTGTGGAGCCTACTCATCTTCGCAGAGTAATCCTCACTGCATAAGGCAGCCCTAACGCCGGGGAATTTATTTGCAACGATTGACATCCCGATTCCCGAACCGCAGACCAGAATGCCTCTATCCACACTTCCGTTTGATACTTTTTCAGAAACTTTTTCACCGAAGTCAGGGTAATCGCAGGACTCTTCACTCTTCGTACCTAAATCTTCCCATGCTATGTTAAGCTCTTCAAGGATAGGAACAATATCATTCTTCATACTTAATCCTGCATGGTCACAACCGATCGCGATCTTCATCAGACCCCCCGTTTTTATGAATTCTTAGCATTACTTCTTCTTATCTTTGAGGAATACTTTTGAACAGAAGTCCGTAATAATATAAGACAGATTATATTATCAACCTTATATATGTAAGTCAAGAACGTCGCTTCAAAAAGCCGTGGGAATCCCTATGCAACTGTTTTTACTACACATTTCCTTATTCTCTGTTATAATCCCATATGCCGGTAGTCGCGTTGACAGGGAATTTTGGGACAGGAAAGACAACCGTTCTACAACAATTTAGCAACCTCGGAGCATACACTTTTAACATCGACAAGTTTGTACATGACATCCTTCGAAGGCCTGAAGTAATCCAGCAGATATCTGAGCTTCTCGGTAGTAGCGTTCTCAAAAAAAGTCCGACAGGTAACACCCTTGATAAAAAGCGAGTAGCCGATATTATATTTAACGACCCGGACAAGCGAAAGGCAGCAGAAGGCATAATACATCCAGAGGTCCTTAAAACCGTTAAACAAACCGAGTCGGATATTCTCAAAAAAGATCCTACAGCACTTCTTGTATTTGAAGTCCCCCTACTGTTCGAAGCTGGCTATGATAAATTCTTTGATACTACAATTGTAGTCTACTGCAAACGCGAGACCGCCATAAACAGATTGGAAAAGAAAGGGTTTTCAAGAGATGAAGCGCTCCGTAGAATTCGGGTACAAATGCCGCTCACAAGAAAGAAAAAGCTAGCTGACTACATTATTGATAATAATGACGGCATTCAGACCACAGAAAAGAAAGTTAGAAAAATTCTCCGGAAAATATCGTAGTACATCAATCGTCCTTAACCATTCATCACCCTTTCCACTAACTGCTTCATAAACTGTCAAAATGACACTTCTTTGCCAATTATGGCACGTTAAAACCTACAAATATTAATATCTTTCCATATTTATTGATCAGTTATCACTGGCAAGATATGTGCATTAAAACCATAAACAAACTATATATATTTAATGCAAACTCTAATGGAGAATAAACATGAAAGACTCGTTGCAAAATGAGATTACAAAGAAGATATCCTCAAGTGCCGACAATAAATCCGAAGGAATAAAACCAAAAGCAAAGCGGCGCCTATCAGGATTCATATTTGAAAACATAGACATAAAGCCTTCCCGGAGCACAGTGCAATCCGGCAGCCTTGCTTTTGCTAATGCATTATTTGAAGACAATCAATAGCTGATTTAACCGCACTAGACGATTCGATTCTTTTTAGGGGAGCTAACCTGGCTTGCATTGCGGCTGCTTCTGTCTTTGATTAAATAAAAACTGATAATGGCAATAGAGAATATATTAGCGATATAGTTAAACATCATCCAGTGGACCCATCCGAATTTCATGAGGACACTTATTACATAACAGACTTCACCAATCAGCCAAAGACCGACAAAGAACGGATTAATGCCCCTAGCACTCTTATTCTTGAAACACTCCCATGCTTGCGGTAAACCACACAATGCAAATGCAAAGGAACCAATCCAGCCTACAATATCTGCTGTCATATTACATCTACCATTGGATCCTCCCAATAAATCCTGCACTGCACTTTCATGACCTCACTTTAGAAGTAGACCACGGTCACCGCTTCTCCGCCTTCATCTTCCTCTCCTCTTCTTGAGCTTACGACAAGTGGGTGATCCTTCACATATTCCCGAATAGCAGATGAGAGGACACCTTCCCCAATCCCGTGAATAATCCGGATCTTTTTCAAGCCAGCTAATAGCGCATCGTTGAGATACCTTTCAATACGTGAAATTGCGGGGTCTACCCTCTGACCAACGATATTTATTTCATCCGGTATATATGCATCTACAGATAAATACTCAACAGCATAATCTCTTCTTTTGCTCTCTTTGCGGCGAGATTTTTTTTGCTCATCACTTTCCTTGACCGGCTCATAAAGGGCTGTCATGGCAACCGCCACTTCCTTCCCTTGTACACTGACAATACATTTACCGGCTTTACTATTTATAGATATTATTATGCCGTTCATTCCAAGTGTCTTAACAAATACACTCTGCCCCTCAGCATAATTTCCAAGAGGCTGAAGCTCTTCTGAAGAATATGATTTATGAGCTTCCTTTAGTTTCGTATGCTTTTCATCCAGTTTCTTAAATGCCGCCCCTGCCTCTTTTACGCTCGCCTTTTTTATCGCTTTAATAATCTCTCCAGCCTCGGCTTTTGTCCTCCTGACAACTTCAGCAGCCTCTTTATACGCCAGGGACAACGCATCCCTTTTCGATGACTTCAGTTCTGCAATTTCTTTCTCCATTGTTAATCTCAATGCTACGGCCTCACTTTTCAACTCTTCAGTCTCTTGCAACCGCTTTGCTGATTCCATTGTCCTTTCTTTAAGGTCGGAAATAAGAGACTCAATTGACATTCCCTCCCCTGACATCAACTGTCGTGCATCACGGATAATGTCTTCACCAAGCCCAAGTGATTCAGCAATTTCAAACGCATTGGATGTTCCAGGTTCTCCAACAATAAGATTATACGTAGGCCTGCAAGATCTAACCCCGCTTGTAACTACTTCTTCCATCTCCATTGCACTGTTTATCAAGCCGGGTTCGGAGTGGGCAAAGACCTTAAGGGTGCCGAGGTGAGTAGAGATAACGGAAAGTGCATTACTCTTATTCAGTTTCCTTAAAATAGCACTCGACAATGCCCCACCCTGCTCCGGGTCAGTGCCTGTCCCGAGCTCATCAATAATAACCAGGGTACGTGAACTGCTCTGCCGTATTATTTCGGAGATACGTGTAATATGCGCTGAAAATGTTGATAAGTTCTGCTCGATAGATTGATCGTCGCCGATATCGGCATAGAGCTTTTCTAAAAAAGGCAGCGAGGTTCCAGAACCTGCCGGGATATGCATTCCTGAAAGTGCCATCAGATTCAATACACCTATTGTCTTCAGCGCAACAGTCTTACCTCCAGCATTTGAGCCAGTAATGACGATGCACGAATGGTCCCTTCCGATCTCCAGATCAAGTGGAACAAGATCGCTGTCCCGATTCTCCTTCTTAAGCGCCCTCCAGAGAAGTGGATGTCGTCCGCGAACAATCCGCATATACCCCTTTTCATTTATTTCAGGAGGAGACATATCCATCTTGTCCGAAAAAAATGCTATGGCCTGCAGGGAATCGACTTCAGCAACGATACGGTAGTCCGATTCTATTGCGCTCAGGTTGTCCCTCAGAAGCGCTGAAAGCCTCGATAGAATTCTGAAGACCTCTAGCTTTTCCTCGGCACGGAGTGTTTCAAGCTCATTCCCGATTGACTGGACTGAGTATGGCTCCACAAATACAGTTTCACCAGTATTTGAAATGTCATGCACTACACCTGGCACATTCGACTTCAGGTCCCTCTTCACGGGGATGACCCACCGATTGTTTCTTTCAGTGATATAGCTGTCCTGCAAATAAGGTACGATATCACTATTGTTCAATATGCCATCAAGGACATCTCTAATTTTCTTTTCATATGATTTAATGTTTCGTCTAATGAGCAAGAGTTCCGGCGAAGCCTCATCACGGACATATCCATCCCTGTCTATCGACAAGTCTATGGAGCTTTTTATTTCAGGGTGTCCAACAAGCGCAGACACCATCAAACCCAGACCAGGGCATATCGGGTCACTGATTAAGTCCTTGAGATTGAGCACGGAGTAAAAAAGAGGAATAAATGATCGCAACTCAAACGGCTCAAGCACGGCATCGGAGGGCCTGACCCTGCCGAAGAGTGCGGATAGATCTTCTATGTGCTCGATTCCTGAAGACCGTCCATCAGAGCGCATTCGCCTGATTTCAGAGACAATACTGATCCGTCTCTTTATCTCATCTATATTCCCGATTGGACTTACCGACGCCAGGATCTCCTTGCCCAGAACTGTGGCCGCATATGAAGCAGTCATGTTGAGGATCTTATCGAACTCCAGAACTCTGAGTGTATGTTTATCCATAGTTAATAGTATATACAAAGAAGCCAGTGATTCCAGGAGCTGGTCGCTAATATTATTTCACAATTTGACTTTTCTCCTGATTATAGATTATATTAATCGGCCGCTAATATTCCGCAGTGCTGTCCTTTTTAACAATATTTTAGAGGATACATTACGAGGGAATTTTGTGTTGAAGATTTATAGACGGGATATTTGTGCGACTTTAAATATAATCAAACATTAAAAGGAGGCAAGTATCATGGCAGGAAAATCAAAAACTGACGTTTCAGCAAGATCAGGTAGCAAAACTCTGGCAAAACTCTGCAGTCTATGCGGAAACAAGATAGACGTTGTAATGTCTGTTACCCCAACCGGAAAGAAAAGCATGAAACGTCTTTGCTGCAACAATTAATTATTCATCTCCTGCAGCAAGACATACTAGCCTGCTGCAGGAGATAATATTCTTCCTAAATACTATCCTCTACTTTATCTTCTTTTTTCATTACCATTATTTACCAACAGAAAAGCATTATCAACTAGATACAGCAGACATGAAGCGAGAGTATAAAGGGCTGCTATTCAGTTAGGGATGATTCATCTGTAAACATATGTGAAGATATATTTTCTTCCAGGTCGCTATAACCATCTTCAGTTATACCAAGAATTTCCAACGCTGCCGGATCCAGAACGTATTTGGGATCATGCTGGGTTGGCGCCATAATGCCTTTACTAGCAATATAATCTGCTATATGAATGATCGCGACTCTCTTCTGGTTTTTCTTTGCAATAGACGGCTTATGGTGATACAACACAACATCCTGAACATTAGGAGGCAGGTTCCATTGCTCAGCCAGCCAGCCCCCGATCTCGGCATGCGTAAATCCGAATATAGCCTCCTCGGAATGAAGGATAGATTTCCCTGCTTTATACTCCTGCAATACATTCTTATATTCGTCCGAATAGTAATTGCTCAGGACAAGAAAACCAATATCATGCAGTATGCCATCCATCAATATATCATCGGAAACACCGGACTTAATTTCTTTTATCAGCATTCTAGCAATAAACCCTACGGTTACAGAATGATTAAATATCATCTGATAATCAAGAACACTGCCTTTCCCCTTATCCGCCATTACTGTCATCAGTGACACACCGATGGCTATATTTTTCACATTATTAAAGCCGATTCTCATTATCGCGTTGCCAAGCCCTCTTGACGAAGCTTTCATCCCGAAATAAGCGGAGTTGGACACACTCAGTACTTTTGCTGTTATAGCGGGATCGTTTTCGATTATCTTCTCAAGCTTATCAATCGTTATCAAGTCATCATGAACGAGGCTTAATATTTCCTGCGCGATGACCGGCAGAGTTGGCAACTTCGTTATCTTTTGAACATGTTGACGTAGAGATTCATTCATGGCAAGGTCCTTTTCTTATATCCACAGATCGCGTGGATTATTTCGTCGGGTCAAATATGACTTTAATTGAATCTTTTGCCTCTGCAACAAGTTTAAATCCATTTGCCCCTTCGTCAAACGACAGCTTATGAGTTATCAAACTATTTAGTTCCACCCTTTTAATGCTTATGAGTTTTATCGAAGTTTCAAGGTCCACTGGACTGGCACCGTATGACGTCATGAGAGTTATTTCATTCCTCCATAGATCATTCATAGGCACGGGCACCATCACTTCAGGTTCGGGCACTGCAAAATACAGGACCTTTCCGCCCCGTTCAACGTAATTCAATGCATCGGTAGAAGCTGAAAGAGCACCGGCACAAACGATAACAAGGTCTGCAAGCATGTTTTCATTCTGCTCCAAAAGACGTTCCTTAACATTATCCCGCGCATTAATTACTATATCAGCGCCAGAGCGCTTTGCGGCTTCAAGGCGATATTCGGTAATGTCTGTTGCGATTATCTTCCCTGCGCCAAGTGCCTTTGCTAACGCAATATGGATAAGACCAGATATCCCGCTTCCTATAACCATGACGGACTGTCCTGGCTTAAGACCAGCCATCCGCTGTCCTCGTATTACACACGCTAGAGGCTCTATGAACGTGCCCTCGTCATAAGACATGTCCTCGGGAAGAACATATACACCGCTCTCTACATTGATAGCAGGAATGCGTATATATTCTGCAAACCCGCCCGGGTCATAGTTAGTGCTATGCAGAGTTTCACAGGCAGTGTGCGATCCATGCAAACAGTAATTGCAGACATTGCAGGGGACATGATGAGAAACAAATACTCTGTCCCCCTTTTTATACCTGTCAACACCTTCACCAACTTCCACTATCTCACCAGTAATCTCATGTCCGAGCACACGCGGGGCCTTTTTAATCCGGTACCATTCCATCACGTCACTTCCGCATATACCGGTTGCGTGAACTTTCACAAGAATCTCTCCGGGTCCAATTGTCGGTACAGGCATCTCTTCTACCCGCACATCACTATTGTTGTAATACATTAATACTCGCATACTTTATATTTCCATACCCATTAAGTTAATGACAATTATTTTGTTTTATTTTTAACTTCTTTAAACAGCTCATTCGCTTCTTTCGGAGTTGCCTTTTTATGAATAACAGCATGAAGTCCTCTCATCATAGCAACAGGATATTTATGCTGCCACACATTCCTTCCAAGGTTCACTCCGATAGCGCCTTTCTGCATGCCGTCGTGAACAAAGCTAAAGGCCTCAAGCTCTGTTTTACACTTAGGTCCTCCTGCGATAACGACCGGAACAGGGCAAGCGCTTGTGACCTTATCAAAATCTTCACACCAGTATGTCTTCACCACTCTTGCTCCCAGCTCAGCCGCAATTCTTGATGCTAACGCAAGGTAACGTGAGTCTCTTTTGGCAAGCTCTTTACCAACTGCAGTAACCGCCATTACGGGTATGCCATATCTTTCGCATTCATTCACCAATTTTCCGAGATTAGTGAGCGACTGCTTTTCATATTTACTTCCTACAAAAATTGACATACCAACAGCTGATACATTTAAACGGATGGCTTCTTCAACCGAGGTAGTAAGCTCCTCATTCGCCAGATCCTCTCCGACAACACTTGTACCACCGGAAACCCTAAGTATGACCGGCTTGCTTTTTACCGGATCTATTGCGTTACGCAGCACACCTCTAGTAACAAACAGTGCATCAGCATATGACACGATGGGCTTGATAGTCTCTCCTGGCCGTTCCAGACAGTTGGTAGGTCCCAGAAAGTATCCATGATCTATAGGCAAGAAAAAGCATTTGCCATTAGGTTTAATGATTTGCGCCATACGGTTTTTCATTCCCCAGTCCATACAATATCCTCCTTAAGTAACAACGGTTATTGAATTAAATTTATAATAAACGAGATGCTATTTCTTTTTTCTATATGATTCAGCGTCATCTTTTAATTTCAGCGTCTGTTCAAGCATCATAATGTATTTGATATATTTCACTCCAAACTGTATCAATTCTTTCTCATCTTCTTTGATCTTACTAAGAGCCTTATCATCGATATCAAATATATTCAGAAAATTGCTCTCAAATATATATTTCTTAAACCTGTCCAAATCATAACTTGCCATATAAAACTGAAACTGTTTGCTCTCATCAAGAGCATCACCCGGCTGGTTTTTTCGAAGCTGCAGGCCCTTCCAAGCCCGGTTCACATCATCATAGTGAGCTGCATCCTGATCCTCTCTCCATGATTCTATAGTCCAGTTTTTCTTTTCATTAAATCCAAAGCAGTGGTCCTCATTTATAAAGAAGAAAAAATCCTCCAGGACAGGCCCGTTATCGCTATCATTCCTTACCGTCCCCTGTCCCACTGGATAGTAGCGACAGTTAGCAGGACGGTCATCGTAAACAGTGCAGCCTTTATCAGAGAGAAATGCACATGTTCTGTCGGCATCATCAGACATCTTAAGTATTGCATGCGGATGAGACGATTGTTCATCAATCCGCATGTACGTGTACTGGTCCAGAAACTCATCCGATGATAACTCAAGCCTCTTTTTTAACCGTACAACATCATACGGAGTCAGTAAAATATCTATATTGCTGCAGCATTTAGTGAAACACTTTATGTCTTTATGACACCTGAACGTAAATTTAGATTTAAGCGTGTGCTTTTCCGGCACAACAACATCCATTTTTCCCATTATTTGTATCTCCTTAGAAATGTGTAATTACGACTGTGAATTATAACAATATTGCCGTATTTAAATCCAAATAACAGTCATATTCCATTAAAAGAGGGCTAAATTACCACAAAACTCCAAATAAAGGAATGTGTATATTACATTGAGATAATGGCCGAAAGACAATTATTCTATATTGTGAAGATATAAGAAACAGTCTTATTTCGTACTATATTTGTCGTGGCATTTCTGGCACAACTCAAATAAATCGGTAACTTCAAATGCCCAGAGATGCGGAAAGTTAGATGCATGAGGGTTGTGGCAGCTGGCACAGGTAAGTTCTTTACCAATGTTTATAGGGTCTTTCCTATCACGGGTCGGATGGCCTTCTTTAAACAGCGAATCGGCAAATATATGCACACCATCGGCTTTTTCCGCGTGACAGTTAATGCAGAGGTCCCAAGTAGATTTGAATAGGTTAAATGCATTAGCAGTCGCATGAGGGCTGTGGCAGATTGTGCACTTACCTATACTGACCGGGCCGTGGATATATTTTTTTGACAGCCAATCCTTCTTCTGCTCAGTATGGCATTCATAACACATTTCAGTATCAGGTTTTTTTACAGAATATTCGGGTACGGAATCAGCATTATGGCAACTGAGACAACTCCACACAGAAGCTGGGCCATGCACATAAGCATTTGACATTATTTTTTTGTGACAGGAATAACAGGTCGATGTTGCGGCAAGAACTGCCTTGCTGTCAAAATTATCTGCAGTAAATGTAGTCGGGCTCATCGGTTTTACATCATACTCATTAGAATCAAGTATGTGGCATTTTCTGCAGTGCGTCCGAGTCTGCATATGAAAACTATCTCTCTGAAACTCCTCAGGAACATTACGGTACTCACTGATGAGGTCTGAGCGTCTGAATACCTCAAGTGCCTTATTATCAGCAACTTTCCCATCTTTATAAGCGATGAACTCTACTTTATTGATCCCGGGTTCTATCGGCACTTCGAAACATTCGGTATCTATGTCAGGGACAATAGTGTTTTCTTCGCGGCCGTTTATACGTACCATTATGCGGTCGACCGAACCTTTTGCCAGACTTAATGAGACTCCGAGCAGGCCGTACTCTCTTACCGACTTATCGGGCGGGTAGTTAATGGAAATATCATTCAGGCTGGCTTCAGCACTGAAGCACAGTGCAAATAAAAGAACAACTGAACAGTAAAAACGTTTTATTGGCATTTAGCAATAGATGACGGTAGGATCATCTTATGAATGATTTTTTCGATTGCTTTTTTATACATATAACTAGATTTATCCTTATCCCCCTTAAGCTCATACGCTTTTCCAAGCTCATAATACGTCATTTGGGGATATGGGTTTGCTTTTGTCGCCGGTTTGAGGATTTCTATGGCCCGGTCTGCTTCGCCCTTCATCACTAAAGCTCCGCCAAGTCCGGTCTGAGCTTCCTTAGATGACGGGTCTAGCTCAACTGCTTTACTGAACGACTCAAGAGCAGCATCAGCTTCTTCAGTTTCGATATACAGAAAGCCCAGCAAAGTATGTGCTTTCCCCATGTCAGGCTTTACCTCAACAGACTTCCTGGCTGAATTTAGTGCCATATCGAGGAGTCCGGTCTTTGTGAATTTAGTCGCAAGGTTGTACAATCTCTCCGCTTCAAGAGTAGCAGGGTCTGTCTTCTCCGTGTGAGTATCAATCATCTTCTCCAACCCAGCTTCATCTACTTCCCCGAGCGCTATACCAATATAGCCCCTCAGGGTTTTCTTGTATGAGAAGGCGTGACTTGGAAGGTCTTTTACTAATACCCCCTCCTTGTCGATAACCAAAGTAGTTGGATATACTCTAATGCCGTAATCACTGTACAACTGCCTACTTGAATCCACAACAACGGGAATCTGGAGCTTTTGATCGCTCATTATTGTCCTGGCTTTGTCCTTGTCATCACTGCCGGCAATGATACTAAATACAAGCACATCTTTTTTCTTACGAGAGTTAATAATATCACTTACGTCTTGTAATGCCTGCAGTGAGCGCTTATGCTCCGTTCTCCAGTAGATGAGCACTACCACGCTTCCTTTATGTTCACTAAGCGAAACAGAATCTCCCTTTAATGAAGTCAACGTAAAATCAGGAGCAGCATCTCCAAGTGGAATACTGACGGCATTCGACACCGAACTGAACAATAGACCAATTACAGTAAATAGAATGAATAGCCTCATTCGTTAATCTCCTTTTTCACCCTGTCATATTTCTTAATTTTATGGCACCCCGGGGTGCAGCTGCCGCCTGTATCCGTCTTCTGATAATTGACGGGCAATTCCCATGAACCAAAAGGCACTGCTTCACGGATATGTTTAGGGTAATTACTTGCGTGGGTTTCATGACAGGCACGGCAAGTCCTACCCTTGACAGCTTTATTTACATGCTTAAAGTGGAGGTTTTCCTTCCCGTTCCGAAAGTTTGTCAGCTTGGTTGTCTCCGGGTTAAGAACTAATGTCTTTTCATGGCAACTGAAACACAGGTTATAGTTGTCAGTAGCAAATGGCTTGTAGAAAGTCGGTGGATATGGGTTTCTCAATATCCGGAAATTTTCTGAGCCATGCGGATTATGACATCCTGAGCAGTCCTTCTGCTTAATCGGTCCATGGTGGTCAGTGTTTTCCTTGAGCCACTTTTTCATATTCGTCACCGGTTTGCCCTTCTCTCTCTTATATTCCCTGTCATGACAGCTAAGACAGAGATCCATTGGCTCATGAAGCAGATTTTTTGCAATATTGGAATTATGCGCATCATGGCAGTTAAGGCATGATCTATCAATCTCAAGTGCGCCATGCTTCACGGTAACCTTTGCAAGCTGTTCCTTCTTGTCCTTATGACATCCTAGGCACAATAACGGGGATTCAGACGGCAACATAAACTCTTTTGGAGCAGAATGGGGATTATGACACTTCGTGCAATCCTCCGCTACCGGTTTATGAACGAATTCGGCGTTATGGATTGTCTCAGCCTTGTCAGTGTGGCACATGTAGCATAATTCAGGAGGCTTGGCCCTTAGGTTCTTCTCATAATCAGCGGTGTGCGGATCATGACACGCAATACAACCGCCGACTGCGGCAGGTCCATGAACAAACTTTTCATCGACAATCTCTGAATCATGACAACTGAAGCAGAGGTCTCCGCCTTTGGACAGTAGCTGGAATTTATTCGGTGAACCGTGCGGACTGTGGCATGCAGTACATTCACCATCTTCCACAGGTGTATGTGTCGTCTTTTTGGGAGCAAATTTATCATGACATTCATAGCACATAGCACCAATGTCCGAAATTTCCTCGAACTTATTCTTTTTAGGATCGTCTTTATGTTTAGGGGATTCACCATGACATGCCTCACATTCACCCTGGTCCACGGGACCGTGGACATATTTCGTTTTATTTATACCCGCATGGCACTTGGATGTAATACACGCAGATTCTTCCTCACCCTGTGCAGATACCGTATTAACGGACATAGCAAGCATAATAAATAGTGTTGCGGTGATCAGCAATAGCAAAATAGTTGTGTGTTTCCTCATGGATCCTCCATCTTTGGATATCAAGTTTTATTATAATTAATCATCGGCAGTAAAGACCAATAATATACTTTTTGCGTAGTGTTTTATCAAGTTTTTGCATATGATTCACCATATTTGCAGTATCCTACCCAGGGAATCAGGACTACACAAAAATAACAGAGGTGAATTATTTTATAATCATACCGGCATATCCAACCACATAATCGTAGTCACCGCTTATTTCGCCGGAAGTCATATACTTGACCAGGCGGGACTGCTGGGCCCCAATTTTCTTTGCTGCAAAAAGCATGGTCGTCACAGGTACTACACCGCACATGCTTATACTCTCTTCCTTCACAGTTAGGTACAGTCCTTCTGGATCAAGCGACTCAATTCTTTCTATCGCTTTTTTATCATACTCTCTGGCCACTTTATCACTTACATAATGGCTCATATCAGAACTCGCGACTATAGTAACCGGGTAATCTGTCTCCATAACTATATCCGCAACAGCCTCTCCTACCGACCTGCAGTCTTCCAGTGAATCAGCCATCATTATAATTGGAACAATCTTCACTGATGATGAGTAATGAAGGACAAAAGGCAGTTGTACCTCCAGTGAGTGCTCCATTTGATGGGCCATGCTGTCTTCTTCGATAAGCACGCAATTACGGATTAACGCGCCGGCAATATTATCATCAATACTTAAAACTCCTCCAGGGATTTCCCATTGGCCGGATGCCATAAGAGAAACCGGTCTGCCGTAACCCGTATGGTTCGGGCCTATCATAATAAATGTTTGGGGAATTTCTATCTCGGAATAAACCGCCCCGGCAAGCCTTCCCGAGTACATAATTCCCGCATGAGCGGAGACAATACCGATAGCCTTTT
>PJEL010001294.1_pt1 | contig 25991 bp, 23 predicted proteins | sample 1853271 | NCBI WGS metagenome assembly PJEL01 (sample SAMN08108733, study PRJNA415343) | Invertebrate metagenome, whole genome shotgun sequencing project. | host: Globobulimina | place: Sweden: Gullmar Fjord | collected 2015-08
GAGGAGCGGGTCAAGCACTGGCAGGCTCTCAGCGGCCGCGCCATCGAGGTTCGGGCCGGCGACATCTGCGACTACGCCTTCCTGAAGCGGATCTTCGAGGAGTTTCAGCCGGAGACGGTGATCCACTACGCCGAGCAGCCTTCGGCCCCCTATTCGATGCTGGACCAGGGAACGGCGCAGAAGACCCTGGTCAACAATCTCAATGGCACCCTCAACGTCGCCTACGCGGTGAAGGAAACCAATCCGGAGATTCACATCGTCAAGTTGGGGACGATGGGGGAGTACGGCACGCCCAACATCGACATCGAAGAAGGTTTCATCGAGATCGAGCACAAGGGGCGCAAGGATCGATTCCTATTCCCGCGCCAGGCCGGATCGCTGTACCACACCACCAAGATTCAGGACACAGACCTGTTGTACTTCTACGTACGGGCCTGGGGACTGCGGGTCACCGACCTGATGCAGGGACCGGTCTACGGGCTATTTACCGACGAAATGCAGGGCGACGACAAGTTGTTCACCTGCTTTGCCTACGACGAAGTCTTCGGCACGGTGCTCAACCGTTTCATCGTCCAGGCCGTCGCCGGCATGCCGCTGACGGTCTATGGCAAGGGCGGTCAGACGCGCGGCTACCTCAACATCAAGGATACCCTTCAGTGCGTCGCGCTGGCGGCGGACAATCCCGTGAAGCAGGGCGAGTTGCGCATTTTCAACCAGTTCACGGAGGTTTTCTCGGTCCTGCAGCTGGCCGACTTGGTGCGCCAGGCGGCCGAGGCGCTGGGGATCGCCGTGGAGGTGCGCAACCTGCCGAACCCGCGCGTCGAGGCGGAGGAGCACTACTACAACCCCGTGCACCACGGCCTGCGGGACCTGGGCCTGCAGCCGCACTTGCTGACGGTCGACGGACTGGCGCAGATCATGGAGCAGGTGCGGCGCTACGAGAACCGCATCCGCAAGGACATCATCCTGCCGAAGGTGCAGTGGAAGTGACCATGCGGTTTTCTTCCAGCATCGATATTGCCGGCCGCCAGGTCGGCGGCGCGGCGCCCTGCTTCGTGATCGCCGAGGCCGGCGTCTCCCACTTTGGCGACTTCGAGAAGGCCCTGAAACTGATCGACATGGCGGTTGAGGCCAAGGCCGATGCTGTGAAGTTCCAGGTGTTCGATATCGATCAGATGATCGCAGGAGAATCGCCGGAGTGGAAGGAGCGCCTGGGCGGGCGTGTATTGCCCTACGCCGACTTCGCCAAGCTGCAGGAATATTGCACCCACAAGGGCATCATCTTCTTCGCCACGGCGCACGACGAGCAGAGCCTGGAGTTCCTTAACTCCATCGAGGTGCCGGTCTTCAAAATCGGGTCGGGCGAACTCAACAACATCGGCTACCTGAAGCAGGTGGCGAGCTACGGTAAGCCGGTGATCTATTCTACCGGTATGCACGACTTGGATGACGTCCGCCTGGGCCTGGAAACCATGACGGCGGACGGCAACGCCGATATCGCGGTCTTGCATTGCGTCACGCAGTATCCTACGCCGGCCGAAGAGGTGAACCTGCGCGCCATGGACCTGCTGCGCGAGAGCTTCGGCTGCATTGTCGGCTACTCCGATCATACCGAAGGGCACATAATTCCCCTGGCGGCCGTGGCGCGCGGCGCCGAGATCATCGAAAAGCACATCACGCTGGAGTTCGACATTCCGAACGCGCAGGACTGGAAGGTTTCCTGCGGGCCGGACGACCTCGCTGGTTTCGTCAGGGAAATCAGAACGATAGAAGCGGCGCTCGGCAATGCTATCAAGCTGCCGAGCGATGCCGAGGTGCGCAACCAGGATTGGGCGCGAAAGTCCCTGGTGACCACCCAGTCCCTGACCGCCGGCACCGCTCTCGATCACTCCATGCTGACGGCAAAGCGTCCGGGCACCGGCATCGCGCCGCATCAAATTGGTGATGTCCTCGGCCGGGTCCTGAAAACCGATGTCGAGGCCGATACCGTGCTGCGCTGGGAGATGCTGTAATGCCAAGGAAGGTCTGTGTCTGCCTCACCTCGCGGGGCAACTATGCCAAGATGAAATCAGTCATGCGATTGATCCAGGTCGACCCCGCGCTGGAGCTCCAGGTGATCGTCGGCGGCAGTCTCGTGCTGGAGAAGTACGGCAAGGTGCTGGAGAGCAAGCTCGTCGACGAGTTCCCGATCGACTATACCATCAATTTCGTGATCGAGGGCGAGACGCCGCAGACCATGGCGAAATCAAGCGGGCTGGCGGTGATCGAATTCGCCAGCGCGCTGGGTAACCTGAATCCCGACGTCGTGGTGGTCATCGCCGACCGCTTCGAGTGCCTAGCGATCACCATGGCGGCGACCTACATGAACATCCCCGTCGCCCATGTGGAGGGCGGCGAGGTGTCCGGCTCGATCGACGAGTCGATCCGCCATGCCATCACCAAGATGTCGCACCTGCATTTCCCGGCCTCCGAAGAGGCGGCCCAGCGCATTGAGCGCATGGGCGAGCGGCCGGGCACGATCTTCCAGGTCGGCTCGACCAGCTTCGACGTGCTGAACCAGCTCGACCTCGACAACCTCGACGGGGTGCGCGAGCTGCAGCATACCGCCGGCGTCGGCACCGAGGTGGATCTGCAGCCGGGCGAGTACCTGGTGGTAATCCAGCACCCGGTCACCACCGAATACGACGGCAACCTCGCCCACGTGACAGAGACGCTGGAGGCGGTGGACGCCCTGAAGGTGCCGACGATCTGGCTGTGGCCGAACATGGATGCCGGCTCGGACGGCCTTTCCAAGGGCATCCGCATCTTCCGCGAGAACCGGCGCCCGGCGCACATCCACTTCTTCAAGAGCCTGCCGATCGAGATCTACGGCCCCCTGCTGAATAACGCCGGCTGCCTTGTTGGCAATTCGTCGAGCGGCATCCGGGAAGCCGCCTTCCTCGGCACGCCGACGGTGAACATCGGCACCCGCCAGCACGGCCGCCAGCGCGGGCCCAACGTGATCGACGTGCCCTATGAGCGCGAGGCGATCAAGGCGGCGATCCAGCGTCAGTTCGGCAACGACCGCTACGAGGCCTGCCACATCTACGGCGACGGCGATGCGACAGCCAAGATCGTGGACGTGTTGGGCTCCTTTGTGTTCTCCATTCAGAAGAGTTCCGCCTACTAAGCCGCACAAGCGGTTTCGGACCATCAAGGGAAAGGGAAAATGAGGGTAGGAGAAAACCCCACCAAATTTGCCCGCCACAACAAGAGCCTGGTGCAGATGAAGGTCAGGACGCCGGAAGCGCTTCTGGCGGCAACCGTCGTCTACATTCCGCGGCTCACCGACTACTATGCAGACAGCCTGAATATCCTGAAGGCTTCGCTGCGTTCGTTGCAGCAGACGGTTAGCGTACCCTTCGATCTCCTGGTCTACGACAACGGGTCATGCCCGGAAGTGCTGGAGTATCTGCAGTTCGAGCTCGCCGCAGGCCGCATACAGTGGTTGTGGCTCTCCGACGGCAACATGAAGAAGATAGGCGCCTGGAATCATATCTTCGGTGCTGCGCAGTCGGACTTCGTTTACTATTTCGACTGCGACATCCTGCATCGGCCCGGGTGGTTCGAGCGCAGCATGGAGGTCTTTGAGGTCTTTGAAGATGCCGGCATCGTGAATGCGGCGCCGATCCCAATGAAGGATACTGAGAAGCAGGCACAGACCCTCTCAACGACGCTGGAAATGCTTGCACGCACCGAAGACGTGGTGCTTGAGAAAGGAAACTTCACCAGTGACGCATGGTTTTTGGAGTTCGGGGAGAGCCTGGGGGCCGACCCGGAGAAATTCCTAAGGAAAGCCAGGCGCTTTGAGCAGGTGAAAGCATGTCGCGGCGGATTGGAGGTCTTCGTCCAGGTCTGGCACGCGCAGTTCCTGGCGCGCACGGCGGTTCTCCGGAAGATCTTCCCGCAGAATAGGGAGTGGGCAGCAAAAAGCAGCGATCATGACCTTGATTTGCTCATCGACAGAAGTGCCGTTCTGCGGCTCGGTATTACGCAGCCGCTGGTTGCCCATCTCGGGAACACGATCTCGCCCCGCTACCAAAATGCGGTGGCGGCCCTGCTTGATGAAACCATGCGGCCGAGATTGGCCAAAGGCAAAGGCGGTTGGCTTCGCTTCTACATGCGGTTGCCGTTGGTCCGGCGCCTGGTCCTGCGCCTTCATGCGCTGACCTTCAAGCTGATCTACAATGTCGACTGATCTTCGACAGGCGCCGGTGAAGGCGACGGCTCTCTACTACAGCTGTCTCAAGTACCAGCCGGAGAACCTGGCGCTGCTAGGCGACTCCTTCGAATGCATCGAATTGGCGGACCCCTCCGGGGATACGCCGGGGATTCTCGCCCGGGTGGAGGTGCTCTTCGCGCCGCTCGGCTATCAGGTCGACAAGGCGAAGATCGATGCCTGCCCGCGGCTGAAGGTGGTCGCCTCCAACACCACCGGGCATCCCCACATCGACATCGACCATTGCCGCGCCAGGGGCATCGCGGTTGCCTGCCTGAAATTTGCACCGGAGTTCCTGCGCAGCATCACACCCACTGCGGAACTCACCTTCGGCCTCATCATCGCGCTGACCCGCGGCCTCATCCCCGCCCAGCGCGCCGCCCTGGACGGCCGCTGGGACCGCCGCCCGCACGGCGCGCCGGCGATGCTGTCGCGCCTGAAGCTTGGTATCGTCGGCCTCGGCCGCCTGGGCGGCTGGGTTGCCGGTTACGGCCGGGCCTTCGGCATGGAGGTCGCCTATGTCGATCCCTATGTGGAGAGCGCCGAGTGGCGCCGCTTCGCCAGCCTGGAAGAGCTCGCCGGCTGGTGCGACATCCTGACGATCCATGCCCCGCACGAGAAGGAGACCGAGGGCCTGATCTCGGGGGCGGTGATCGGGCGCATGAATCCGGGCAGCTATCTGGTGAACACCGCCCGCGGCGAACTGCTGGACTGGGCTGCGGTCATGGCCGCCTTGAAAGAGGAGCGCCTGGCCGGCGCGGCCTTCGATGTCTTCGAGGGCGAGTTCGAGCCGGATTTTGCCGAACGCTACCCCACGCATCCTTTGCTGGCCTATGCGCGGACGCACGACAACGTCATTCTGACGCCGCACATCGGCGGGTCGACGCGGGACGCCTGGGCGGCAACCGAACGCAAGACCATCGAGATGGCTTTGCAGAGCGTCCTGGCCAATGCGGCCCCTCGGTAGAAGAGGCGAACGATGCACGCCCTTGTCAACAGCCTGCGCCGCCGCGACGGCACTCGGATGCCTGGCCTGCCGGATGGGCTGACCCGATGACCCATCCCATCGCCCAGGGGCGCGTGCTGGCCCTGATCCCCGCGCGCGGCGGTTCCAAGTCGGTTCCCTACAAGAACATCGCGCCGCTGGCCGGCCGCCCGCTGCTGGCCTACGTCATCGCCGCGGCGCAGGAGGCGCTGGGTCGTAGCGTCCATGCGATCGTCTGCTCGACCGACGACGACCACATCGCCGCCTATGCGGAGTCCCAGGCGGTGCCCGTGCTGCGCCGCCCGCCGGAACTGGCGAGTGACGACGCCCTGGTCGCTGACGCAGTGCGCCACGTGCTGCATAGCCTGATCGAGCGCGAGGGCGCGGCGCCGGAAATCGTGGTGCTGTTCCAGCCCACGTCGCCCTTCATCCTGCCGGCCCACGTCGACGGCCTGGTGGGCCGCCTGCTGGCCGGCCCCGGTTTCGATACGGCACAGACGATCACCCCGATCCCCCACAATTTCCACGCCTTCAACCAGCGGATCGTCGAGGGCGGCGAGGTTCGCTTCTTCTTCGATGCCGAGCGACGCAAGGCACGCAACAAGCAGTCGAAACCGAAGCTCTACCGCTTCGGCAATCTGCTCGCGTTCCGCGCAAAGGGTATTCTGGAAGGTGGGGATTGCTTCGGCAGTCATTCCGCGTATCTGGAGATTCCAGAAGGTTATGCGCAAGACCTCGACGGTCCAGAAGACTTCGCCTACGCGGAGTTCATGATTAGGGCGGAAAAGGTAGCCTTGCCCACTGGACTTCCGATGCCATCCGTGGGTACTCGGTCAATTTGAGCCAGAAAAGATCGTAATCTTTAGATGCGCCCCGCTGTCCTGTTTGTTGCATTCCGTCCGTTTGATCTCCGTCTCATTGTTGATTCCGGAGTCCTTCGACATTTGACGAGGGACGTGTCGGTTGTTCTCCTCGGCCCGGCAGCGCTTGAAGGCTCTATTGGTGAAACGCTGGGCGAAGGGGCTCGGTTCGAGAGTCTGAAATACAAGACGAACAAGGTACAGGGTATGGCGGATCTTGCAGAAGCGCCGCCGGGTATGCGCGGTCGTCTGCGGAGCCAGATTGAGCAATGCCTACGGCTCGTCTATGGCAGGGGAGGGCGTGCCAGCGATAATCTGACTGGAATTTTACATCGTCAGACCTTTCGACAAAACCTGGCGGGTCGCAGCATTGCGCCTCGGCTGGCCGGCATTGTGGTGTTGACTGTAGCCAGGCTGGCAAATCTCTCGTCCTTCCTGAGGCGTTTGCTGCAGCGGCTATACAGTCTACTCGCAGATTTCACCGATCATCGTGAGCTTCTTGACGACATTTCGCCCGCCCTCGTTGTGCTGCCCAGCGCCGGCCTGTCCATCGACGGGTGGTTTATGGCAGAGGCAAAGCGCGCCGGAATTCCTGTAGTCGTTCTGTCGCAAAGTTGGGACAGAACATCCTCGAAAGGCTACCCGACGTCTTCTCCCGACTATGTCGTGGTCTGGAACGAACCCATGAAGGGTGAGGTTATCAGCTTCTGGGATGTCGCCCCGGACCGGGTCTTTGTGGAAGGGGCCCCTCCTTGGGACGGGCACTTCAGCTCTGCTGTGCTGGAGGAGAAGGGCGCATTCTTGCGCGCGCGCGGATTGAGTGTGACCTCTAAGACGATTTATGTGGCTCTCACCGGCCCGGCTTGGCATGAGAACAACAAATCCTTGGTAGACGCCATGCTAAGGTTACGACAGGAAGTACCTGCTCTTGAGGGCGTCAATATTCTGATCAGAGTCCACCCTAATTACCTCAGTAAAGCTCTTTCGACAGTTTATCGGGACTTAAAGGCGCACCTTGATGGCCTGAAGGAAGAACCGGGATTGCATATCGATATCCCGGACGCCAAATCCATGGGGAACACCTTCATTGTTGGGGACCGCTACGAAAGTGAGTTGAGGGCTATCTTGAAGCACTCTGACGTAATGGTCTCGGTGCCATCATCTCAGTTGGTCGAGGCTGCGATATTCGATTTGCCCTATGTGGAGCTGAATTTTGGCCGTTGGAAGAATGAGGTGCTAGATGTCGATCTTGGGCAGTTCATTCTGGAGCATTTTGTACGGCTTCGGCGCCACGGCGCGGGATCCCTGTGTAACCACACGGCGGATCTTGGGCCTTTGATTTTGGAGGAACTCTTCCATCCGGAGCAGCGGCGGAAGGCCCGCTCGGCTTTGGCAAAGGAGGAGGCGGGAGTTTATCCAGGGCACAGTGCCCAGGCCACGGCTGACAGAATTCGCAAGCTGGCTTATGAGAACTTGCCGTCGGCGGCCCGCGAGGAGACGTTGGGATGAAAGCCCGAGACCTGCTTCCAGAGGGCGTGATTTCTGCCTTGAGGCCGGGTGTTATCCAAGGCCGGCGCCTGGCCAAGGGACGCCGTCGGGTAAACTTGAGTGAGGGTGTTTCTTGCCAGTTTTTTGGCGACAACGAGAAGCATACGTTTTTTGGCTACTACGATCTCTCCCCATTTGAGCCGGAGGGCAAGCGCCTGCTCGCCTGTCGTGTCGAACGTAAAAGCCCAACGGGGGCGATGGAAATCGGCACCTATGAGGCCGACCACGCAAGAAATCAGCGCTTCGCTCCCTTGGCGCGCACGGAGACTTGGTGCTGGCAGCAAGGCTGCCGTCTCGCTTGGGTGCCGCAACTTGGCAAAGCGCATATTCTCTTCAACTCTCTCGGGCAAAAACGCTTCGAAGCCGTTCTTCTCGACGCCGAGGCCCGTCAAGAGATCACACGTTTTCCCAAAGCTCTCTATGATGTTTCAAGCGACGGGCGCTATGGTCTGTCCTTGAACTTCTCTCGCTTGCAACGTCTGCGCCCTGGTTACGGCTATGGCAATCTTGGCGATGCGACTGAAGGCGAAAGAGCGCCGGCCGGCGATGGTATCCAACTGGTCGATCTCGACTCCGGTGATAGCCGATTGCTGCACAGTCTTGCGGAGGTTGCGCAGACACTGCCTCAGCCATCGATGGCTGACGCGACTCACTATTTCAACCACTTGTCCTGGAATCCCTCCGGAACCCGGTTCCTGTTTTTTCACATCTGGGAACAGCAGGGGCAAAGGCGCGAAATTCGTCTATTGACGAGTGATCCTTCCGGCAACCTGCGGGTCGTGACAAACGGGCGCTTGATCTCGCACTATTGCTGGATCGACGATATCCGTCTGCTGATTTACGGCGAGATGGGCGGAGCCGGGGGATACTTTGAAATCGAGGACTGCTCTGCGGACAGACAGAGTCCGGTAAGCTATGAAGGGCTGCCTCGCCAGGACGGGCATCCGACCTGGAACGAGGCAGCGGGAAGCTTCCTGTTCGATACGTTGCCCGACCGCCTCGCTGAGAGGCATCTCATGACCTATCGTTCCGGAAATTCTCAGCCGCATCGGTTGGGTTCCTTTTACAGCCCGCCCGCACAGGCAGGGGAGTTTCGTTGCGATCTCCATCCAAGGTGGAGCCGTGACGGTCGGCGCGTAGCGATCGACACTGACCATGCGGGTTATCGTCAAATGGGAGTCGTAACGACGCAGACGACTCAGTTGTTTTGAGGCGGGGTCAGGCAGCATGAAAGAACAACGCGATATCGTGGTGATGCCGGTCGAGACGACGGCGCGCGAACTGCTGCCGAAGCTGTACTTGGCGATCAAGCTTGCCGAGCAGGGCTTCGTCTCCTACCTCGGGATGAAGTCGATGGTCACCGAGGTCGCCGTCCGCAGTGGCAAGGCGATCTACCTCGACAAGGGCTATCACTCCGGCGTATCGGAATCGGTGTTCGCGAAGCTGCGCCACGCGGATTGTCTGATCATCGATCTCGATGAAGAAAACGGAGTCGATTTCAAAGACTTCCACATGCTGAATACCCGCATGCCGGATCAGCTGTTCTCGCTGGTCGATCAAATTCTGGTCTGGGGCGAGGCGCAGTATGCACATCTGCGCGAGAACAGAGCCTCCTTCGATTCGAGCCGCATTACCGTCACTGGGCACCCGAGGTTCGATCTGGTCAAGCCTGAGTTCCGCGGCCTCTATACGGAAAAGGTTGACCGGCTCCGGCGCCAGTACGGAGCCTTTGTTCTGTTCAATACGAACACGAAGTTCGGCAACAACATCAATGGCCGCGCGTTCATCATCGAGAATTACCTTTCGCGCGTGAAAGGCTTGATGGAGAGGCTGGAGTACGATGACCGGAGGCTCGAGGCCAATGTTCATCTGGTGCGCCGGCTTGCCGAAGAGACGGCCTTTTCCGTGGTCGTGAGACCGCACCCGGAAGAGAACATCGAAACTTACCGGGAGATTTTTGCCGGCGTGCCGGGAGTTCACGTCGTCTATGAGGGCGCGCCGATCGATTGGCTCTTGGCATCCGAACATGTCATCCACAATCATTCGACGACCGGCCTGGAAGCGGCGATGCTCGGAAAGGTTCCGATCTCCTACAGCCCGATCGAAGTCGACCTGGAGTTCGTGCCTTGGCTTCCCATCGCCTGCAGCCTGAATCTGACCTCGGCGGACGAGGTCGTGGACCTGATCGGGAAGGACAGGGCCGCTTGGCCGGAACTGCCCAATGTCGGCGCGTTCCTGCAGAGTTTCTTCAGCTACGACCAGCCCGCCGCGCCCCTTGTCGTGGAGGCGGTCAAGCGTCTGGCGGAGGCGAATCCCGCAGGTTCGGCGGGCAAAGGGCTTGCTGCCTATCTGGTCAAGCTGAAGGCCAAGGGCGTTCTGCAGCGCTTCAAAGGTGATGCGGCGATCAGCGCCCTGGCACGCAACAAGCTCAATGATCTGAAGCCACCTGTGGTAAAGCAGCGCTTCGCGGAGCTGCTGGCGCAGGGTGTCGCGGCGCGGCCGGTCAGACTGGAAACCCTGCATCCGCTTCTCTACCGGGTATCTCCGCAGGGCACTGGAAGCAGCGGACGCCACGACGCATGAAGGTCTGCTATTTGTCGAATTCGGTGTTGCCGTCGCGCTACGCCAATTCCGTGCATGTCGCCAACATGGCCCACGGCCTCAGCTGCACGGGTGCCGAGGTCACGCTTCTCGCGTTTCGCGGGGATCAATCACTGCTCTCGTCGCCGGGCGAGTCGGCGGTCTTCGACTACTATGGGCTGGAGCCTTCCTTCGACATCGAATGGTTGCCGGGCCTGACGACCCGGGGGCGCTCCGTGCTCTCGTCGCTGGCCGCTTGGGTCAAGCTGAGGCGCCTTCGCCCCGACCTTGTTATCGGGCGGCATGGCAAGGCCTGTGCCGCAGCCTGCTCGCTGGGAATTCCGACCGTCTACGAGACGCACAGGCCGCTGTCCTGGAACTCGCGTGGCGATCTGCTTTGGCTGTCACGCATGTTCAAGTCCCGCAGTTTCCGAGGGCTGGTCACCATATCCAAGCCGCTGCAGGATATCCTGGTCGAGGAGACCGGCCTGGACCGGTCGCGTGTTCTGGTCGCCCATGATGCCGCCAAGCTGCCATCCCCGGAACAACCGGTTCGTTTGGGGCCGCCGGACCGTCTGCAGGTCGGTTATGTCGGCGCATTCTATCCCGGCCGCGGCATCGAGCTGATTTTGGAGATCGCGGCGGCCTCGCCGGATATGGACTTTCACCTGATCGGTGGACTGCGCGAGGATCTGTTGCGTTGGAACCCTGGTGCGGCGGAGCTGGCCAATGTCCAGTTCCATGGTTTCCAGGCGCCGTCCCGCGCCGCGGCGTTGCGCGCAGGCTTCGACGTGTTGCTCGCCCCCTACCAACGCGAGACCTTTATCAAGGACGGCTGGGACACCGCGAAGTGGATGTCGCCCCTCAAGATCTTCGAGTACATGTCGTCGGCCAAACCGATCCTTTGCTCGGATCTGCCGGTGCTTCGTGAGGTCATGGTGCATGAGGGCAACTGCCTGCTGCTCTCTCCCGAAGACAGCGGCGAGTGGGTCGCCGCCTTGAACTCCCTCAGGTCGAATCCGGACGACGCCAGGGCTCTCGGCAAGAGGGCTTTCGAGAGTTTTGTGAACAACTACACCTGGGAACAAAGGGCGCAGCGGGTCCTGGCTTTCGCCAGTGGCGGGCAGTAGCTCCCCGCGAACAGAACCTTCCCGTTCCTGGATCAGCTGTCGGAAGAACAACTCCGCAGCAGGGGGCTGAGGGTCTCCATGACCCTGTCCAGGACGCCGGCCTGGCCGGCTGCATAGTCCGCCGCTGCCGACTTCATCGCCTGGCGTGTCGCAGGGTTGTCTTGCAGTTCGGCGATCGCCGCTGCCAGGGCCGCCGCGCTGTCCACATGGCGAAGCCCGCCGGCCGAGGCCATCTCGGCGACCATATGCGCGAAGTTGGCGGTATGGGGGCCGGACAGAATGGCGCAGTCGAGCTTGGCCGGCTCCAGGACGTTCTGGCCGCCCTTGGGGACCAGTGACCCTCCCACAAAGACGATCTCCACCAAGCGATACCACAGCCCCATCTCGCCGATGCTGTCGGCCAGGTAGACGTCGATCTCCGGCGCTATGGACTCGCCAAGACTGCGCTGCGCCACGTTCAGCCCCAAGGCCTCCAGATCGTGACGGACTTCTTCGGCGCGGTTGGGGTGGCGCGGCGCCAGCAAGGTCAGCAGCTTGGGGAAGCGGTCGCGCAGGGCGACGTGAATTTCACCGGCCACCCGGTCTTCGCCGGGATGGGTCGAGGCGGCAAGCCAGATCGGCCGCTGATCCATCATCTTTTTCAAGCGCACCAGTTCTGAGGCATCGGCCGAGAGCGCCGGGGCGGAGGCCTTGAGGTTCCCGGGACTGGACACCTGCCGTGCCCCTAGAGCGGCCAGATGCTCGCGATCTTCCGGCGAGCGCGCCATGATCAAGGAAAAGCCGGACAGCAAGTCGGCGATGAGCGGACGGGCCCGTCGCCAGCCCCGATAGGACGCCGAGGAAATCCGCCCGTTCAGCAGCACCAGCTTGGTGCCGCGCGCGGCGGCTGTGCGCAGCAGGTTCGGCCAGAACTCCGATTCGATGATCACCCCGATCTCGGGCCGCCAGTGATCCAGGAAAGCGGTGACGGCGCTTGGCAGATCGACGGGCACGTACTGGTGGATCACCCCCGCAGGCAGGCGCTCGGCCATCAACCGGGCGGAGGTCACGGTCCCGGTGGTTATGAGGATGCTGAAGTCGGGCCAATCGCGGCGCAGACGCTCGATCAGCGGCAGCGCGGACTGCGCTTCACCGACACTGGCGCCGTGAATCCACAGCAAGGGGCCATCGGGGCGTGCGGCGCCGGCTTGGCCGAAGCGTTCGGCCAGGCGCTCCGGGTCTTCACGGCCGCGCTCCTGCCGGCCTTTCAGATAGCTGCGGATCAGCGGCGCCGTCAGCCGGCCGAGCAGCTTGTAGCCGCCGAAAACAGAAGCGGCGAAGGCGCGGCCGAGGGGGCCGACGGGGGATTGGGCCTGCGGTCGTTCCTTCATCTCGGCCGATCCTGCTGCCGATCCCCGAAAGTGGCGGCGAGGCCCTCCTCCAGGCTGAAGGCCGGGGACCAGCCGAGTGCCTTGCGGATCGCCGTATTGTCGACGGTCAGGGACCCGGTAAGGGCGGCCACGGCGGGACCACGGCCCAGCAAGCGGCCGGCGAGGCGCAGCAAGGCAGGGGGGCAGGGCAGCAGTCGCGCCGGGCGGCCGCAGGCCTTGCCGATGCGCTTTGCCAGCGCCGGTGTCGAGAGGTCTTCACCGTCGCACAACGCCAGCGCCTCTGAAGGCGTTGCCTCCTGCCGAAGCGCCGCTTCCACGGCGCCGGCCAGATTCCCGACGAACAACAGGCTGCGTTTGTTGTCGAGACTCGCCAAAGGCAGCGGCCGGCCGGCGGCGATCAGCCGCGCCAGGCGTTGGAAGTTGCCGGGCGCGGCAGGACCGTAGATCAGCGGCGGCCGCAGCATCACCAACGACATGCCGCTGTCTCTAGTGACTTTCTGCAGCGCGACCTCGGCCTCCAACTTGCTTTGCTGATAGGGGCTGGCGTGCTGCGCATCGGCTTGCGCCACCGCCGCACCGATGGAACTGAGAAAGACGAAATGCTTTACGCCGGCAGCGACGGCCTGCTCGGCAAGGTTCCGGCTGGCGTCCACGTTCACGGCACGAAAGGCGGCCTGCGGATCGCCGGCAGTTTCGCTCAGCACATGGACCCTGGCCGCGCAGTGGACCACAGCTTCGACTCCCTTGAGGCAGGCAGTCCAGTCGGTGGTGCCGTCGATGGCCCCGGTGGCCACGGTTTCCACGCTCTCGGGGACGACAGAGGCCTTGTCCCTGACGCTGCCACGCAGCGTCCAGCCCCGCGCGCCGAGGTGGCGGCAGAGCGCCGCGCCGACGAAGCCGTTCGCACCGGTGACAAGGACGCGCGCCATCTCGTCAGAATACCACGCGCTTGAGGAATGCGCGGGCGCCATATTGGGCCAGGCACCAAGCGGCATGTAGAAAACCCAGCTTCTCGACCTCACGGTAGACGATCCACACCCAGGCGGCCGAGCGTTTGGGCTTGCTGGAAAGGGACCCGCGCACCGAGCGGTAGCGCGCCAGGTCTTCCTGCAGGCCGTGGGCGGTGAAGCCGCGCTTCAGGATCGACAGCCAGAGGATGTAGTCGTCGCGCCGCGCCTCGGTCATGCGCAGCGGGCCGGTCTTCTCGCTGTCGACCATGCCGGTGACGGTGGCGATGGCGGTGTTCTTCAACAACTGCCGGTAGGTGAGCCGGGGCGGCACCTTGACCAGGCGGCCGCAGCGGCTGCCATCTTCGTTGATGCGGCGATAGCCGGTGTAGGACATCGCCGCGTCGTGCCGCGTCATGAAGGCGATCTGGCGTTCGAGTTTTTGTGGCAGCCAGAGATCGTCGCTATCCAGGAAGGCGATATAGCGGCCGCGTGCCTCGGCCAGGGCCGCATTGCGGGCGCGGGCAACCCCGCCGTTTTTCTCCAAGCGGATCAGGCGGACCCGCGGGTCCTCTGCCGCAAGGGCCTGGACGATCTCCGCGGTGCGGTCGTTGGAGGCGTCGTCGGCGATCAGCATTTCCCAATCGGTCAGGCTCTGCGCCTGCACCGAGGCGATGGTCTCGGCGATAAAGCTTTCCGCATTGAAGGCCGCGGTGATGACCGAGACCAGCGGGCTGTTCCTCGATTCCATGGGGGGCTTCGCGCTCATGCCTGACTTCGCAATTGCTGGGCTTCCCGCAGCGCCGCCCATTGTTTCAAGCGCTCGGCCATCAACAAATCCACATTGAAGTCGTCGGCAATACGGCTCTGCGCGCCGGCGGCCATTTGTTCGGCCGCGGCCGCATCCCGGAGAAGGGCGCCGAGGCGCTTGGCGCCGGCCTCTACATCGCCAAGCTCCACGATCAATCCGTTTTCGCCATCGTCGATCAATTCCTCTATGCCGAGGGTGCGGGTGGACAGGCAAATGCAGCGTCGCAGCATAGCTTCTTTCATGAAGTTGGGCAGTCGCTCAGACGGGCTTTGCGACATGGTCAGCGCCACTTCGGCTCGTGTGAGGACATCGAGAACCTCGCTATGCGGGACATGGCCGGCAAAGCGCACTGAATCCTTCAGGCCGAGTTCCGCGGCAACCTGCTGGAGGCGGGCGGCTTCGGGGCCGCCGCCGAAGACCAGCAGCCGCGCTTCCGGCAGATCGCGCCGGACCTCGGCGAAGACCCGCAGAACGTCTTCCGTGCGTTTCTGCGGCACCAGGCGCTCGGCGACCACCATCAGGCCGCGGGTCTTCTCCGGCCTGGGCAGCAGGTCGGGAACATCGACCCCGTGGAAGGAGACCTGCACGCTCGCCGGGTCTGCGCCCAGGGCCGCGACGGCCTGAACATTCGCCTGGGCGAGGGTGACCAGGAAATCGGCCTGGCGCGCCAGCAGGCCGCTCAAGGGAAAGGCTTCCTCCAGGTCATAAGCGCCGAGAAACTGGCTGACGAGTGTGCCGGGCAGGTGACGGCGCACCAACAGGCCCAGCAGGCTAGGATAGTGCCCCCAGTAGAGATGCACGACGTCCGGCTGCAGGACCTTGATACGTTGCAGGAGCACGAGGCTGCGCGGCACCAGCAGCAGCGCCTTCACCAGTTGCTTCGGCCGCCGCCAACAATGACGGAAGATCGTGGCGAAGAGGAATGCAGTGTCGGCGGGCCGCAGGATCGTGAGCAGAAGCCCTTTCAGGGTCGCCACGGCTGAACCGTGGTCGACCGGCATATCGTCCAGGCCGCGGTCTGCGAGCATTTCCTCTGCGCCCGCCGGGGCGCTGCGGTAGCTGAGAACGCTCAGCTCGGCCCCCTGGCGGCGCAGCGCGCGCATTTCGACTGCGGCAAAGGCTTCCGAAGCGACCGGGAACTGAATGGCGACGTAGGCGATCTTCATGGCTGCCCTTCATACAGGACCGGACAGGGGGCGCTCAATGGATTTGCCTGCTTCGGCGGGGCAGCGGCTCCTCCCGGCTTCAGCTCTTGGCCAGGTCCGCCAGGTAGCGGTTGAAATCCGCCATAACGGCGTCCAGTTCATAGCGCGCCGGCAGGAGGCTGGGCGCCAGGGATCTGCCGGGCTTTTCGGAACGGCTTTCCAAGGCGCTGCGAAAGGAATCTCCCCAGGGTGCCAGGGTCACGGCGCCGGGCGGGGCGGCCTGGGCCAGTTCAGCGATACCACCGGCTTCGGGCGTCGCGATGACCGGTGTCCCGCAGGCGAGGGATTCCAGAGCGACATTCGGCAGGCCTTCCCAGTGGGAGGAAATAAGAAGCGCGTCGGCGCCGGCCAGCGCCGCGGGCAGCGAGTCGGTAAAGCCCGCCAGCAGGACGCGCTGGCCGAGGGCGAACTTGTCGACAAGAGCGGAGAGGGCTTCGAACTCGCCACCCTCGCCGAAGATCGTCAGGTGACTACTTGCCGGGGCCTGCGCGAAGAGTTCGATCAGCCGGTCGAAGCCCTTTTCCCATGACAAGCGCCCGGCGGCGACGAAACGCAGTCCCGGCCCCGGGTGGCGCCGGATCGGTGCCGCCGTTTCGCGCAAGCTGGCTGCCGCGATCGGATTGGGCAGCGTGGCGATCCTCGCCTTGGCCACCCCGAAATCGGAAACCAGTTCCTGCGCGGTGAGGCCGTGCTGGCAGAACAGCAGATCGGCCTGCGGATAGAGTCTGCGGTACGCCCAGCGCATGAGCCGGGGATAGCGATGGTGAGGCAGGCTCTGCGACGGCGTGCTGGCCTCCCGCAGTGCAAGCTTCGTCCCGGAAGGCATAAGGCGCCGAGCGGCCAGCAGGGCCACATTCAGATAACCCTGAGTGGCGAAGACGACGGCCGGGCGCTCGCGGCGCACCAAGCTGATGAGCGCCGGCAAGGCCTGGCGAAGGCGCGGCTTGCCGATATCGTGCAAAACGACATCGTCGGCGAGCAGAGGCCGCAGGGCGCCCCGGTTGTCCAGCACCGCAAGCTGAGGGTCGAAGCTGTCGCGGTCCAGCTGGGCCAGGAGTGTGAGCGCGACGCGCTCGGCGCCGCCGCCGGCGAAATTCGGCAGGACGAAGAGCACCTTCGCAGGTGCTCTCGCCGTTTGTGGCGTTTGGGGGGAGGAGTCGCTCAGCACGCCGCGCGCAAGGCCCGGGCCCAGTCGCGAACACGCTTGGCCCGGGACATCAGGTTTTGCTTGGTGGAACCGGGGTGGCCGGCGGCGGTGAAGAGTTCCGGATAGCTGAGGTAGTGGTGAGACTTCGCCAGGCCCGCGATCTTGCCCTGTTGAAAGGTTGTCATGGGCAGGGCGCGCATGGCTTCGACGGCCGCCGCCTTTTCACCAATATCGTATAAATTCAAGGCTTTGGCCGGCTCCAGGCGTTCACGCGCCCTGTCCGGCAGAGGCGCCAGGATGGCCTCCCAGCTTTCGTTGACCTGGGCCAGGGACCAGCGGTTTACGTTCCATTCCGGCGGCCGTTCCCGGGCAAAGTCGATGGCCTTGGTGACGCGGAAGGCGACCGTCGAGCCGCCGATGACGACGTGGACCAGCTCCAGGTGGTCGCGCAGGGCATGCATGCAGGCGGCCAGCGCGTAGGCCGGGAAGTAGAGGTAGTCCTGTATCGCGATGATGGATTTGCCGGCCACCAGGGAACTGCCGAAGACCTCCATACAACGGGTGATGTCTGCCAGGTTCTTGGGGGCATCGAGGAACAGCACTTCCACCGCTTCGCCTTGCCAGGCGATGTCGGCAATGCGGGTGCGATGGGGCGTCACCAGATCGCGGAAGGGGCTGACGTTCGCCTCGAAGTACTTCTGAAAGCTGTCGCCCGGCTTGAGCGGAAGGTCGGCGGCCCGCGAGTCGCCGCGGCCCCAGGTGAAACCGTCGAAGCAGTGCAGTTCTGCGCTGCGGCCGGAATCGCTGAGCCCGGCGGCGAGGTGCAGCGAGCTGCGTCCGAGCCAGGAACCGATCTCCACCAGTTGGCCGACACCGCAGAGTTGGGAAGAAGCCAGCCAGTAGAGGTAGCGACATTCGGCGGGCGAGGTCATGCCGGGCACGGCGGGGAGGTCGGGCAGTTCGACGTCGCTGAAATCGGAAACGAGCAAAGTCACGGCGTTTGTTGATCTGGCTGTTGTGGAAAAGGTGTCAGCTGTCTTCCTGGCAGGCGCGACGCCCGATAGCGCCAGCCCGGAAAGTTATCATCGATACCATCGGGAGAACAGCAAGCCGTCGCCCGCCGCCGCTTACTTGGTGGCCGCGATTACGACGCCCGGCAACAGAAAAGGCAGCCATTTGCGGCGAAAGCGCGTGCTTCTGCCGCCGAACAGTTTCTCGACCAGGCGGAAGACTGAGAGTGGCAGCCTGAACAGCAGGCCCTTGCCGAACCAGTAGGTGGCGGTCGAGTTGTAGCCCAGTTCCTTGAGCAGCACCGAGAGTTCGCTGAAGGTCCATTCCTTCAAATGGAAGCACCTGGCTTCCTCGGCAAAGTACCGGGAAACGTCGTGGGGCCCGGTCAGGCGGTGAGGGGTCCTGAAGAGATAGACCCCTCCGGGCTTCAGCAGCCGGCGCACCAGCTCGAAGTGCTGCGCGGTGTCTTCAGGATGCAGGTGCTCGATGAGCTGGTCGCTGAAGGCAATGTCGATAGAGCTGTCGGGCAGGTTCAACTCATAGCCGTCATAGACCGTGAGCGTGAAGTTGTCCGGCCGCTTGACGTCGGCGCCGATCTGATCGGCGATATCCACGGCATGGACTTCCCGGAACCTCTTGGCCATTTCAAAGGAGAAACGGCAGTCGCCGGACCCGAACTCCAGAAACGCGGCGTCGGCGCGCAGGAAAGGCTGCAGCAGTTTTGTCTTGGTTCTGTTGATGCGGTCGGTCAGCGCGGCGTCGGCACGGCGCGTGAGGCGCGGATGGTCCGGGACCTGGGCGAAGAGCTGATCGTACATCGTGCTGTAGATCCGTTTCCGCTCCTCGCGGTCGGCGGCTTTCAGCCGCTTGGCGATCGCCCGCTCGATCTCGAAGTGATGCAGCAGGCTCTCGTAGGTTCGGCCTGCCGGTACGGCCTGCAACAAACTGGGTTGCTCTGTACTGCTCATCGAAAGTTCCAACGCTCCAAACGTTCGGCCTTCCCGGCGGCATATCCCAAGAGGCCGTCGGCGACTGTTTTCTAACCTACGAGCTCCCAGCTCATCGGCGTTCCGCGTTTTATGTCCTCTTTGGCCGTCTTACCCAACAACTCTTTCAGGTGTTTCGGCGCCAGGCCGAAGCCGGGGCGGATGGCGCGCAGGTTTTTCCCGGTGAAGGGCGCGCCCGCGGCGATGTCCTCGACGATATAGAGCGAGCGGCGGAAGGCGGCGTTGCCTTCCTCGCTGGGCTTGCGTGTGTAGTCGATCTGGCCCAGGGCCTGCCAGGTGGTGCGGCAGCTCTCGCAGAGCTGGCGCAGCTCCTGGGGTTCCAGGGAGAAGGCCGCATCCGGCCCGCCGTCGGCGCGGCGCAGGGTGAAGTGCTTTTCGATGACGTGCGCGCCCAGGGCCACGGCCGCGATAGGGGCCTCCGGGCCAAGGGTATGGTCCGAGAGCCCGCCCAGGGCTCCGAAGCGCTCGGCCAGGTCGGGCAGGGTGTGCAGGTTGGATTCCGCCGCCGGGGTCGGGTAGCCGCTGGTGCAATGCAACAGCACGATCTCGCCGGAGCCGTGCTTCCGCGCGGTCTCCATCGCTTCGCCGATTTCCTCCAGGTTGGCCATGCCGGTCGAAATGATCATCGGCTTGCCGGTCGCGGCCACTTTCTCGATCAACGGCAGGTCGATGGCCTCGAAAGAGGCGATCTTGTAGGCCGGGGCGTCGAGGCCTTCGAGAAAGTCCACCGCCGTCGCGTCGAAGGGGCTGCTGAACACGGCGAGGCCGAGTTCCCGCCCCCTGGCGAAGAGCCCCGCGTGCCATTCCCAGGGGGTATGCGCCCACTCATAGAGCTCATAGAGGGTCTTGCCGTCCCACAGGCCTCCTTCGATCCGGAATTCCTTGCCGTGGTGATCGATGGTCATGGTGTCGGCGGTGTAGGTCTGCAGCTTCACCGCGTCGGCGCCGGCCTCGGCGGCGGCTTCGACCAGGGCGACGGCCCGCTCCAGCTCGCCGTTATGGTTGCCGGACATCTCCGCGATGATATAGGGCGGTTGGCCGGGGCCGATCTTGCGTCCTGCGATTTCGATCATCTTATCCTGGTCCTGGCTGAGGCCCGAATCCGGCCCGGCGCGTCGTGCCTAGCAGTTCACGGTCATAGCAGATTGCGCCGGATAGCTGTAGAGCAGGCCGTCGGCGCCGGTTTGATAGCCTGCCGCCCGGAACAGCGCTGCAGAGGCGTCGTTGCCCGCCAGCACCGTCGCGGCGATGGTTGCCGCCCCCTGCCAGCGGCGCAGGTAGTGCAGGGCTTCCAGGGCGATGCCGAGGCCGCGGTAGTCCGGCGCGACCAGGATCGAGATCTCGAAGACCGGAGCTTCCGGGGCCTGCGTCGCGGGTGCGCGCGAATCGAGCCGCAGAACGCCGGCCGGGGCGCCGTCCAGGATGATCAGGCTCAGCAGGCATTCCGGGTCGGCCAGCCGCGCCGTGAACCACTGATGATGTTCCGCGGCTGTCGGTATGGCGGGGTTGCGCGAAAAGCGCCGCGTCGTCGGGTGGCTCTGCCATTCCAGGACGCGGTCTTCGTCTTCCGCCGTGGCGAGGCGCAGGGCAACCCGCCGCCCGTCCTTGGCCTGTCCCGGCGGCACCAGGGCGAGGCCGACTCGGTCGCTGCCGCGGCCGTCGCAGATCCCGGCGGCTTTCGAGGAAAGATCGCGCAGCGCCGCGGCGTCGCTTGCCAGGTCTTTCAGTGCCGCAGCGATCTGCCCGGCCAGTCCCTCGCGCGGCCCGGCAATCAGGCGGGCGGCTCCGGCGGCGGCGACCGCCTCGGCGGTCATCCGCTGGTTCTCGGCGATCACCAGCATCAGGCTGGGCAGGCCCAGGCAGCAGCGCTCCCAGGTCGAGGAGCCGGCGGCGCCGATGGCGAGATCGGCCCGTGCCAATAGCTCCGGCATGTTGTTCACTTCGACATGCAGCCGAGTCTTCTGCGTCATTCCTGCGACCTGGGCGCGGATGGCCGGCAGATGCGGCGCACCGGCCCCGAGCACCACGTCGACGGCCACCGCGAGCCCGCTTTCGGCATTAGCCTGGAGCGCGAGAAGGCTGTGGTTTTCCGGGTCCGTGGCGCCGAGGCTGACGAGAATACGCTTTACGCCCTCGGCGCCTGCGCGGCGGGCCGTCGCTGCCTGGCGCGCGCGGGCGAAGGCCGGCCTCAGCAGGGCATAGTCGCTGCCGGTGAGCAGGCGGCTGTCGGCGGGGACCAGTCCGGCGTAGTCGCCTTCCTCGCGGCCCAGGGTCTGGTCGAGAAGGATGTCGCAGTCATGCGGCCGGTCGGCCAGGTCGTCGATCACCAGAATCCTGTCTGCCCAGCCGCGGTTGCTTGCTTCCCACTCGGCGTCGAGCTGGTAGTGATCGACGATCAGCCAGTCCGCCTTCTCCGGTGCTGCATCGGTCGCGTCGCTCAGCGTGAAGGAGGGATTGTTTTTCAGCTGGGGTACCGTGGCCGCGGCCTCGCGGTTCACCAGGCAGTGACAAGACCACCCGAGCCGGGTCAGCGCTTCGGCCAGCGTCATGCAGCGATAGGCATGCCCGGCACCCAGCGCCGCAGAGGCGTCGAAGCGAAAGACGGCGCGCATCTAGGTCACCGCGGGGTCGGTGGCGCCCTGCAGAGTGAGATGGATTTCGGCGGCGCGCAGGTCGGCTTCGGTGTCGATATCGAAGGAGCGCTCGATTGGCATCACATAGGCGACCAGGGGAGCGGCTATATCGATTTTCGTCTCCCGGAACCGCCGGACATCCAGCACATGGACAGCCCCGTTGGGTCGATAGGCCTTCGGCATTTCCTGTGATTTGCGGCCGAAGTACTGGGGCAAGTAGGGTTCCAGCAGGCCGTCATCCGTTGTCCCCAAGGCAGCCAGGGGTGTGTGCTCGAACTCCGACACGCTGAGTACCGTTGCGCCCTGTCTCTTTACGAAGAGGCGATAGGCCCCACGGATATCTTCGGCGCTGCGCAGCGGACAGGTCGGGAGAAGGCTGACGATGGTGTCGTAGTGCTCTCCGAGTTCTTCCATCTTGTCCAGAGCGTGCAGGGCGACCTGGGCAACGCCGGCCGGGTCGCGCGCCAGTTCCGGCGGCCGCATGAAAGGGACGTCGAGGCCGAGATCCCGTGCTTCCTGCGCGACCCCCTCGTCTTCGGTCGAGACGATCAGGCGGTCGAAGATTCCACTCTCTTTTGCGGCTTCAGCCGCCCAGGCGAGCAGGGAACGGCCGGCCAGTTCGCGGACGTTTTTCCTGGCCAGCCGGGTCGAGCCGCCCTTGGCGGGGATCAGCCCGAGAACCTTTCCCGAAGTTTTTGCGCCCGGCATGGTCACATCAATCCTTGGCGAAGAGCCACCAGTTGGAATTGTCCGCGGAATCGAGTTCCTGCCAGAGGAATCCGTAGTCCAGCACCCTCAGGCCGGGATGGCGCTCCAGGTAGAACTTTCCGAAGTCGCGCTTGAAGAGAAAGCCTTCCATATCATGGTACTTGATCGCCTCGGGTTGGTGCGAGAAGTACTCGAGGCAGAGAACATAGCGGCGCGAAACGCGGACGATCTCGTCGACCATCCTGCCCAGATCGTCCGGCGCCACGTGGATCAGGACGCCTGAGGTGAAGACCAGGTCGATGCTCGCATCCCCGTAGGGCAGGTCGAAGCCATGCCCTTCCGAGACTTTCGCGTTGCTCAGGTCGGGGTGGTTGCGGGCGATCTCGCAGGCCTTCGGATTGGGCTCCACGCCGTGGACCTCTCCGATGAAATGCTGCAGGGCCAGCAGATTGCGGCCGATGTTGCAGCCGACTTCCAGCACCGACTGGGGGGCAGGGGTCACCGCATGTGTGAGCATCTTTCCCCAATCGCGCATGAGAAGACGCTGTCCCTCCGTGGAGACGCGGTTGTTGCCGCGTTCGGCATAGTCGGATCCGAATTCCGAGCGCCAGAGGTCGACTTGTTTGGTAGCCATCGAAAAAATGTCCTTCGTCAGAGCGTCTTGAAACGCAGTGGCCGTTGGTCGAGGACCGGATTGCCGGTCGGTTGCGGCGGATTGGCCGGATTGTAATAGAGGTGCCGGTTTTCAGGCGCCAGGGTCCGGTCGTTCGACTGCTTGACCCGCGCGCGCTCCTCCCGCTCGCCGGCCGCGTGGTTGATCACCGAATCCTTTGCCACCCAGGTCCCGTTCTTTTTCTCCCAGATCTGCGGGTCGCGCATCGGCTCCACCAGATCGTAGAAGTACTGCTTGGTGATCCCGAGGAAGTCGCAGTAGCCGTCCAGAGTGCTCGGTTCGTTGGCGTCGTAGCGGCGCACCATGTCGATACCTTCCTCGCGGGTCATGCGGCCGTGGCGAATCTCCATGGAGGCATCGTCGGTGGCGCGGCCGTAGCCGAACTTCAGGTATTTCAGGTAGTCGTGCACGTCGTTGGCGTGGTCTTCGATCTTGGCGTAGAGGTTGAAGCTGCGCTCGCGCTCGTAGGTCACCGCCGCGAAGTCCCACTCCGCGATCATCTGCTCGCCATGCTGTTTGGCGTCCCAGGGGAAGAAATTGCTCATGTAGATGCCGCGGATGTCGATGCGGGCGATGTCCTCGTCGCTGGGGTAGACATAGGGTGCGACGTCGTGGTGGGTGATGCCGCCTTTGCCGATCAGGTCGTCGGGCTCGTAGCCGCGCATGTCGTGTTCCTTGCGGGTCCACTTGGTGAACTCGACGAAGTCCTCCAGGGTCACCAGCCCGGTCAGCTCGGCAAAGCCGTGCTCGCCCCAGACCAGCAGCGGAATGTTGCGCGCCACGGCGACCTGGAAGGGGTAGGTGCGGATGCCGGCATGGTAGTGCCAGGTAATGTCGCCGACGGTCTCCAGCATGTACTTGGAGATGCGGCGCACCGACTCGGGTCCGGCGGTGAAGCGCTCCAGGTCGCAACCGGACTGTTCCACCAGGTTCTCCAGGTTTCTCACGCCAGCCGGGGCGTTGTAGGTGTGATTGAAGGTCACCAGCAGCGGGTTCATGCCGTACTTCTTTTGCAGGACCCAGACCTGGAAGTGGGAGTCCTTGCCGCCGCTGACCGGGACGATGCAGTCGTGGTGGTTGCCGCGCTGCTTCGCCGTGGTCCGCGCTTCGTCGAGGATCTGCTCGAAGATCTCCCGGCGCTCGGTCCAGTCGACATCGGCCGTATCGCGGCTTTCGTGATAGCGGCAGCCGCTGCAAACCCCTTCCTCGTCGAAAATGATGGTCGGTTTGGCGTTGGCCGGATAGAGGCAGCGGGCACAGTATTCCATAGGATAGGCTCTCTACTTGCTAACTGGCGACTTTGGTTTGAGCGAGGCTCTGTCCTTCGCTACGCACCGGAACTCCGGCGTTGGCGAGGAAGGTCTTGGCTTTGCGGGTGGCCTGTTCGGTGTAGTGAAAGATATTGGCGGCGGCGACCGCCTCCGCACCGGCCTCGATACCCGCCAGCAGGTGCGACCAGGTAAAGACGCCGCCGAAGGCGACGACCGGCACCTCGACCGCGGCGGCTACGGCGCCAAGGGTCTCGATATCATAGCCCTTGCGGGCGCCGTCGTGATCGACCGAGTTGAAGAAGATTTCACCGGCGCCCAGCGCTTGTGCTCTCTCGGCCCAGGCCACCGGGGCTTCGTCCAGCAGGCGCGCGCCGCGATCCACCGTGACCTTGGCTATGCCCGCTTCGTCGCGCTTCACGTCGATGGAAGCGACGATGCATTGCTTGCCGAAACGCCGCGAAAGCGTTTGAACGAGGTCGGGGTCGTCGGCGAAGGCGGTGTTGATGACCAGCTTGTCGGCGCCCTTGGCCAGAAGTTCGCGCGCGTAGTCGGCATCGGTGATCCAGCCGCCGACCGACAGCGGCACGAAGCAGTGTCGCGAGACGTGTTCGATCGATTGGGCGAAGGCTTCGCGGCTTTCGGCACTGCGTGAAACGTTCAACAGCACGATTTCGTCCACCGACCACTTGTTGAAAGCCTCCATGGCGTGCACGGGGTCATAGTGGATGACGTTGGTGTGCTTGAACCTGATCGACTGCACGACCTGGCCGTCGCGGAGGATGAGGACGGCTATGAGTCGTTTTTTCAGCATGATTCCGCGACGCCCCCCTATTGCAGCGTCGCGAAGTTTTGCAGCAACTGCATGCCGACGTGCTGGCTCTTTTCCGGATGGAACTGCATGCCGAAAACATTGTCGTTCGCGACGATCGAGGTGAAGCGAATGCCGTGCTCGGTGGTGCCGAGCGCATTGGACGGGTCGGCGCAGTCGACGTAGTAGCTGTGCACGAAGTAGACGTCGGCGCCGGGTTCGATTTTTTCGAGCAGAGCATGGGGTTTCTCGAACTCGATGGCATTCCAGCCCATGTGAGGGGTTTTCAGTTTTTCGCTCGGCGGGAAGTGGCGTACCTCGGCATCGATCCAACCGAGGCCGCGGTGCTCGCCGTCCTCGTGAGACAGTCGACAGATCAGCTGCATGCCCAGGCAGATGCCGAGCAGCGGCTTGCCGGCGGACACGTGGTCTTGCAGCGCCGCGTCCATGCCCAGGCGGCGCAGATTCTCCATCGCTTCCTGAAAGGCGCCGACACCGGGAATTATGATTCTGTCGTAGCCGGCGGCTTTATCCGGTTCGGCGAACAGCTCAGCCGGGGCGTCGATCTCGGCCAGCGCATTGGCGACCGAGCGGAGATTTCCCATGCCGTAGTCGACGATCCCAATAGCAGTCACGACGCGGCTCCCCCTAGAGGTCCAGATCAGACCAGTTGAGGCGCTCGCCGGCTGTCTTGGCGACATTCAGGGCGCTGCCGACCAGCCGGTCGGCCTCGGAGGGTGGGATGCCGTGGCCGGGCCGGCGAAAGTCGAGGTCTTCCAGGGTCAGGGCGCTGCCGGCGGCCAGGTCTCTGCTGAGGTGAATGCTGCGGCGATTGGCGTTGCGGCGCTCGACCTCGGTCGGGCTCATCACCCGCCGGGCGCTGCCCATCGCCGTTTCCAGGTCGCGGATGGCGGCGATGAAGCGTGCCATGTCCTGCGGTTCGATCGACATGATGTGTTCGACACTGCGGGTGGTGCGGTCCTCCGAGATGGTTTTTTCGACCAGGTTCGCACCCAGAGCGACCGCCGCCAGGTCCATG
>PJEL010001296.1_pt1 | contig 25937 bp, 23 predicted proteins | sample 1853271 | NCBI WGS metagenome assembly PJEL01 (sample SAMN08108733, study PRJNA415343) | Invertebrate metagenome, whole genome shotgun sequencing project. | host: Globobulimina | place: Sweden: Gullmar Fjord | collected 2015-08
CAATAAAGTCTTGAATGGAACTATAAACATTGCGATTATCAAACAGGTCGAACTCTTTATTCAGTCGTTCACTTTTTGCTTTGATCTTCTTTCTGATCTCAACAACTTCTGTAATATTATTAAACACGATCAGGGAGTACATCTCTTCGTTGTCTAACTGATAAAGCGACAATTCAATATCGATAATGACACCATTTTTTTGTTTGATGCGCGTCTTCTGATTAACCATTGACCCGGCGTAACTGTCAAAGAGAAGCTGATATAGAAAATCTGAACTGGCTGGGTCATCAATGGGGAAAAAAATCTGGAAAGGCTGGTTGATGACTTCCTCCTCACTGTAACCCAACTGTTTGAATATCATCTGGCTGCAGAGAATGGTCTTCCCTTGATTGTCTAACAGCAGCCAGAAATCCAGGATTCGGTCCAGATTATTGACAATGACCTCGTGATACGACATATAAAATTCCTTAAGGGATCCAGTCAGATACCTCTGTTCAAAAATGATCCAACAAAGTTTGAAATTATCGGGTAAGCTGTATTTTATCAATCATGAAATAACCTTCTGATCACAATAAAGCAGCACCAAACATACCCCGGTTGTCAAACAACCTCAGTCATCTCAACCCCTCCAGATAGAAGAACTGATCACGAATATCTCGTTCTTTCCCCAGCATTTGCTATCTGGACAGCACTCATCATGGGCGCTTTACTGGGTCTGTGGAAATTGATATTATAAAGGCCAGCCTTTCCTAAAATGGTGATGCAAGAAATTACTTATTTAAGGATCGGCTCAAAAATTAGTTCACATTCTGTTTGCAAAATGTCCAGTGCTTTTGGGACCATTGTAAATAGAAGGTGAAGTTATTTTTTAACGATCCCTAAACAGCATAAAAATTACATATTCTGACAAAAATATCCCTCTGCTGATTAAATTTTTGTTACTCATGTTTTACATTAATACTGATCCTGAGTCCATATTTTTTTGAATTAATTGATGATTAAAAATACGTCCTATACTCAATTCCGAAATGCGGGCAACTTATCTATTTTCGCTTATAATCACAGTACTGATAACTGTATGACCTTTTTAATCTGTCGAAATCACTTAAACAGGAATGAATCGTTTCTCCAGATATTGTTGAATGAAAAACCCCATCCAATGAATCCACAATGATAAATGTAGCGAATCTTTCGGAGGATTTTCCAATCTGGATCTCCGAAGAAGCGTATGATGCGCTAATTGTTAAAAAATCCGGCGGATGGTCAAATTGTGAGACACAGATGGAATGGATGGTTAAACTTCACTACTTGCGCAAAGGCTTTAAGGATCAAAAAATCATACGTGAAGAATTTTTTAAAAAAGAGAAGGAATTGATAATCAGGTGGTGGTCCAAATGGTGCTGAATAGAATCCAGCCCACCACCAGATAAAGCCACATCAAGTCATAATAATAATCTATGAATAACAAGATCTGGGACGTCATTGTTGTCGGCGGAGGGCATGCTGGCTGCGAAGCCGCTCTGGCAGCGGCGAAATTAAATCAGAGCACACTACTGCTCACCATGACCGTCGACAATGTAGCTGCAATGTCCTGCAATCCGGCTATAGGAGGACTCGCTAAGGGACACCTTGTCAAAGAGATCGATGCTCTGGGTGGAACTATGGGAAGGGTTGCTGATGAAACAGGCATCCAGTTCAGAATTCTCAACCGGAAAAAAGGGCCTGCTGTTCAAGCCACCCGATGCCAGTCAGACATGATTGTCTACAAAAACACGATGCGTTCCATCCTGGAAAACCAAGAAAACCTGACCATTCGACAAACCGAAGTCACTGCACTCAAATGGGAGAAAGAGAAAGTTACAGGAGTTCACACCAATTTGGGAGAGGAGATCAAAAGCCGGGCCGTCATTCTGACAACTGGTACGTTTCTCAACGGTCTGATTCATATCGGCCATCAACAATTCCCTGCCGGCCGAGCATGGGAATTCCCCGCATCGGAATTGTCTCATCATCTGATTGAAAAAGGCCTTCAGATGGGGCGGCTTAAAACTGGTACAACTCCACGCTTGGATGGAAGAACGATTAATTTTGATATTCTCGAATCCCAACCCGGGGACGACGAAGAGATTCGGTTCTCTTTCTGGAAAAGTCAGCGAAAACTAAGACAGGTTTCCTGCTATATCACCTACACCAATTCAAGAACCCATGAAATTATCGCCGAAAATATAAAACTGTCCGCCATGTACAGTGGCGCTATTACCGGAATTGGAGCCCGCTACTGCCCCAGTATAGAAGATAAAATCAACAAGTTTCCCGACCGAGATCGTCATCAGATTTTCCTTGAACCCACCAGTCTGGAATCGTTTGAATACTACCCAAATGGGATCTCTACCAGCCTGCCCGCTGACATTCAGTTGAAATATTTACGGAGCATTGAGGGCCTGGAAAATGTAGAAGTTGTCAGAGCGGGTTACGCCATCGAATACGATTATGTCATGCCGACCCAGCTGAAAAGTACCTTGGAAGCAAAAGATGCTGAAAACCTGTATTGTGCCGGCCAGATCAACGGTACCTCCGGCTATGAGGAAGCAGGCGCCCAGGGTCTGGTCGCAGGAGTGAACGCAGCCTTGAAAAACCAAGAAAAGGAGAGTTTAATCCTGTTGCGAAATCAAGCTTATATTGGTGTTCTCATCGATGATCTAATCTCTAAAGGAACAGAAGAGCCCTATCGACTATTTACATCCCGGGCTGAATACCGACTGATGTTGAGAGAGGACAATGCTGATTTAAGACTGTCACAGACAGGTTACGATATCGGCCTTCTGCCTGAAGAGGATTATCAGACGTTTCAAGAGAAAAGTTCCCGAATCGCTAAACTCAAAGATTTTATCGGCCAGTCCTATATCCTGCCTCATCCGAAAACCAATGAGCAGCTCGCGGCAAGAGGCCTGCGGCAACTAGACGGCCGGCAATCCATTCAGGAGTTCCTCAAGAAACCCGAACATAGCCTCAATCTTATAGAAGCACTGGAAGATCAGGAGCATCTCTCCTACCTGAAGACCTGTGATGAGGCAGTCAAAAAAACAGTCGAGACAGAAGTAAAATACGAAGGATATATAGCCCGCCAGGAGATACAGATTCAAAAATATCTGAAGATCGAGTCAATCCGGATTCCGGATCCGTTTGATTACGACTCTGTGGGGGGATTGTCTATAGAAGTCGTGCAAAAATTGAAGAAAAACCGCCCGCAAACTCTAGGGCAAGCAAGCAAAATCAGCGGCATAACACCCGCTGCAATCACAGTTTTAATGGTTGCTTTTGAGAAAATGCGCAAGAGGCAAGTAACAAACTGAAGCAATCGGGGAAGTGTATGTTGAATCAGCTCCCTGAATATTAAAGGGAGCTATTGCTTATCTGCCGGACCTTCCACGAGGGAAAGTCTCTTCCGGCATCTATTCAAGCTGATGTTTCTTTGAATGCCAGTTGACTTATTCCTTCCAATGGATACATTCGCCTGGGCATGCGTCGATTTCTTCCTGGATTTCATCTTCAGACGCGCCAGCTGCGTTATGTACTTCAGCTAAGTCATCATCATCCATTTTGAAAACGTCTGGCAGATCATCAGTGCACTGCGCACAGCTTGTACACTCTTCTTTATCAACATATAGTTCTTTAGCCATAATACCTCTAATTAGGATTTGGGTTTTTTACTACAAACAAGTGAATCAATTTTGCTATCATCAAGCTATCTTACATGATAATAAAAACTGCTCACAAAAAATATACGGGCAATAACGAAAAGATAGATATCAATCAATAACTCAATAAAAATATTGCTGGATTCTGGCTCTGACATCAATTTAACAAAATCGGATGCCATATTTGATCCAGCGAGCCATCAAATGGTAAAAGCGATATTGCATTTTCAGAGTCTGTTTCTTTGCAGAAGCTCCTCAGCCTGGAATCGCCTGATCGCCAGCTGAATCAGCTGATGAATCAGTTCAGGATAGGCCAGTCCTGATGCCTCCCACAATTTGGGATACATACTGATATTGGTAAATCCCGGTAGCGTATTGACTTCATTGACCCAGATTTTACCACTCTGCTCAACAAATAGATCAACCCTGGCCAGCCCCCATAACTCCAGCAACCGGAATGACTTGTTAGCTATCTCCTGAATTTCTCGCACACAATCCGGTGAAAGGTCGGCAGGGATCTCGAGCTGTGTAGCGTCACTATCAATATACTTGGCATCATAGGAATAGAAATCTCCCCCCGGTATGATTTCACCCGGTACAGACGCTTTCGTTCGCTCATTGCCAAGGACGGAAACCTCAATTTCCCGACCATTGATGAACGACTCAACAATCACTTTTGTATCAAATCGAAATGCAAATGAGAGTGCTTTCTCATACTCCTCTTCCCGGCTTACTTTAGATATCCCGACCGAAGACCCCAGGTTGCAAGGTTTGACAAATAGCACAGGTCCCAGGGATTCAACCAGATCAGCGTACAAGGGACGTGTTTCTTGCCAATTATAAATAACCACATGTTTTGCACAATTCAAACCTGCATGGAGCAACAAGCGTTTCATCAAATCTTTATCCATCCCTACAGCTGAACCCAGCACTCCGGATCCGACGTAGGGCAAGTGCTGCATTTGCAATAACCCCTGCAATGCCCCATCTTCACCATGAGTACCATGAATGATAGGGAAAACAGCATCGATTTTCTCTCCGTTTAAGCAACGGTTTTCCATTTTGGCCGGCGTTAAATTCTCTGCCAGCGCGATCGTGGATGGATCGTCCGCATTCTGAAACATCGGGTCCCCGGTCACCCACTGTCCGGTTTTATCAATTCCAACCATTATTGATCGATACCGATCCTTGGGAATAAACCGGGCAATACTGCTGGCAGATTGAAGGGAAACTTCATGTTCTCCACTTTCACCACCACAAAGAATCAATATTGTCTGCATATGTTGTTTAGTGGTTATATCATGATCCCCTCGGCGGGGCACTTATTGAGTAGTTACAATTCAAATACAACAGTTTAGAATCAAAGCACTGCAGGGGGGAGAATGGTAATATTTTTTTCGTTCAGCGATTTTGACAAATCCCCGCTCCTGGTAAAAAGAGCGTGCTGACAGATTGTCTTCTCGCACTTCCAGAAAAATGGTTTCAAACCCTCTGTTTTTCAACTCATGTATCATCCGCTTAAGTAAAACGCTGCCAATGCCCTGACGCCTAAAAGTCCCCTTTACTCCAAGACGTATCAACTCGGAATCGGGAGAGAGCAAGGAAAGAGCCAGATACCCGACTGGCTGACTTTGCCGAAAACTCAAATAGACTTGAAGCTGATGATGATTAAACAGTCCTCTCCAAACGTCTTTATTCCATAAGCCGTCAGGAAAACAGAAAGCATCTAATTCAACGATCTGATCAAGGAAATCCTCTATATTTTCCTGGTGGACTATGATGTCAGCTTTTTCCAAACTGTTTTTCATAGTTGAGCTCGGCTTCAGGCAGACGAATATATATCGGCTCTAACGGTATAGGGGAAGGCTCTCGCACTTCACACTCCAAAAAATGTTCGATGACACCGATTCCCGATGCAATTCGCTGAAAGTCCTGATTCCAGACAACCCCTTTTGTGCACAGATCCAACTGTAGTTCCACCAACTTTGCGATACCGTTGCCGAGAATCAAATCCCCTCTTTCCAGCTGTTCATAGAAAAGATCCGGCTTAATCAGGCTGAGGTCAGACTTCAGAACTGCTTTCCCGCTGCTGGTATCGTACGAGGCGGAATAAAATTCCCCTTTATAGGCGTTCTGAATCACCTTAACCGTCGCTGCATAATAAGGAACAGATGCAGCGATAAGCACCAGACCATCAACACCATAAACCGGAATATTCAGTCCCAGACCCAGTGCTTCTGCTGTTGAAAGGCAGATTCTCAATGAAGTAAAGGAGCCCGGTCCGAGCGTGACACAAACGCCATCCAAACCATCTTTTGGAGTATTCAGCATCCGCAGCAACTGGTCTATCCCTGAAAGCAGCGATTCTGAACCTGGGGCCCCCGTATTCAGAAACAGGTTCCCCTTTGGAATCCCCTGATCCATTAAACCGACTGAGACAGAAAACCCTGAACCTTCGATTCCCAGTATACACTGCTCTTTTATCAACATAACCGTTTATCAGTGATTAATTGCCAATCTTGATCAATGACACTTTTTGATATGAATCGAAATCAAATGGCAAGTGAATAGCCATGGATAGAGCATCTTTCAATGCTTCTTCCACATCCACGTCCGCTGAATAAGGCTGCAGACAAATCCACAAAACAGGTCTCGGTACTTCCGGCTGAAGAACAGCTTCGACTGCTTCACCAGACTCAACCAACGGTGACTCAAGATAAAGAAGATATTCAACCGTTTTATGGGGCAAACTCTTTTTGAGCAAGGAGACCATTTTCTCCGCCCTCTCCTGCGCCAGCCCTTTTTTCTGCACTTCGTCCGCAAGTTCCGTTACCAGACCGACACTGACCAAACCTGCTGCTTTTTGAAAGGTTTGTCTGATGTTTTTGCTTTTAAAAAATTTTGTTGGGTTTACTTCGCTCTTATTATGTTCAATTACATCCGCCGAACCGGAGCGCCACATGAACTCCTTGGCTAGCATGTAAACAGCTAAATCAAGGCGATTGTTGTTGGAGTCGACACCTATGAGCGAGACTTTTTCCCAGGTCGCTTTAATTTTCTCCCTTGCCAGATACCTGCTGGTATATGACCGGATGACGTTCGGGTCAATAATGAACGGCATCTTTTTCAGATTGGCACCGGATTTCCGTTTTGTGTTTCCAGTATATCTCTTTTTCTCTTTTTTTAAGACAGGCTTTTTCTGTTTGGATTTTTTCCTGATGACCCGCTTTGCTTTTACTCTCTGCTTCGTCTTAAGTTTTGGTTTCGAACGATTTTTTCGAAACCAAAGAGATAAACTCTTTTTGCGTTTCCGGGGAACAGATTTCCGCTTTCTCTTTCTCTTAAAGAGCCCGCTCTTTGCCAGAAAAAAATAGGCCGTCAAGATGCTGAGAACTATAAAGGCAGCGACGATAATAACTTCCCAGAGCACCCATCCTGAAAGGTTGTCCAGAGGGATATCGCCTGTAAAAACAGTTAATTTAGATTTAGTTTCATCTATTTGTGCCATCTCTTTCATGGGTCAGTTGCGTCCGCTACTTAATAGTTTAGAACGGCTCAGTCACATATCTTGTCAGCGAAGAACCTTTAAGTCAATGAGCATCAGACCCGGAAGAGCTCTCACAACGATCCCTAAGTGTCTGAATGCTGATGAGAGAATTCTCCAGCTGGATGGCTATGATAATGACTGTGAAGAGAGGCGGACTCGCCGTGGTACTTTAAAACACCATTTTTCATCCCGTAAATCGTGGCCGTATTATCAATTAAAAACTCATACTCATGGGAAACGATGATATAGCTGATCGCCAGATTGCCTAAAATTTCAGTGAGCCTGCTTTTGGTAGTATCATCCAGTCCCGATGTTGGCTCATCCAGAAGTAAAACTTCCGGCTGCATCGCTAATATAGTAGCCAAAGCCACCAGTTTTTTTTCACCACCGGAAAGCATATGGGTCACCCGGTCTTCAAATCCAGTCAGGTTCAGATCCATCAAAGTCTGTCTGGCAATTTCGCGCGCCTCCCCGGGCTTTTTACCCAGGTTCAGTGGGCCAAAGGCAACGTCCTCAATTACTGTCGGCGAAAAGAGTTGATCATCAGAATTCTGAAACAGCAAGCCGACCCGTTGTCTGACTCGAAAAAAATCCCGCTCGGTCTGAATCTTCTCCCCGAATATCGACATCTCTCCTGACCGAGCCCGTAAAATACCGATGATAATGTGTAAAAACGTCGATTTTCCACTCCCATTTCCACCAATCAAACCCACTTTTTCACCGGGATGCAGAGAAAAATTGATACGACTCAGCACATCATCAACACCGTGATAGGCATAACAGATGTTTTTCAAATCGATTATCACAGGACAATTCCCCATTCCATAAACCCTAATAGTAAAATTACCAATGACAAAACTGTCAAAAAAATCCAATCCATCCGAGATGAACTGAATTCATATAGTAAGTAAAACCGACCGTTAAAGCCGCGACAACGCATGGCCTGATAGACTCGTTCTCCCCTTAACGAAGCCCGGACAAAAAGCATTCCGATCAGGTAGGCAAATGTGCGGTAGGTGTGCAGGTTGTTTCCTGGCCGAAAACATCGAATTTTAGCAGCGTTCATTAATCTCTGATACTCCTGCTCCAGAACAAAAAGATAACGATAGGTAATCAGAAAAAGATAAACGATTTTTTTGGGTATCCATAAACTCTTCATCGCATATCCGATGGCTGTGACTGGGCAGGTCGCCAGCAAAGCAATCAGAGCTAGTATAATCCCATTTGATTTTAGCGTCAGCCTTAATGCCAGCAAAACGCCTGCTTCTGTGAACGTGATCGGCCCCAGATTAAGAATCGCTTTTCCAGCAACCGTCAACGGCAGAATCAGCCAGAAAACCAGAATCATACCGTTTACAACTACCAGTCTTTTAAACACACGGATACCACCCAACCGGGACAAGGCGATCAGTGTCACTGAGACAAAGAGACAAATTATCAATGTCAGAAAACGATCAGCAACAGCAATAAAGACAGAAAATCCGATCGAAATGGCAACTTTGAATCTGGGATCCAGACGATGAATCAGTGAATTACCCTCAACAAAAGGCGACTCTATCATGGTTCCTGCTTCTCTTTGCCACGAGACCGCATATAGACCGCCAATCCCGCCAGCCCAACGATATAACCAATGCCACCAAGAATGTCACGCAAAGATGTGTGTGTCTGGTTCGATTCAGCAATATGGCGCATCATGGGACGCAACTTTTTGTCCAGCATCTTCTCAAATGCTGCTTCCCGCATTTCCTGTTGACAATTTTCCGGCTCGACCTCTTTCGGTTGACGCTGTGCATGGTCGTTTTTCGAATGGCTATGATTCTGTGAGACAGATTCCAGTTCCTTTTTTGTGATCGTCCACTCTGCCTGATGCCCAGCCGCAGTTGCCAATACAATCTTCAATCGTTCCTGAGCCGGAATTTGAAAAGAGTATTCACCCTGAGTGTCTGTTTGACCTGTTAAAATGCGATTTTCTGTTGAATCATAAACTGAAATTTCACCGTTTTTGACAGCCCGATTACTGCTGAACTTGCTTTGCGTCATCACTCGGTCGCCTTCGACCCATCCAAATATCATCACTCGATGCGCATATGCAGAGCCCGAGAAAAACAGGCAGCACATCAAAACCAATACTCCTTGAACTAAAGTGTTTTTCATCCATTTCCAGATTGGGTCGCTCTGACTAATTGTGAACACTTTTTAATCCCTCCTTTTCAACCAACATGGAAGGTTGAACCTTCAGTAGAAAACGGATGCAGAATACCGAGATGAGACCTTCGATAATCATGACCGGAAGGTGTGAGATCACCACAAATGATGCCACTTCAAAAAAGGCCTCACCTATCAGAAACAACGAAAAGCCCATCATCAGAGCTGCCAATAGGACTGAAATAAATCCGCATAAAAAAGATATGACCGACACGGTTGCAACCTTTTTCAGCTTAAATGGATGGAAAATAAAAGATACTGCCACAGCCGGTAGCGCCATAATGGCTGTATTCACCCCCAATGTCGTAAATCCGCCAAATTGGAAAAAAACAGCCTGCAGAATCAGCGCAATCAAGATCACTGGAAACGCTGCCCAGCCTAGCATCATACCCACCAACCCATTCAGTATGAGATGTACACTCGAAACACCTAGAGGGACATGGATGAGGGATGCTACAAAAAACGACGCAGCCAGAACCCCCGCCTGCGGAATCCTGTCATAATCAAGCCGTCTCAAGCCAATGGCTGTGCCTGTGATTGCAATTGCAGCACCGCCCAGTAGTACAGATACCGGTAACACACCCTCTGATATATGCATTAATCTTTTCTCATTCGAATTATCGAGAGCCACATTGGCTGCATCAATACCTGAAGTCCACACCCGATAACCACGCGCGGCAACATTTTCTCCAAAACGGCACCCTCTTAAGTATAACGTGTTACAAATCTCAAATATGTAACAACTAGACCATAAGAAATCGGAACTGTTATGTCAATATTGTGTTCTTTATCAGAGAAGGGACACATGGCGCTAGTGAGCCATGAGGAGCGATCTCAGGTTAGGCGTTGACCATTGGAACTGTAAAAGGTACACATATTGGGAAGTAAAATCGGAAAATTCAACTGCTTTGGGATCGTTTAAAAATAATTTACATACTCTATTTACAAAAGTCCCAAAAACACTGGACATTTTGCAAACAGAATGTGACAGAACCGTGTTTCCTTTTCCTGCGACGTGTTTCTGGCGAAACACTCGACTAATGGGAAACACTTGACTAATTATTGAGCCGACCCTCAGCTATTCAATAACTCCCAAAGGAACCGGAATGAACACAATTCGATTTGGCATGTCAATCGATAAACGACTATTGACCCGTTTTGATCAGTTAATTTCAAAAAAGGGCTATGTTAACCGGTCAGAGGCTATCCGTGATCTCATTCGAAATACACTGGTCGAAGAGCAGTGGGAACGTGGAAATGAAGAAACGTTTGGTACGATCACACTGGTGTATGACCATCACACAAGAGAATTGTCTGACAAGCTGATCGAACATCAGCATGCCCACACAAAGCAGATCATTTCGACTCTTCATGTCCATATCGATACCCATCATTGCCTGGAGGTTGTCGTAGTGAAAGGCAAACCGGCGTTGATAAAAAAAATATCCAATGAATTGATCGGAACCAAGGGAGTCAAGCACGGCAAACTTGTGACAACGACATCGGGAAAAGGGATTAGTTGATAGATGAATCAACCCAATCGATCAAAAAGCAATTCCCTTTTCAAATCCATTGGTCTGGTCAGCCTGATTACACTGCTCAGCCGGATTCTAGGTCTGATTCGTGAAATCGTCAAAGCGGCTTTGCTAGGCACAAGCCACTACAGTGATGCGTTTACGCTGGCTTTTACGATCCCCAACCTGTTTCGCCGCATGACTGCTGAAGGAGCCATGTCAAGCGCCTTCATTCCCGTTTTCAATGAAATTTTACAAAAAGATGGTGAGAAACGGGCTTTTGATTTCGCCAAAAATTTCTTCTGGCTGTTCACCTTTGTCCTGCTCCTGTTCAGCCTTTTGTTTATAATCAGTGCCCCCTGGCTCATCCGTTATGTATTTGCTCCGGGTTTTGAAAGCGAACCACTGCAATTGACCGTATTATTAACACGGTACATGTTCATTTATATTGTTTTCATCTCGCTGGCAGCAATTCTTCAGGGTGTCTTAAACTCCTTTGCTGTTTTCTGGGTCTCTTCATTAACTCCGGTTTTACTAAACATATCCATCATTGGCTGCGCAGTGTTTTTCGCTCCCCGGCTCTCCAATCCGACTTTTGGATTTGCAATCGGGGTTTTACTCGGAGGCGTCATCCAGTTAACGGTTCAACTGCCATCTGCCAGAAAGGCCGGATTACGCCTTTTATCCGGAATCAACCTCGCCGATCCAAAAATCCGACAGGTAATCACCCTTATTCTGCCCACAATTTTCGGGACAGGCATCTATCAAATCAATATCATTATCAGCAATTTCATAGCGTCAACTCTCGACGAAGGCGCTATTTCCTCATTGAATTTCAGCAACCGCTTACTTGAATTGATTATCGGAGTTTTTATCATATCCATCACCACTGTCTTTTTGCCCCGTTTTTCGACACTTTTTGCAGAGCAACAACTGGACACTATCGGTTCCGATATGCAGCGAATCATCGAAATAACCGCCTTCATTGCTCTCCCCGCGACGGTTGGCGTGTTCATGATCGGTGATGAGATCGTGACCCTGCTTTTTGCCAGAGGTGAATTTGATGCTACTTCTGTGTCTTTGACAGCCGGGGCATTACGGTATCATATTCTCGGATTGATCTTCATCTCCTGGAACCGGATACTACTGACCCTTTTTCAAGCAGGAAAATGGATCCAGCAAACCGTTCAGATTGCCGCTGTGATCCTGGTAGTCAATGCAGTTGCTGCCGTGATCCTTTCGAGATTCGCCGGACACCTGGGTATCGCGGGGGCCAACAGCTTGAGCCAGGTGGTACAAACCATCCTGCTGGTACTTTACCTGCATAAACTATTGAAATGCAGAATCAGTTTTTTGTTTTCAGGAAAACGACTGGCGAAGACTTTTATGCTCAGCACACTACTGTTGACAGGACTCTGGGTCTTTAAAAAATATTTGATCACACCCGAGTGGCCTGTTTTGCTCAGCGTCAGCCTTTTAATCAGTTTTGGTGTTATATTTTATGGCAGTTGCGCCGTACTATTTAAAAGTGAAGCGCTAGAATCGCTTCTCGACCAATTCAGGGTCGGCTCATAAATTAGTTCACATTCTGTTTGCTAAATGTCCAGTGTTTTTGGGACTTTTGTGAATAGATTATGTGAAGTTATTTATGAACGATCCCCTCAGCTTCAAAAAACAATCTTGATCCTGGAATCATTCTCAGACTACAATAATAAACAGGTCGAACTTAATGGATAACCATTTAAATCAAACATCTGAAGTTTTATTTGGATAAAGAGTAAAATTATTCGTTATACTGGACTGATAAATCAAAATCAATTTGCAAAGACATTTATTGAAGGAAATGCATGAAGAAAATTATTAATCTGGAACGAATAATTAAGAATAAAACAATCAGAGAGTGGGTTGAGGCACTGATCTTTGCTTTGATCGTCGCCCTGATATTCCGAACCTGGCTCTATGCCCCCTACCGCGTTCCAACCGGATCGATGATCCACACCATAGAGATTGGAGACCATCTGTTTGTCAATAAACATGCCTATGGATTCGTTGTGCCATTTACCGATATCAAGCTTTTCCCTGAAGAGGTTAAACGTAATGATATTGTCGTTTTCCCCTATCCCGAGGACCCATCAATCGATTTTATCAAGCGCATCATTGCCGTAGGTGGTGATACGGTTGAAGTTATAGGTGAAACAGTGTATATCAATGGAAAAGTTGAAAAAGCGGATTTTGTTTATTTCGACAAAACTCTAATGACTCTGCCGGAACACATCAAGGTGACGGTACCCGAAGGAAAGCTCTGGGCAATGGGTGATAATCGAAGAAATTCCAAAGACAGCCGTTCATGGGGATTTGTCGATGAAAGTACGGCAGAAGGAAAAGGTGTGATTATCTATTGGTCACACAACCCCAAACAAAGTATTTTTTCCGGATACCGGTTTAATCGAATTGGTAAATTTCTTGAATAGTGCATTCTTATATCCACCGGACAGAGACCAGACCTACTGGTAAATCCATTACACATTGAACCAGGCATTAAATCAAGAACACCGCATGCAGAAAATAAAGGTTTTTAAGATTCTAATTGCAACAGCACTGATGATATCAATGTCCACGACCACAGTGGCTCAGGAAGATGTCTATGTCGATGCCCCGATTGTCCCGGGACAGCCAAATGTCGCTCAAGAGAGTCCTGCTGCAAACTTCCCTGATCAGTTCAACTGGGGTTTGATTAACTATGGATTTACGGAAAATCTTTACTATCAGTTTTCAGGGAATAACCTCTTTGAAGGAGGAAACTCGCCCTCTAGCTTTATCAATCTTGGCTGGACCCGGATTATTCCACTGGATTTTCAATACGTACCCGGAATGGCTTACGGGGCTGAGTTCCTGACTTTCTCAACCACATCCGAAGATGTATATTCTGGCGATGCGGACGTGGTTACCGGCCCCTCCATCAATATGGACTTTTACATGACCAACTTCAAAATCAGGCTGTTCTTTATGGACCCGTTTGCGGAACTACTGCATCCGTTTTTCGGAATCAGTTGGGGTGCAATATTTGGTGATATTAAAACGACAAAGGTGGGTGGCGATAAATTTTCAACAAACTTTTTTGGATTGTCCATCTCTCGAAACATCGGAGTTCAGATTAAACTAGGAGACAGGGGAGGGTTGGTGACTGAATTTCGAGCTGTCAGCGGTAGAAGTGTTGACACTTCAAATGACCCATTCAATCAGGGATCCGGTAGCAGCGTCGGTCTCGATTTCAGTGGAATCATCATCGCATTGACTGGTTACTACAGATTCTGATTGGTTCTCATTTTATCTATTTTTCATAATCATTCGAAGAGACTGGATGTTTTTTTACCTCTCAAAGATTGTTACATTTTTGATTGACCCCCTTTTCATCATTCTGACTCTTTTGTTGTTTTTCCTGCTGAAAGGTACAAAGCGAAATTCCACCCGCTTGATTCTCTATCCGGCTTTTGCGATACTCTATCTTATCTCCACCGGCTCATTCGCCAACAGTCTCCTCCATAGGCTGGAGCATGCAGAAAAACCGTCCCGTTTATTGGCACATTATGACGCTGTCATTGTGCTCAGCGGCATGACAGATTCCCAAAACAGCAGCGCCGACCGTATCGAGTTTTCCGGAGCGGTTGATCGGATTTTGGCTGGTATCAGCCTGGTAAAAAAAGGTGGGGCGGATATGCTGATCATTTCAGGTGGTGACGGGTCCCTCAACCAGCAAAACAAGCCGGAAGCAAGAGTCCTCAGGGATTTTTCCCTGCGATGGGGCTTGCATCAGAATCAGATTCTAATCGACGACACATCACGCAACACGTATGAAAATGCTGTCTTCACTGCTGAGCTACTTGAGAACCATAAAGCGAAAAAACTATTACTGATCACTTCCGCTTTTCATATGGTTCGTTCCCGTGGTTGTTTTAAACAGGTTGGACTTGATGTGGACGTTTATCCTGTAGATTACATGGCTGCGAACAAGGAGGGTGATTTTCGCCAGTTTCTTCCTTCCAGCTTTTCTTTAGCGAAGACAAATCTGGTCATTCATGAACTGATCGGCATTTTCATTTATGGAATCACTGGGCGTGCAGATTACACATTTATCTGACATATTCCGGTTTTGTACTGAAAAAAACCTACCCTTTTCCTTCTTTTTTTACCGCTCCAAACTTCTCCCAAAGGGAATTAGAAGGGTCTCCGAGTGATTCTCCAGAAATGCCCGAATCCGAATAGCTATTCTCAGTATCCGAATGCGGTACAGTTTCACTTTTCAAGGGTTCCAAAGGAGACGTGATCAGTGTCTCTTCCAGCATATCCGTTATCGAAGACTCAAAAGAAGATTTTCCACTATCCATCATACCACCGTCAGAAAGTCCGCCATTCAGCGGTAAATTGGTATGGGTACTGTCCGTGGGCAACGGGGTTATGGATATCACGTCCTCTTTCATCTTCAGGTCTTCTGCTGACATGGGATTGACGACCTGATGCTGATATGCCCCCGATGTTTTATCCATCATCGAGGCACTGATTAGAATCTCTTCAATCTGGGCACAGGAACAGAGCCTTTCTGCAACGCTGGCGGCCTCACCAATAAAGGTGTAACTGCCTGACATGCGGCTCAGGGAACCAGCGACACTCTCCGTCGAATGAAGGCCAATACCATAGTTTTTTAACCCGCGATCCAGCACTTTCTGCTCGTGATTAGCAATTTGCCAATTATGGTTGACCTTAAGCGCCATCCTTACAGAATTGTCCATGCTGTTTATTCCTTCGAATAGCGTATAAACCTTATCCCCCAAGATTTTAATGATTTGTCCGCCATATTCGTGAACTATTTTTTCAAAGGGATCTATAAATTCTGTTATATAATCATCCACCGCACTGGAAGCACTTTTTTCAATAACCTTCTGAACGCCTGGTATTCTTGCACATAAACAGGTTATTTCGGTTTTTCTCAGCAGATGCTCAGAAGAGATAGTTTTCTTTTCATCTCCTTCCTGCAAAGCTTCTATTTGAGAGTCCTGACCTTTCTTGAAATAATTTCGCAGGTGACGATTCATCCGATTAAAGGTACTAAACAGGATGCCTGTCTCATCACTGGTTCTACTCACCAGAGAAAAACTGAAATTGTTCCCGGTCACCTCTTCCATGCCTTCATACAATTTCATATAGGCACTCGAAATCGGGAGATAAAGGACGCAGATCAGCACAGAACACAATAGTAGTATTAGTCCACCCAATATGAAGAGTGTCTCTCTCGATTTTTTAAGTATTTTGTTAAAATCGTACAAAACCTGTATCGTGGCAATACGCTTTTCTTCGCCATCCTGACTGACAACTATATTCCTCAGAAACTGCAAAACGGTCATTGAGCGATTATTGACCTCATAGTTCAACAGCTCGGCCACAGTCTGCTTTTCTCCGTTGAGTTCAATTTTCTTCAGCAGGGTTCGACCCGCTTTCTTATTTTGAAACTCTTTGTTTGTCGATGCATAATAGACCCCACTCGGGAACAGTATGACTGAAATCTGCAACAATCCCGATTCATGACTAGCGTCTTCCTTGGCAACCGTTTCCAGCGCATTGATAATTTGTGATTTATCCCTGCTGTAAAAACTACTCAGAGCCAAATCCGACACTATCACAGATGTCGTGACAGCCATTTCCTTTATCTGCCTGACGTTAGATGCTGCGATTTTATCCAGAAAAAAGAAATTTAAAAGGGCTACACACGACACAATGACAAATCCGACCACTAGTAACGCTTTGGACATCAAGCGAAAATTATAAGCTGGCATGGTAGATTCTTGAAGGTTTTTATTTAACATTTTTCCTCGATATTCTATTTGCTAATATTCATTCCCTTGAACAATAACTATCAGTATTCAATTACCTTTTCAACCCATCTCTAATTGAAAAATCACTCTGCTGGAATAGCAGATATGATTATCCCGATTCTGTAATGACAACTCGTAACATCTCTTCGATAGTTGTCTCACCCTTTAGAACCTTGTGACAAACATCATATTTCAGCCCTTTCATCCCTGTTGACAGAGCCGCCTGCTTCACAGCGCCAGCATCAGTCGATCTATTGACCTCCTTGCGGATTTCATCATTCATCATCAGCAACTCAAAAACACCGATTCGGCCCTGATATCCGGTTTGCAGGCAGTGATGGCAACCGTCACCTTTCCAAAGCGTTCCTGAAAAATTGGTTTCCAAAAGCTCGTTGCTAAATCCCAGTTTTTGAAGTTCATCCGGGCTAATCGTATATGATGTTTTGCAATGATTGCATATTTTCCGAACCAGCCTCTGAGCCAAAACAGCGGTAACAGTACTGGTGACCAGATAGGGTTCAATTCCCATATCGATCAGTCGAATAACAGTCGCTGCCGCTTCATTGGTATGAATCGTACTCAAGACCAGATGCCCCGTCAGAGATGCCTGAATGGCGATCTGAGCAGTCTCCGTGTCTCTCATTTCGCCAATCATAATCACGTCAGGGTCCTGTCTCAGCATAGCTCTCAGGCCCTTGGCGAAGGTGACGCCAACTTTTTCGTTGACCTGCATCTGGCCATAGTTGTTAATGCGATACTCGACCGGATCTTCGATGGTGACAATATTTTTTTCGTTGGCATTGATCCGATTCAGAGCTGAATAAAGGGTCGTTGTCTTTCCAGACCCGGTTGGTCCCGTCACCAGAATAATACCATGGGGTTGACGAACCAGGTTTTCCACCCGTTCAGCGATATCATCATCCATGCCAAGGTCCCTGAGGGGAATAATGCCCTGACTCTGGTTTAAAAGTCGTAAAACAGCCTGTTCCCCATGAACAGTTGGAATAGTCGAGACCCTGATATCAATTTTTCGACCGGCATGAATAATCATTGTCCGACCATCCTGGGGTTTGTTTTTAGCTGAAATATCAAGGCCGGCCATTACCTTCACTCTGTTGACCAGCGGAATATGACCCGCTTTTGGTACCGTCGTTATTTTATGCAATACACCGTCAATCCGATTACGAACAATAGTCTCTTTGGGGCTGGGATCAATATGAATATCCGAACTCTGGTCCCTGACAGACTGAACCAGAATGGTATTCATCAGCTTTTTAATCGGCTCTTCATCTTCTGCGTCCAGCAAATCCTCAGTTTCTTCTGCTGAGAAATGATCCAGGTAAGCCAAATCGGCGTCATCCTCCAGAACCTCTGCCGCTTCCTCAGCCGAACTTGAATTTCGGTCATAGCTCAGATTGATCGTATCCAGAATCACTTTCTCGGTGGAAACCACTAGCGAAAATGAATGCCGGTTCAGGGCCCGGGCTGTTTCTTCATATATGTCCCTTGGCCAGGGGTTGATGACAGCAAAAGCCAGATGTTGATCATCAAACTCATAAGGGAAAAACAGATACTTTTTTGCAAAGCGAATTGGAACTGCCTGGGTAAATGCGTTCTGAAAATTTGGCAGCAGTTGGGGCAGCTGATCCACAAACGGGAGTCGAATAATATCGCTAATAGCTTCCTGGAACAATTTTTCGCTGATAACGCCGACCTTCAGGAGATGCTCCCGAAAAGTCGATTGTTTTAACATCGCTGAATTCCAATGCTCGATCAGACTATCCACGGAAAGGTTCCCGGATTGAGCCAGTCTCTGTATCAGTTTCTGATAAGTGGGTGACAATGTTTGTTCTTGCATTGGAAACAGTTTGTCTTAAAAAAAAACTATGGGATCATTAAAAAATCAGTTCGGAATAGCCACTTTTGCGATCGTCGCCTTGGAGCGTTTTTTACGCAGGCGTTTGATGCGTTTGATCAACTCCTTCTTCGTCATACGATCCTTTTGAAACTCTATCAGCTGATAGAGCGTTTTAATATCCATCTTTTCCATCTGCTGCAAAAAGCGGTCTAAAAAAAACTTCGTTGCCAGCACGTCGGACATGGCCCGGTGCCGGTTTTCCATCTCATAATCGAAATGGATGCACAACCCGCTAATGCCACGAGCTCTAACATTTGGCAAAAGTTTTCTGGCCAGCCGAAACGTACAGATTTCAATCTGTGGATTAAGAACGTTTAGATTAAGCCGCTCCAATTCAAACATGATGAAAGCGTAATCGAACAGTGAGTTATGCGCGACAAAAATTCCATTTTCAGCAAATTGAGTAAATTGCGGTAGAACTTCTTCAATCGTCGGCGCATCTGCAACCGTTTGGTTATTAATCTTCGTTAGATTAACAATCTGCCAGGATATTTTTTTCTGTGGGTCAACCAGTGACTCAAATTTATCAATTACCTGGCCATTTTTTACTTTTAAAGCCGCTATCTCGATAATTCTGTCTTTCCCCTTTATGGAACCGGTTGTTTCCAAATCAGTGATCACAAACTCGATTTCCGAAATGGGTCGATCTTCCACAAGCGTTTCCAGAGGTGCACACGTCCAGCAGGAGTCATGGCAGCTTACTATTCGATTATCGGACTTTAAAATGTTACGTAGTTGATCAATTTCACTACGACTATTTAAATTCAGTACTTGTCTTATCTGTTTCTCGGTAATCACTCCTTCAAACTGATAAAGAAGCTGGAAAACGGCACTATTCAAAACAATCCTTACAATAAATGATCAATACCAGAATATCTCTGTATAAAATGCTGTCAACAGCAAAACCTGCCTGACAGCGCCCATAATCGGAGCTGTCAGACATAGAAGTTAGAACAATCACACTGGCAGTGTGTAAAATTCCGCTATCTAAAAAAACAGTCCCTGTACCGGGGTTGTCACTTTTTCACACCCGACTTTTAGTTTATTTAATCTGTGGCCTTTTTCAATCAAAAGGTGAGTGAGGATTTGTTATAGCACAGCAACAAGTGCACATAGCCAGCCTCTATTTAATTAATGATATCCCGGAAAAGCATAGATCATGTTGTCCTACTATCAATAGAACCGTTGTGATACATGTAAAATCAGCTTTTTGGAAGACGACAATTGAGTTTTTGTCTCATTATATTTCGCTGGTGTATTAAATGCAAAAAACATGAAATCTTTGAAAAAACTTTTTGGGGGTTGCCTGAATGGGCCAATCTCGATAAACAGAAATGCAACACCATATTTAACGGATCCAACCCTTTCTCTAATATGAAACTGACCCCAATAAAAGATTGGATCTCCGCACCACTTCTGATTCCAGGCCTGGTCTTCCTGCTGGTAAATACATCGACTTCCTACGACTTCTACCATGTCAACAGCTACAAAATCGTACTAGTGATTTTGGGGATCACATTTTTAGCATTCCGTAATATCCCCTTCTTCCCAAATACGACCGATGCTCATATTCCCTGGAAAATCTGGGGTGTGATAGCCATCCCACTGTTAGCCACTTTTCCGGGTTTAATTCTGCATCAGTGGAATTTCAATTACAATTTTCGCTATGAACTGGCAACAAACCTGATCCTTTTTTTGTGGGTTATCTATTTATATCGGAATGTTAGACAGGAAGAAGATCTTGGCCTTCTGATGTTCTTTATCGGGATTGCTATTCTTTACAATGGCTGCTGGTCCATTCTTGAAAAAACCGGGCTTCATCCATCGGCCTGGAACGAGCCTGTGCAAATGGTTAAGGCGACCTTTGGACATCGAAATTACTTTTCCGGATTCTTGATTATCCTGTTGCCAACCATGCTGATATTCGCCGTCCCTGAAAAAATCTTCGGCAGCAACCCGCCATCCGATCAACAAAAGATATTCACAAGAAGCCATCAGTTTTATATCCTCGTTTTTTTATTCGGTGGTGCTAGCCTGATACTGGCTCAGACTCGGGCAGCTATCACCGCTTTTTTATTAAGTCTGGCTCTGGTCAGCTTCCTGTACATCCATTTCTTTGCTCCTCGGTACTGGCGCCGGCGAATCCTGATTCTATTTGGCATTGGAGTTTTTTCTGTTGTTAGTCTGGGAATTGTCGTTTATCTCAACCCTGACATGTTCCAAGGATCCAGATTCGCTAACCTTTTTACACTCAAAGCCTGGTTAGGCCGTCTTCTCCCCTGGGATACCGCCGTCAGCTCCATTAAAGCCTCTCCTCTGGTTGGTTTTGGGCTGGGAAGCTCATATAACCTGTTTTTTTCCTTTGTTGATCCAGACGCAAAGCTATTCCACTTTGAAGATAGTTACAACCATGCCCACTCCGAAATTTTGGAATACCTGCAGGAAAGTGGGATCATTGGTTTGGTCGCATTTGTCATCTTCTGGATTTACCTCGTCTACCTGCTGGTTCGGTTGCTGAGAAATCCTGATGCGAGTGTCACTCAACTAAAATTAGGGATTGGGATTGTTGGCGGAATGCTGGCCTATCATATCCACGGCAGTTTTTCTGTTGCACCCCGGATGATGGTCATGAAACTGCCAATTTATACACTAATTGCATTGACCCTGATTCTCAATCAGCTTCGTAACGAAACAATCCTGTCGGAACAAAACAGTCCCACACTATGGAATAAAATTATCTCCGGACTACCTACTTTGGTGATCCTGATGGTCATCTGGGTTATTTTTCTACCCTGGGCTGCGGGTCAATACGAATTTGCCAAAATTTCCAGACAGCCACTTTCTTATGTGCAGGCCCGTAAAATCGAACGGCTGGTTAAGCTTTCACCTGATATTTATGCACTGGATCACCTCTCCCGTCTGCAACTCAAATATCGTAAACTCGATGGGTTAAAAAACACCCTGAACACCATTGAACGCATCATTCCGCGCTATCGGAATCTCGAATATAAAAAAGCATTACATGCAGCTCTGAGTGGCGATACGGAAAGAGCCAAACAACTCGGCCTGCTCGCTCAACAGCATGATCGATACCGTCTACCTACGATTGATCTGCTGATGAATCTGTCCTTTCAAATTGATGATCCGCTACTCTTCAAAGATCAGTTTAGGCTTTATTTAAGAAAACATGCTTTTTCACACCGGCTGGTCGAAAGTTTGAATGCAAATGACGTCCTGATTCAGTTTCTTCCGATAGAAGAACCGCTTAATATATTCTATCAGAAGAATAAACTGACTTTCCAGTGGAGTGAAAAACTGATCAATCTCTTTTTTACAACTGCCAGAAAAAACCGCACCGAAAAAAAATATTCTACTAAAGAAAGACAGCGCTACGGCGCTTTCCTGATGCAACTGCTAGGCAAAGATCCTTATTTCCAGCTGAATGTACAAGAAGCAGATAAAGATGAAAGTCGTTCCCTACAAGATGCCGCAAACGCTTACTTCTCATTAGACAAAGAGTGGCAAAAGAGGAAACGGAAAATGGAGATTGGATATCAGACCGAAATGCGGCGTACTCTACCGGCGGAGAGGAGAGAGCTTTACTTCAAGCAGACACAGGTTCTGGAAACCATCGGGCAACAGGTTGCTGTTAAAATGGGAGTGATCGCAAAGAGGTTGCGGGGAAAAACAGACTGGGATCTGTATACCAGAAAACAGAAATTTATCTCAGTCTTCACTGGCCGGTTTAATGGCATTATTTTCCCTGCAAAACCCTGATAATTTCAAACCGAATCATCAATTACAATTTATCCATTGTAAATCGCTGCAAAGCAGGATAGTCTTAAAGCCAGCATGATAATAACCTAAGCCAGATCTAATCACTCTTCACACATTCAGTTTTCGGCTGAAATATGAAATCGAACTGGATTATTCGAATTGCTGTATTCTTGACCCTGGGATTGCTGATGGGGTCCAGTGCAACCGCGCAGACAGTTCCAATCCCAAGTTTTAACTTGGAAATTGGACAATCGTCCAACCCGGATCAGGTCGCATCGACCTTGCAAATTATAGCGATGCTGACAATCTTGTCCCTGGCGCCGGCAATTTTGATTATGACCACGTCATTCACCCGGATCATCATTGTCCTCTCTTTTATCCGTAACGCTTTGGGAACGCAGCAGTCACCACCCAATCAGGTTCTGCTGGGTTTTGCCATGTTTCTGACATTCTTTATCATGGCCAATCCCTGGACAAAGGTATATGACCAGGCTCTGAAACCCTACTTCGATAAACAAATCGGGCAGGAAGTTGCCTTTGAGAGGGCCGGTAAGCCGATTAAAGAGTGGATGGGGAACTATGTCAGAGAAAAAGATCTGGCGCTTTTCCTGCGGATCGCCAAATTAAAAAAACCCAGAAATTACGATGAAGTGCCTCTTTATGTCGTCATCCCGGCTTTTGTAATCAGCGAGTTGAAAACCGCTTTTCAGATGGGATTTATCATATATATCCCATTTCTGGTCATTGATATGGTGGTATCTTCGGTATTGATGTCGATGGGTATGATGATGTTGCCGCCGATTATGATATCGTTACCGTTTAAAATCATGTTGTTTGTTCTGGTGGATGGATGGTATCTCATCACCGCATCCCTGGTAAAAAGCTTTACCGGTTAATCCACAGGTTCGATATAAGTCAGGTAAATATTCATCACGACGAACACCTTACCTTTGGGCGTTAAATATCAACGAAGGAGTTAAAAGATGACACCTGAATTTGTTGTTTCATTCGCAACTGAAGCCATTACCACTGCCACAAAACTAGCGGCACCCTTACTAATCACAGCATTGGTACTCGGATTGGCGGTTTCTATTTTTCAGGCGGTAACCCAGATCCAGGAAATGACTCTGGCGATTATCCCTAAAATGGTTGGTGTCGTGGTGTTACTGATCCTCTTTCTACCGTGGTTTATCAGTACAGCCGCCCAATTCATGGAAAAAACACTCAGCAGTATTACCTTCTATGTCGGCCTGGGCTGAAGCAGGATGGACGGATATATTGACCCGCCACATCGCATTCCATTACTCTTAAAGCTAGGCATCTGGTTTGCCGAAAAAAGCACCGGCAAAAAAATGCTTCCTGCCCGGCTACTCTCCTGGGTCCCCAAAACCGCACTCGGCTCCGGGGTTTTGGAAGCACTGGTCGTTCACCGGGATAAAACCATCTCTCAACGTTTATTAAAACTGGTGCGGATGCAGACCTCTTTTATTGTCTCCTGCCCCTTTTGTATTGATATGAACGGACTCGATTATGCCGGACAAGGCATTTCCGAAGAGGAGATTCTGGGGCTGAGAGATATTAAACCATTTGCTGAACTGGAATCGCTGAATGAAAGGGAAAAGACCGCTCTGGAGTATGTGCGCCTAATATCTCAAACGCCCATCATGTTTTCAGAACAATTCATCAGAAGATTAAGAATTGCTTTTGATGAAAGAGAGATCGTGGTTCTGGCATCGACTATCGCACAGGTCAACTACTGGGCCCGACTTATTCAAGCTCTAGGGATCCCACCAGCTGGTTTTTCAGATGGTTGCGATATTCTGGAGATCGATTCCTACCAGACACTGAAATAGTCTCCACTGTCCAATCACTCATTATCCCACTAACAGACGCCGTTTAAAGGAGCGCAATGAAAGACGATCAATTCTATGAAGATGTTATCAAAAGAGCCTTCAAGACATTTCAAGAAGGAACCTGAGCAGAAGCAACCCTGCAGGGACTGCAGGAAATCTGGGACCCCGACCGAATAGGATATTCATGGGCGACTGCGGGCTATTCAGGCGCTATCAATACCGGCGGCACTACTTGTGGTCTCCTGATCGGCAGTAGCATCGCCATTGGACTGCGCCATGGCAAAGGAATCAGTTGTATCCCTCTCGAAGAGAAAGAAAAACGGGAAAAAGCCATCACCGAGGTAAATGAGCTTTATCGTGATTTCACCGATAGTTTCAAATCCTCAGATTGCCAGACCCTGATCCAGTGTGATTTCAGTAAGCCCGGAGAAAAAGAACGATTTCGGGATGAGAAGGTCTATGTGGGAACCTGTGTCCGCTTTTTCAATCACCTCATGACAAGATTTGTTGAGGCCGATAAAAAAGCCGATTCTTGAAGGTTCGACCTGATAAGGGATTCTATGGTCAGAGTCAGAGAAGAGCTTTCCAACGACAAAATGCTGCTGGCGTAATTATTTTTTCTGATCAACAAAATACATATCAATTTCTCCATGGTTTTTGATCGCGATTTTGCCTCGATATTCGCAGTCAAACACCCCCTGGACAGCCTCGTAGGTATCTTTTGATATATTGATCTTCCCGGGCGCTCCGGCAGTTTCCAGGCGAGAAGCGATATTGACCGTATCTCCCCAGATATCGAAGGCAAACTTCTTTTTACCGATCACGCCAGCCATCAATGGACCGGCATGGATCCCGATGCGGATATCCCAACTCTGCTCTCCGGTTCTCTGTCGCTCCTGTTTTGTTCTACTCATGAAATCACATATATCCCAGGCTGCCTGAACCATACTGATCACATGATTTTCCCTGGGAACAGGCAACCCTCCGGCACACATATAGGCGTCCCCAATTGTCTTCAGTTTTTCCAAACCATAATGTCCAATAATTCGATCGAAGGCAGAAAAATAAAAATCCAACTCTTTAATCAGTTGTTTTGGGGTCATTTTGCTGGCGATCGTAGTAAAACCTTTTATATCTGTAAATAGTACGGATGCAAACGGATAATATATCGGTTCAACCGACCCTTTACTTTTCAGCTCATCGGCGATTTGATTGGGAAGAATATTCCGTAGCAGTTTATCACTCTTTTGTTTTTCCTGCTCAAGTTCACTGTTCAGTCGTTTCAGATCTTCGTTTTTCAGCTGAATTTCCTGGTGAGCGGCCTTAATTTCTGAATTGATTGTTTTCAAAAGGGCTGCATTCGCTTCCTGGATTTTCTCCAGATTGCCGCGATAGTACTCTGATGATGAGATTTTCTTTTTCAACAACAGATTTTCCTGATCCAGGGATTCATTGGTAGGCAACCCATGGGAGGTTGGCGACTCTTGCAAATCCTCCTCAAGCCCTTTTGGCACTTGTGCCTGTGAATCAGGAGCCCCTAAAAGAAGTGTAACCATTG
>PJEL010001297.1_pt1 | contig 25930 bp, 23 predicted proteins | sample 1853271 | NCBI WGS metagenome assembly PJEL01 (sample SAMN08108733, study PRJNA415343) | Invertebrate metagenome, whole genome shotgun sequencing project. | host: Globobulimina | place: Sweden: Gullmar Fjord | collected 2015-08
GCGAGAACAAGTCTTCATAGAAGCTAACAAATATAACGCCATTCGCTGAGCCGTTTTAGGCCCAACACCGGGTAATATTTGAAAAGAGTCAATCATTTGCTGCAAAGATGCAGGCAGCTTCATAGCCATTCTAAAACGCCATTGTCAGTATTAGAAAAGCACCTTAGAAAGGTAGCTTCATTCCTGGTGGTAATCCCATGCCAGCCGTCATTGAAGACATCTGACTTTGATTTTGCTCTTCTATTTTACGAACGGCATCATTCACCGCCGCTGCTAACAAGTCTTCTAACAGCTCTTTATCTTCACCCATCACACTATCATCCAGCTCAACACGCTTAACATCGTGGCGACCCGTCATAGTGATTTTTACCAAGCCCGCACCAGATTCACCAGTAACTTCAGAGTTAGCTAACTCTTCTTGAGCTTTTTGCATCTTTTCTTGCATTTGCTGGGCTTGCTTCATCAAGTTGCCCATTCCACCTTTAATCATGACTCTTCCTCTCTATAATTAATAAAACGAGCTTTCTCTTTACGAGTCAGCCGCTCCTACTGGGCGAATTGAACCTTCAATAATATGAGCTTCAAATTCCGCCACTAAACTTTGTACATATTCATCTTCAATAATCGCATGGCCAGCTTGGGCAAACCGCTCCGCCATCAAACGAGTTCGTCGCTGATGAGGGGTTTCACCTCTTGGCAATTGCACATGCATTATCAACTGCACAGACAACCCCGTAATATCACACAATATCTGCTCAATGCGCTGGCGCTGAGCATCATTAAATAATGCACCCTGATCAGGATCAACGTCCATAATCAATTGATTTTCATGACGACTAATTAACGCACTATTAAGCGCAATCGCCATTGGCATCCCCGCTAGAGGCAAGTGCTTAACCCATTGCCACCAGTTCAACGCTGATAACTGGGACCAATCGAAATTGAAAGCGGGCTCCGCAACAATATCCTTATCCATCTCAGCCACGACACCACTGACGATTTCTGGTGTTGGTGCTGGCAAAGGATTATTCAGCAGGTCCGCGGCACCGCCTTTCATCATACTTGGCGCATCAGCTGAAGACACACTTTCAGCAACGACCTCAACGAGAGGCTGAACAGCTTCCGCTACGGCTTCATGTAAAACTTCAGTTACAGGCTCCTGCACCGTTTCACTCAACACATCAGCATAAGACTCGATAGAGCTATTAGCAGTTTGCTCAGGACTCTCGACCACTTCAGAAGTCATGACTTCAGCTGCAACCGCATCGTGATAACGCTGAGACTCGTCAATCTGAGCTACGACCCCTTCAGGGTGCTCTGCCAATTCGGCGGCTGGTGATTCAAAGACCGGCTCTTCAAATGCTGGCGCTTCAAGAGCAGGACTTACAGCCGTAGGCGCTTCATTATTCTCAACGACTGGCTCAGGCGCTACTTCCGAGTCAGTTAATGGCTTTTTTTCAGCAGCACCTTCAATAGCGTTGTGCGATTCAGTTTGAACCGTTCCCGGAGCTTCTAATGAACCTACCAAATCAAGATTCAACGGCGCTGCATTTACTGGCTTGAATGCCAGCATGCGTAATAAAATCATTTCAAACCCTTGGCGAGGATCTGCGGCCAACGGTAAATCTTTACGACCAACCAAGGCGGTTTGATAAAACAGCTGAATATCTTCTGCCCTCATCGCAGCAGCAAGCTGAACAATGGCGGCTTTATCACCCTCACTATTATCAACCGAGCTAGGAGCCACTTGCGCAACAGCAACTTTATGCCAAAGCTGCATCAAGCCCTGCACAACCTCATCATAATCAGGGCCATGCTCGGCCATTGAGGCAACTAACGATAACAAATCAGCTACCTGCCCCGTCGCTAAAATTTCAGCCAACTTAAACACACGTCCGCGATCGATCGTACCCAGCATCGCATTGACTTGATGTTCAAAGACTTCGCCTTGACCATAAGCAATCGCTTGATCGGTTAAACTTAAAGCATCACGCATACTGCCTTGAGCCGCTCGACCTAGCTGCCACAATGCAGGCTCTTCATAGCCTACGTCTTCCGCTTTTAAGACAGTTTCTAAATATGAAACTATCTTCTCAGGGGTCATATTCTTAAGGCTAAATTGCAAACAACGAGACAATACCGTAATCGGTAATTTCTGCGGATCAGTCGTCGCTAATAGAAATTTTACGTGCTCAGGAGGCTCTTCTAGGGTTTTTAATAAGGCATTAAAACTGTGGGTCGATAACATATGTACTTCATCGATCAAGTAGACCTTATAGCGGCCTCTTGTCGGCGCATACTGAACGTTATCCAATAATTCGCGAGTATCTTCAACCTTAGTGCGCGAGGCTGCATCCACTTCGATCAAATCAACAAAACGGCCTTCGGCGATTTCTCGACAGGAGGAGCACTCCCCACATGGAGTCGCACTCACGCCTTGCTCACAGTTCAAGCATTTGGCTAAAATTCGTGCAATCGTCGTTTTACCTACACCACGGGTACCCGTAAATAAATAGGCATGATGCAAACGCTGATCGTTCAAAGCATTAATTAGGGCGCGCAGCACATGTTCTTGGCCAACCATTTCTGCAAAGAAACGAGGTCGCCATTTACGCGCAAGTACCTGATAACTCATGAAAAATCCGTCAATTATTTGATCTTAAAGGGTTATCATAACGGGAAATGAGACGAAAGTCAGAAACAATTAAAACGAACAAAAAACAGAGGGGATAAATTGGAGATGACCCCTACCAGCCACACCTCGGCACACGAATCCACTACTACCGTTGCTCCCTTCCGGGCCTGGCGGAGTTCGTAGTTTCTCGTTGCGAAGGGACCGATAAGGGCCACCATAACACGCTGCAAATTAAGCTGTGCTTAAATGCTGGTCGCCATTATCCTCATCGATAGAATAAAAGCAAGCCAAATTAACAACTTAGAGTATTTTTATGAAGATTAGTCGTTTTGATCTAACATCCGCATCAAACCATTTTCAATAACTTCGGCGCGAGACAACCCTAAATCTTCAGCCAATGCATCCAATACCTCTACGATATCCGAGTTCAACTTCACTTCAATACGACGCATACCTTTATGCTTATCGCGATTACGCTGCAAACGCTTACTCAGTTTCAGTTGAGTACTGCGATCGTAAGGACTGGTTTTAGGTCTTCCACGCTCAGGGCGGGAGAACATGTCGATCGTTGTTCGATCTTCTTGCTGAATAGACATAATAATAACAAACACTTGAGAGCCGGCCATTATCCGAAAAAGAGCAAAAAAAGCAATACTCAACACGCATTCTCTCTTGCTAAAAAGGCACCTTAGCCCTAACTTAGAGGATAACGAATTATATAAAGCGCAAAGATAAGGACACTTCATGCCAAAGCCGGGAATAAAACCAAGCCCGTTACTCGCTGATCAAGTTTCAACTCGTATAGACCCGCAACAACTTGCATTCAAAAGCTCGGTCGAATTGCAGCCCTTCAATGGCGTTCTTGGACAAGAGCGTGCCGAGAATGCAATCCGCTTTGGGGTCGGTATGGACCGCCCAGGTTATAATATTTATGCCATGGGAGATAATGGCACAGGGCGTTCTTCCTACATCCGAGAATATTTAAAAGAGCAAGCGGCTAAACAACCAGCCCCCAGCGACTGGTGCTACGTCAATCATTTTGCCAATCCAAGAGAACCTAAAGTTTTAGAGTTACCTCCAACTCAAGCCTTAGCATTCAAAAGCACACTCGACGAGCTAATTAACAACCTACTCGCGACCTTCCCTGCTGTATTTGAACACCCCAGCTACCAACAACAAAAATCGACCATTGATCACGGTTTCAATCGTAAATACGACAAAGCGCTAGAACTGGTTGAGAAAGAAGCGTTGAAAGCTAATACCGCAGTCTTTAGGGATTCATCCGCCATCAGTTTCACCCCAATGAAAGATGGCAAAGCCCTCGATGAGACAGAGTTTGCACAATTAGGGGAAACTGAACGCGAGACTTTTCATCACAACATTGCCGCTCTAGAACAATACCTCAATGAAGCATTATCAGAACTGCCGCAATGGAAGCGAGAATCCACCAATGAGCTACGTACGTTAAATCAAAATACAATCAATGAAGCCCTAATCCCACTATTAGAGCCCATTGAAGCAAACTACCAAGATTTTCCGACGGTATTGAAGTTTCTAGCGACTATGCGAGAGCACCTACCCAAAATTATTCTCGAAGAATTAATCGACGAACGCATCTCCGAAAACCGAGATGAATACGTTAAGCGCACAATTTTAGAAGAAACCATTCAGCCGAACATTGCAGTTTGCCATGACGATAGTGAAGGCGTACCAGTAATTTATGAACCTCATCCAAGTTACGGCAATTTATTTGGCCGTATCGAGTTCTCAAGTGATCAAGGTGCCCTCACCACGAATTACCGAAAAATAAGCCCTGGCTCTCTCCATAAAGCCAATGGCGGCTATCTAATTCTTGATGCCGAAAAATTATTAGCCGAACCCATGGTTTGGGATGCTCTTAAGCGGGCAATAAAATCTCAACAATTAAAAATGGAATCGCCATATTCAGAGTTAGGCTTAGTATCCACAACAACCTTACTGCCTGGGGTAATACCTCTCAATATAAAACTGGTATTAATTGGTTCTCGCAACGTTTATTACCTACTTCAAGAATACGACGAAGACTTCAATGAGCTATTTAGAACCCTAGTCGATTTTGATAGTGAAATTCCACGCACCAGTGAACATATCCATGCTTTTTCACGATTATTAAAAAGCCGCATTGTCGAACAGCAATACGCTGATATTAATGATACCGGCATTGCACGCTTGGTTGAGCACAGCTCACGCCTTGCAGATGATCAGCAATATCTAACCGCACGTATTGGCGACCTATTTGAACTCCTTGCAGAAGCCGAGTTTTTACGCAAGATGGACGATAGCTCGCTAATCGAAGAGACCCACATTAACCAAGCACTCAGCGCCAAAGAAGAACGTACGGGGCGTATTTACGACCGCATTCACCAACAGATGCTCGATAACGTTATTTTAATTGAAACCGAGGGCGAGGCCATCGGCAAAGTTAACGGCCTCACAGTGATGACGGTTGGCGATACCAGCTTTGGCACCCCTGCTCGAATCAGTGCAACGGTTTATCCCGGCTCTCGCGGCATTGTCGACATCGAACGCGAAGCGAACTTAGGCCAAGCCATCCATTCAAAAGGCGTACTTATTTTATCCGGCTATCTAGGCCATAAGTACGCCCAAGATTTCCCTCTGGCTATTTCAGCCAACCTCGCCATGGAGCAATCTTATGGTTATATCGATGGTGATAGCGCATCTCTTGGTGAGCTTTGCTGTCTAGTATCAGCTCTTATTCATCAACCATTGAAGCAAACATTTGCCATTACCGGCTCGATTAATCAATACGGTGAAGTACAAGCCATCGGCGGGGTTAATGAAAAAATTGAAGGCTTCTTCCGCCTTTGCAAAGCTCGCGGATTAACAGGAGAACATGGAGTCATTATCCCTTTTGCAAACATTCGCAACTTGGCTTTAAAACAGGAAGTCGTGGACGCTGTTGAAGCTGGAGAGTTCTATATCTACGGCATTAAAAGCGTCGATGAAGCGTTTATTTTATTAATGGATCGTGAAGTAGGTGAGCCTTGCAAGGAACATTATTTCAGCGAAGGAAGCATCAACTTTGAAGTGATCAATCGCTTGAAGCAGATAGCCGATGTTGCTAGCAATAATAAATCAGAAGAAAAAAGTCAGCAGAAAAAGTAAAGCTATTCGCTCAGGGCTTTTTGCAATGCAGTTTTTAATGACTGCATTGTAACAGGCTTGGTCAGCACGGCATTCATACCAATGTTCGCGCATTCAACCCGCTCTTCGGTACTAACCCCTGCTGTTAAGGCATAGATAGGCACCGTCATTCCACGCTGACGCAATGCTTTTGTCGCCTCAAAACCATCCATCACTGGCATATGACAATCCATCAAGATGAGATCCGGCGCAATATCATCAACACAATCCAACAACTGCTGACCATCGTCAACAATTGAAGCTTCGATCCCCAACTTCACTAACAACATTTGAATAACTTTGCGATTGGTCGGGTTATCTTCCGCAACCAATACCTTCATACCAACAATCGATACTAATTCAGTTTCTTGTTCAGGCAATGTAGATGACTTCGCGTCGCCATTACCCACCACAATACGAGCCGAAAAGGTTGACCCCTGCCCTAACTCACTATGAACCTCAATATCCCCTTTCATTAACTGGGATATTTGTCGACATAAAGATAAACCCAGTCCAGTTCCTCCGTATATCCGTGAGATATGACTTTCAGCTTGCTGATAGGCATCAAATATTTTCGCCAATCGAGATTTATCGATACCGATGCCACTATCTTTGACTGTCAGCACCAATTGAAGCTCTTCAGGCTTTAACCCTGAGATATCTTCTTCAACATCAATATTTAAACTAATCTTGCCATCTTTAGGGGTGAATTTAAGCGCATTACTCAATAAGTTCATCAGCAATTGCTGTATTCGAATATTATCGGCAAACATATGCTCAGGAACAGCGGCTGAAATGCTTTGCTGATAGTCGATCGACTTATTCATCATCGGAGCGTGAAACATTGAGTTCACTTCACCAATAACATCCATCAATTTAAACTCTCTGGAATCAAGTTCAAGTTTACCCGCTTCAATTTTGGACAAGTCCAAAACATCATTAATAATTCCTAATAATGCACGGCCAGAGTTATGAATATCCGTGAGATAGCCCTGCTGGTCGGATGATAAAGGCGTATCGGCCAAAATATCAGCCATACCGATAATGCCATTTAACGGCGTACGTATTTCATGACTCATATGAGCAAGAAACGCTGACTTTGCTTGCGAAGCTTGCAGTGCCTGCTGCTGCTCAAGCTCAGCACTAACGACTCGGTGGGTCAGATATTCTGCACGTAATATATCGCGATATGACCTAAGGGCATTAGTCATAGATAAATTCAGACGGTCAGTAGTCGCTTCTGTTTTGGCAATGTAATCATTAATATCATAATCATTAATCACCTGACGCTCAGGGGCTAACCCAGGCTGGCCTGTGCGTAATAAAATTCGGGTAATATAATTGTGTAATTGATTACGAATAAAGCTGACAACTTCAAAGCCACTATCATCAGACTCCATAACCACATCGAGTAAAACAATGGCGATATCGGAACGTTGTGAAAGAATTTGAATGGCTTCAGCACCAGAACTGGCACAAATAAGATCTAAGGCATGATTATCAAAGCGAAAGCGCGATAGGACCAATCGCGTCACTTGTAAAACGGTCTCATCATCATCCACAACCAGCACCGGAATGCGATCAGGTAATAGATTGACGATTTCATCCATGCAACAACTCCATGCAACTTTCTAAGTAGAACTTCGGGCTTATCTATAGTGTGGATTAAATAAAGCCATTGTCCAATTTATAACTTCATCATACACTATGGCAACCTACTAAGAACAAGTTAAAGTCGTCTTAGTAGAAAAATGTCTTGTCGGGGTGCCTTAATTAAGAGGCTGAGATCACGAATGTGGATCCCGTTGAACCTGATCTGGTTAATACCAGCGTAGGAAACAAGATGGAAGAGTTTGATTAAACAGCCATAAGACCACCAATATGCCTCCATATTGCCGATATTTTATGGAAAACCATGATCAGCCCTTTCATAGCCGTCGATTATTAATGATTGATTATTAATAATCACTCCCATGACGTGCCCTACCTTCAGAATTCAAGTTAGACAGATCAATTTATTATTCTCAAAAAGAGATAGGAAACAATTGTGTCTGAGCAAACTTATACTATTCAGCAAAAGCTGAGTGAAACCGCCAAAGTTGATGAACTCTCTACCCAGCCTTTCCCAGGTTCAAAAAAACTCTATGTCGAAGGCAGCAAAGCAGATATAAAAGTGGCCCTCCGCGAAATTCAATTAACGCCGACCACCTTGGCCGACGATAAAACGGAGTACAACGCTCCAGTACGGGTATACGATACCTCGGGGCCTTATAGCGACCCCGATAAAACCATAGATGTGCGTAGAGGCTTAGAAAGCATTCGCAAAAGTTGGATTGAAGCGCGCCAAGATACTGAAGAACTCAGTGGTAATAGCTCTGAATACGCACAGATCCGCGAAATGAATATCGCTTTAGAATCCCTTCGTTTTGACCTTCAGCGTAAGCCTATTCGAGCGAGAGCCGGTAAGAATGTTACACAGCTGCACTATGCTCGCCAAAACATAATTACCCCCGAGATGGAATACATCGCCATCCGAGAAAATCTCGCTATTGCCGAAGACGAAATGGCTGAGCACAATAAAAAACAACACCCAGGGCAAAACTTTGGCGCAGCGACCCCAAGCTATATTACGCCAGAGTTTGTGCGCAGCGAAGTCGCTCGCGGTCGTGCCGTCATCCCTAATAATATCAATCACCCAGAAAGCGAGCCGATGATCATTGGCCGTAATTTCTTGACTAAGGTTAACGCCAATATCGGCAACTCAGCCTTAACCTCTTCGATTGAAGAAGAAGTAGAAAAGCTGGTTTGGTCGACACGCTGGGGCGCCGATACCGTGATGGATTTATCGACAGGTAAGAACATTCACGAAACCCGTGAATGGATCGTGCGAAATAGCCCAGTACCTATCGGCACTGTTCCAATTTATCAAGCGTTAGAAAAAGTAAATGGCATCGCCGAAGATCTAACCTGGGAAGTTTTCCGCGATACCCTAATCGAGCAAGCGGAACAAGGCATCGATTATTTCACCATTCACGCTGGCGTCTTGTTACGCTACGTGCCGATGACCGCCGAGCGCATGACAGGAATCGTCTCCCGTGGTGGCTCCATCATGGCTAAGTGGTGCTTGTATCACCATAAGGAAAACTTCCTTTATACCCACTTTGATGAAATCTGCGAAATCATGAAAGCCTATGATGTCACTTTCTCCTTGGGTGATGGCTTACGTCCGGGTTCAGTGGCCGATGCCAACGATGAAGCGCAATTCAGCGAGTTACGCACCCTAGGAGAATTAGCGAAAAAAGCCTGGGCTCACGACGTTCAAGTCTTTATCGAAGGCCCAGGCCACGTGCCGATGCACATGATCAAAGAAAACATGGATGAGCAGATCAAGCATTGTGATGAAGCGCCATTCTATACATTAGGTCCACTGGTTACCGACATATCTCCAGGCTATGACCACTTCAGCTCAGGCATAGGTGCGGCCATGATCGGCTGGTTTGGCTGTGCCATGCTGTGCTATGTCACCCCAAAAGAACACCTAGGCCTACCCAATAAAGACGATGTTAAGCAAGGGTTAATCACCTATAAGATTGCGGCTCACGCGGCAGATTTAGCCAAGGGGCACCCTGGGGCTCAAATTCGAGATAATGCGATGTCAAAGGCGCGCTTTGAATTCCGCTGGCAAGACCAGTTTAATCTTGCAATCGATCCAGATACCGCCCGCGCTTACCATGATGAAACCTTGCCTAAAGAAGGTCATAAAGTGGCGCACTTTTGCTCTATGTGCGGTCCTAAGTTTTGTTCCATGAAGATCAGCCAAGAAGTGCGTGACCTTGACGCATCACAAGTTGCCGCTATTAACGCAGCGGATCAACAAGCAAAACAAGGTATGGATGAAATGTCTGAGCAATTCAAAAAGCAAGGCAGCGAGCTGTACAGTGAAGTCTAACCTTAAGGTTATTGGTGCTGGACAAAAAATAGCCATACTAGGAGGCGGCCTCACGGGCCGCTTACTTGCATGGAGATTGTCCAATCAGAATATTGATAACGGTATAATGAATAACCACCAAATCAGTGTTTTTGAAAAAGGCAGCCTAAACCCATGCCCACAAGGGCCCAATAATCAGTCTAAAGCCGCTGCCTTTACCGCAGCAGCGATGCTTTCTCCAATGAGTGAGCTTGTGGCCAGCGAGCCAGAGATATTCACCTTGGGTCAACAATCATTGTTACTCTGGCCAAGCTGGCTCAATAAACTTGGCTGCGAAGAATACTTCCACCAGCAGGGCAGCTTAGTACTGGCTCACCCCAACGACATAGCAGAGCTACAGCAATTTCAACGCGACCTAAGCTATAAACTTGATCAGCTTGATCAGCTTGATCAGCTTGATCAGCTTGATCAGCTTGAAAGTGATCATAACAATACCGCTAGCAAGCGCATTAAAGCACTCAGTAACCGCCAGCAACTTGAGCAAGCTGAAACTCACATTGCTTCTCACTTCCACCAAGGGCTGCTATTACCCGATGAAGCGCACCTTGACCACCATGAAATTTTGGCAGAACTATTAACCGTCGCAAAACAGCACGGGGTATCTTTCATTGAGAGCCAGCCAGTGGAACTCGATGACCCCAGATTAGACGAGTTTGATCTGATATTTGATTGTCGTGGTATCGGCAGCAAGGGTTCAGATAAAAACTTACGTGGGGTTCGCGGTGAAGTTGCATGGTTAGAGAGCCAAGAAATCACTCTTAATCGCCCTATCCGTTTAATGCATCCAAGATATAAACTCTATGTCGTGCCCAAGCCTAACCATCGATTTATTATCGGCGCAACAGAAATAGAAAGTGAAGATACCTCAGCGATCAGTCTGCGCTCTTCAATGGAGCTTATGTCGGCCCTGTATGCGATCAACCCAGCATTCTCAGAAGCACGAATCATTGCCCAAGAGAGCAATCTACGCCCAGCGTTTATCGATAACTTGCCTCAAATAAAACAAACGCTTTCGAAGTTTGGCAAACCTATCATCAGCATTAACGGCCTCTACCGACACGGTTTCTTAATTGGACCCGCTATGGTGGAGCAAGCGATTAACAAGGCCTTTTCATGATTACTATTCGTATCAACGACCGCCCAATTAACTTGACCAAAAATAGTACGTTAAGCCAAGTGTTAGAGCAGCATGTTAACGGACAAAAAACTGAACCAGAACTGAATCAACAGGGCTTTGTTATTGCCCTTAATCAAAATTTCGTGCCGCGCAGTCAATACCCCACAACCTTACTCAATGATAACGATCACATTGAACTCTTATCCCCTATGGCGGGAGGCTGATCATGGAAACTAAACAAGACCTTTTAAAACTTTACGATTGTGAACTTAGCTCCCGTTTATTAGTTGGTACGGCTCTGTATCCCTCCCCTGATATTATGAATAAAGCCATCAGCGCGTCTGCAAGCGAGATGGTCACTTTATCATTACGACGCCAGGATCCAGGCAACCAGCAAGGCCAATCCATTTGGCAACATATCCAGCAGAGTAATTGCGCCTTACTACCCAATACCGCAGGTTGCCACAGCGCTCAAGAAGCCATTACCTTGGCGCAAATGAGCCGAGAGATGTTTAATACTGATTTCATAAAGCTAGAAGTGATCGGTGATGACTATAACCTACAACCCGACCCCTTCGAGACATTAAAGGCAGCTGAAATTCTGATAAAAATGGGCTTTAAAGTATTGCCCTATTGCACTGACGACCTAGTATTATGTCAGCGTTTATTAGAGGTTGGCTGTGAGGTATTAATGCCTTGGGGGTCGCCAATAGGCACAGGTAAAGGTTTAATGAATCCTTATAACCTGCAAGCAATTAGAACCCGCTTCCCTTCCACCAGCCTGATTATAGACGCCGGCATTGGCAAGCCCTCCCAAGCAATGGCTGCCATGGAGATGGGCTTCGACGGCATATTATTAAATACCGCCATTGCCAAAGCTCACGATCCAATAACCATGGCTCAAGCCTTTTCCCACGCGGTTCGAGGTGGACGCCAAGCATATTTAGCGGGCCTAATGGAAAGCCGTCAAACGGCGAGTCCATCTACCCCTGTATTAGGAACTCCGTTTTGGCAACAAGTTTAACGAACCAAGAATTTCCAATCAGTAGCAGACCTATCGTATGGTCTATTGCCGCCTCTGACTCAGGAGGTGGCGCTGGAATTCAGGCCGACCTCAATACCCTACACAGTCTTCAATGTCATGGCTGCACAATCATCACCGCCATTACTGCGCAAAACAGTATTTCTGTTGAAAAGATTCATCCGTTATCGGCTGTCGACCTAGCTGCACAATGGCAAGCCTTAGAGAAAGACTTAACACCCAAAGCCATCAAAATCGGTTTATTGCCCGAGCCTAGTACGCTACGTTGGCTTGCTCGTCATTTGGCTGAATTAAGAACAAAGCAAGACGTATTTTGCGTATGGGATCCCGTGCTTAAAGCCAGTACTGGGGCGAGATTTTTAGATGCTTTTGATCATGGCGAAATAGACCCATTATTACAATGCATCGATTTAATTACGCCGAATCTCAATGAAGCTGAATTGCTGACTAAAATTAAAATTCAATCTTTTGTCGACATTGAACGAGCAGCACATCAGCTGCTAGACCGTGGCGCAAAAGCTGTACTCATTAAAGGGGGTCATAGCTTCAGTGAAGCTGGGCAGGAAAATAACGATAAAAGTAATGATAGCAATCACGACTCAACTTGCCGTGATTATTTTAGCTCTCGTAAACAGAGCTTTTGGCTAAGCCATAAACGTCAAAACCAACCTAATAATCACGGAACGGGCTGCACCCTGGCTTCAGCAATCGCTAGCTTCAGCGCTCATAATCATAATTTGAGTGATAGCATCGTCTTGGCTAATCGCTTTATTCAGCAAAGTTTACGCTTGGCGTTAAGCCAAGGTCAGGGCGCAGGCCCGGTTTGGCAAGCCCCATTAGAAAACAACTCGAACGATCTCGCGATATTAAATAAATCACTAAGCGACTTCGTTGATGCAACTGACAGAGATAAAGCTTTCCCGCCCAGTGATGATCTAGGCTTATACGCAATTGTCGACAACCTTGATGATCTTCAGCGCTTAATAAAAGAAGGAATCGATACTTTACAATGGCGCGATAAAAATAAAAGCGGCAATTATCAAACCACCCTTTTAAACGCTATTGAGCTCTGTAAAGAAAGTAATGTTCCTCTATATATTAACGACGACTGGCAGCTGGCACGGGAATTTAATGCTTATGGTATTCACTTAGGCCAAGAAGACCTTGAACGGATAACCCAAGAAGACCTTAACCGTCTGCAAAAGCATGGTTTACGCTTAGGCATTAGCTGTCATAACGAAACAGAACTGGCCTACGCTCATAGCTTACAACCCAGCTATCTTGCCTTTGGTCCAGTCTTCAGCCCAAATTCAAAAATTGTGAATCATGAAACCTTAGGATTGAATAAACTTAAACTCTGGCAAGCTCGTTATGGTGAACTCTATCCGACAACCTGTATTGGTGGTATCGAGCTTAAGAGCCTGCCTGATGTTCTCGCGACGGGAATACAATCCGTTGCTGTTATCTCTGCTTTAAGCGATGCAAGACATAGCCGAGCATTCATCAACTTCTTTCATCAACAAAGCCGCAATAACCCTTAGAGAATCCAATCAAAGCTGACAAATACATAACCTAAGCTCGCCTTTTTTTGATAAAGGCGAGAATTAATCTGGCAAGTCGAAGAGGTGTATGAAAGTATTAGTCGCATATTAAAAACCATCTTCAGAAGAATCTTTTCATGTCAGAAGCTCGCGTATTACTCGAAGTTAAAAACAAAATCGCCTATGTCAGTTTAAATCGCCCAGAAAAACACAACGGTTTAGACATGGACATGTTTAAAGAAATGATTGCCACAGCGAAGAAAATCCGTAAAGACCGCACTATTCGCGCCGTCATCATGCATGGTAATGGCCCATCTTTTTGCGCTGGCCTCGATTTTGGAGCCCTGAGTAAAGACCCAATGATGATCCCCAAGGTTTTTCTAAAAATGCCTTGGAGCAAGCTCAATATCGCCCAAGAGATTGCTCATATTTGGCGCGATCTACCAATTCCGGTTATCTCTGCCATTCACGGTAATTGCTTCGGTGGTGGCATGCAGATCATCTTGGCAACGGATTACCGTATTGCTACTCCAGATAGTAAAATGTCGATTTTAGAAATGAAATGGGGACTTATCCCTGACATGAGCGGCATGGTGACGCTATCCCGCTTAACCCGCGTTGATATCGCTCAAGAGTTGACCATGACAGGACGCTTTTTCTCAGGTACTGAAGGGGCTGAATACGGATTGGTTAGCAAAATAAGTGATGACCCATTAGCAGCCGCAGAAGAACTTGCTCATGAGATCGCTAGCAAGTCTCCCGACGCCATTGCCGCAACCAAGTATTTATTCAAGAAAACGTGGAAAAAAGATACTTGGGGTGCGTTATTGTGGGAACGCTGGGTTCAAGCACGACTACTCGGTCGTAAGAATCAGCGTATTGCGATGGCCAATGGCATGGCTAAAGATGGCAAGGTTAAGCCTTTCTTAGACCGTACTTCATTTAAGTAGCCAATTTAATTTAAACAGGAAAGTTCGTTTAAGAAGAAAGTTGAAAGCCAATGATTAAGCCTGACTGCAGAGCATTGGCAAGCAAATCATTTATAGACGCTTCATACTCAAGCACCGCTATTTCAGCAAAGGTATTATTGGCTGAAATAGCGGATAAAAATTGATATTCATCCACACTGATTAAATCAATCACCATGCCATAATCTGAGCGGCGGCAAATAGATAAATTCACCCGCCCTTCATCTAAATGAATACTTTCCGCATGATCCTCAGAACTCGCATCATCTTGGTTTAACTGCCAAATTTTATGGATAGGATACAAAGACGTCATCACTGCCACAGAAGGATCAAGTACAAACCGAATATCCCCCTGATCATCTTCATTCACATTCGCGAGTTCTGCTAACGGAAAAATATGCTTTACGGTTTCTGATGCATTAAATGCTTTGTGCCAAAGCCACTCTAAACGAGCCACATCGGGCAAATAGATCAGTTCATTAGCAGAAAGGTTGCTGGCGATGAAGTCGGTTAAATAATCTGCCAAAAACTCACCATAACCACCAACATCAGGAGAAGACGAAGGATATTGGCGTAAATATCCTGATACCATCTGAGTAAAATAAACCTCCCCGACTAACTTCACACATACCGGATAAATCCCCATCAACGCTGTCGTAATACCGCCTAAGATGCTGTCGCGGTAGATTTCTAGGCGGGCTTTGGCGGGCAGTGTTTCTGAAGCGACTACATCAGTACAAGCCTGCTGAACATGATCTTCACTCGGATCAAATATTCCCCGATAAAAATTTTGCTGCCAAGCCCTGAGCGCATCTAGATCTGAATTAGAATTCATAAGCCGGTCAACTCCTGGGACGAACCGGTTATCCCTCGCATCTTGTCTTGCGCTTTTACCGCTTCAGCTCTTAAGGTCGAGAAATCAGGCACATCGGTATCCCATTCAATTAACGTTGGCACTGCGCCAAAATACCTTAGCGCTTCACAATATAAATCCCATACGGGTGGTTTCACTTGATAACCATGAGTATCAAACAGATAACCCGGCATTTCTTCATAACCCGCCAAATGAATTTCTTTGACTTTATCCGCAGGAATATTGGCTAAATACGCAGAAGGATCAAAACCATGATTCTCTGCACTGACGTAAATATTATTTATATCCAATAGAAGATCACAACCTGAAGCTTGGCTTACGCCTTTAATAAACTCGTCTTCACTCATATCCGTTGACTGAAAAGTTAAATAAGAGGATGGATTCTCAATAAGAATTTTTCGCCCTAAATACTCTTGCACTTGCTGAATACGTTCAATTAAATGGCGTTGGGTTTGTTGAGTATAAGGTAAAGGAAGCAGATCATGAGTGTATTGACCATCAATGGATACCCAAGCAATATGATCAGAAACATAAGCAGGCTGCAGACGATCAGCCAGAATTTTCAAGCGCTGCAGGTAATCCAAATTCAAAGGATCTGCACTGCCTAAAGACATGCCTACCCCGTGTAATGTAATCGGGTAATCTTGTCGGATTGCCTCTGCTCGCTGCAAAGGTAATCCACCCTCAGACATATAGTTATCACTTAACAATTCAAACCAAGGCACATCGGGTTTATTTTCAAATATTTCTTGGTAATGGCTAGAACGCAAACCTAACCCTGCACCATGAATTGCGGGAGGTACTTTATACGGATCTGACATAGAAACTCTACGTGATTGAACTGAGTCGAAGTGGAATCGAATATAAGTGTGAAGGCTGGCTTAATATTCAGCTTATACGCAATTCATAAACGCTTAAGCCAGCCTTCGTCAAACGCTACAGCTACAATAAGCTATTTAGCGCCTTTGATACTACCACCCACAATCTTTTTACAAGTACCTTCAGGTACATAAACCCACTCATCTGCCATACCATCGGTCGCAGCTTGACCCGCACAGCCGTGCTTACTGGTACCACAATCATTCATGCCCGCTTTCACAATCCCTTGGCATTTTTCAAAACCCGCTTTACCCGCTAGCGCTGCTGGAGAAACCGCAGACAAACCTAACGCAAGTGCACCTGCAATAGCACCACTCATAATCGTTTTAGTATCTTTCATTTCTGACTCCGTGTTTTGTTGTTAAAGCATTTTATTAGAATTTTTGATCTTTCACGCTATCACTAAGAGATTAGCTAATATCTACAAAGATGACAGATCATGACAATCCCAAGTTAGGCACAAGAGATCCTAAGAAGTTCATTATTTTTTTATCTACTCAAAAATCAGTCATTAACAAAGCGGACAATTAGCCCGCACTATAGGCCAGCATTTTATGGCACACTAGCAGCTAGACGTTTAAAGATCGTTAAACAGGTAAGATTAGGCCGCGATGAATACACCAGCAACGAATACTTCAGCCAATGAACAATGGCATCTGCAATCCGAGCAAAAGTTTACCTTAGGACAAACTTCTCATAAGGGAGCGAAAGCTCAAAATGAAGATGCCATTGGCATTCGAATTCCTGAAGGTATTACTCAAAGCCATAAGGGTTCTGTCGCGATTATTGCTGATGGTGTTAGCGCTGCAGAAGCAGGTAAAGAAGCGAGCGAAACCTGCGTACGAAATTTTATCTACGACTATTACTCGACCCCAGATACCTGGAGTGTAAAACAAAGTACAACCAAGGTACTCACTGCATTAAATCGTTGGTTATACAGTCAAGGGCAGCGCTTCAGCGATGCTCAAAAAGGTTATATTAGTACGTTAAGCTGCGTCGTATTCAAATCCAATACCGCCCATATCTTCCATGTGGGTGATAGCCGAATTTACCGCTTGCGTGATGGTGACCTTGAACAACTCACTCGAGACCATACGACCGCCGTCAGCTCCACCCAGACCTATCTAGCCCGGGCAATGGGGCTAGATGTGAAATTAGATGTAGATTATCGCAGTACCGATATCGAACAAGGCGATATATTCTTTTTATCCACCGATGGTATTCACGATTTCATTCCTCACCAAGAGCTTCGTAGTCAACTAAAGCCCTTAATTGATCTAGAATCAGATGACTTCGAGCCTCACTGTCAGCAAATTGTGAATCTAGCTTTACAGCATAAAAGCAACGATAACCTCAGCTGCCAAATCATTCGTATCGACAAGCTTCCTACCCAAAACCTGAACGACGTCCATCAAAAATTAACTGACCTGCCCTTCCCACCGGACTTAGCTCCCGGCATGTCGATTGATGGTTTACGCATTGAAAAAGAACTGCACGCCAGTAATCGCAGTCAACTCTATAAAGTGACCGACATAGAAACCGGGGAAGCATTTTGTATGAAAACCCCCTCGGTAAATTACAATGACGATGCGGCGTATATTGAACGCTTTATTTTAGAGAGCTGGATCGGCAACCGCATTAGCAATCCTCATGTATTAAAGGTTGCCGGTTTTAATCGTCCTAAAAATTATCTCTATTATTTGACCGAATACATTGAAGGCGTCACTTTAGAGCAATGGATTAAAGAGAATCCTAATCCGCCGGTGCAGAGTGTCATCGTTATTGTTCAGCAGATAATGAAAGGGCTACGCGCATTCCATCGCCGTGAAACCATTCATCAAGATTTGAAACCAGGCAATATCATGCTGGATAAGAATGGGGAAGCGAAGATAATCGATTTCGGCTCATGCCATGTAAAAGCCATTGCCGAAATCGCCACCCCACTAGAACGCGATGGAATATTAGGCACGGCCACTTATGCCGCACCAGAAGCGGTGCTTGAAGGCCAAAGCCTGCAGCAAAGTGATATTTTTTCTATTTCAGTGATTTTATTTGAGATGCTTACGAATAAGCTACCCTTCGCAGGAAAACTGGAAGAATGCCGGACTAAAAGCGCCTATTTGAAAACGCGCTATACCCCAAGTTACGAACTCAACCCGTTAGTGCCTGTTTGGCTCGATGGTGCGATTAAGAAAGGGCTCAGATTTGAACCCAGTGTACGACATGGTGATGTTTCAGAATTTTTATACGAGATTGAACATCCCAACCCCAAGTACAAAAAAACCTACAATACCGCGCTATTAAACTCGAATCCTAGCCGCCCGTGGCAGTTTTTATCTGGCATTCTATTTACGGCGCTGTGTATTTCAATTTACTTCAACATGAACCCTTAATAAGGGTTCATGTTTTTCTAAACTTTACTCTTCAACAAGGGTCTGACACAAACTAAATGCATGACCATCGCCACGATCCAACTGCTTAACCAACTTAGGCAGCACTTTATTCAGCGTTTTCTTCAATGTCCAAGGTGGGTTAATCACGATCATACCTGCGGAAGTCATTCCCATTTCATGGCTATCTTCCGCAAGACCTAGCTCATATTGGTCAATATTTTTAATACCCGCCGACTTTAACTTACGCCACATAGAATCGACACGTTTACGTTCGACGACGGGATACCAGATGGCATAAGTTCCTGAATTAAACTTTTTATGCGCCTTAATCACCGCCTCAACCACATCACGATAATCGGTTTTTATCTCATAAGACGGATCGATAAGCACCAAAGCTCGACGACTCACCGGTGGTACCAAACTCAATAAGCCTTTTAAACCATCTTCTTGCTTGATACGAATTTTTCGCGCCATCGCTTTTGAGCCTGTCGCCATCGACTCAGATAAAATACGAAAATCACTGCTGTGCAGCTCAAACAACCAGGCTTTATCTTTTTGGCGCTCTGGCTGAGTCACGTAGTGATGGGCGATAGCCGGAGATCCCGGATAAAAGGCCATACCTTTGCCGCTATTTTGCTGCTCATTTAAATGATCAATCACATCAAAATAGTGAGATAACTCAGGAAAATCGATCCGTTTTAACTTAGCAATACCTTCCTTGTACTCTGCGGTTTTATTCGCATTGGCCGACCGCAAGTCATACAAACCCGCGCCCGAGTGAGTATCGATATAATCAAACGGCGTAGCCTTCTTATTAAAATGCTCTAGGCATTCAATAAGAACGATATGCTTTAATACATCGGCGAAATTACCCGCATGATAGGAGTGACGATAGCTCAGCAAAATAGACTCAGTCTTTTACAAGAAAATGGAATTAGAGGGTTAATTTTCGTAGATTTAAGGTTTCGAAACAAGCTGCTTTTGATATCGAAGTAAAATGCCTGAGAAGTCCGATAACATGGCCGCCCTATTATCCAGGCTCTCATGGTACATTTCAGTGGTGATATAATAGGACTTAGGAGTCGCCATATAGCCACGTAAAGTAGGCATAACCCGAGATAAATGACGACCTTGCTTGGATAAATTATCCAGCATCTCTTCGGTTCTAAGTGAGGAGAATTGCTCTTGAAGCTTTTGCAGAGCAATCTTATGGCGTAATAATATCAATAAATGGTCACTATGATTGCCATGGTGACCATCTTCCGCTGATTCTTGCGCATTAATATTGAATACCCAACCCAGCGCTAAACAAGCCAGCAATACTCGCAGGGATTTACTGCTAAAAACCATTATTACATCGACATCTGAATCATTTCAGCCACTTCTAGCGTGCCGTTTATTGATAAGAAAGGGCATGATTTTGCCATTTCTAAAGCCGCTTCTATTGAATCGGCTTCCACAACCGTATAACCAGACATAGCCGTTTTACTGCCCACATCCGTCGAGCCATCTGGCCCCATAGTAACAGTGCCTTTCAGTGGATTCGCCGGACTGACAACCGCATCCCCTAAATTTCCTAACCACTGTTTATATTCAGCAAAGTGCTGCTTCCCTGCTTCTGGTGTTGTCGGCTGGTCGCCGCCAAAATAGGTAATCATATAATTCGCCATAATGTCTTCCTTTCATTAACTATGTTATTGGATTGTTTCACACGCTTCAGGTCGATACGCTTTTACACTTGGATGAGCACATGCGGTGCAGCCTGTCGCGTACGTCTTTTCGCTAATACTGCTACTGTTATTGAAAGTATAGCCACAGACAGGTCGATACTCACGGGTACATATTTGCGGTCTAGGCTCACTGCAAATAATTGCCCCTTCGGGTATCACGGGCTCAACTGACTGATTCGCACAAGCCCCAATACACGATATAATTATAAGCATTAGCATAGCTTTCAACATAAGAACGTTAACCTTTTCTTCCCTGCTTAATACAAGGCATTTACTTGAAACTCGGAATACGATTAAAACAAATCGAGACCCTGGTTGCACCTGATTACGACCATATTTGGGACTGCTGCTGCGATCACGGGGTTTTAGGGGCAAGCTTAATTAACAAACAAAGAGCACCCTATATTCATCTAGTGGATATTGTGCCCGAGTTAATTCAGTCTCTGAATGAAAAACTGACCCGACATATACCAGCCCACCCAGACTGCCAGTGGGATACCCATTGCCTCGATATTAGCCGCTTACCCCTGAGTCATTATTCAGGTAAGCAGCTGGTCATTATCGCCGGCATTGGGGGCGATCTAATGGCTCAACTGGTTAACGATATCACCCTCGCAAACCCACACATCGAAATCGATTTTTTATTATGTCCTGTCCACCATATTTATACTCTGAGACAGCAATTGATCGAATTAAACATGATGCTAAAAGAAGAGGTACTCGTTAAAGAGAACAAACGTATTTACGAAGTTTTATTGCTGTCCTCCAAGCCAGCGCACATAGCTGATAGCGGGAACAAATTAAGCCCGGTAGGAAATGCTATCTGGCAAGCAAAATCAAGTGATCAGCCGCAAAGGTTAATCGAGCTTCAAATAGCCGAAGAATATTTAACGAAAACGCGAAAGCATTACCAGCGCATGCAATACGGTGATAATGATCCGAAGATACAGACAATTTTGCAGGCCTATCAGGATATAACGATCAAGGTGCAATAAATCCCAACGTACTCGCCTCTTGAGCTAAAGACTCACGAAAATCTGGATGAGCAATATTAATGAGTGCCTGAGCACGCTGAGGTAAGGACAAGCCTTTTAAGTTTACACAGCCGTATTCCGTCACAACGTATTGGGTATCCATCCTGGTATCAGTAACCGCCCCACCTTGTAGCCGAGGAACAATACGACTGATCGCTCCGTGCTTAACCGTAGAGTTTAACGCTATGAATGATCGCCCACCTTTTGAAGCATAGGCACCACGAACAAAATCTAACTGCCCACCCGTACCTGAAAAAGGCTGTCCTGCTATTTGCTCAGCATTAATTTGCCCAGACAAATCCACCTCAATCGCCGCATTAACGGAAACCATATTATTATTTTTTTGAATGATAACCGGGTTATTCACCCAAGAGGCCGGATAACCAACAATCGACGGATTATCATCCATAAACTCATACATTTCTTTATCCCCTAAAGCGAGGGTGAAAATATGTTTATGTTGCATCCATTGCTTATGCTTGCCATTGATAACGCCCGATCGAATTAAATCAACCATGGCTGGGCAAAATAGTTCAGAGTGCAAACCTAGGTTTTTATGGTTTTTTAACAGCCCTAAAACGGCACTGGGTATTCCACCTACCCCCATTTGCAAGGTATCGCCATCGTGAATATATTCAGCGATTAAGGCGGCTATCTTGGCATCGGTGGGTGACGGCAGACGAGGAGGGATTTCAATTAAGGGGGTATCATTTTCAATGATGCCATCGATTTCTGAGATGTGAACAGAACACTCCCCAAACGTTCGCGGCATACTCTCATTCACTTCGACGATTATTTTGTGCGCTTTACGAATAACACTGGCACCATAATCGGCATTGGTTCCTAAACTAAAATAGCCATGTTTATCCATTGGAGACACCGTCACCATGAAACAGTGTGGCTCAACTTGCTCGGTTAATAATCGACCGACTTGATGAAAGGTTGCGGGAACAAACTCCATCAGTGAAGACTGTGGCAGGGATTTTAATGCCGCTCGATCATGACTGCTCATAAATAAAGGACGTGGGCAGACTTTATCAGCCAATGCGGGTTTTAATAAGGTCTGACTAAGTACCTCACTACCATGCATGTAATAAAGATTAATCGTATTTAATTGCCCCGACTCTAAGGCACGTTCTACAGCTTTGATTAATCTGGGCGGCATAGCAACGCCCATGGCTAGAATTAGATTCTGTTGATCTTTAATGAAATCACAAACAGCATTGTCTTTAATCAGCTTTTGTGAGAAGAGTTTTTGAATATCCATATAAATTCGCTCTATCTATTTATCAATGCTTAATTAAGCCTTTCCATCCCCCATCATGCTAAATAAACGTTTCAATAAAAAGAACATTATTGAATAAATCAGTAAACTGCCGATCAGTAGATACAGCATATTACCCGTATCGGGCACCAGCCCACCTGAGCCTGCCGCTTTATTGAAGCACACAGACAAATCAGCGACATAAACCCCGCCCGAGTCAAAACAAGAATCCGCTTTGAAAAACTCATCTAGAGTATCCGCCGTGACTAAAGAAATCGCCAACAAGCCAACAATTGTGACAAGCCACTTGGCGATGGTTATAAAATATGAAAGCAACTTAAACCTCCCTACTGGCCTAATTTCTTAGTCAGCTTTAAATCTTCTGGGCCAATATGTTTGATATACAAGGCTTTTGTTTCAGCGGCACTAGAGGAGTAAATAATAACCTTAAGGGGAGTAACTTGAATGCCATGATCATTGGACTTGATGTAAACCCCACCCGGATATCGACCCGACGTTGTCAGCCAATCCTGCTGATTCCTACTCAACCAATCATTCAGCTCTTTATACGTGGGGTCTTTAATGGTTAATGGAATCGCCTGTTGGCTATTCGAATGCACATACGCATTAACTTGAGGAGCTAATTGAAGATTAACCGATTGACTGCAGCCAACCGTAAAGACTGTGATCAAGGCAATTAACGTTTTCAGCATGGCTCAACCTAGATGTAAGAATAGATAAACTACCTTAACGCCTTAGAGCCCGTGATGAGGTGATATAAGTCAAACAGGGGGAAGCTTAGGGCCTACCCCTGGCCTATAACGCAATTATTTAGCCTCTTCTACGAAATACTGAGAACAGCATTAACCAAGGCATGATCAAGATCAGAGTTAGTGCGCCACCACTGCTTTTACCTGAATCCTCTATGGCTGGGGCAGCGATCGCTGGCCAAGCATCGAATGCACCATCACCATCTTTATCGCCAAACGCAGTCGATCCAATGACCATCACAGGAGCTTCGAGCTGAGTACCAAATTCCCACAATGCTTCCCCTTGAGTATTCAACGCTAAGTCAAAATCAGTAAATTGCGCACCATTACAACTCGTATTTGCATTCGCGCATTGAAGATCGATCAGGTCAAAGTTTTGCTCATAGCCAGGCTGAGAGTGACGGCCAAACATTTTATCTCGAAGCGCCAAATCTTTCGCCCAAAATACACTGCTATAGGTTAGGCTAAAACCTTCGTGAGAGATCGCTATCGCTCCTAATGAATACAAGGTATCCAACTCTAATGACGGCATACGCATTAAACTGATGAGATTAGAAACTTCACTGTCGTTAGCACCACCAAATACCCCACCTCCAGAAGAATGAAGCTGTATACCCGCATCAGCATTCAGCGCTCCGGATACTAACGCATTCTCAAGGGTTATATCGGCCGAGTCTCCTATTAAGCCACTGGTATGCTGATGCCCATCAACAGATGAAACAGATACAATTGAATTAATATCATAACGGCTAATACTTCCCGCTAACGCCCCAATATAGTCATCACCATCGATGTCGGCTTGAATGGCGACCTCCTTGATAGAGCTCGTATCATCACCAATCGCCTGCCCGACCAAACCACCTAATCGATCAACTCCGGAAATTTCCACCTTAGCAATAATATTATTAAAATCACTCTCATCAGCAATCCCCACAATACCGCCTAACAAATTAGGCACGCACTTGGCTTGGCAAGACTCATCGGCATTTGCGCCGGTAATCACTAGATCAAGGTTGATATGCTCAAAATGGGTCTTCCAGCTGTAGCCCATTAGACCACCACTTTCTGCCCCAACAATTAACTCTCCCGTCACAGAAAAGTCATGAACATGAGACAGTTCACTGTAAGCGAACAAGCCAACAAAATTCTCTCCAGGCCGACGTATATTAAGGTTATGCAAAGTATGACCATTACCATTAAACTCAGTACTGAGTTTGATGAAAAAGCTGCCAATAGGATCCCAGCCTTTGCCTTCATTCCAATACTCATCTTCAGCATCGAACTGGCCATTTTCATTGGTATCGAAGTTGAGATCAGCGACCAGTTCATAGCCATTACAACCAGCGTCAGGACAACCATCGCTCACGCCATATAAGGTACTACCAGTGATCAAATTTTGGCTTATGTTGTTGCGAATTTCATTCAAATCTTGCAGATCTTGAATTTCGATTAAACCATCATCATCAAGATCATAATCTGCACGCTCTATCGCCCATAAAGATGGTGAGGCAACAATACTAATCAGACCCACTATTAACGATAATTTCATCCCTGTTCCTGACAAATAACTAAATTAGGCCTTATTTTAGTGTGAGTTTTTCACATAGCAAGAGATAATTAAAACACTGCTGACAATAATACTTGTTAATAATACTTGTTAATAATACTTGTTAATAATACTTGTTAATAATACTTGTTAATAATACTTGTTAATAATACTTGTTAATAATGTTTATTTAGAGGGAAAACTTACGAATTGGGCCATCTCGACAAGCAGTTCAATCATGGATAGCGGCAGGGTAAAATAATATTAGGAAACGCCGGAGTTAAACACATACTGATTGCGGCCATTATTCTTTGCCTCGTACAACGCTTTATCAGCACGAATACAAACCGAGTCAACCGTATCACTTTCCAGCACCGGGGTAATCCCAAAGCTGCAAGTCACTGGACGGTCCAACTCCTCAACACCCAGGCGAGACTCGTTGAGTAAAAGCATTACCTGCTCAACTCGTTTAATCGCGATGTCTTTTGGGCAATCTAACATCAAGATGGTGAACTCTTCACCACCAAATCGATACACATGATCTTGGGGCCGAATCTGCGTTTCAATAAGCTGAGTAAAGGCAATCAATACCTTATCGCCGACATCATGGCCAAAGTTGTCGTTAACTAACTTAAAGTGATCAATATCTGCCGCGATCAAGAACAGATCGTTACCCCCGCTTTTCATACGATGAGACATCCGCTTAAAATCAGGGAAGTGCTCCTGAAAGGCTCGCCGATTTAACGCATTGGTTAACGAATCACGATAAGCCAAAGCTTTTAACTGAAGTGAACTCTCATGCAACGAATGCTGCAGCAAATATTCCTGCCTAGCCCCTTTATGATGAGCAATCGCCAGCAGTATGCCTACCCCATTACTAAAGCTATATGCCAATATCACCACAATTTGATCATGTACTTGCAACTTTTTCACGAACAATACGATAAATATTGCCACTAAACTATG
>PJEL010001298.1_pt1 | contig 25915 bp, 19 predicted proteins | sample 1853271 | NCBI WGS metagenome assembly PJEL01 (sample SAMN08108733, study PRJNA415343) | Invertebrate metagenome, whole genome shotgun sequencing project. | host: Globobulimina | place: Sweden: Gullmar Fjord | collected 2015-08
GCCAGCATCATCAAATTGATGGATATGTAGAAATCATGGATATGTAAGATTTGCGGCCGGTTCGACCGGATCGTTTTTTCCGCACATGGCAACCGGTACCCTTTTGCTTGGTTGCCTGAAACCGATTGGATCGGCCATGCATCAAAAAGAAGCTGATTTTTCATATCGCCTATGGCGCCACGATGGCGCTCAAGGTGAACTGATTCCCCTCCTGCAATCGGCGCAGGAACACTTCGGTTATATACCGCGGCGAGCGATCAAGTACATCTCGGGTGTAACCAAGGTGCCAGAATCCAAGATTTATGGTGTCATCACGTTCTACAGCCAGTTCCGGCTGCAACCGATGGGAAAACATGTTATCCGGATCTGCACCGGAACGGCCTGCCATGTCGCTAACGCTTCGTTGTTGGTTGATACCATCGAAGATGAACTCGGCATTGAGGTCGATGGAACCACAGAAGACGGCGTATTTACGCTCTTTTCGGTGGCTTGCATCGGTTGTTGTTCCTTAGCACCGGTGATGATGGTCGACGACGATACACACGGTAGCTTGACGCCGGCTGCGACGCGCCGAATTCTGCGCCGCGTGCGGCGTCAGACGCTCAAGGGCGAAGCGCCTCTTAAGCCGGCAGCAACCGCTGCCGCCGAGGCTCAACCACCGGCGGCGGGTTAGGGAGAGAAGCTGATGTGTACGATCTTGGTTGGAATGAGTACATGCGGGATGTCCGCCGGAGCAAAAGAGACCTACAAAAAGCTCGAGACGCTGGTTGATGAAAATGCCTCAAATGATCTGACGATCACCGGCTGCATCGGCATGTGTTTTCGCGAACCATTGGTCGAAATCCGTGAAGGTGAGAGACGCACGATTTACGGCGAAGTCGATGCAAAACGCGCCGAAGAAATCTATGAGCGCCATATCTGTGGTGGCGACATCATCGATGAATACGTCGTTTATCAGGAAGACAAAACCGAGCCCACTGCCGGCTCAGAGAAGCCTTTTCTCGCTCTCCAAGAACGTATCGTTTTGCGCAACTGCGGCCTGATCAATCCCGAAGCCATCGACGACTATATCGCTCGTGGTGGTTATGAGGCGACCCGCAAGGCGTTGTTTGATCTTTCTCCAGGGCAAATCGTTGATGAAATGAAGGCGTCTGGGCTTCGCGGCCGTGGTGGCGCTGGTTTTCCGACCGGCCTCAAGTGGTCTTTTGCTGCGGGATATGAGTCCGATATTAAATATGTCGTCTGCAATGCCGATGAAGGTGATCCGGGCGCATTCATGGATCGTTCGGTGCTTGAGGGAGATCCCCACGCTGTGCTTGAAGGCATGATCGTCTGCGGGCGGGCCATAGGCGCCAACTTCGGATATATCTATTGCCGGGCGGAGTATCCGTTAGCGATTCACCGCCTTGAAGTCGCGATCAACGCTGCACGGGAGCGTGGTTTTCTGGGCAGGGATATTTTTGGTTCGGGTTTCGATTTTGAAATCACCATCAAACAAGGCGCTGGCGCTTTCGTTTGTGGTGAAGAGACGGCGCTCTTCGCGTCTATTGAAGGGGAACGAGGCATGCCTCGCATCCGGCCGCCGTTTCCAGCCGAATCTGGCGTCTTCGGCAAACCGACGAATAATAACAACGTCGAGACCTATGCCAATGTGCCGTGGATCATGGTCAATGGCGCCGCCGCATACCGCAAATTCGGCACCGAGAAGAGTCCAGGCACCAAAGTCTTCGCCCTTGCCGGCAAGATCGCGAAGGGAGGGCTTGCTGAAGTCTCAATGGGCGTGACGATCGAAGAAATTCTCTTCGGTATCGGTGGAGGTATCAAAGGTGGCGGCGAATTCAAGGCGGTGCAGATGGGCGGCCCCTCGGGCGGTTGCATTCCGGCTGAGTTGAAAGATACGCCGGTCGATTTCGAGAACATCCCCAAAACAGGCGCGATCATGGGTTCGGGCGGCATGGTTGTTATGGACAATACAACCTGCATGGTCGACATGGCGCGTTTCTTCCTCGATTTCACCCAGGACGAAAGCTGCGGAAAATGTACGTTTTGCCGCATCGGAACCTTACGCATGCTCGAAATCCTTGAACGTATTACCAAAGGTGAAGGTGAACCCGAAGATCCCGAGCGCCTCAGGGATCTTGGTGAGAGCATCAAAGAAGCAAGCCTCTGCGGTCTCGGCCAGACTGCGCCGAATCCGGTGCTGTCGACGATGCGTTATTACATAAACGAGTACGATTCCCACATCCATGACAAGAGCTGTCAGGCTGGAAATTGCCAGAGTCTGGTTGATTTTGTCATTGAGGCCGAAAAGTGCACTGGTTGCGCCGTTTGCGCCAAAGATTGCCCTGTCGACGCGATCGAAGGTATCAAGAAGCATCCATATGTCATCGATCATTCGGTCTGCGTGCAATGTGGCAAGTGTTTGACATCGTGTTCTTTTGACGCCATTTACAAGGTTGGCAAAAAGGTGGCCGTAGCATGAAGACGATAACCGTTGAAATCAATGGTCAAGAGATCGAGGCGCGACCCGGTCAAACGGTGCTCGAAGTCGTTAGAGAGCGCGAACTCGATTCGATTCCGACCTTGTGTCATTCGCCAGAACTTAAACCTTATGCCTCATGTTTTCTCTGCGTCGTTGAGCTTGAAGGCAAACCGAATCTTGTACCTTCGTGCGCGACCCCGGTTTTTCCGGGAATGAAAGTCACGACGCGCAACGAACGCATCGAAAAATCCCGCCGTACCGCCCTCGAATTACTGCTATCCAACCACTACGCCGACTGTGTTTCGCCCTGTTTAGAAGGTTGTCCGGCAGGCGTCGACGTACAGGGTTATCTCGCCCTCGCAAATATGGGCGAATTCACAAAAGCCGCTGATCTCATCCGTGAGACCAATCCATTACCAGGCATCTGTGGTCGTATTTGTGTGCGTAAGTGTGAGGTCGTATGCCGGCGCATTGATATCGATGAGTCCGTCGCGATCAACGACGTCAAACGCTACATCACTGATACGCCTGGGGTCTACGATATTGATCCAACGCGTGAATCGCGCCGGGGTCAGTCGGTTGGTATTATCGGCAGTGGTCCTGCTGGCCTCACTGCAGCCTGGTTCCTCGCCAAAAAGGGGTGGGATCCGGTCATTTACGAGAGTCTGCCGGAGACCGGCGGCATGTTGCGCTACGGCATTCCCGAATACCGTCTTCCCGGTATCGAGATCGACCGTGAGGTCGAATATATCGAGCGCGCTGGCGTCGAAATCAAATGTGATGTTGAGGTTGGTGTTGATATCAGCCTCGATGAGCTCATGGAACAACACGGCGCTGTCTTTCTCGCTCCCGGAGCGATGGAGGGCAAAGGCATGATGGTCGAAGGCGAGCACGATACCAAGGGAGTTGTCATTGGTGTTGATTATCTGCTCGAAAAAACCGCAGATCCAACACCGACCCCGGGTACGGTTGTTGTTATTGGTGGCGGAAATACCGCGGTTGATGTCGCTCGCGTAGCGTGGCGCCTTGGCGCTGAAAAGGTGATCATCATCTACCGGCGCACCCGTGCCGAAATGCCGGCCGACGAGATGGAAATCGTCGATCTACTCGAAGAGGGCATTCAGTTGATGGAACTGGTCGCACCGATCGGCATCGTCAAGAAAGATGACGGAAGCCTCAAGGCGCTGTCCTGTATTCGAATGGTACTTGGCGAACCCGATGCTTCGGGGCGCCGCCGGCCGGTACCTCAGAAAGGCTCGGAATTTGATCTGCCGTGTGATATGGCGATGCCGTCGATCGGTCAGATGCCATTTTTGACGCGTTTACTCAAAGACAGCAAATACGCGCCTAAAGTCTCCAGGTGGAGCACCTTCGACATCGATCCAACGACAATGATGACCAATATCAAAGGTATCTTTGCTGGTGGTGACGCTGCTGATGACGGACCGACAGTCGTCATCGACGCGATTCGCGATGGTCAGAAAACGGCCAAGGCGATTCACGCATTTCTCTCGGGCGAAGAACTTGAGAAGAAACCATTCGTTGTCACCAAAGAATTCTGGGCTAGGCCGGGCCAGAAAGAACTCGGCGAGTTTCCAGAGAGCCCCCGCCATGCGATGCATCAGATTAGCGTTGGTGAACGTGTTGGTAATTTTAATGAAGTGTCGACGGGTTATACCTATGACGACATGACGCACGAAAGTGATCGTTGTTTGTCGTGCGGTTGCCTCGCGTTCGACTGGTGTGATCTCAGGCTCTTGGCTGAAGAATACGGCGCTGATCTTGGTCATTTCAAGGGATATGTGCGCAAACACAAGGTTGATGAGCGACACCCTTACCTCGTATACGATCCGAATAAGTGCATTCTTTGTGCGCGCTGTATCAGGACGTGTGACCGGATCCTTCCGATTTCAGCCATCGGCCTCATCAATCGCGGTTTTTCGGCCGAGATGCGTCCGGCCATGAACGATCCACTCGCCGATACGACCTGCATATCTTGTGGTAACTGTGTTGATGCGTGTCCGACTGGCGCCTTGACGCCGAAGTTTGCGTTTAAGGGTCGTGCGGCCCTGGCTGCCGAGCGCAAGGAGACCCATTGTGGATTTTGCTCGATAGGTTGTGCAATTACGGTGAATCGGATCTCGGATTCCAGCTATTCGATCGATCCTTCAGGTATTCCTGGGGATTATCTTTGCTTCGAAGGCCGTTTCGGTTGCGAACTCTTCATCAAGAGCCAGCGCCTGACCCTGCCACAAGAGCGTGAGGACATCAGGCACGTCGAACTCTCGATGGAGGAAGCGTTCAACAAAGGGGCCACGGGTCTGAGAAAAGCCCTTGAGGATCACGGCCCCGAATCCGTTGGTGTATTCTTCTTTCCCGATCTCAGCAACGAAGAGATGTACCTCGCTGGAAGGATCGCTCGCGAAGGCCTCGGTACGAACAATATCGGTTCCGTGGCGTTGCTCGAGACGGGCCTCGTTTCGGGAGTCCTCGACGATTCGTTTGGCTTCACAGCTTCAACGGCCGATCGCACCGCGCTTCGAGATGCCGATCTCATCATCTGCAACAATATCGATCCTCATCAAGACCTCCTGATCCTTGGTGTTGAGATCACCGACGCCGTAAAAAACGGCGCCAAATTGATCACAACGAGTTCGGCCCAGTGTTCATTTGCCGATATTGCATCCGTTGAGCTTGATCCGATGCGTGGTCGCGCAGCCTTGTTGTGGAATGGAATTACCGATAATCTCATCAAGAGCGGATTTTTTGATCGCGGTTCGATCAATGCAATGGCCAGTGGCACGAATTTCCTAAATGGACGTGGAGTCTATGACGCTGGTGCGATTTCGATGATGACCGGGGTTGATGAATCCAAGATCGATGGGGTCGCCGAGCTGATCAAGGATGCCGGAAAAGTTGTTGTTGTGCATTCTCTCGATCGTTCGCGTGATCTTTCCCCCGGCGATTCTCAGGTGATGGCGAATCTGCTTTTGCTGTTGCGTGATCGGGGAACCGAGGCCGATCTCATTTTGCCGTCGTTGGCAGCCAATGGCGCCGGTGTCGGTGTATCGGGAGCTGATCCCAAATTCACCGTCGGGCGCAAACGCAGTCGCACTTTGCCTGGAGCGAAGAATCGAAAAGAGTTGCTTGAGATGTTGCGTGAAGGCAAGATCAAAGCAGCCCTCATTGTTGGTGAAGATCCTCTCGCAGCTGATCGCACAGGTTCGTACTTCGGATCTGTTGATTTTATGGTGGCGATCGACTGGGCTCAGACCGAAACGACGATGTTTGCCAATATCGCGATTCCTGGCAGCACATCTCTCGAGAGTGACGGCACGCGCTGCAACTTTGAAGGCCGGGTGAATCGTTTCAGACCCGCAGTGAAACCTCCGGCGGGTCTCGCGACCTGGCAGGTTCTTATTGGTTTGGCTTCTTCACTTGGCCTCGAATTACCTACTGACTTTGAAGAGATTTCAGAGACCATCGCAAATAACGCCCGTATGAACCTCGGCGCGAGGGTCCCATTCGTCTGGAATACTGGCGAAGAACACATCTGGGATGGCAAAGGCGAACTCAAGAGTGCCGATGTCGCGGCCAAAGCGAGTCCCCGTACTCCGGCGCTCAATTCAGCGGCCCAGTATCGCCGTGAGTTGCGAGAGGTCGGCATCAAGAATTTCCGCGTCGGAGCGCGAAAATAGAATCTTCTGGCCGGACATTGAGGAGTCGATTTCGTCTGCGGACGCAATACATAGGTGTTAACCCGCATATCTCACCAACTTCCTGCTCCGGCCGACGATGCACCATGTCTAGCGGTGTTTTCTCGCATCGGGATGCTCGACGGACAAAAGAGTACGACTCCGCGTCCCTCAGGTCGAAAACCCCACTGGACAAGGCACCTCGCCGCCCTCGCTACGAAAGCTGGTGAGATATGCGGGTTAAGCCTGGAATTCTGCGCTGCAACATCCCATATTTGAGATAAGAAGCAAGGGTTTGTAATGGAGGTTTTCGATGGCGGGTCTGGATCGCAGTGCGGCATTACGCGATCGAATGATACTTGTTATCGAAGATGACGAGGACGTTCGCCTGTTTCTGCTCTCGTTATTCGCCGATGCCGGCGCAAGATTGCTCGAGGCAGCTGATGGCACATCGGGCATCGACTTGGCTCGGAAATTCAAACCGGATCTGATCATGCTCGACCTGGTTTTACCCGATCATGATGAGGCCGAAGTTTTCTGCGCGTTGAGAGATAGAGTTGAGACTGCGAATATCCCTGTGTGCATTCTTACGGGCCATCCCGAGTTCCGCAAATACATCTATGACCGCCCAGTCCGGGCGCCCGAGGGTTTTGTTGGCAAACCGTTTGATCCAGATGAACTGTTGAATACCGTTCGAAGAATCATCGGTTTGAGAGATCGCAAGATTGACCGTGAACGACGGCGCGCGAGGTCATAAGCATTTCGAACTCACGCCATCGCTGATTGGCGATACTTCATCTCTATGTTTTGTCTCTTTGATGGTAGTGTTTGTTTTACTGCTCTACACCTTCAACGATGGCGAAACTCTCTATCGTTTCGCTTCCGAGTATCCTGATGCAATCACTGCCACAGCATTGAGGGGTATTCGCCGCGCGTGACCATATCCGCGATAAAACGGGTGACGCGTTCTTTGTCTTCGGCAAAGGTGATGCCGCACCATTGGCCGTTGTGGCGAAGCACACGGATGCGTGCGGTGCCGTCGTCGATCATCCCTTGACCATCCTCAGGGAGAAGCAATTCTTGCGAATCGTCGGTTTTCCCTTCGAGTTGCACCAGAAACTGTCGAAACCGATTCTCGAGTTCGATGAAGAAATCGGGAAGAAATGCCCACATATTCATCGATACGAGGTCATCGCCAGAAACACACTGTTCGATGCCGTCCGAATCGATGAAGCGGCCTCCGCTTCCATGTTTCGAGAGTTTTAGAACTTCGACGATCTTCTCAAGCCAACCATCGTTGTCAACACGGCATAGACCTCTCGAAACTGGCCCCATTTCGGAGAGGGTTGGACCAACCCTAAAACCTGCCAGAGCGAATGTTGGTGGTGAATCGTTATGAGCTGATCTCAGAAACTCACCCACCGCGGTGAAGGCGGGAGCACCGTAAAAATCGTCAGCGTTGATCACGGCAAAGGGCTCGTTGATACTTGCTTTCGCAGCCAGTACTGCTTGACCCGTACCCCAGGGTTTTCGCCGGTTATGAAGAATCGCAACGCCGGCGGGAATATCGGAAATCTCTTGATAAGCGTAGGACAACTCGATATGTCCCCGAAGTCGAGGACCAAGGACGCGCTTAAACTCGCTTTCGGTTTCGCGGCGAATGATAAGAAGCAAATGGTCAAATCCGGCTCGAAGCGCATCGAAGACCGAATATTCCAACAAGGTCTCACCGCTTGGTCCGACCGGTTCGAGTTGTTTGAGTCCACCGAAACGGCGTCCGATTCCCGCAGCCAAAACTACCAAGGTTGTCCTCATGCGTTTTTCTCCGATGCCGGATTTCATCTCATTTCACGCTAGATCAATATAGTGCAATCCAGTCCACATATTTCACCAGGTTTCGCGACGAAAGCCGGTGAGAATTACGCGCTCAAAAAAACATGGCAATTGGCTTCTTCTTTGGCGGCGCAGGTGGCAGAATATATGCGGGGGCATCAGATGACCACAAAGTATGACGCGATCGTCATTGGCACGGGCATTATCGGCGGGGCGATTGGGTTGGAGTTGGCCAAGAAAGGCTTCAGGACGTTGAACGTGGACAGGCTGCCGGCTGCCGGTTATGGCTCCACCTCCAACACCTGCGCGATCATTCGCTTCCATTACTCGACGGCCGAGGGTGTTGCGATGGCCCGCGAGTCTTACTTCCACTGGCTCGACTGGCCCAAATATGTCGGCCATCCTGACGAGCGGGGTCTGGCTCGCTACGTCAATACCGGTTGTCTGGTGATCAAGGAAGAGGGCAATTGCTTCCTCGAGCATGTGATAGTTCACCTTGAAGAATTAGGTGTGGCGTATGACGAACTCGGCGCCGAAAAGCTTGCGGCCTTTTTGCCTTATGTGGACTGTCGCCAGTTCGGACCTCCGGTAAGCGCCGACGATCCTCGTTTCGGCGAGCCGACCGGCGAAGCTATTGCTGGCGCGATCTATATTCCGGAGTCGGGATATATCAACGACCCACAGCTCGCATGCCACAATCTGCAGCGCGGCTGCGAAGCGCGTGGAGGCACCTTTCGATTCAACTCCGATGTCGTCGAAATTCTCAGGGAAGACGGTCGTGTCGCTGGCATCAAGCTGGCAGACGGCGCCCGGATTGACGCGCCCATCGTGGTCAACGCAGCGGGTCCCCATTCTTTCAAGATCAACCAGATGGCTGGAGTCGAAGACGGCATGCGCATCAAGACCCGGGCCCTCAAGAAGGAGGTTGCACACGTGCCCGCGCCGGTGGGAGTCGATCTTGAGGTGCAGGGCACGATCATCACCGATGGCGACACGGGCTCATACGCACGCCCCGAAGTTGGCAACCACTTCCTCGTCGGCTCTTTGGATCCGAGATGCGATTCCCACGAGTGGGTGGATCCGGACGCGTATGACCAGAATTTCACCGGTTTGTGGAGAACTCAGGTCATGCGCAGCGCCCAACGTTTGCCGGCCCTGCCGATCCCCGGGCAGCACAGCGGCGTCGTGGATCTTTACGATGTCTCTGACGATTGGTTGCCCATCTACGACGTCTCCGACCTGCCCGGCTTCTACATGGCGGTCGGAACCTCAGGTTCTCAATTCAAGAATGCGCCGGTGGTGGGAAAGCTCATGGCGGAGCTGATCACCAAGGTCGAAGCCGGCCAAAACCATGATTGCGAGCCGGTGCAATTCGACCTCAAATACACCAGGCGTGTCTGCGACATCGGATTCTTCAGCCGTCTGCGGGAACTCAATAGCGAATCGTCCTATTCGGTGATCGGATAATGACAGGATCATGATCATGAGCGGGGCGACCGGCCCAGGTGCAGGCTATCTCGACTTGGCGAAGTACGAACAGCTTGCCGAGCGTATAACCGCCCTGCAGGAGATGCTGATGTCGTGCTGCGTATGCCCACGGCGTTGTTCGGTAGATCGCCGGTATGAGTTTGGCGATTGCGCAACCGGAATCCTGCCGATTGTCGCCGCAAACACGCCGCATTTTGGCGAAGAACCGGTCATCTCGGTAAAACGTGGTTCTGGAACAGTTTTCCTCGCAAACTGCAACCTCAGGTGTGCCTTCTGTCAGAACCACGAGATTTCTCAGGGAAAGCGGGCTTCGTGCCCGTCCCCAACCACTGCTGAGAAACTCGCGGGGATATTCCTCAAACTCCAGGACGGCGGCTGTCACAACATCAACTGGGTATCACCAACGCATCAGGTGCCTCAACTCGTTGAAGCCCTCGGATTTGCAGCACGTCGGGGTCTAAAAATTCCGATCGTATACAACAGTAATGGCTACGATTCGATTGAGGTCATCCGGCTTCTGGAGGGCATTGTTGATGTCTACCTGCCGGATCTCAAGTACTCCGATGCTGATACCGCACGCGAGTTTTCAGGGGTCGAAAACTACCCGATCCATGCTCAAGCGGCGATTCGTGAAATGCACCAGCAGGTCGGAGACCAGTGGGTTCTCAACCAGGAGGGCGCCCTCGTTCGTGGCCTCCTGATTCGTATGCTCGTGCTTCCGAACGACCTCGCGGGGGTCGAAAACAGCTTACGTTGGATTGCCGAAGAGCTTTCACCCCAGATCGGTATTTCGCTCATGGCGCAGTACTATCCGTCGCATCGAGCGAACGATCTTGCACGTTATCCACTTCTCTCACGGACGATTTCAGCCGGCGAATGGGCGCGCGCCTTGGAGGCACTGGAACGCTGGATGGAGGGCGATCACCACTTCGTACAAGAATACCAAGCTGCGCCGCGCTACTACCGCCCGGACTTCTCCGATCCTGATACTCCCTTTGCGGACATCGACGACTTCGTCTGATTCGGCGTTTCATGCAATTTTGGCGGCTAGGTTCCGGACGTTTTCTAATGCGCCTTTTCGAAAGCAGAGATGGCTGAAGCTGATTTCAGTTTGACGAGTCCGAGATTGCCGTTGGTTTTAAGGACTACGAAGAGGCCCAACTTGGTCCGCAACGGGTTCTTTTCGTCGGTGATTCCTCGAGCGACGATGTGTCCATCATCGGCTTCCACATGGACCAGGTGACCAGCGCCTGTACCCATCTCAATAGAAGCCTTCTGCGCGTTCTGGAGCAGGTTGTTAGCGAGCGCGCCCATGGTTGTGAGGTTGATTCTCGCTTTGGAACTGGATTTGATGACTTTTCCTGTGGAGTCGAACAACGCAGCGCCGAGGCAACCTTCGATTTCCAAAAGCTGTTCGAGTAGATCTAGTTCTGACATGATTGTCCCCTTACGTACCGAGTTTACTTAGAATCTGAGCCGAACCGGTGTACCTCGGCCATTGTTCAGCAACGACGCTCTCGTAGAACTCACAGTTCATACAGTTGTCGAGCTTGGACGCGAATTCACCTTGAACCGCACCGCCGCAGAAGGTCCCGGCAACGGCCCAGCAAGCTCGACCGCCGTTCCTGCCTTCATTGGTTCCGTCAACCCTATACTCCTCGGCAGCTGGACAGACTCCAAACTCCTTGACCTTGGCGCCGCCGGGCTCTCGGCCACATTTTTTCACTTCCCAACAATTTCTTTTCGCCATTGTGAATGTCCCTCCCATCGTACTTGGTCGATGAAGATAGCAAGTCACATGCCGGAGTGAAGCGCGAATTGAGAGCTGAGAATTGGACAATAGTGGAGAAATACAATGTAAATACTATGGATTTTTATCCATTGGCTTTTCGACCAAGAGTGACGAATGGCACTTCGCAAGAACCAGAATCTGGAAGGCCGCGGGGAGGAAAACCGCAAAGTCGCGAAAAAACACGACAGTTGGCGGCTATTCGCGGTCTGCGGCAGATCATAAATGAGAAGTGTGAACTAGAAATTCTCGATGGCGAAAATATCCGAAGCGAGGGATTCTGTCTGATCAAAAACGATAGTGCGGCCGTCGAGTGGATCAACATCGAAGGCAAAGCCCAGGCGGCCCGGGACGGTCATCAACTCTGTCGTTTTTTGAGTGGCAAAATCGAAGAAAGCGATTTTATAGGTCTGGGCGTCGAGCTGCTTTCGGTAACCCACGAAGAGACCACTTTCTGACACCTGCCACGTCAATAACTCTCCCGCTTCAAGAGAGAATACGAGTTCCGGATTCCCGCCGGTTGGCTCACACCGCCAGATCCCTTCGGTCGATCTTCGATAACGCGTGAAAAAGAGTGCCTTTCCATCCGGGGCCTCGATGGCCTGGTATCCGCCGCCATCTGTGGTCATGATCGCTTCGCTGTTCAGACTTTCCTCGACGGGCCTTCGCCAGATCTCGTTCCGTTCGGCTGTACCTCGGGATACATAAAGGGCGGTAGGGTCGTGCGACCAGCGTGGCCGGGTCTCACCGCCGTGTGGCGCTTGCAGAAAAATCGTCCGGCCACCTGGAACATCAACAATGCAGGTGGTAGGTTGGCCATCGACCTCAACCGTCAACCCAATGCGGCCACCATTCGGCGACCAGGTGGGGGCAATCGGTAAAACGCTTTCGAGTTCGGTGAGTTTATGAACGTCAGAACCGTCGCGTGATGCCAGCCAGAGTTGGGTTGTTCCGGTCCGGTCGGAAAGGAATACGATGGATTGATTGTCGGGCGCGACGGCCGGAAAAGAATCCCATGCCGTCGAGTGGATAATGCGGGTCAGGTTCTCTTCACATGTCGAAGTAGATGACGGTGAGCACTGCCAAATATTCTTCTCTCGACGACCCTGGGAAAAGGCGATGATGGGTGCGTATGTGGCTACGCTGATAGCGCCGACGCCGGTTTTGCTGGACAGCGTACGGTGAGTCATTCCATCAAGGCCGATGAGAAAAATACCGTCATCTCTGGCTACGACGATGTCTTCATCGTCAGGCGCCCAATCGAAGTCGGACACCCGCTGACCACCACTCGGGATCTGGCGGGGATTCGATCCATCGATATCGCTAACCACGATCGCACGGCGACTGTCGTCGATGCGGAGAAAAGCAAGATGTTGGCCGTTGGCTGAGAAGCGAGGTCGATAACCACCGTGTGAGAGGGTGGTTGATGGAGCAAAGGCATCAATTTGCCCGGTTTCGAGGTCTTTTTGTTGCAGCTGCCATGGCCCACCGGCAGCTTCACGGCGGGCGAAGACGAGCAATCGGCCATCGGGCGAAAAGGCAGGCGATAACAGTTTCGTATTGTTAGCAGCGGCCACAACTTCAATCTCTTTGCCTCCGACCGCTGGAACCATGAAGATTCCGGTCGAATTACCGGTCAACCGGGCGAAGGCGATGAAGCGAGAGTCGTGGGTCCAGGTGGGGAATGCATAGTGTCCGAGAGTGTGAGTGAGTCGCAGCGGTGGACCGGCGCCGATCACCTGAACGAAGACCCCGTCGGGTTCTTCGTCGTTGCCATCCCAGATGAAAGCGAGGCGATCACCAGAGGGAGACAAGGATGGGTATTCTTCGATGCCGGGAAAGGACGTGAGATGAAGCTGGTTGGGAACGGGCCCATAGTTGCGATTGAATCTGGGGAGGAACCACCCGGCGAAGGTCGTGATCACTGCTATTAGAATCGCGAGAATAGGCAACCACAATCGGGTTGTTGTTGATTGCAGCGAAAGTCGGGCCTTCGGTGAGGGTTGTGGGGTGTGCGCGGGAAGAGCTTCGACCGGGGCGAGTATCCGATACCCTTTTTTTGGAATCGTTTCGATGATGCGAGGTCTTTTTGGATCGTCTTTGAGGAGTTTTCGCAGACTCGAAATCGCCCTGGTCAAGGATTCGTCGACGACAAGAGTGTCGGGCCATACGGTATCGAAGAGTTCTTGACGGCTGATGACGCCGGGACGCTGGACGAGCACCACCAGCACCTGCATGAATTTGTCGGGGACCTGGTGTTCGGTCGCCCCGTCAAAAATACGATTGATATCGGGACGTACGTGCCATCGGCCGTCGAGCACAAAACCTGCCGAGTCAGCAGGCGGATCGGCGATAGGGTGAGACGGCGGCGACATGGCCATTACTATACCCCTCTCTGGGTAGTTTGGAGGGACGAAGACATCGCTGCGAATATCCGAGTTATGAGGATTTCAGCTCGGCGTTAGCAAAAGATAAGGTGAATTTCAGGTTCCTTCGTAGCTATGAATGCATGCTGGATCTTGCCGCCGTCAATGAAGCGGCGCACGATATTCAGGAGGATCCTTTGAATTGTCAGAAATCTATATTGCTTCGCGTTATTGTTCTTTCATTCATCTTTGCGCTCTCGGGCGCGACCATTTCATATGCTGAGGATGATAAACCGTTGGATCGAGCAAAGACTCAGGCTTTGATGCAAGAAGCTGAAGCCTCGGGTGATCTCGATACGATGGCCGAGCTCGCCGAAGAGGTGGCTTTCGCCGAACTCACTGATTATCTCGACGCGAGTTATGAGTTGCTTCGCATTCACTGCCAGCGGGGGGATGAGACTCAGGCCTTCCAGACCATAGAGATTATGCTCAATGCTGGTTTCTGGGATTATCGGCGCTTGATGAGCGACGAGGATCTGGTTTTGATCAACTCAGGCGAAAAACTGCGAACTTTGGTTCGTGCGGCATGGGCGAAGGGTTATATTTCGATGCTCGAACGAAAGAACAGGGATATCATGCAGCATCCAGCTCAGATTATGGAGAAGCTTGCTCTAAAGCAGGGTGATGTTGTTGCTGATATCGGCGCTGGCGCGGGGTATTTCACGATTCCTATGGCCAGCGCTGTGGGCGCCCGGGGCACGGTGATCGCAACCGATATTCGGCAAGAAATGCTCGACCATATCGCGGCGAAGTTGCACGATGGAGGGATTAAGAATGTTGATCTCGTCAAAGTCGAGCCGGGTGAACCAGGCCTTCCGGCAAAGGCGATAAACACCATTTTGATGGTCGATGTGATGCACTACGTCAAGGAAAGAACCCAGTACGCCCAAAAGCTGAAGGAGGCTCTCGTGCCGGGCGGTCGTGTCGTAATAATTGACTTTCGTTATGACCCGGAGGCCGAGCGCGAGTTTGCGCCTCCGCCGGAGCAGCAGATTCCACGCGAGACGCTTGATCAAGAGATGTTCGAGGCGGGGTTTGAGCTTGATGAGTCTTTCGATTTTTTGCCTGAGCAGTATTTCGTAATCTATCGCGTGATAGGATAAATCCATGGTCGGAGGAAAACCCCGCCGGGTCTTGTCCCTCTTTGATACAACCAACCTCATTGTCGGCATCATCGTAGGGGCGGGCGTCTTTGTCGCCGCGCCTGAAGTCGCCAAGGGAGTAGGATCGACGTGGGGTGTGCTTGTTATCTGGGCTCTCGGAGGGCTGCTTTCATTGTGTGGTGCAATGGGATATGCAGAGCTGGCCACGGCGTATCCTGAACAAGGCGGGGACTACGTCTACCTGACTCGGGCCTACGGCCGTTGGGCGGGTTTTCTTTTCGGTTGGCTGCAAACCCTCGTGGTTCGACCGGGCGATATCGCGGTGATGGCGTATGTCTTCGCCACCTATGCCGAGAGGATTGCCGGCCGTAGTGGCAACAAGCCGATGCTCGCCGCGGTGGCAGTAGCCGTGCTCACCGTGATCAACATCGTTGGTGTACGCAGCGGTGTGTGGACTCAGAACCTGCTGACAGTAGCCAAACTTCTCGGTGTAGTGATCGTTATCGCGGTTGCAGCCTTCGCTCCGGCTGCTTCAGCGTCCGCGGCCGGGTCAGGCCTGACGGACGAAGCTGTGCCATTGGCTGTGGCGCTAATTTTGGTGCTCTTTTCTTATGGAGGCTGGAATGAGATGGCCTTTGTCGCTGCCGAGGTCAAAGAGCCGCACCGAGGCATCATACGGTCCATGATCATCGGCATGGCGGTGGTGACTACGATCTACATTGCAGTCAATTTCGCTTTTCTTAAAGTACTAGGGCTGAGAGGTTTGACCTCGTCAGACGCGGTGGCTACGGATACGGTAGCTACGGTATTTCCCGAGCTCGCTGGCACATTTGTCGCGATTCTCATCTGTTTGTGCGCTCTTGGCGCGGTTAACGGCTTGGTCTTTGCCGGCGCGCGAGTTGCGTACGCCGTCGGCCGGGACCACCGGCTTTTTGCGCCCCTCGGAGTATGGTCCACTCGCACTGGCACGCCCGTTCGATCGCTCGCTCTTCAGGGTGGATTAGCGGTTGTTCTGATCCTTGCTCTCGGTTCCTTCATCGACACCGTGATGTATACCGCAGCTGCTGTCTACCTCTTCTATCTGGCGACCAGTCTTGCCGTCATCGTCCTTCGATTCCGGGACCCTACGACTGCGCGACCTTATAAGGCCACCGGCTATCCGGTTTCTACGGTGGTGTTTAGCCTCGTATGCGTATTCTTGATTGTCGCAGCCGTGAATTATCGACCGTCGATGGCGTTGGCCTCGGGTCTGGTGATTCTATTGGGCGTTCCGGGTTTTCTATGCAGTGAGCGCATCCGCCGTTAGCCCGTCCTTCTCACCATTGTTGACGACGTAGCCATCAAAAAGGTGGATCGTTCTTTCGGCGTGACTGAGGTAGCGCGGATCATGGGTTACCATGCAGATCGTTGAGCCTCCTTGATGTAATTCACTCAGCAAGCTCATGACCTGCTCGCCGCTTTTTGAGTCCAAATTTCCTGTTGGCTCGTCGGCAAGAAGAATGAGAGGTTGACCCACAAGTGCGCGCGCCACCGCGACTCGCTGCTGCTGTCCGCCGGAAAGTTGCGAAGGATAGTGGCTGAGCCTGGAATCCATGCCAACTCTTTCTAGCGCATCCACGGCCATACGCTTTCGGTGGTGTCTTGGTGAATTGCGGTATATCAGAGGCAATTCTACATTCTCGAAGACGCTCAGATCGCCGATGAGATTAAAGCCTTGAAAAACGAATCCAATAGCCTCGTTGCGTAACCTCGCCCTTTCGAGAACACTGAGTCCCTCCGTCGGATGACCGTTGAGTGAGTAGGAGCCTTTTGTCGCGGTATCCAGAAGTCCCAAAATTGCGAGTAATGTCGATTTTCCGCAACCTGAAGGACCGACAATCGCGACGAATTCACCTTCCGAAACCTTAAGGTTCACGTCCTCGAGAGCGTGGGTTTCCATTTCGTCTGTCAAGAAAATCTTTTGCACCGCGTCCATCTGAATCAGCGCCTGCTGTGTTGTATTCATTCAGCCTCTCCCTATTTTTCAACGAAGTCTTAGTTTTTCGTAATCGTTCCAGCGCGACGTGTCCGATAGGATGATCTGGTCTCCGGCCTCGAGGCCTCCTATGATTTCCACAACATCAAGCGACACCCGCCCCAATTCGACCTGAACCCTCCCGGCCCTGCTGCCTTCTTTGTCGAGGCGAAACAACGCCAACGTCGCATTTTCCCGGCAATTCACAGGTCTGCCGACATGCAAGATATTGTTGATCTGCTCGACCTCGATGATACCTTCGACCGCCATATCTGGGCGAGCTCCGGCGGGCAAGGATCCACTGAGCCGCACCTCCACCTTCACCGTACCTTCACGAACCGCTGGATCAACCCGAACCACCTCTCCAGCCACCAAACCATTTCGGGTATCGATGCTCACAAGCTGATTCTGCCGAACATCACGTGCACGGGTTGCTGCGACCTTGAGTTCGACCCGCAAGCGGCCTTCTTGAGCGACCTGAGCGAGCATGGTGCCTGAAATCACTTGTTGTCCGATTTCAATTGGTACCTCTTGAACTATGCCATCGATTCCGGCGCGTACTTTGAGTGCTTCGAGCTGACGACGGCGCATGCCACTGAGAATCTCTTGCTGCGCCAACTCGGCCTGCTTGGCCTTGAGGCGAACAAGATTGCCTTCGGCCCTCACTTCGCTTCGTTCCTGTTCAACCTCGCGTTGCGTGACTAATGAAGCCGCGACAGCCTCTGAGGCCTTGAGTTGAATATCAGATATAAGGCCTTTGCTGGCCAGCTCGCGGTTGGCTTCGGCTTGTAAGGAAGCGCGTACAAATTCGGCCTCAACCGCCGCCAGATTGGCCCGCTGGTCCAGTTCGGTCTCGCGAAAGCTCATACTGAGATTCGTGAGCTCCGCTGTCACGCGAAGAACCATGTTCTCAGCATCGATTGCTGCTCTTTCCACTTCGGAACTAGAGAGTTCGAGCAAAACATCGGCGGCTGATACCAGTTGCCCAGGAACTACGTTCACACGATCGACTCGTGCTGTAGTCTCGGACTGAATCAACTGCAGAACATCGGGGACCAAAATACCGTGCCCACCGACCTGGCGCACAAGGTCTCCCCGCTCCACGGTACCTATCCAGACGGTGTCACGGTCGACGACCGGTGGCGCAGGTTCCAATTTCGCAACCGCAAGTGTCGCAACAATTGCAATCACGGCAGTTCCGCCGATCCACAGCCATTGTCGACGTCGCTTGGTCGCAAGAATCTCAGGACGAATGATATCCATTCTATTCCTGCCGTAACGCCGTCATTGGATCGACCCTGGCGGCTCGCCAAGCCGGCAGGATGCAGGCAACCAAAGAAACAAAGACCAGAAAGGCGACTGCGCCCAAATACGACGCAGCTTCGAAGGGAGCAGTTTCATACAACAATCCTGTGAGCAAACGAGTCGCAAGGGCAGCGCCTATGATTCCAGCGATGAGTCCGGCGCCGACCATAACCAGGCCTTTGTGGAGAATGAGCCTGATGAGTCTTGTGGGAGATGAACCCAGCGCGAGACGAATTCCGAACTCATGTGTTCGTTGGCTGACGTGGTATGTGAGCACGCCGTAAAGTCCGACTGCCGTGAGCAGAAGCGCAACGCCGGCAAGCAGGCCGAGTGCTTTCAGCACAACCTGAAAATCGGCCAAATCGTTGTTGATGATCGCGGTCATGCTCTTAGGTTCGTGAAATACGACCTCCGTATTTTTGGCGTGGAGAATGTCACGAATAGGACCAACCGCGAGAAACGGATCTCCAACAGTGCGGACCACCAGCCACTGTTGGAAAGGACCCATTTGTACTGCTGACATATACATGGCCCACTCAGAGTCGGAACGTACGCTGTTGATGCGAGCATTACCGACGATACCGACGATCTCATATCCGAAATCGTCCCAGCCAAGCTTGATCATCCTTCCAATAGCCTTTTCGCCTGGAAAAAGACCCTCGGCTACAGCCGCGCTGACGACGACCACCGGATTGCCGTCCGTATTGTCACCGCTGGTGAAGTCACGACCGCTAAACAGTGGAATGCCGATGGTCTCAAAGTAACCTGGAGTGACCCAACGGGCGAAAGCGAAACGGGATTCGTTCATCGAAGGGCGTGGTTGTGAAGCTGTCCAGACGGGCCAATCGGTCCAGGGTGAAGCAATTGGCAGTTTGCTGATGGTTGCGGAGTTCTCGACTCCTGGAATCGTTTTGACCTCGTCTACCAGCGAGGTGAAGAACTCGGCCCGTTCTTCGGGAGTCGGATAATCAACCGAATTGATACTGATTGTGCCTACGATTATATTTGCCGGTTGAAAACCGAGATCTGAGTTTGCGAGATTGACCATACTACGAATCAGCAAACCGCAGCCAATGACCAAAACAACCGAAACAGCGATTTGCACGACCACCATAAACGTCCGCAAATGGGCGCTATGTTGGCTCTCAGTCGCCCGGCTGCCGCTCTCAATATGTTGGCGAAGGTTGACGGATGTGGCCCGCAGGGCCGGGACAATTCCGACGAATAGACCTGCAAGAACAGAGATCCCGAGGGAGAACAATAATACTGTGCCGTTGATTTCAGGCAGCGGTACACCAGGGTCTCCCATAGGCAGGAGCCGAAGCAGCACGTGCTGAAATAGAAATGCCACAAAGACACCGACGAAACCCGCGAATAGAGTGAGGATGACGCTCTCGGTCATGAGCTGACGTAAGAGCCGATTCCTGGAGGCGCCTATGGCGGAGCGTAAAGCCATTTCTGTGAGGCGTTTCTGACCGCGAGCCAGCAGAAGACCAGCGACATTGGCGCATGCGATCAACAGCACGAGTCCAGTGGTAATTGTGAGCAGGTTGAGTGATTGGCGCACATGGGCGACCATATAATCTTGAAGATCAATAAGGCGAAGGCCTTTGTTCGTATTTGAATCGGGGTATTGCTTTTCAAGCGTAGCTGATAATGCGTCGACCTCGCTCTGTGCTTGAGCTATTGATATTCCGGGCTTGAGCCGGCCCACGGGCCAGAGGCTGTGTGAGTCTCGAGTACGGTCGATGAATGAATCGTGGGCGATCAGGAACCACAGGTCTGCATCAAACATAAAACGAAATCCGGGCGGCATCACACCGATAACCCGGAAACGTTGTCCGTTGAGCGAAATTGAGTTTTCGAGAGCCTTTTGCACACTACCGAATCTGCGCACGGCCAGCGTATGGCTCACTACGATGACGTCGATGCCGCCTTGCGCCTCCTCCTCTTTGGTGAAGAAGCGGCCGGCAATAGGGTTAATACCGAGGGTTTGGCTCAAGTTCCAGCTCACGGGCGCAGCTTCCACCATCTCGGCACTGGCGCCGCCGGTCACGCTGATTCGCATCGCGCTTGAGAGAGCGGCAAGATCTTCGAACGAGCTTGTACGTTCGCGGTAATCGAGGTAATCGAGTCTTGAAACCGGACCTCCTGCCCGGCCCTCAATGGTCTTTGTTGAAGCTACCAAACGATCGGGATCTTCAAACGGCAAAGAACTCAGCAATAACGCGTTGATCGTGCTGAAGAGAGCGGTATTAGCGCCGATACCAATAGCCAGTGTGAGAACAACAACTATGGTAAAACCGGGCGCTCTTCTTAAAGTGCGTATAGTGAAACGCACATCCTGCAGCATTGAGTCGATTAGGGCGCCGTGGCGGTGGGCGCGCACTCTCGCTTTAACCTGCTCGACACCACCAAGTTCCATCATGGCCTGGCGTCGAGCTTCAGCCGGCTTGGCGCCGTTTTTAACCTTTTCATCAATAAGAAGTTCGAGATAGGTTTGCAGCTCCTCATCAAGCTCGTTATCAAGATCAGAGGCACTAAATATTGCCTCCCATGCATTCCGGAGGATGGGTAGAATCGGCATGCTTGGCTCCTTTCAGTACGCCTCGAGCACTTTTGCGATGGTCATTACCAAGTGCGCCCACCCTTGTTGTTCTTCACCGAGCCGCTCGACCCCAGCGTGAGTGAGTTCGTAATATTTGGCTCGCCGTTTGTTCTCAGACTCGCCCCAGCTACCTAGGATCCAGCCTTCTTGTTCCATACGATGCAGAGCAGGAAAGAGAGAACCTGGTTTGACCTGAAAAACGCCGTCTGTGATCTGCTCAAGGCGGCGAGATATGCCCAGCCCGTGAAGTGGAGCCAACGACAACGTCTTGAGAATCAGCATGTCGAGAGTTCCTTTGAGTAGTTCTTTCTTGCTTTCGACCATGTCACCTCCCTTAGCCCGCATTTCTCACCAACTTCCTGCTGCGGCCGACGATGCACCATGCCCAGTCGCGTTTTCTCGCATCGGGATGCTCGACGGACTGTCGAGTACGACTCCGCGTCCCTCAGATCGAAAACACCACTGGACACGGCACCTCGCCGCCCTCGCTACGAAAGTTGGTGAGAATCGCGGGTTTGCGATCATTCCTATCGAAGTTCTATACGAAGGGAATCAGAAGAGGTTTCGATCAAGGCCCGAAGGGCGTGTTATCTTCGCCTCTCAGCTGCGCGTGCGTGGGCTTCGAGGCCTTCGAGGCGGGCGAGTTCGATGCAGTCCTCAACCAGAGGCTGGGATTGTTTCTGATCCGAAATCTCCATCCAGGTGCGCACTCTGAGGAAATCAAATACCGACAAGCCGCCAGCGAAACGAGCGATGCCTCCGGTCGGCAAGGTGTGATTAGGACCAGCGCCGTAATCACCGAGCACCTCGGCACTGCCTGGACCGATGAAGAGCCCTCCCCAGTGTTTCAGCCGGTCGGCTACATCCTTGGAATTCGCGGTCATCACTTCAAGGTGCTCGGGTGCGAAGCGATCACAGACCTCGATCGCTTCATCCATCGAGGTGCAGAATACCGCTGAACCGTTGCTCAGAGCTGCGATGGCAGTCTGCCGTGATGGTAGATCTTGCAGTTGTTCTTCGAGTTCGACCTCTACGTTGTCGATCAGGAGCTTCGACGTGCTCACCAAAATCGGCAGTGCATCTGGATCATGTTCGGCCTGCGCTAATAGATCGGCAGCAACAAGACTGGGATCCGCGCCATTATCAGCCAAGACGACGAGTTCGGAGGGCCCTGCGAGCATGTCGATACCGACTCTTCCCGAAACCAGTTGTTTGGCGGCCGTCACCCAACGATTGCCGGGACCAACGATGACATCGCATGGTGGTATGTCTCCGGCGCCGGAAGCCATCGCGGCGATTGCGTGGGCGCCGCCAATGACCAGCAGGCCGTCGGCGCCCGCTAATGCAGCAGCGGCGATGGTGATGAGGCCTGGATTCGGCGATGCGACCCAGACCTCTTTCACTCCCGCAACGCGTGCGGTGATCGCAGTCATCAAGACCGACGACGGTAAGGGGTAACGGCCTCCAGGGGCGTAGCAGCCGGCGCGAGAAACGGGTTCAATGCGATGGCCGGCCCGGCCGCCTGGGATATCGATAGTGGTTTCAGACAGCGCGTCATATTGGGCCTGGGCGAAGACAGTGATGCGTTCGGCGGTGCGTTCGAGCAATTTCTTCTGGGTTGATGGCAATTGAGAGAGGGCAGTTTCAAGCTCGGGCCGGCTGAGAAGGAGGGGGTCTCCGTGGTCAACTTCGCCGAAACGTTTGGCATATCGGCGAAGAGCCGCTTCGCCGTCATGCCGTACGTCATCGACGATCTGGGCAGCAGCAGCTAAGGTTTCGGCGTTTACAGGAGAACGATCGAGGTCTTTGATGTCGTCGGCCTTCCTCCGATTCCACTCAAACGGTAATGTATTCGGTTCACTCATGACATCACCCTCCGAAGGTCTGAGAGCCGTCTCGCCGCCGGGTGGAAAGGGCGCGACGATCAAGCTCAGCCAAGACCTCGGCGACAGAGACGCCGTTTTGAGCCATTGCTACGGTTGTGAAATAGAGCAGATCTGCCGCTTCCCAAATGACGTCGTTTCGGTCAACGGCTTCGGCCAATTCTTGGGCTTCTTCCGCGAGTTTCGATCCGAGCAACTCGGAATTCTGGGCGAGTCGTGAGGTATACGAGCCCTCGGGCGCCGAAGCTATCTGTTGCGTGATCCGCGCTTCCAGGGCGCCGAGACCGTTTACCGGCCCCCAGCAGCTGCGTGTACCGAGGTGACAGAAGCCTTCGCCTTGTTGTTGAACTACGAAGCGAAGAGCGTCACGATCACAATCCGCCTCGACGCGCAGAAGTTTTTGGGTATTTCCGGAACTGGCGCCTTTCACCCACAAGCCACGGCTACGCGATTGATAGATGCCGCGCTGTTCGGTGATCGCAGTAGCGAGGCTTTCTCGGCTTGAATAGACCAAACCCATGGCTTGACCGAGTTCATCGACTACAACGGTAGGAAACAAACCATCGGAGCGATCCGAAACCAGGGGCGCGGCAAAGGCTTCACCTAGTCCGAGGCGGCCGGTATAAAGGGCCATTCCGACCTGGGCATCGGCGCCGAGCCGATCGAGATCTGCTACTTCTTTGGCCGTCGTGACGCCACCAGCGATCGTCACCCTGGTTGATCCGGCGGCCTTTACGACGCCTCTCGCGGCTTCGAGATCGATACCACCGAGGCGTCCTTCGCGTTCGACGAAGGTGACCAGAAACGAACCAGCCAGGTCTTTGAGTTCTTTGACCCTGTCGAGCACCTGAAGGCCGGTTTCTTTCTGCCAACCTTCGACCACCACTTTTCCATCGAAGCCGTCGAGAGCGACCATGGTTCTGTGGCGCGGCAGCTGACGCAGCACTTCTGGTTCAGCAGCGGTGCCGAGAATCACTTTCTCAGCGCCGCGGTCGAGCCATTCAAGTGCCTGATCAACGCTGCGAATGCCGCCGCCGACCCGGCACGGATATCGGCGCACCAGCTCGGTGATAATTTTTGTGTTCGAGCCGCGTCCGAGCGCAGCATCAAGGTCGATCACAGCAAGATCACCAGCGACGGCGAAGCGCTCGGCGACCCTAAATGGATCTCCACCGTCTAACGCTTTTTCGCGGCCGCCGATGAGTTGCACCGCTTGCCCATCCATAAGATCGATTGATGGAATAATCATGTTCTCACCTCGACATCCAGTGTTTTGAGTTGTGCCTTCAACGTCTTTACCGTGGTATTGCCGTCGTGAAGGATTGATGCTGCAAGCACAGCATCAGCCCCGGCATTGATCGCTTCGGCCATGTGGGTCGCCGTACGGGCGCCGCCTGAGGCGATGACGGGTACCGCAACCGAAGCGCTGACGGCTTTCAGCAGTTCGAGGTCGTAGCCGGATTGGGTGCCGTCACGATCCCAACTGGTCAGAAGAATCTCTCCAGCCCCGTTTTTGGTTGCTGCGTCGACCCACTTTATCGCGTCGAGCTCGAGGTGGTCGCGGCCTGAGCGCACGACAACCCGCCAACCACCGTTGTGAGCAACTGCATCCAGCGCGAGCACGGTGCATTGACAGCCAAAGCGTTCGGCCAACTCACTCAGTAGCTCCGGTCGTGTCACCGCTGCGGTATTGACAGCAACCTTGTCGGCGCCGGCATCAAGGAGAGCTTCAGCATCCTTGACTTCGCGAATACCACCACCAACGGTGAGCGGAATATCAAGCACCCGCCTGACTTGGCGGACCGTATCCAGGGCGTGTCCCCTGCCTTCAGGGGTCGCACTGACATCAAGCAGAACCAGCTCGTCTGCTCCTTGTTCGACATAAGTTCTTGCGAGTTCGACCGGGTCGCCCGCGTCGCGGAGATTTGCAAACTTGATGCCTTTGACAACCCGGCCCAAGTTGACATCGAGGCATGGTATGACCCGTCGCATTAGCCCGCATATTTCACCAGGTTTCGTTGCGAGGCCGGAAAGGTGTTGTGAGATGTGGTGTTTGCGATCTGAGGGCCGCGGAGTCGTACTTGACTGTACGTCGAGCAGCCCGATGTGAGCAAACGCCGCAGGTAGGGACCCGTTCTGGGAAAATCGTCCTCCCAGAATGGGCGTCAGCAGATTTCCGGTCGCAGCAGGAAGCTGGTGAAATATGCGGGCTGGTTGAGTTTCACGTGTAGTACTTGATCTGTCGCTTGCTCTGAAAGGCGATTGCTGGAGCCACCTCTTCAGCAGTGCTTCTCCCCAGGACCCGGAAAGCTCGGGGTGGAATTGGCAACCGAGCACCGCTCCCCGCTCAATTGCTGCGACGAACGGTCCGCCATGATTCGCCCAAGCAACCGTCCAGCCCTCAGGGATCTGGTCAATGCAGAAGGAGTTCGCAAAATAGGCGGCGCCATCGCTGAGCAGAGCGTTGGTTGAGTCAGTGCGAACCGTATTCCAGCCCAACTGCGGCACCACAACAGAGTCCGGAAAGCGCCGAACCGGGACGGGGAGTAGGCCGAGGCCGCTGGTGCCTTGCCCCTCCTCGCTCGATCCAGCAAGAATCTGGAGACCAAGACAGATCGCAAGAGTGGTACGACCGGCCTCGACTCGTTTGATCAATACATCATCGAGGCCGGTGCTTTTGAGGAAGCGAACGACGGGATCAAAAGCTCCGACGCCGGGAACCACCAGCCGCTCGGCATCTGCTACTGCTTCGAGATCGGTTGTGATTTCAGTATCACATCCGAGGCGCTCAAATGCCGCAATAACCGATGCAAGATTAGCCGCGCCGGTTTTGAGTATTGTTACTTTTTGACGGCGCATCATAAGCTCCCTTTCGTTGAGGGAACCTGGAGATCGCTGGTGAGGGCCGTCGCTTGGTTTAGAGCGAGACCGAACGCTTTGAAAGCGGCCTCGGCGCGGTGGTGATCGTTTGAACCGCGAAGCACGTCGATGTGCACTGCAGCGCGCAGTGTCTGGGTCAACGATACAAAAAAATGCACCAGGTTTTCAGTCGCTACCGCACCGAGAGTCTCGCGTTTGAAACCAAGGTCGATCTGCGGCCACGGCCGTCCAGAGAGATCAACAACCGCACGCGCAAGTGCTTCGTCGAGCGGGGCATATGCCGAGCCGAAACGAGCGATACCGCGGCGTTCACCAAGGGCGCTCTCGAGAGCTTGACCGAGAGTCAAAGCGCAGTCTTCAGCGGTATGGTGATCATCCACTTCGAGATCACCGCCGCAATCGAGCTTGA
>PJEL010001299.1_pt1 | contig 25881 bp, 22 predicted proteins | sample 1853271 | NCBI WGS metagenome assembly PJEL01 (sample SAMN08108733, study PRJNA415343) | Invertebrate metagenome, whole genome shotgun sequencing project. | host: Globobulimina | place: Sweden: Gullmar Fjord | collected 2015-08
CGATTCCGAGCATGGCCGACCACAACGTACCGTCTAAACGCAGTTTAGACGGTGCTTGTGCAGCGGACATGTCGGAAGCATTTCAGGTGTGGCGCACGCAGTGCGTCACTTAAAGTAAGGTTTCGATGGGCATAACCGGAGCCTGCGATAGTTGGGCACGTCGATTCGGTCCCGCGTATGCTGGTCCCCATGCTGTTCGCGCTCTCGCGTCTTCGACGAGCTTCCCCACTGGTAGGGAGAGCACCCGCGTGGTGGGGCGCATCGGCGCGATGCCGGTCAAAGGCGAAGAATGAACGTGTCTGCAATCAGACGGGTCCGCGGCTCGTTTGTGCGCACATGACAGACGCCGAGATCGCCGAGCTTCTAGATCGAGGCTATCGCTATGCGCTGGCGCTCACCCACGACAGACCCGCCGCCGAGGATCTGCTGCAAGACGCCTGGAGTGGTGTGCTGGCCTCGGGCGGAACGTGGACCAAGCCCTACCTGTTTCGCGCCATCAAGAACAAGTGGATCGACAACCACCGCCGCGGCGAGCTCGTGCAGTTCGATCCGCTCCAGGACGACATCCGGACCGAGGCCCACACCGGCGATCTGGCCTGGGACCTCGACGCCGCCTTGGCGACCCTCCGACCTCAAGAGCGGGAGGCGCTGTACCTGAACGCAGTCGAGGGCTGGACCGCCCAAGAACTCTCCGAGCGCCTCGACCGCCCGAGGAACACCATCCTGTCACTGATCCACCGCGCCCGTACCAAGCTGAAGGACTTGCTCACGGTCGCCTCGGAGGTGAGCCCATGAGCGACGAAGAACTCGACGAGACCGTACGGGAGCACTACGAAAAGCACGGCTTGGACGCCACAAAACGCAGCGCCATGGTCGACCAGGCTCGCAAACACGGAAAGGGCTGGTCGATGGAGCGTCTCATCCTGTGGGTCGCCGTGGCCGCCGTGCTGATCTTCGCGATTCAAGCGGCGCTTCGGCCGTCAGTCGTCGAAGCCGAACCAGACTTCGCCGCGGCCTCCGGGAAAATCGGGCCAACCGTCGAGCCCGAGCCGGCACCGGTGCGCGAGATGGAACCGCGAGCCGAAATGCTGCTGTTGTCGAGGGACTCCGGCACAGTCAACTGCGGCGGCGTCGTGAGGCCCTTCGACCAGAAGATGACCCTGCCCTTGAACCCCGAGAACCTACCGACGACGTGTCTGGTGACCATCGACGGCAAGCGCGGCGTGTTCCACGCCATGGGCGACAGCAAGATGCGCTGCGACGTTGACGGCGACCACGTGACCTGCGTCGAGACCGTCACAGTGCCCGCCCCACCAGGCGGGACTCCGATTCTCGCCGATCCGGACTTTCAGCCTCCCGAGCCGACAGACACAACCGGGATGACAAGCTCTATTGGATTCGGCACAGCGTCGGACGGGCCGATAGGAGACGACGACGACAACCCACTCATCAAAGCCGCCGTCACTAAGTACTCCGGGCAGCTCACCTACTGCTACGAGAAGAGACTGAAGGACCTGCCCGGACTGGATGGACTTATCGAAGTGGGCTGGACGATCAATGCAGGCGTCGTGGTCGACGCGCCATACATCCTTTCAAACAGCACCGGAGACGAAGAGCTGGCAGACTGCATCGCCTCGAAGATCAAGCGCTGGAAGTTCCCGGAAGACATCGAGGGAGACGTGAGCTGGCCCTTCGTATTTCGGGCCAGGCAGGAACAAGACCAGGGAGAGACGGACGAAGAGATCCACCGCGACACCGTCAAGGAGGTCGTCCAGAAGAACGCCGGCCAGCTTCGATGGTGCTACGAGAACAACCTCCGCGTGAACCCGCCTCTCTCCGGCAAGATCGAGATCTCCTGGCGACTCGACGACGGTCAAGCGATGGACCTGGAGATCGAATCGGACACCCTCAACGACCCCGAGCTCGGGAAGTGCCTGATGAAGAAGATCGGCACCTGGCAGTTTCCAAAGGACCTCACTGGAAGGGTCAGCTGGCCCTTCGTCTTTCAGCAGGATTGACGCGGGATTCACGGCTCACGGCTCACGGCTCACGGCTCACGGCTCACGGCTCACGGCTCACGGCCGAGCAGTTTCTCGGAGCGATCAGTCGGCGCAGGTTCAGATCTACCTGGGTGCCAGCGCGAAGTCGCCCGAGCCGTCTACGACGAGGGCGCCAGAAATCGTAGAGCGGACATGCGATCCTCCCATCGTTGAACATAAAGTACCGAGGCAACGCCCATCCAGGGGGTGTCAACCTGCGGCAGGATGTGACAGCTACGGCCCGCGTCTTACAATCCATACGGAGAAGTGCTTGGCGCGCCTGAAACTGACTGAATGCACGGTCGACCTCGTGCAAGGAACCGTTGAAGGCGGCGGCGATGTGGTGCGCCTGACCACCAAGGAACTGGAGCTCCTGAACTATCTGGTGGAGCGCGCCGGATCCGTGGTGCCCCGCGAAGCGCTCCTCGAAGATGTCTGGGGCTACGCGATCACCTCGATGACTCGGGCCATCGACAAGACCGTGGCGCGACTCCGCGCGAAGATCCATGACCACGGTCGCCAGCCCATTCATCTGCACACCGTGCACGGAACCGGCTACCGTTTTGAACTCCTGCAGCCAAGCACTGCCCCATTACCACGGACCAACGTCGAACTCTGGCCAACTAGCTTCATCGGCAGGGCAGATGAGCTTACCGCAATCCGAGACGCACTCGCCAGCACCGACCTGGTCTCCCTCGTCGGTCCCGCCGGGGTGGGCAAGACGAGGCTCGCTATCGAGATCGCGACGGATTTCCAAAAAAGTGGCGACGAAGCCTGGTTTGTGTCCGTCCTGAATGCCCCAGACATCACCGATAGGATCACCGACGCCCTCGGCATCCCGCCCGGCGCCAATCCAGAGCCCCTCGCCCAAGCTGTCGCAGCCCGCGGGCGCTGTCTGCTCATCGCCGACGCGGCCGAGGGCCAGATCGACGCTCTGGGTGCGCTCTTGGCGGCGCTGCGTCCCCGAGCCCCCCAGGCGCGCTGGCTCATCACATCGCGCACCGCACTGCGCCTCGCCGGCGAGCGCCTGATCGAAATCGGCCCCCTCCACGACGCCGACGCCATCGAGCTGTTCACTGACCGCGCTCGCGACCGTCGCGCCGACTTCGCGTTCGACGATCCCGATGAGGCTGTGGCCTTGATTCGCCGGCTCGATGGGCTCCCGCTGGCCATCGAGCTCGCGGCCGCCAGGGTCCGCGTCCTCACACCTGCCCTGCTGCTCGAGCGCCTGAATCGTCGCTTCGAACTCCTCACCTCCAGCCGTGAAGGCCGACACGGGACCCTTCGAGGCGCCATCGACACCTCGTGGGAGCTCCTGCCGGCCGACGATCAACTCGCCCTGGCCCGCTGCTCGGTGTTTCGCGGCGGCTTCACCCTCGAGGCGGCCGAAGCAGTCTTGGGGGCCAACGCTCTGGACCGGATCGAGTCCTTGCAGGATCATTCTCTGCTCTTCACCGACGAGTCACTGCGGTTCTTCCTGTACGAGAGCATCCGAGACTACGCGGCAGAACACCTCCCCGCGGACGATCCGGCCCGCGGGCGTCATGCCAGGTTCTTCGTGGACCTTGGGGAGCAGCTCTCCGAGCGGATTCACTCCCACGACGGCGCAGCGAGCATCGTGCAGTTGCGGCGCGAAGTCGACAACCTCACCGCCGTCGGACCCGATCGCGACGCCTCTGCCCGAGCGGCACTCGCCGCTTTCCACGCACTGCGACCCACTCGTCCCCAGGAGGCCTTCGAGTGGCTCACAAGGGTCAGAGACCTGGGCGGAGAACTCGGACTCCGGGTTCGAATCGCCCGCGCCGAGATCCTCCACGCGCTGGGTGCAATCGAGGAAGCCACCGCCGAGCTCGCCCCGGTAATGCAGGCACAGGGAGAGATTCTCGCCCAAGCCCATCGCGTACAGGGCGGCATCCACCACGGAATGAGAGACCGAGAAGAGGCCCTCTCCCACTACAATCGAGGCATCGAGATCGCGCGCGCCGAGGGGCTCTCGCTCCTGGAGGGCATGTTCCTGAGTCGCATCGGCGCGCTGCATCACACTACCGGAAGCCCCGAACTCGCCCACGAAGTGTATCAGCAGGCCCTCACCCTGAACGAACGCCTCGGAAATCGCGCTCAGCAGGCCCGACTCCTCGCCAACCTGGGGATCCTATGGGTAGCCCACGGCGGCGGCCAGACCGGCACCGGCCACGCGCAGGCAGAAGCCTGGTTCGAGGGTGCACTCTCCTGGGCTACGGAAATCGGCGACCGAGTCCTCGAAGGCAGGCAGCTCCTCAACCTGGCGGGGCTGTACGCGGACTGGGAGCGCTACGAAGAGACCGAGATCACCGGCCGCCGAGCCGTCGAGATCCTCGCCAACCTCGGCCAGCGCCGCTCGCTGGGTCTCGCCCACGGAACACTGGCCCGACTCTACCACTTCCTCGGCCGATATCCAGAGGCAGACGCCGCCTATAGAGAGGGCCTCGCCTGCTCGCGGGACGTCAGTGACAGCGTCCTCGAAGGGTTGTTGAGCGCGAACCTCGGGGCTCTCTGCGCCGACCGTGGCCAGCTCGAGTTCGCCGAAGACCTCCTTGACCGCGCCGCGTCCCTCCTCGAGGGCCGCAATCCGCCGACCCTGGCAGCCGCCGCCCAGATCGCCCGTGGCAACCTGGAGCTAGCGCGCGGAGAAGACGCGACGGCCCGGCTGGAGCGATCGGAACTCGAGACGAGGTCTGTGGACGTGCGCTGGTCCCTACGCCTCCTCCGCAGAAGTCTGGAGGCCTGATTCCGAGCATGGTCGACCACAACGTACCGTCTAAACGAAGTTTCGACGGTACTTGTGCAGCGAACATGTCGGAATCATTTCCGGTGTGGCGCACGCAGTGCGTCACTCAAAGTGAAGTTCCGAGGGGCATAACCGGAGCCTGCGACGGTTGGGCGCGTCGATCTCCTCACGGCAATCTCGACGGAGGTTTCGCCATCCCGCGATCGAAGCGACTCATGAAGCTCACAAAGCCCAGTTCACTCCCGTCGATCTCCAGCCTGCCATCTGCTATCGCCGTCACAGCGAGCTCCTTGTTGAGTGCGATACGCCGCCAGGTCGTGGGATCGGTCGCCACTGTCGCAATGGGCTCGGGCGTACCGGGTAGCGGCTCGCCCTTCACGAGCTCGGCGACGCCACGCCGGATGGTGAGCGCGTACTGATCCTCGCCGAACCGAAACAGGACGGACTCGTGCACGTCCATTGCCGTCGCTGGCTTCAGCCTCACAGCCAGTGAATCGAAGATCATGTCGAGGGGGATGGACGCGACAAAGTCATCACTGAGAACGGGCTCCCCAAGTCCACTCACGCCATTCCTGCGCTCGTGGGCGGCCCGGAGCAGGTAGCCACGTCCGTTGGTGTTGAAGACGGTCTCCCCGACTGCCTCGTACGCTGAGGCCAGCTCTTCGTCCACGTCCATGCCGGTGGCCTCCAGGAGGGAGAAGAGATGCACAGCCCAGCGTGCATCATCGGCGTCTGCGGCCAGCTTTGCGACGTCCTCTGGGCCTCCCATAGCCGCGATTGTCCGCCCGGCGAGATCCGCCTTGTGCAGTGGATACAAGTCGGCCGCCATCCCGTCGAACCAACCCAGCTCGTTGCCATAGATGGCCCGGACCGACCAGTCGATCTGCCCGTACAGCTCGGCGACGGCGCGCTGTTCGGTGAGGTGAGCGGGCAGACCAATCCTATGAACCAAGGCATCCACCTCCAGTCCCTCGTTGGCGCCACGAACGACCGCATCGCGGATCCATTGGATCGCGTCCCGATAGTCGCGCAGGGCATCCTGGACCTCCACCGCTCCGCGCACGGGACGGGTATGGCTCGGCACGAGAATCTCCGGCTCCAACCTGCGCATCGCGTCGAGGCTGGCAATCCAGTCGTCCACCGGCCGCGGCTTGCTGCCACGAATGGTGTACAGGTTCGGGAAGGCTTCATACCAGTTGTCACCGGGCAGCAGCACTCCCTCGGAGGGGACCCACACAAAGAGCTGATCGTGAGTCTCGCCGTGAGCCTCGACGAGGGAGATCTCGAGATCACCGACCTCCAAAGTAGCCTCCCCGCTGAAGACATCGGTGGGCATGCGAGTGCCGTTCTGCAGCGTGCCAACGAGATCCACCCGCCTGCCAAGGGCCGAGCACGGCAGGTCCTCCAGAGCCACGCCGTGACCGAACTGCCGCTGCGCGCGCGCGGATTCTGCCGGAAGGAAGGTGCCATATTGCTTGAAGAAGTGCTCTACGAAGTGCTCGGTCGCCCAGATCCGAGTGCCCTCCTCCACCCAGGCCTCGGCACCGCCAACATGGTCGATGTGGCTGTGGGTGTAGACAATGTGCCGGATGGGTCCCGGACTCACAGCGAGCAGGGCCTCGCGCGCCGGACCGGCCCGATCGGGGTTCATGCCGACATCGACAACCACATTGCCGTCGTCTGTAGAGATGAGGATCGTGTTCGCCAAATCATAGCCAAGAGCGACCCAGACCCTAGGGGAGACCTGCTCGATCCTCGGCTCGCCGATCACCTCGCGACAGTGAGCTTCCAGGACCTCGGGGGTCGGCAACACACGCTCGGTGGCGACCGGCGTTGGATCTCCGCATCCGACAATGGCAAAGAACCACCACATGCTGTCCTCCAGGTCCGCAGGCGGGACATATCCCACCTCCCAGGTCGGGCATCATCAGGGGTGATCTCCCTTGCGACGAACGTCGCAGTTCCGGGGAGTGCCTGCGCACACCGATGCCTAATCCAACCACTCCGCCAGAACCGCCGCCACCCGTTTGTCGGCGGCCGTCGCCAAGCTCACCAGAGCCTCCGGCACCGGGTCGTGAGCCGAAGGTCTGGAGTCCAGCCCGATCTCCTCGCTCACACGCGCCGAGATCTGGTCGATCTCAGTCGGTATGAACTGGGTGAACGCCCTGCGAAGATCGGGGAGGATGAGCTTGAAAGTGTGCCACTCGAGCTGTCGGATCACGTGGTCGATGGCCCGGATCAGCCGCGGGCTACCCATCATCACGTTCTTGGAAGCGGCAAAGAGCCCCTCCAGGAACTTGCCTGCCTGCCGCACGCGCTCCGGCGATCCCAACAGGTAGCTGTTCAGCTCGCGGACCACAATGCCCTCTCGCGTGGCGCCAAAGGCATGCAGGACACCCATTCCGGCCCCGCGAATGGCAGGTTGCCCGTCGGAATCGGCGACCATCTCCCGGATCTTCTCCACGAGGAGCTGCCGATCGAGGGGCACCGTCTCGAAAGAGAGCGCGATTCGAACCAGGGTCTGGAGGCGATCCAACGCCGCCGCGCAGTCCTCGTCGGCGACGTTGCGGATCGAGGGAACACGCAGGCAGCAGCGGTTGAACACCGTGAGGATCGTCAGCGCCATGCGCTCGTGGCCCTCGGTAGCCACCGTGTCTCGGTACTGGTGCAGGACTACAAAATCGGTGAGGGCAGTGACGAGGTGATCAAAAGAGGTGTCGACCACGATGGCCTTGTCGACCGTGTCGAGCGCATCGAAGAACAGGTCCACCAGCATCATCTGACCGCATCGCAGGAGGAGTCTGGTGGCTACGGACGCATCGTCGTCAACCGACTTGATCTGCTCCCACAGACTGGCCTCGGCGGCTCGAGCTACAGTCGGACCGAGGTCGGAGATCTCCACGAGGCGATCGTCGACTTCTTCGGTCCAGCGTACCGCCCAGGTCTCGGTGATCAGGTGCATGTTGGCGCCGGTCACCAGATCTGGCCCCAGGTAGTGTGAGCTCTCGCTGCGCCAGTTTCGATCCGGCAGGCGCCCGAAGAACGGGATCTCCAGGAAGACACACTGGTGCAGGAAGGCCGACTTCAGCCGGTGCTTCTTCTGCTTATGCAGGTCGCAGCGGACATTTTTGGCAGCACCGGACACGTCCAACCGCAGCTTCTTGGCGTCCTCGTAGAAGCTCCGCAGCAGCGGTGCCTGCCCAGCCTCGGGAGTGACGCGTCCGATCCGGGAGCCGACCATCACCGCCCTGGCCGCCCGCTGGATCTCGATACCCTCACGGGCGAGATCACCCTTTACATAGGACATCTGGACCGCGTCGAGCAGATCGTCACAAGTGATCTCACGGTTTCGTCGCAACACGGCGAGGTTGTGAGCCACTTTGTGAGCCCCGACACTGTCCGCTGTACTCACGGCGAGCCCCTCATCTCTGGCTCGCCGCATGATCTCGATGGACAAGCGCATCGCTGCGGCGTTGAACGGCTCTGACTCCCCTCCCTCGAGCTCTTCCCAGACCGCATCCGCCCAGCCTGGAAGCCGATTCATCCCATACAGAGCTGATAGTGCGCGGTAGCTGTGCGCGCAGAGCAGGGTCTGGGTGTATCGATCGGCCTTCGCCTTGGCGCGCTTCTTCTTCGTCCACGGCAGGGCGACGGTGTGAAAGGCGCCGGTCACGACCGCGATTCGTCCCTCTGGATGTTCCTTGAGGGCCTTGTGGATGTGCCAGCGCATGTGAGCCTCACGCGTGAGGGTCCCGTCGCCCTCGAACGAGGCCTTCTCATCACCCCAGACATTCCGGGTGCACCAGGCAAAGGTCAGGGCGGCCCGACGAAAGTCGTCGGAGTCCACCGTGAGCCCACCGACTTCGAAGTTTGCCGCCCAGAACTCCTCGAAGCTGCGTCTGCGCTGTCGCCGGCCGAGCTCCTCGAAATAGGCGTTCTCGGCCAGGAGTCTGTCGGTCACCACCTGGGTGGAGTCCCGCCTCGGGATGTGATGGAAGGGAATCGATGCCCGGAGCGGGATGTCGATGAAGCGCAGATCTGCCCCGAGCTCGGCCCCCGTGAGCAAGGCCTGGTACTCAGGCGAATAGGGAACCAGCGGCCACCACCCCCGATACCGCACCGCCACGGCTTCACTGGGCGACAGGATGCCGTTCTGACCGAAGGTATTGCGCTGATCCACATAGGATGAGAGCACGGTGATTGGCGGCTGGGTCGCCGGATTGACGATGTGCGGGATGAGCTCGGTGGCGTCATCTGGACCCTCGACCAGGACCGCCGCGGGAGCGGTCTGCCGGATGAGCCGACGCACGTGTTTCGCGCAGACCGGACTGTAGTGCTTGATCGGAATCCAAACCACACGCTCGTCGGCGAGGATGGCTTCGACGGTCTTCTCGGGTGTCACTTCAGGTGCCGTCGCGCCTTATAGTAGGCTTTCCAGAGGCCGATCTCCCGAGCGGCGCGGGGCTTGACTGCGGTCTCCCAGTAGTTGCGAAGGATCTGAATGTCCTCGGCCCGGTCCTTGACTGCCGTTCCGGCGAGGTGGATGACGACGTGCTCGGGCTCGACCTTCCCCTCGCCAAAAAAGCTCGCGTAGAGTGAAGAGTGGAGGCCGACACTGACCGCCTCAGCCGTGGACATCATGGTGCTGGCGCGGTCGATCTTCACACCGTCGATGGTCTTGCCCTCACGGATCTCGTGGAAGGTCGTCACCAGCAGCTCCAGTACATCGTCGCCCAGCGTGACCTGTGTCCCGGTGCCGTCCAGGAGCTGAGTGACCTGATCCCTCACGATCCGGATTTCCTCCTCGAGCTTCTCGACCGGCGGCACGGTTTCGAAGTTGAAGCGACGCTTCAGCGCTGACGACATCTCGTTCACGCCGCGGTCACGGGTGTTTGCGGTGCCGATGACGTTGAAGCCTCGGCGGGCGAGAACAACGCCCTGATCACCGGATAACTCCGGAACAATCAAGACTTTGTCGGACATACAGGACAGCAGCGTGTCCTGGACCTCGTGGGGTGCGCGGGTGATCTCCTCGAAACGCACCGTGAGCCCATCTCGCATGCCGATGTACAGGGGCGCCGGCACCAGAGCCCGCTCGGATGGACCCTCGGCGAGGAGGAGGGCGTAGTTCCAGGAGTACTTGACCTGATCCTCGGTGACGCCCGCGGACCCCTGGACCGTGAGGAGTGAGTTCCCGCTCACGGCGGCAGCGAGGTGCTCTGAGAGCCAGGACTTCGCGGTTCCCGGCTCGCCAATGAGGAGCAAGCCGCGATCCGACGCGAGGCTCACGATGGCTCGCTGCACGAGGATGTCGTGGCCATAGAACTTCTTGGTGATCGCAACCGCGCCTCCCTCCCAGGACAGCTCCTCGCCACGACTGCCGAGGATGAATGTCTCGACCGCCTTCGGAGAGAGCACCCAGCCCGGGGGCACGGGGTCGGAGTCGTTGGCTTTCAGGGCCTCCAGCTCTCCGGGATAGCGCACTTCGGCGGGGAGGCGGATGGCATCGGCCACGACAAAACTCCGGTCGGGGGAGAAGCACAAGTAACCGTGGAGATGCGCGATGCGTTCCGGAAATGCCGCCCACCTCCCTCCGCGGGTGCTGATACGGTGGCCGCCAACGATCGGAGACCCCATGAAAGCCATCGTGTTGGCACTCTTCCTCGTGGCCTGCGGAAAGCCAGTGGACCAGCCCGCTCCGACGCCGCCGGCCCACTTCGAAGCCGATGCGCCGGACGCGCCACCGGCCAAGGAGCCGGCTCCGACGGAGGCACAAGCCCCAGAAGACGGCGTTCCCAGCGAGGAAGAAGCCCCAGCCGCGGAAGAAGCACCGGCAGACGAAGAGGCTCCGACTGAGGCACCCGAGGCAGAGACCGGAACAGTCCCCGATGGTGGCTCCTGTTTGAAGGCCGAAGACTGCGAGAACGGCATCTGCGAAGGCGAGGGCTGCACCGACGACAAGCCCGGGACCTGCATGGGCAAGATGAGGCGCTGCACGCGGGACCGAAGGCCCTTCTGCGGCTGCGACGGAGAGACCTTCTGGGGCAGCGGCACGTGCCAGAACGTCCGCTACGAGACAACCGGAACCTGCGAAAAGGAATAGGCCGTGACCGAACTGAACACGAAGGAGTCCGGGACCCGAGTGGTGGTACAAGCCTATGGCGAGACGCCCCTGCAAGCCATCGCCGAGCATCTACGGATCGAAGAGCAACTCCCTCCTGATCCCGGGACTCTTGCACCCGACGACGTGGTGATCCGGGTCCGGAGTGCCGCAGTGGGTTGGGTCGATCTCCTCATGACGAGCGGCCAGTACCAGCACATGCCGAAGCCTCCGTACACCCCTGGTCTGGAGTACGCCGGAGACGTCGCGTGGGTCGGATCGGCCGTCGAGCACGTGACAATCGGCGATCGGGTGTTGGCGGACGGGTTCGAAACCGGTCCTCGATCGGGAGGCAGCCACGAACGGTGGGGAGGCTTTGCCACTTGGTCGGTTGCGCCGGCACGTGGCGTCCGAAAACTTCACGAGAACCTGAGCTATGACCAGGGCGCCAACCTGCTTGGAAACTACGAAACCGCCTACCACGTCCTGGTGGCCTGCGGAGATCTCCAGCCTGGCGAGACCATCCTCATCCACGGGGCATCCGGCAACACGGGACTCGCGGCTGTGCACCTCGCCAAGCTCCTGGGCGCCACCGTCATCGCGACCGGTCGCAATGCCGAGAAGCTAGCCATCGTCAAAGAGCAGGGCGCCGACCACACGATTGTCTCCACGGATGGTTTTAAGGATCAGGTCAAGGAACTCACCGGCGGCAAGGGCGTGCATGTCGTCTATGACGGGGTAGGAGGCCCAGTCTCGGTGGAGAGCCTCCGCTGCGTGAGGTTCGGAGCGCGGTTCCTCGTCGTCGGCTGGGCTGCCACTCCCTTCGTCGCCCGCGGAAAAGGCAAGCGCGGCGCGCCCAACGCCAACGTGCTCCCCACGAACTTGATCATGATGAAGGGCCTCCAGGTGCGGGGGTGCCCCACAGTGATCGCTACGCAAAAGAACCCCAAAATCCGCGTCGAGCGAACCCGAAGGCTCATGGCCTGGGTGGCCGCAGGTGAGGTCCAGCCCCACGTTGGGCAGGCCTATCCCCTCGCAGAAGTCGTCGATGCGATGAAAGCCAAGTGGGAGAGTCGTTTCGTCGGCGGGTGCATCGTTCATCCATAGCAGTTACCCGGGCGTTTTCATGGAGTGAATGATGCGCACCACCCTGCCCTTTGTCGCCCTTGCCCTTCTCGCCGGCTGCGGAAAGGCACCCGCCGAGGCTCCCAAAGACCTGGCCAAGCTGGGACTCTTCCTGTATGCCAACTTCGACGCCGAAGATCCGGCAGAGATGAACGCCGGCCTCGCGAACCTCAGCGACTACATCTCCGGAGAGGACCTTGACCTGGAGCCCGTCGACCTCGCAGTTACGATGCCCATTCTCGACGGCAACGACCTCGGCGATCTCAGCATTCCCGACGGTGTGGATTCCGAGGCACAGATCCCGGTGGCGCTGGCCGGAGAGTCCGCTCACAACCTAAAGAAGAACGCTGAGCTCGCCCTCGAGAAGAACCGCGTCTGTATCGATTCGTCGACCACCGTTTGGTCCGAGCGGGAGTTCTTGAGCGACAAGAACTGCTGGGTCGATGGAGACTGCGAGACCATGGAGACCCTGAACGAGGTCCGCAAGGAGAACATCCTCGCCAACGTCTGGTACGACCAGTACACCAACTATCGCCACTTCACGCTCGAAGATGGCACTGAGGCCTTCGCCGCAAAGGGCTGGATCGAGGAGCAGTTCCCGGGCGACAAGGGCAACTCCAGCTGGGATCAGCTCTATAGCCTCGAGGTGTGGATCACCCACCCCAACAGCGCCAAGAAGACCCAGCGCTGGCAGTCGTTCTGGTCCTCGATCACCGTCGCCGGCCTCGGAGACGACCTGTATGCAAGCATGGTCCGCGACGGGATCGACGACGCCTTCACCTTTGCGGACGAGTTCATGGACGGCGAGATCGTCGAGTGCAAGAACGACCGCGACAAAGAGAAGCCCGAGCGAGAGTAGGCGTCAGGGCGCGGTCGGGTGCGGCTTGCCCTCGATGTCGACCTCGATCGGGAACACGTGGTTCCGGTTGGTGAGGTAGAGGTGTTTGCTGTTCCAGCCACCGATCCCGTTGCCCCACCGCAGTGTGTTGTACTCGTCCCAGAACTGGGGATCGACGACCACCGCTAGCTGTTGCGGGTCGGTTCCGTCCGGCGACATGCGCACCACCCGGCCGGAGTCGTACTCGACGGTGTAGACGTTGCCGCAGATGTCGACCTCCACCGCGTCGAAGTCGTGGCCCTGCGACGAGTAGAGGACTGTCGCAAAGTCCTCCCAGCTGTCGGGGCCGAGGCGATGAACCGAGAGGATGGCACCGGTATCCGGGCCGTCTGTGCCACCGATGTACAGGATCTGCTCGTCGGGCGAGAGCACGAGACCATTCGGCATCGAGGTGTTCTCGAGGATGGTGCCCTGTGTGCCGTCCCGGTCGACCCAGCGCACGCGACCCGGTACGGTGAACTCGGTGAAGTAGACCCGATCATCGCTGCCTATCTCCACGCCATTGGGCTGGGTGAGGCCGCCGATCAGAAGGGTCCAGCTCCCGTCTGAGGGATCGACGAGCTTCAGGGAGCCCTGGTCCTGGGCGCCGACCACGATGAAGCCGTCCGACATGACCTGGACTGCGGAGGGATCCCAGGCCACCGCCGGGGAGATCACGCGGAAATCGCCGGTCTGGTCGCGACCGACAAGATTGGAGTTGTCCTGGTAGATCAGGTAGCCCTCAGCGTCGAAGTCGAAGTCCTCCTCGGTCTGGATGTCGAGGGTGCTGACCGGACGCGGGTTCGGCGGCAGGTTGTCGCAGTCGTAGGGGGACGTGTCGGTGTCCGTCGTGTCCGTATCGGTGTCGGTATCGGTGTCGGCGTCGGCGTCGGTGTCGGTGTCGGTGTCGCCGCCGGTGGTCACTGGAGGGCTCTCGACGCGCTCACCGACTGGGCCACAGCCGATCATCAGTGACAGGACTACCGTGAGTGTCCTCTGCATTCTTGCTCCCAGACCAGAGTCCCAAGTGTACCATCGCGTCCTCAGGCTGAACTGTGCCAAGATGTGCCCTCACATGTCCTGGACGAAACGGAATAATGCACATCAGAGGTGCGCTTTAGTCCGTGCTCCTCAGGATGCAAGATCGGTGTCAGGATGGCCGAGGCAGGTCATGTGCAGACCGGCAATTGGAGAGATCCTCACGCAGAGCAGATGTTTCGGCCCTTTCCCTTGGCCCGGTAGAGCGCTCGATCGGCTGCCGCGACCACAGCCTCGGAGTCCGCCATCTCTGGAAGCCAAGCGGCCACACCGATGCTGATCGTCGCACGCACCGTGACCCCGATCTTGGTGAAGTGAGTCGCCTGGACCGCACTCCGGATCCGCTCCGCATAGTCGAGGCCGCCAGTCTCCGACACGCCTGGCAGCATCGCGCAGTACTCGTCACCCCCAAAGCGGCAAGCCTCTCCCCTCCCCTGGAGGATCCGACCAATCGCACGTCCAACCTCGCTAATGGTGTGGGCACCGAGATGGTGACCGTGGGCGTCGTTGATGGCCTTGAGCCCGTCGAGGTCCATCATCATCACCGTCAAAGGCAGGCCGGTCTCGCGGGCGCTGCGCACAGCGTCGGAGAGCATTGCATCGAAGACGTGCTTGGCGTGCAGCCCGGTGAGCGCGTCGGTTCCCGCCATTCGCCGCATACGCTTGAGGTACTCGGCCTCGGTGTTGTCGACGACGGTGAACTTGATGACCGTCTCGCCGATCTGGATCTTGTCGCCATCGCCGAGGAAGGACTCTCGCTCGATGAGACGACCGTTCAGTCGGGTCCCGTTGGTGGAGCCGAGATCGCGCACGAAGTACCGCTCGTCTCGGCGCTCGACGGCCACGTGCCGACGGGAACACCGGACGTCGCGAAGCTGTAGACCGGGGGTCTCGCGACCGATGATCACCGAGTGTTCGACGAGAATATGCACGCCGAGATCCGCCGACTTGCCGCTGATCACCAGCAGTGAACCCCGCTGCGCCGACTCCAAGATGTCTTCGACACCACAGGGGATCCGCAGTGTCTCAGTGGCCAGTGTCTTCGGTGCCCCGCCGGAGTCGGCCCATCGTCCAGGCCTGTCACCTGAGCCGGCCATCAGTCGCGGATTGCGTCCACCGGGCCGCTCTGCACGTCGGTGATCTGCGGGCCATCGTCGGTCTGGAGGCTCATGGCGTACAGACCGGCAAGGAGCAGGGCGAACATCGTCAGCGCCGCCAGGGTACCGCCGCCCGCCATCACCCCAAGGGCCACCAGCCCAGTGAACACGGGGCGCTGGGCACGGGCCTCGATGCTGTCGTAGCTGCTGGGCGCCGGGTCGCCGAAGTCCTGAGCCTCTGCGTTCTCGAGGGTGCTGTTGAGGGGGATGTCGTCGAAAGTGACATTGTCATCGTCGTCATCAGCAGAGAAACAGGGGTCGAACAGCGCACGTCGGAACGCGCCGCTGGGCGTCTGAGTATCGTGAATCTCATTCGACATCGTGGTCGACCCTCTCACCACACATACAAGTATAAGGGGTAGGTAGGATCTGGTCGAATGACGAACCTCCTCTTCGCCGCACTCGCGGGCTGTACATCCCCCGTGGACGGGGGCATCGACGCCGACACCCAAGGCGCCAATACGCAGTGGACCGTGGTGACCTCAACACCCGCATCCGAGGTCGCACGGGGCTACCTCGTCCTGTCCCACTTCGACCGCGACACCTCCGCGCCCCTGGTCATAGACGGCGCAGGAAACGTAATTTGGAAGGGAGAAACTATTGAAGAGCCCCTGAAGATAAACCGAACGAGACCGGGCTTGGACGGCGACAGCATCCTCTACTCGACCTATGACCGCCACCGCCTCGCGGATCTCGGCGTGGTCACTCGCGTCGACCTCGGCGGCGCCGTCCTCTCGACCACCCGGACCGTCGAACAACACCACGACTTTGTCGAGCACGACGACGGGGCGCTGACGTGGCTGTCGTGGGGCTACGACGACATTGCCCTGGGTTTCCAACCCATTCCACTCGCCTCGGACGTCCTTCGAACGGCGCCCGAGGGAAGCCATGACACCGATCCCGAACAGATCTTCTCCCTGTTCGAGGACTACCCGGTGGAGCCCTTCTGGTCCTGCGGCCACATGAGCTTCGACAACTTCGCGCCCGACCGGTACGAGTGGTCCCACAGCAACTCGCTGGTCTTCGTCCCCGAGGAAGACGCCTACTACGTGATGGTTCGCTACTGGGACTCGATGCTGAAGATCGGCCGAGATGGCAAGTTCTTCTGGCAGCTCGGCGGGGACTTCGGGGACTTCGATCTGCCGACGGGAGATGTCTTCCGCCACGCCCACATGTCCGACGTCTGGCCGGGCGGCATGCTTCTGTTCGACAACGGCGACCACGGCGAGAGCCCCATCTCTGGCGTCGCCGAATACGCGTGGGACGAGGAAACCATGACCGCCGACAAAGTCTGGGACTACCAAGATCCCGAGGGGCGCTTCATCAGCCATCTCGGAGACGCCCGCCGATTGCCGGGTGGAAACACGCTGATCGCCTGGGGGCCCAAGGGCGAGATCACCGAGATCACCCCGGACGGCGAGATCGTCTGGGAGATCCACACGAGTGGGACCGTCGGTCGAGTCACCTGGGTCGACGCCTTCCCGTAGCGCGGAGCGCGACAAAATCGCCGCATTCGCGCCAATTCTCGGCCTTCTACCATAGGCACGGCCGTTGCAAAGGCCGGCAGAAGCCCCGTCTTTTTTTCCGGGCGGAGCCTCTGTTCTATGGAGTCCCCATGCCAGCTCAACAACGCGCCCAGCGCCCCGCGAGCAACCAGCCGCCTCTCTATGCGGTGCAGCCGGGGGACACGCTCACCGGAATTGCCGCCAGCCAGCTCGGAGACGGTCGCCAATGGCGGGACATCTGGGACATGAACGCCTCCATCGTGGCGGATCCCGGACGAATCCGAGTGGGTCAGCTTCTCGCGATCCCCGCCCTGGACGATCCAGACGACTTCGATTGGGAGACCGCCCCGGCCGAAGAGGACCCCGAAGAGGAAGAGCGGAAGAGCTTCCGGCAGGACATCTTCAGGAGCATCGCGCGCCTCGAAGGTGCAGACCCGGCCCTGGTCCACTTCGACAGCGCTCGCGTCAACGTCGGCAAGTGCAGCTGGACCGGCACCCACATCCCCGAGTTGATGGTCCTGTACATGGAGGTCGCTCGAGAAAACGCGCTCCTCGGCACGCTCTTTGCGTTCTTCGGGGGCGAGTGGGCATACCGCGAGATCCTCGATCGCTTTGAGCGACACGGCGTACACACGAACATCAGTCCCGAAGAGGCCAACGCCTTCCGCGCCACCGGCCGGCACGCTGTGCTTCGGGAAGCTCAGAACCGCAAGGGCGCGGCCGACGTCGCCCAATACCTCGGTCAGATCGCCGCCTTCGAGGAGGCTTATCCTTATCTCGATGCCGACGGCGCCATCTCGGAGATGGCAGCCGCAGTGCTCTGTCACTCCGCACATCAGTCCGGGAATGCGGCCGCCGCCTACCGCGCCGTGTTGGGCTCGCGGTCCGGAGGGGGAATCCGGCGATCCATGGCCGAACCCGAGTTCCTGAAGCGGATCGAGCAGACCATCATTGGCTGGGTTGACCGCAAGTATCAGACCGGTGTTCGGAATCGCTACGACGCCATCCGCGCAACCTTCGCATATTCCAGGCGATACGTGCTCTAAGCACCCGGCTTTGCAGTCGGTTAGGCTCGGAGACCATCTCGGAGTCACAGTGCGAATCGTGATCCTCTCCCTGTTGCTCGCGGGCTGTGCGAGCCAGGAACTGCGTGCCCTCGAAGACGAACAGGACCAGCTCCGCCAGGAATACAACGATCTGGAAGGCAACGTCGCCACCCTCCGGAATGCCCTCGTCGACGCGGGCCTGATCACCAAGCAGCAGGCGCTGTTGAAGTCCCCTGTCCCTTCCAAAAACGGCAAGGCAGGCAAGGCAGGCAAGTCCGGCAAGTCAAAGGGCAAGGAGGGCAATTCTCTGCCCAGGAAGCTCCTCAACGACGAGGTCGCGTTCAAGGTCACTCGCTCCGGCGCCCACCCCACCCTGCCGGCCCTGGGCAACATGGAGCGGACCAAGAGCGAGTGCGGCTTCAAGTTCACAATCCAGGAGCTTCAGCCGATCAGCGACTTTCCCCTCAACAAGCAGGGATTCGGCAAGTCCTCGCCGGTGCTCCTCCTTCAGGATGGCGAGCCGATGACCGCCCACGCCATGCCAACCGAGTTCAGCGGCGCATGCACGCAGTCCTACCGCCACGCCGGACACGTCTTCCTGTTCAGCCCAGACGAACGCCCCGAGAACGCCGAAAAGCACAAGTACAGCATCGAGCTGGACCCCGAAGTGCCAATGCTGCGCGGCGAAGACAAGCGCCCGATGTACTGGGTCTATCCAGGAACGACACTGAGCTTCGAGTTTGCCCGCGGCTGGGATCCCGCCTGGGGCATGGCCAAGCTCGATCTGTCGGCAAAGATCGCCGGAGAGCACCTGACCCCCGCGGTCGTCAGCTGGGGCGAGAACACCCTGAACACGGATGAAACCGGCATGTTGGGGGTCTCCCAGGAGACCACACTCCCGGGCGAGGCCTTCACCTTCTCCATCGCCTCTCCCGAAGACGGGCCCTATGTCCTCCTGAACACGATGACCCTGGGCAACGCGGCCAATGCGCTGGTCATAGCCTCGGAAGTGGCGTTCGTCCGCGGGCGGAAGTGATGAGGATCGCGCTGATCTCTGCGCTATTCCTGGTGTCCTGCACCGGTGACCGCGTCGCTCGGGCCGAAGCCGAGATCCAGATCCTCCGGTCCGACATCGCCGATCTCGAGGCCAATGTCGAGGTGATGACCCGCGCGCTGAAGCGCCATCAAGCACACGTCTCCACCGAGCAGATGGACAGGAACCCCGAGGGTTTCGACGCGAACAAGGCCCTGCCGAAGGGCAGCTCCTCGAGCCCCGATGTCATCCTGCTCTCCATCGACACACTCCGGGCCGACCACCTCGGTGCCTGGGGCTACGAGCGAGACACCAGCCCGTTCATGGACCAGCTCGCCGCCAGCGGCACGAGGTTCGCCAGCACCTGGGCCGCGGCGCCGTGGACACTCCCCTCCCACGCCACCATGCTCTCTGGGCTGCTACCTCCAAACCACGGAGCCATCGAAGATCACCTTCAGGTCGGCAAGAGCCCGATGGTCCAGGAGGCCTTCGCTCAGTCGGGCTACGGCACCGCGGGCATTGTCTCCACCTTGTTCGTCTCGAAGCGATACGGCTTCGACCGCGGTTTCGGCCACTTCGAGGACTTCGAAATCGAGGGTGCGGCGATGAACAACGCGTCTACCGTCGATGCCGAGCACGTGTTCAATCACGGTCTGCACTGGGCGCAGCAGCAGGACGACGGCAAGCCACTCTTCCTGTTCCTGCACGTGTACGACGTCCACTTTGGATACAACGCGCCACCGCCCTTCAACGAGAAGTTCGACCGCGCCGCCAAGCTCGGCGACCCCATCTACAAGGACTACGGCTACTACCAGAGACAGCCGCTCACGCCGGAACAACTGCAGCACGAGATCGACCAGTACGACGAGGAGATCGCCTATGTCGACGACGCCTTCCGCAAGCTCGTCGAGGGCTGGAGGGCAAGCGGCCGCAATGTCATCGTTGCTGTCACGGCCGACCATGGTGAGGAGTTCGGCGAGCGTGGGAGCTGGGGCCACGCCCACACCCTGCACAAAGAACAGCTGCACGTCCCCTGGATCGTCAACGGCAAGGGGATCCGCAGGCAGGTCGTCAAGGACCGCGTCGGTATCGAAGACCTCCCGGCAACAGTCGCCGGGCTCGCCGGGGTGCCGTTCCCAGCAGCGGATGGCGTAGACCGCTCGAACCAGGCAAAGACCGGCGCCCGCCCATCACAGGGCCACACCTCGGGCCGTTTTGCCGAGACCAGTCGCTTTGACACCCTGCGCTATCGCTGGCACGCCGATGGCCGAGACCTGATCGTCGACCTCGCCAACGCCAAGCGCGGGATGTGTGATCTGAGGTCGGATCCAGGCTGCAAGACCAACCTGTACACCAAGAAGGGTGATCCCGCGCGCGGAGACCGGCTGTTCGCGGAGATGATGGTGTACCTCGGCGATCCCTGGGAGGCAGCCGAACCGGGCCGCGTCGACGTGACGGGCGGCTTCATCTACGCCGGCACCGAGCGCCACCGCAAGCAGCTCGAGGTCGCGCCTGGTGATCGCTTCAGCGTGCATCCCGCCGACGCAATCGTGAAGTTCACCAGCGTCGATAGCACCGAACACGGACCATATCGAGCCCTGGGAGGCGAACTGCCTGACGTCGACGCCCCCCTCGGGTACGACGGCACCAAGGCCGAAAACAGCAGCATTGACCTCACCGACGAGGAGAGAGACATGCTGGAAGAACTCGGGTATCTCCAAGAAGAAGGTTAGACTCCCAGACATGAGGAACTCGCGAGGGGAGACTGACCTCACGGTCCCCCAAGGCCGACCCCGGATCTTCGAGCCAGGTACGCCAATTGGCCAACATCTGCGGGTGGAGAAGTGCATCCGCGTGTGCGGCGACCGCGTGCTCTACGTCGTCAACAATGCCGACCCACGCTGGAACACCACCAAGTGCTGGGAGTGCGGCAACAAAGGTTCTCCTCCAACGGCAAAGTCCTGCGTTTTCTGCGCCGCGCCACTGGGTTTTCGCCGACTGATCATGACTTCGCGCTTTCGCCCGGAGCGATTCGAGGCGTACAAGGCCTACCTGAACCGCCGAATCCTCTACGAGACCCTCGAGCCGCCGGTGGCGGTGTACCGATACCACAACCAGATGCTGGCGTTTTTCCTATGGAACGACGATGCACTCCTCGTCCGCCAGTCGGCGCCCCTCTCCAGTCGGACCGTTCTCTCGACCGCGTTCGACCTCGCGGTGGGCGTGTCCCATCTCCACGATCATGGGGTGGTGCTCGCCGGCCTGACGCCGATGAACTTCCTCGTCTCTCCCTCCGGCCGCGCGCGCCTGTTCGACCTCGAGATCGAGAGCGTCATCCCGAAGTCCATCGTCCCGAGCGACGACCCGACCACGCCGCCGATGCGCGATATCCGCCGGCTCGCGGCGCTCCTCGACGACTTCGTTTCCGTCGAAGACGAGGATCTGCGTGCCTTCTTCCATAGGGCGCGGCGCGGTCGCTACCGGACAGCGGACGCCTTCGCCGGGGGAATCGCCCAGTACGCCCGGGACAGCCCGCGGGTCGCCCCCTCGACCCACGCCGCAGCCCGTACCGACGCTGGCGTCGAGCGCGCACTGAACGAGGACGCCTGGGGCTGGCAGACGGCGACGAACCAGCTCGCCGTGTATGTCGTAGCCGATGGCATGGGTGGCCACGCGCACGGAGACGTCGCCAGTCAGCTGGCTGTCCGGACCCTCCTCCGAACCACGGCGAAGAACCTGGAGAACCCGAAGGGCGCCGGGAAGGCCCTCTCGGATGCATTCGGAGCGGCCAACGAAGCAGTCCGGAGCACGGCGATGGCCGGAGCGGGAACGACCCTGGTCGCAATGGTCGCCACCCCGAAGAAGATGGTCGTCGGCAACGTCGGCGACTCGCGCGCCTACCTGTTCCGCGACGGGCACATGAATGCCATTACCGAGGATCACTCAATGGTCGCGGCGATGGTTGCAACCGGGAAGATCAAACCGGAGGAGGCGTTCCACCACCCCAAGGCCAATGTCCTCCTGCACTACATCGGCGCCACCGGTTCCGTGGATCCCGACTTCTTCGAGGTCGATACCCGGCCGGGCGACCGGTTCCTGCTGTGCTCCGACGGCCTGTGGGGAGAGCTCGTCGACCGCGACATCACCCAGATTCTGGAGACCGAGCCAGATCCCCGTCAGGCGGTGCATCGCCTTGTGGAGGGCGCGACTGCGGCTGGGGGCCGGGACAACATCACGGCCATCGTCGTCGATATCCCTTGACCGGCAATTGGAGACCAGCTGCCGCTACCTGGCTGTCTTGGTGCCGTCTTCCTGTTCTTCAGCGACTCCTCTCGTCAGCTCCAGATCGCCACGCAAGGAGACCCCGATCAGGAGGATGCATTCTCCAATCATCTCGTCGCCCTTGACCTTGGCTTCGAGATTCATCGCCACCGGTACGCCGACGTCGTCGGGAACGGTCAGCTCGAGCTCGACATCCTTGCCCTTTCGGATGCCGTCCAAGTCGACCTCGGCCTCGTCGCCGAGCCCAGTCACGTCGAACAATGCTGTCCCAACAATGACGCCGCCCGCGTCGGATTCGATGTCGAGACCGATGGCGTAGACGACCGGTTCACCGTCGGCGCTGATGGTGCAATCGCCAGTCCAAGGTCCTAGTGTATCTGTGCTGCATGCGAACAGAAACAGCAACAAAGGGGCGAGCTTGTTCATCGAGGTCTCCTGACCTCAGCTAACTTCAGTTCACGTATTGGGCGCCCTGGGGAGTGTCGCCGACGGGGTTCTGGGAGCCCTGTGGCACGTCGGCATAGCCGGCCGCAATCACGGCACGAACGACTTCTTCGGCTTCGACATCACGGCCAATCTCGAGGAGCGTTCTGGCGTAGCACAGCGCTTCGTAGGAGCTGAGTTCGTCGACGATCAGATCGACCAGTGCGTCGGGATCGACGCCGTGCGCGGCCAGGAGTGCCATGCAAGTGTCCTCGTCGCTCTGTAGAACGTCGATCAACGCGTCGAAAAAGGTCCCGAGCATGTTGTCCCCCAGACAGCGGGCGGCCCCATTCCGACTCACCGTCCAGAATTAATATAGTCCGAATTCTGACTCGTCGTCCAGAATTAATCCGACTCACTCGGTCGTCATTGACTTCCAGGCTTCCAGGCCCTCAATCACGCGCCCCTCCGGAGAGATAGGAGCCGTTGGCCCCAGCTTCACGACGGTGTCTTTGTCCAACATGACGATCTTTCCAGCGTGCCAGTACCCGGGTCCGCCGATGGCCGCGGCGCTCGGAGTTCCCTTCAGGGACCACACTCGCTCGGTCATGAATCCCTCGACGGGATCGAAGATCGCAACGGCATCCAGGCGGGCCTTGTAGTTGACCTCTCTGCCACCGCCGTAGTCGATGAACATGCCCGCCTCTCCGATGGACTGGACCAGCACGTGACCCTGGTAGTGGTTGAGGTAATGCACGACCGTCGAGGATCCCGCCGAGGCGGTGAGCTCCGGCGGAACGGGGATGCTCATGATCTCGGAGTTGTACTCGTGCCACTTGCCCTCTTGCAGCGCTCTTCCCTTTCGCAGCTTCATGTGGAAACCCACCAGGACCCGGCGCATGAGCTGCCGCTGGACCTCGTGCATCTCGGCGAGGCGTCGGTTGTCCTTGGAGAGCCCCTCCAGATCGAAGTTGGTCACCCGCCCGTCGTCGGAGACCTGGATCTGGATCCGCGCCCCAGTCAGGCGCTCGTCGATCTCGGCGAGGACCTCCCGGGAGCTCGCGATCAGCTTCTCGGACGGCTTCTTTCCCCGAACTACCGAACGCAGGGCGAAGTCCTCGATGGTGCAGTCGACCTCCCAGCTCTTCGGCCCCAGCTTCCAGGACTTGGCGCACAGAAAGACCGTCTCCATCTGCACGGCCTGCGTCGCGAAACCCTTGTTGAGCTCCATGTTCAGCGGGAGCCGAAATGGCAGAACGAGCTCAGTATCGACCCTCCATCTGGTGTTGTCCCAGCGCGCGAAGAGATCGCCGTAGACCGTCACCTCCTCGGATGGCTCTGCCGCGGCGGGAGCGGGAGGAGCGGGAGGAGCGGGAGGAGCGGGAGGAGCGGGAGGAGCGGGAGCGGCGGGAGGAGCAGCGAGGGATGCCGTCGAAATGAGCAATGTAAACGTCAGGTAACGGCGTAAGCGACCCATCCTTCCCACGTTCATTCGGCGTCCCCTCTCATTCAAGGAGGTCTCCATGACCCGCTCCTTCACTCTCCTCTGTATCGTCTTTGCCGGATGCGCTAACGATCCCGGCGACGGAATGCCCGTTCGGGCGTCGCTCTCGGATGGCCAGGTCATGGCCGGAGAAGTGTGGACCGAGACCCTGGTCTTGGAGGCGGGAATGGGCACCATCGACATTCCCCTCGCCGATGTCGGTGAGGTCGTGCCAGTCGAGGGCGCGCACCTCGGAAGCAGCGGCGGATTCGTGACCGTCTGGCTCCGGAACGGCTCCGAGCTACGCGGAAAGTGGGCCGATCCCGAGCTCACGATGGGTCTCGATGTCGGCGGTGAGACGCTCCAGGTCGATCTGCCGGTCCACGACCTGGTCCGCTTCCAGATGCAGGGCGGCGAGATCTGGCCCGAGGCGTCAGTGTTCCGCGTGGCCACAACCCATGGCGACGACTTCCTTGTCGATCCAGAGGCCTCACGGGTGGTCTTGGTCAACGAGCTCGGTGTCTTCTCCCCCCTTCTGTCCGAGTGCCTCTCCATCCGTCCGAGCGGCGACGCCTGGAGGCTCGAGCTCCACAGTGGCACCGTGCTCATCGGAGACCTGGAGTCCGACGAGGTGACGCTGGCCCTCGATGTCGGGCCCGAGTCCGTGACCCTACCAGCAGAGATGATCACTTCGATGGAGTGGCAGGAGTGGCGCGGCTCGGGCCAGCCGTCGTCGGCCGATTGGTACAGCAACGCCGCACATCAAGAGGCGAAACAGCGCTGAGGAGGGTAGTATGGGGGGCCTTTGCGCGGAGTACCTCACCATGCGCCTTCTTTCCGCTGTTGTCCTCCTCCTATCTTCGGCCTGTACAAAAGCGCCGCCTCCCGCGGATCCCGAGTTCAGCGACGCGCTGCACTACCTCTTCACGAGCTTCGAAAGTGATACGGCAAACCTCGCTTTTGCGATGCGCAATCTCGAAGAGCAAGTCTATCTGGGCATGGATGTCGACGCCGAGAGGGAGCAAGATCGCGCACTATTGCCGGAGTTCCTGAAGGAAAAGGACGTCAAGCATCTCGAGCACCCATTGGGCCGCGACATCGGCCTGGCCATTCCCGTCGCTGTCGCTGGCGTCTCGATTCACGGTGTCGAAGATCACATGTCCCTGCAGCTGGAGTCAGACCACCGGCCGTGGGAGCCGGGCTCGCCGAACCACTTCGACCGCACATTCCTGGACGGAGAGGACTGCTGGGGCACCCGCGACTGCGAGATCTTGCGGACCGACAACGATCTGACCAAAGAGAACTTCCTTATGAACGTGCACTACACGTTCTTCAAGGACTTTCGCTGGATAGACCTCAACCTTCCGTCGCCTTCCGAGGTGCCCGAGGGCGAAGAAGCCTTCAACGACGGCAAGAAGCGCTGGGCCTATGTGGGCCGCTCCTGGACGCCGCAGTCCTTCGAGGGGGACTCGGGCAAGGCATGGATCCACCAGTCCTTCACCATCGAGATCTGGATTCCCCGCGATGGCGGCGGCTTTGTCCGCAAGGCCAACACCAAGAACATCGATGGCGGCGAGTGGGAAGGCGATAGCAAGGGCGGCGGCGTGCTGCGCATGCTCAGCCTGTGGACCGACACCGAGTTCAAGGGCTTGAACGTCAGCGATGACATGGTCGTCAAGACCGTTCGTGGCGGAATCGAGGACAACTTCATCGCCGCGGACGAGTACCTCTCGAGTCACTAGCCGAACGGGCCTCTGACTCGACCTCCTACATCCCTTCCACGCCCTCCACCGGAGTAGACCGGCAGTCACCTAGGGTGATTTCAGGCTTCATCGGCGTGTCGCCGGCATCGGATACCCCCTTGCGCGTCCTCCTGGACGGTAGCCCGTCGAGCTCGCCGGCCCGGATCTCCAACGCCTGCCAGCGTCGTAGCAGCATGAGGGAGGAGGCGAAGCCGGAGGGAGAACGCCGTTCTCCCTCTAATGGTAGCTCCCCTGGAACCTGTC